>OIXG01000251.1_pt1 | contig 67924 bp, 76 predicted proteins | sample 1587731 | NCBI WGS metagenome assembly OIXG01 (sample SAMEA3888908, study PRJEB22519) | human gut metagenome | biome: human gut; feature: human-associated habitat; material: faeces | place: Denmark | collected 2010 | reverse complement strand
GCTGGACCTTGAAAGCGTAACGTCGATCCCTGAAGGCTTCAACCCCACAGTCGGCGGTTGGCTGGACCTGAGAAGCGTAACGTCGATCCCTGAAGGCTTCAACCCCACAGTCGGCGGTTGGCTGGACCTGAGAAGCGTAACGTCGATCCCTGAAGGCTTCAACCCCACAGTCGGCGGTTGGCTGGACCTTGAAAGCGTAACGTCGATCCCTGAAGGCTTCAACCCCACAGTCGGCGGTTGGCTGGACCTGAGAAGCGTAACGTCGATCCCTGAAGGCTTCAACCCCACAGTCGGCGGTTGGCTGGACCTGAGAAGCGTAACGTCGATCCCTGAAGGCTTCAACCCCACAGTCGGCGGTTCCTTGTATCTTCCGGAACAATTCAGACACATGGCCAACAACAAACAAAAGCCTGACTTTTCCAAGCCCTTTGAATGGCTTGATGGAAAGTTTATCCTGGCTGATGGGATCATGACTGAAGTGTTGAGCAAGCATGGGAATGTATCCCATGTTCGCAAGGTAGGGGCCAAGCCGGATGAAATCATGTACCTGGTTACTGATGGCGAAGGAAGATATGCCCATGGAAAGACCATCAAGGAAGCCAGGGAATCTTTGATTTACAAAATCAAGAACCGCGATAAATCGGAGTATGAATCCCTGACCCTGGATTCCAAAGTTACTTTCCAATATGGCATTGAGATGTACCGTGTGATCACGGGAGCCTGTGCCGCCGGAGTCCGTGACTTTGTGGAGAGCAACGCTGTTGCCCATACCGATTATACGGTAGCCCAGATCATTGAAATGACCAGGGGCAAGTATGGACATGCAGAGTTTAAAACCTTCTTTGCTGGAAAATAATATGAAAAGTGTAACAGGCGGCGAAGCCGTAGAGAAGATTTTGAACGGGGAATGGGTGAGTGCCCGTAACATCAATACTGGTGAATCACTCATTCTGAATACGAGATACACGGCCAAGAAGATTGGAGATTCTTCTTATCCTTATGTTATTCTCGTGGATTCCATAGGAAACCATGTTCAGAATGAAGTATTGGATAAAAATTTTACCCGTGTTCAATGGGAAGGAACACCTTATTCTACTCCTTTTACATTGGTCCCCCGGCTCCAATTTCCCCATCTTTTTGACCCTGGGAATAATGGATATGAGTTCAAGTATGATCCTGAATCCCCAGACATTTACCGAATCAAGGTTGAATGGAGTGCGTCCAGACAGCAGAAGGAGTTGACTGTACGCAAGATGACAGCTGGAGGAATCATTCTACAGAAGGTCAAAACGTGCGTGTTCCGGGTCCCGTGGCGCAAAGCCGAGATTCGCCTTGACAATGCACCTCCCTTACCCTAGGTTGAAACCATGTCAGAGAGAACCAAACAGTTAGGTAGGATCAGCGGTAGTACGCCCCACCTTCCCAGCAATGTGGAAGCCTTGGCCGTTGACCTTTTTCTTTCCATTGGGCGGGAAGAAGGAAGTTGGAGCCAGCAGACCGAAGAAGTCCAGGCTGGGTACATCAACGCCGCGGAATGGCTTCTGGACAACCGGACTGCCTGGGCTGATGAAATAGCCGAGGAACTGGCTTCCAAGGCCGGAGCTTCCACCAAGGTAGCATCCATCGTCAAGTACGTTGTTGCTTTCCTGGGAGGCGCGGCCATTGCCCTGGGTAGCCTCCTGTCTTCCGGGTGCGCCGGAACCTCGGTGAAGTACGACCCTGATACGGGTCTCATTGACGTTTGGTTCTCCCAGCCCGCTCCTACTCCCAAGCCGGGAGAAAACCCCGTTGTTATTCCTGCGGTCATCGACCAGAAGAAATAATGGCTGAAGAGACTCCATTCCAAATTCCCGGCGCAGACCTGACCCCTGCGCCGGGAGTTTCTGCATTTGAGCTTCCCCGTATCAACGATTCGGGATTCCCCGAATCGTATGCTTCCCCCTATGTGGATGGAACGGTAGGGGTTGAATCCAACTTCAACCGGAACAACCATGACTATAGCCCCCTGATGAATAATCCGGGGTGCTACTTTTCAGTCTTCTACGATCCGGACTACAACGGAGGCAATGCTACGTTGAAGTGGCTCCCTGGCCTGATCCTGAGCAACAGCACCCTCTATGAAGTCGGCGACCAGTCCCAGACAAAGGGCATAGCTGTGCAGGGTGCCCCGGCTCCCATTACTTCGGATGTCGATGTCTGGCTCAACGTGGACACGTCCGACCCTTCCTCAAGCACGGTCACGTACAAACAGAAAGAAAGCTCAAAGGACTTCAGCCTGAAGCTGGCTCGTGTATGGGGCTCCACCGGAAACGGCTACATTGAGCAATACCATTCGGGAATCCTTTCCCTGGGTGGGGGAGGCGGCAGTAATTTCCCTTTCCGAGTCACCATTCGCAAGGAGGGAACCGCTCCCAATATATCGACGTTTGCTGTCATTGACAAGGGAGGATTTCGGGACACCGAACGAAAGACCATTCCGATCCCCCAGTTCAGTTCTTCAGACACCACGGAGGTTCAGATCGTCACCACGGGAGACCTTCCCGTTCTCCTGGAGTGGGAATATGACTGGCCGGGAAAGACAATCACCAATGTCCAGCTGGTCATGGATGACCACCCCTGGGATGGAAAGGAAATAGTCACCCCCATCACTGGAGAAGAAAGTCATGGGAAGAGCAAATGCGCCATTGCCATTCTGGAAGTTACCCGGAACACTTCGGATCAAAGTCTGGATGCGAAAGTAAAATCCCAGCTGGTCAACACCGGGTTGCGGGCCATGTGGGCTTCAGGCTATGTAGAAGGAGTTTCCGGGGACATCGGCATGTATGCCGAAGCCTCAATCATGAACCCCGACGCGTAGAATCATGGCTAGCCTCAACACGTTATGCAGTGACCCGGAAGGCGATTCAGCGGCCACTCAAATGGCCCGGTGGTACAATACCTACGCCGATCCCCTGACTCCGGATGCGTGGCTGTGGTTTGGAACGGGAGGCCCGAAACTTTCCGGAATGCCGACTCCCTCCGGGATGGCTTGTGAGATTGCACCTGGTGCCCAGTACAGGCCCGGATGCAAAGTCAATAATATCAATGACGCATGGAAGATTTTCAATGCGTTGACCTCGGCCAACACTCCACAGATGGTTGCTTCCACAGGATCGATTGGCTGGAAGACCAATGTTCCGGCCCGCACCTATTACCGAAGCTACAATCAAAGCATCTGGGAAAAGTGGTATTCGGATGGCCAAGGCGGCGTTTCCCGTCCCTACAAGCACATGGACCAGGCCGACATCCGGGACTGGCCCTACCTTCCCCCGGACCGGGAAGGCGATCTTCCATCAACTTATAGTGATTATAGTCTGACCTATTTTGCGTTGTCCCCCTGGTACATTGAGAAAGGAACCGGAGCTGTTTACCTGGACTTGAAGTTCTCCGTGGGAGGAAACTATGTCCGGCGTGTTGGGAGCGGTAAACAGACGCTGGCCATTTCATCTGAGATGGGCCGCAAGCAATTCCAGCGGGGAGGAACCCAGCCCGCCAGCGTAAGAGAAATTAACTGGACCGCCAATATTGCTGGGGTAACGGCCGATATGAAAGCCACCTACTGGTGCTGGTCTCCCATCTCCCAGCCTGTGGTAGCTATCACTGTTGTGGAGAATTGGTTCAAGAGCATTTCATTTTCCTGACTTTGCCTCCCGGAGATTTCGGATTATCTCAGCATGGGTTGGGTTTCTGGTGGAGCCCCATAAAAAAGAGTTGACATCCGAATCCCGGAGAGTAGGAGAAAGGAACCATGAAGGACACAATTTATTTTATCGCCACCACGGAGTCCACCCCGGACTTCATCGACCGGGACGAGAAGTTGATCCATCACACGATTAACTGGCTCGTTTCCTATGGGGTTGCCAAGGACCAAGTGATCATCGGAGGAACGGACCAGCGTTGTATCTGTGAGACGGCCAAGGTACTGGGGATTGAATCCCGCTATATGGACTTCGGCCGCGACGCATTTGAGGACCAGCAGAACACCTACGTCCAGCTCCCCCAGCATAAGTGCCTGTACGAGCTGTGCCAGCTGGCCGCGGAACGCAAGGTCAATGTGGTGGTTCTTTTCGTCAATGCGGTGAACCGGGAATACAACCTTCTCCCCATCATCGAATCCTACGTGAAAGCTTTCCCGTACAATCTGTACCAGAGCGCGGTTTACCGTGTGGACCCCATGACCCCGGCCCAACGGAAGATGGAGTTCTTCGAGGGGTTTTACGCTTTCCCGTTGTTGCTGGCCCAGAAGGTTCTGGAATCCCCTTCAAAGGATTTGCTGAAGGCTCCCATCTTCCAGCACCCGATCTGCGCGGATGTGATTCTGGAACCGTGGCAACTGGAATCAATGGAACAGCGCGCCGCCCAGGCCAACAAGATGAACAACTTCCTGGCTCCGCGCCCCGCCGATGCCGCCGTCCCTATGTACCTTGAAACCGAAAACAACAATGAAAGAAGAGATTAAGAACCTTTTTGAATCCCAGGAACCAGATACGGAGCAGGGTCTGGCTGACATTATGAGCGGCTTGGTCCTGTTCTGCGGATTTGATCGTGTCAAGCAATCCGAGGTGGTCATCGTCCTGGATGAACTTTGCGCCGAAGGGTTCCTCAAGGAATCCGGAAAGTTTTGGAGGAAAGCCGAATGAGCTGGATTCGATTCATCCCCAACACGCCTTTGCGGGAACCCATCGAAGACACGGACCCGGATGGTGTATTCGACGGTTATTACTGCGGGCTTCATTGCACGCATCACCTCAACGCCAAAAGTTATTACACGTACTTCCTTCCCTGCCGCTTTCTTCGGATGACCAATAACGGCATGGCCAAAGTCCAGGTCTGTTCCCGCCAGGGGAAGGAATACATCCGGTATGTAAGTTCTTCCCGTGTCTGGAAAAAGGAACAGCTTGACCGGAAGAGCCAATAGGATTAGATTGTGGTATGCCAAACTCACTCACGGTCCTTTACTACGATGTGGAGAACAACTGTTGGACGGACTACAATACGGCCACGGGGAACCGTACCGGGGTTCTTCCCTACACCGGGATTTCGATTCCTGAGTTTGAGGTAGTTGGAGGACTCGAATACATTCTCACTTTTAACTTCGTCAACATTCCAGCCGCTCTTCAGGCTTCTTTCAATACTACGGAACTCTTTAATATTGAGGTGTACAATAAATCCAAACAAAAATTGTTTGGACAAGATTCAGTAGCGGTTCCTTCTGCCGGAATCCAGGGAGGCAAAATGATCACTGTGAAACTTTACACCGCTATTTTAGACAGCGACTTCAAAAATTCCAAATGGATTGACGGCGAGATTTATTTTTCGTATGGAAAAGTTTGGGCCTCCGCTCCGGCACCCATTCGCATTTATCCTGCTGAACCTTTACAATCATGAAAACACCACCCACAAAATTGGACCTTGGCTTGTGCATGCGCGTGCGATCCGCGCTTCGCTGGGCACATTACTTCACCCCGGCCGGGTTCGCCCATGAACACTACGATGCCGCTACCAAGCAGTTTGACAAATACATGGACGCATTCATCGAACTCTATTCGTTCTTCTACGGGAAGACGAACTGGGTTCGCAACATTGAAGCTCTTCCGAACTTCCCCAAGCCTGACCGCGAAGGGGTAGCCGATCTTTCCGAGATGGAGCTGGACAAACTGGAACGCCACCTGGTGCAGGTCACTGGGGACAACAAGGACCTGGACAACATCCTCCGGGATTTGACTTCCTACACCCGGCGCGAACTTGGACTTGCCCGCAATTATTTATGATCAAGTACACCAACGGATTCACCGTTTGCTTCAACGATCCCAAGGTAGGACGCAAGTGTCTTGAAACCCTGGACGGGTTGCTTCCCGTTCTCAAGCGGGAGAAAGATTTCTACCTGCATGCGACCTACTATGATGAGGGCATGAAGCTTCCGGGAACCATTGCCATGGAAGCCATGAAGGCCGGAGTGGCCGCCCGGCGCAAGGGGTGGCAGAACTGGCTGATCCTGGTCTTCCCGGATTTTGCTGAATCGGATGCAGACTCCTGGAAGGACGAAGATAGCTACCAGGTTCCAGAACCCATCTTCATTTCCCTGTCGCCGTGTGCAACGACCAACCCCGATCCGGAGCAAATCTATACCATCTTCAACAAGTCCTATATGGAAGACCCAACCATCTGGTTCCCGAAGTCCGAAGACTTGTTCTCCTGTGACTGGGAGATTGCCAACATCGGAGAGCGGGACCCCAAGCTATTACCTCATTAAACTATGGACCTCAAAGAATTAACAAAGAAGATTCAACGTCACGTCGGCGTGAAGGCCGATGGAATTTATGGACCCAATACGGCCCAAGCCATCCTGGATAAATGGGTCAATGAAGAACTTCCGGAAGTAGCCCTGAAGCTTTCCCAGGATCATGAAACAATGGCACGGGCCATTGCCCACATGGAAGACCATGCAGTCACCGGACCGGAGAACCTGCGGATCGTCCGGCTCCCGGCTTCGGACAAGGGAGGCGATTGGGAAATCTGCGGAGTGTCCGACGGGTTTGAACCCCAGGAGGTCGGCGATATGAAAGCCTATATGGATGCCGGAGACAAGCAGTCTGCGTGGAATTACCTGCTGACCTACCTGATTAAGAACACGGACCCGGTTCTCTCCTATGCCAAAGTCTCCATGTACCCGGCTCTTGAATTCTTTCTTCGGGACATGTACTTCAACATGGGTCCCGGAGGATGCGTCAAAGTGATCCAGCGTGTCTGCCGCGCCAAGGGGGCTGACATCAAGTATGATGGAGCCATTGGCCCGGCCACCCGGAAGGCGTTTGCCGAAGTCATTAAATCCCGGAGCAGTGATAAAGAGCTTCTGGAATCGTTCCACCAGCACCGCGAGGCTTATTATAAAAAGCTTGTCCAGTACCCTGAGTTCGGAAAAGGATGGCTCAACCGGAACGATGAAGCCTACGATTACGCACTCCAGTTTCTCAAGTAATTATGGGTGAAGAAATTATTCTCATATTCCCGCTGGGTATTATCGGAATGTTCGTTTACTGCTACTGGGCCTACCATCATTGCAGTCGGTGCCGCCATTTCAAAAAGTGGACCATCACCCAGAGGTGCGAAGAATGCAAGTGGAACATTCACAAGCAATGTTGTGGACCAAAGAATAATTTTGAAAGCAAGAGATTGACAAAATAAAAGGCATCTGGTATATTGCCCTTGGTTAAGAAAATTAAACCATTCCAGTTTGTTTCTTTCTATGGTTTAGGCCCCTTTCCCCAGCCACCGGGAAAGGGGCCTTTTCATTAACGATGAACACTTACCAATCATTTGCCGTTGCGCCTACCTGGCAGGAACGATACCTGGACCGGATCATTGAGGAAATGTCTCCGGCGTACCTGGTTTTGGTCGCGGTGATGGCCGTATGTCTGAAACTCGTTTACAAGTATCTGGTTAAGAAGATCGACTTGGCCATTGAGTCTGAAAGACAACGAATTAAATTGACACAAGAATCGGTAAAAACTATAAAAACATTAGCCCAAATGTTCGACGAGCTTCACGAAAGGTTGGAGAACATCGACCAAGATCACGGAGAAATAAGAGAACTATTGGAGAGCCTTCATGAAAATTATCAATCGCTTGAGAGAAAAATGGAGACTGCGGAAAGCGGCCGCCCTGGCTCTCGAAGAATTAAGTGAGGCGCAAACCGAGCTGGGCATCGTTCAAACCAAGTATGCCCGGCTCCCCTTGTGGTCCTGCAATGACGAGAGCCAGCTTCACCTGCTTCCGGTCATGCAGTGGAAGTCATTTCTGAATGGGGCGGTTCAATTATTTTTTCTCGGCGATTCCCACTGCGGGACACAATCAAACGCCATCCTGAAGGGACGATCCATTTTACCCGTTTGCACAACCAAGAACCATTCCCAGGAAGTGACCGTGATTGACGGGATCATCCGCATCAACGGGAAGACGTATCATCGAAAGGAACGCATCCTGTTCCAGCCTGAGGAGAAAGCTTCCAACTGCTATTTGGACGGGATCGTTTATCTCTCCTGGATTCCCGCTCTTGAGAGCGTGGAGTCCACGTATTACCAACCGGAATTAGAATTGCTCCATGCTTAACTTCGGCCCTGCATCAACTCCCGGTGAACCGCTGGTTCCAGTAGCGGCGCAGGATTCAAGCGCACGCTACCCATACTTACATAATGGCGTGTCTCTGGCTCTCCAGCCAGTGCTGTCTTTCCCGACTCCCGTGGTCAAGAACGTCATGTTCTACGTGGACCGGGACATGGGAACCAATAAAGAGATTACGGAGAAGTATCCGCTGGAGTCCCACTACCAGCCGGAAGGATGCTCCTTCATGGCCCCCTACATGCGGGATGCGATTCTGACTCATTACGAGCCAGTGATCACGGCTCCTGGGAAAAATATTTATCGCTTCTACTACGTCGTCCCGCCGGAGCTTCAGCACATTTACAACATCGACGAGCATAAGAAGGACACCGACGGCTACACCCTGGAGGACACGGCCAAGACCAATGAAATGTTCTACCGGGACTACAAGCGCACGGAGACCCAGCGCGTGTGGCATGAACCTGTCCCCGGAAGTGCTGGAGAACTGGTTCCCTATGACATCACTACGTCCACTCTTCCCTTCATCAAGTTTGAAGGGTTTCCTAATGCCGTAGTCAATAACATCACCACCAACGAAAACAGCCAGTCTGAACCCGGAAAAGTTTCTATTCAAATCTCCTTTAAGATAAAGGGAATGGAATCAACGGACGCTCCGCGTTCCGCTTCCGTTTCCACGCGCTTCTCCAATGAAGAGTTCTTTGGCGTTGACTTCAAGATGCCAAGCATCCTGGTCACGGAAGCCCCGGTGGAAATGACTCCTGAAGTTCCAGGGGTCAAAACCCTTTATTCTCCTGGAAATGAGGGACAAGGCTCCTTGAGCAATCCTACGCTTTCGGCACTCAAGGGAACAGACCTTTATCCGGAGGAAGACCCCTTTGTCTATGCGGGTTATAGTTTAGATAATCACTATGAGTACCATGTAAACCTGCTTCCCAAACCCAATCCTGGGGCACAGAAAACCTTTAATTGTCCTACCATTATTATCCCCGGCCGAAATTTTCCACAGGGGACCTACAGCAGTACCACGCTGAAAAACATTCAGCTTATCATTGCTCCTAATGCGGCTGAGTCTTCGGTTACAGTTCTGAATCCGGATTATTCCTTTGAGTTCACTGTCAAGCTTGCTAATGGAACAGTGAATAAATATTCCATTGACTTTACCAATGGATACCCCGAACAAATTTACATGGTGCCCCTCGCGGCTGATTATTCGGTTTCCGAATATTATCAGCTCAATGCAAGCTATTATCAATTTGTAGGCTACCAGGAGGCCCAGGCTGAGAATCCTTCGGCCAAGTTCTCCTATGCTCCTTTTGCCCAGGACTTTTTCTACAACGGCGAACGTTACCGGATTGAGTGGCAACGGTTCCCGGTTCAAATGTCCTGCAAAGTCGGGACCACAGAGTATGGCCAGGGGTTGACTTCTGCTTTTTACGTGTACAAGTACGAGGGCTACCGCCCCTACCAGCCGGGCTACTGGGAAGAGAAGGAAGTTGAAGTGGGTGAAAACAAAAAGATTGATGGAAAGTTCAAGACCTTCCACCAGATTACCCGGACCTTCGTGTACCGTCTCAAGGAGTACGTTCCGCTGAAGATGGGAACCTTTGATCCCAGCAACCAGGTTTCGGGAATCTATCCTCCTTCCTTCAACCCGGAGAACAAGCTGGAAGATCAGACCGGGTACGAATACACGCCTGACTTTGCCGAACACCATGAATCTACTGGCTACGATGCACAGCTGGTCCATGAGGAACGCATCCCCTTTGAAGAGGACTACATGAACAAGGTGTTCGTCCGCGTTCGCCGGGTGTACATGACGATACCCGGTCCCGTGGTCAAGGAGCTGGTGGCCTATTCTTCCTACCGTCTGGGTGATACCGTCTGGGCTTCCGGCGGCCCTGGCCAGGCGCACCCGTGGGTGGCCCAGGTGGCCCAGCGGTGGAGCCGCGAAGTCTGGGCGTTCCCGGACTGCCAGCCGGACCAGGCCGGACAGGACCCGCGCGTGGCCCAGGTCCCCGTGATGCCCCAGGAAGCCCTGAAGGCCAGCCCGGTCACGAAAGGCTGGGACAAGGGAAGCTTCCCGGCTCTCCAGCGGTACACCATTTCTTCCATGTACAAGACCAACAACAATCTCACGCTTCAGGACACCAAGGAGTCCCTGAGCGCAGATTGCTGTAACCCGCCTTCCTCCTTCATCCGGTGCTTGAAGACCACAGTCTATAACAACGAGACGCTGGACTGGACCAACGGAACGGACCTGCCCCCGCTGACTCCCCCGGACCCGTCCGAAGGATGCAGTAAATGGCAGGTGGTGTCCTCGGTCACGGTGAAGGAAGGGCACAGTGTCCTGGAACAGCGCAAGACCTGCACCACGGTGGACTATGTGAATGAATACTGGGAATCCCGCATGGATGAAAAGACCGGGTTCGTGGTCCCGGTGATCCGGAAGCTGGTTGATGAACCGACCAGCACCTTCATTGATCCGGTTACCGGAGCGTTGACGGACGGATGGAAGAAGTCCACCGACCAGTTCGGCAACGAGATTTACATCCAGGAGGAACCCCAGCCCGGATGGATCAAGACCCGCCAGTATTCCACGCCCTGCCATGCGGTGGATACCATCACGCCCAAGCCGGGGCTAGGCTACTACAAGCGGTACACTACAGCCGTTCAGTTCTCCTTTCCCCCGGTCATCGTCGGCAATAGCGTCTGGTCGGTCCGGAGGCAACCCAATATGTCGGGCCGGGTCAGCAACGAATCATTCATGTACTGGGCCAAGAAGGATGGCTACTCCGGCTACTGCTCCGCTGTTGTGGAAGAGGTCTTCTCCCCCGATGCCACTCTCCCGGCTGGCTGGTCCCTGGGAGTCTCCCCGCAGTTCGTCACCAATTCCGGCTCCTTCAGTTCCCCGCTTCTTTCTGCGTCGCTTCCGGCGGCACTTCACTCCAGAATCACCTTCATTGCCAACGTCGGGAACCGGGATGCGATCTGGTCGCAATCCTCTTTCTCCTATGTCTGGTCGGCAACCTCCCGGACAAACTGGAGTGCCGTCACATTCACCCAGGTCCAGCCCTACGGGACCGGGGTCATCCTCAAAAAAACCACCATCTCGCCGCCCGCATAGTCATGCCCTCTTTACCCTACCTTACCTACCAGCAGGTCGTTCAGGAACTCATGCCTGTAATCATCGGGGAACAACCCTCCGGTGATGTTTACAAGTTCCGGCGTTACCTGAAGGAAGCCCAGAACATGCTGATGAACGAAAGCACCATTGCCCCCATGGGGAGCAAGGAGACCAAGTTCGTCAATGTGAAGAAGGGAAGCATCATTCATCTGTACTTCGGATATGATTCCATTCTGGAAGCCCGGACCCTGGCCGGGGTCAAGTACATCATCATGGCCGAGGCCAACTTCATGCCCGTGTATGGAACCACGCCTGGACAGGCAGTGCTGGGAAACCAGCCAGTCCTCCTGGACCTGGGCTGGGACAAAGATATAGGGCAACGTAAATACCTGGTGATGTCCGGGACCCCATCCAAGGAAGAGAACGACGACTTTGACCAGGTGTCCCTGGTAGCCAAGACCTCCATCGGAGTTCTGACGGGAAACATTGAGGATGAAAATTACTGGGGTTCTCCGATCCTTCCGATTGTGCCCAACTGCTACCCGGCCCTGAAGAACATGCTGATGTCCGTGGCCTACGGGGAAAAGGGGAACACTTCCCAGCAGATTGATTATTATAATCTTGCAGTCAAGTTCCTGAATGATTATATGAGAAGGGACAGGCAAGGCACCCTTCAGGTTCCCAACCTTATTTTCAACGGAGGCATCGGTCAAAAGCCCGTCTCCCCTGTAATGTAACACGACCATGGCCAACACTCGCACATCTCTTTTAAAGACCAATGCCAGAAGCTCCATCCTCAATGATGTAGCCCCGGCGCAGAACCAGGATATCCCCCAGCGGCCCATCCAGAACAATGATGCGAACAAGCCCGTAACGGCAGAACAGCTTCAACAAGCCGGAGCCGTCAACTCCAACCAGGGGATTGACCGCAACAACCCGACGGCCGTGCAATCCGCACGGGAACCCTTGAGCATGCCCCAGGGGAATGACCAGCAACAGGCCCCGGCTTCTCCGGAACAGGACCGGATCATGAACATGACCCGGCAACAGCTGGACTCCTTTAGGCGCGGTCCGGGCCTGACCAATGAGCAGAAGCAACTGGCCGATGAAGCGGCCTTCCGGTATATGGAAGGCTCCCATCCGTTGAGCCAGGATGCGGCCATGTTCTCTTCCGCGGTTGACCCCAACACTCCCCAGTATGCGGCCCAGCAACGGCAGACCTTCCAGGAGGGAATGACCCGCGCGGCGCAGAACCGTTTAACCCCGCAGGAGATTTCAGCCAGGGGCGGCTTCGACCAGGTGGTCGTTCCACTGGCCATGCCTCAGCGTCCCTCCGCTTCTCCGCTTCAGCAATCCCCCGCTACCCGGCCCGCTCTTTCCTTTGAAGCCTGGGCCAAGCAGAAGGGCTATGACATAAGCGGCCTGAAGCCTGAAGAACTCAATCCCCTGAGAAGCGGTTACAACGTGGCCGTGCTTCAAAGTAACAACGCCCGTGCGCTTCAGAATACCCTCTCCGGGAACCAGTCCACTGCTCCGGCCGGGACCCAGCAACGAACTTTCCCGGCCAGCCCCAGTGCGATCCCTGTGCGATCCTCGGCTCCGGCCCAGCAACCCGCCCAACGCTTGGGCTTCGATGAACAGATGCTTCAAACGGCCAGGGACCGGAACGCAAGTCCCGAATCCCGTGCCCAGGCAACCGCATGGATTCAAGTGCAACGATTACAGAACAATCCCCGCTTTGCCAATTTGAACCGCTTGTTCCAGCAGGAGTACCGGAACCGGATACGCCAGGAGTCCACCAGGCTGGCCGGGGTAAGGAAGGCCAGCAACTGGAACCGCCGATTGATGAATTACAACGGCGACCGCAGTCGGCTTCGTGCCATTCAGCAGGGTGATCCCTATTCCAAGATTGCCATTTACCAGGAGATTCTGAAGGACCCCAGGTTCGCCCGGTTGAACTTTGAATAAATCCTTGACATGTGAATCCGGCAAGTTAAACCGGAGTCATGGCTAAGGAATCCAAGTACAAAATCCTCCGGAAGCTGAACTGGCTTTCCGGACAACTGACTTATAAGTGCGACCGCTATACGCTCAATTATTCGATTGTCATCAACCCGAAGGAAGAGAAAATCTACTTCGGCCTTGTGAATCGTCTGGACCGCGAACCGTCGTACCGTGATACAACGGTTCGTGATTTCATCTCCCGGAATGTAGGACAAGGATTCCTGGAGAAAAAGAATGCCTTCCACTTCCGGTTCCCCTTCAGCAAGGAAACCAACCTGGTTCTGAAGTTTGAAAGGTTCAAGCATACCTTCGTCATCAAGCTGGACGATGGAACCTTTGAATATGTCTATGAACCGAATGACCTCATGGAGGAAGTAGTCTCCAAGATGGATGACTACCGGACAGATTGGGAAGTCGAATGTTCGCGGGCGGCCAAGCACTTTGCAGAAGCAAAGAAAAAGTACCCTGACATTTTGATATAGCTGACCATCCCCCGGTGCGATTCCGAATATTCAATTCTCGTGAATCTTAATACAACTTATTAACAATGAAAGCATTAGACTTTATTATCAACTTCGCGTCCAATCTTCGCCAGCATAACATCAATTTGGGTCCGGCTCAGATCATGCTGGTACTGGCCTCCGGGAAAACCTACTACCGGGATATGGTCTCCATGACGAAGATACACCCCAACGCCATCACCAACATGATTCGTGATCTGGTGGAGCAAGGTCTGGTTGACCGGAACGACTCCCATAAACCGCATACCTATTTCCTGACTCCGGAAGGGGAACGAACCCTCAAAGCTCTTATCCCCCATGATTGAAAGAATAAGTCCCTGGTCAAATTATCTGGTCAAAGGATACCATTGTCTCCCCTGGCTCATTATCATTCTGCTCCTGGTATTCACGATAGGCATGTGCCCGAAAAAGTCGGATGCAAAACTGGACTTCCTGGATTATTTGAGCGGCCTTTTCAATATCATCTGGATTATGGGGTCCGCAAGCTTGTGTCATTTTCTCATGGTTCTCAGTTGGGATTGGGTAAAGACTCCCATTGAAAGTGATACGGCTACCATTATTTATGGAACCTTCGGGGCCAAGCCTCCCCCGGTTGGACCCAGTGAACTGCTCACCTGGCCCGCCGTTTCCTTCGGGGTTCACATGATGGTCGGAGTCTGGGTACTCTGCCTCATTTACTACACCATCTGTTTCCTACTTCACAATATAAAACATTATGAATAAATACCATAAAACAAGAAAGTTCAAGAAGGGAGACGTTTGCACGTTTCAATCCTTCGGACGTTATGAACATGGCCTCAAGGATAATGAGGAAGTAGTCGTTCAAGCTGATGAAGATAATGGAGTTGTCCAGATCAAATTCAAAAAGGACAGTGATACACGCATGGTTACCTTCATGTATCTTGAACTCCAGAAAAGAAATTTACGTTTTGAAGTCAGCAAAGAAAGTTGGGATGATGACGCCTGTGCCTATGGCAACAAGCTTGTAATCCGAGCCATAGATGAAGATGTCTCCCGGACTCCTTTGATTGATATTCTGATACCTGGTCATTTTGAGGGACTTACAGAACAAGAAGCCGTAGGCTTGTCCGAACGGATCGTAAAAATCCTTGAAGCATTTCCCCTGTAACCCAAACTCCCCCGCTTGGATTCGTCCAGAGCGGGGGAGTTTGCAATCATAATTGAAGGACCGTTAAGGCTTCAGGAATAAATTATCATTGACTCTCCGTTTTGTCAACCTCAGACCAGCATTTTGATTTGATCCGGAACCAGACCTTGGCGTTGAGCTGGCATCCGCAGACCCGGCAATACAGGGGGTTCTTCCTTTCCTCTTCCGTTTCATTCTCCGTCACGTTCCCTTGCTTGGACACCAGTTCCATGATGGTCTTCCGGGCCGCGCGCTCCACGGAACAGGCCGCGCACTTTCCTTCCACCCCCGGAGGAAGAACCCTGGTGCTTTGAGAACAGTTCCGGCAAACCGCGTATCGGCGAACCGCCGTTTCTTTGTCCACGAACTTCATGCCCTCCCGCATCCAGCGGAGCATCGTCAGGAAGAAGGCCAGGATTTTCTTTTCATTGAGCGGGCGTTCCTCGGCCCAGGGATTCTTTTCATCACCGCAGGAAAGGCACCAGGTGTCCGGCAGGGAGTTGCAAACCACATCCTCGAACATCCGTTCGTTCCAAGTCTCTCCGTTCTGAAGAAAAAGGAGGGACGCTTTTTCCCGGAGGTCCCCGACGGACCTGGCCTGGATCGTGTATCCGGCCAGGCGTTCGCTCATGGAAGAAGGAACCGTGAAGTTCCATCCTCCCGGCGGGGTCTGCATGTAATTATTCTTGAGTCTTCTTATCGGTGACATTTACTTTGATGGTTCGTTCGATGGTGTCAGTGTCATACATGGACATATCAATGTCAATGCCTGAAGCGTACTGGTCGTAAAAGTCATAGAGCGCATCAATATGCTTCTGGATATTGTCCTTGTACTCCTGGCTGGCTCCTGGCTTGTCCATCTTCTGCTCCAGCTCCTGGATGCGGTTGCTGACTGTGGTCTTGGTGATGGGCGGCGGCGCAGTGCGGGCATCCACGTAGGTGGCATAGTTCTGCGAGATGCTGGCCGTGTCCAATCCTTGCTGGAAGATGTCCAGACCCTCCGATTCATTGAGGGCTTCACACATGGAGCGGGCCACCAGGAAACGATTGGCCATCTCCACCGCCTTCTTCTGGTAGTTGGCCACGTCAAACTGAATCCAGCGGTTGACTGTCTTGTCCGGGAGCCCCTTGTTGAACAAGTCCAGGTCGTTGATGACCCGGATTCCGTTGCGTGCCTTGTTGAGTTCGGCTTTTGATGCGGCCAGGAGCTTGGCTACTACGTCACTGACCTTCTTCTCCCGGCGCAACCCCGTCCCCACGAACTTCAGGACCATGTTGGCCAGGGACACATCCGGGTTCTCCCGAACCCCTTGCTGGATCAAAGAGACTCCGGAGGGAACGTAGGGAATGTAGCTGGAAACAAACTTGGCCATGCGTTCGGCCGCGGGCCACGTCTTGCCGTCTCCCACCGTGGGTTCCAATCCGACCATGATGGACAGGGCGTTGACGACGGCATCCCAGGACTGGTCAAGTTCCAGCTCGGCCCCGTACCGGGTGTCTCCCTTCACCATGTCATAGAGGCGGGAGAGCAACATGGACGGGGAACCCGCGAGGTCTTCCAAGGTGTTTTGAACTTCCTCATAGAAAATTCTTTCATAGAGTTCTGACTTCTGTTCCCCGATCGCCCGGCCCAGTGCGCTGAAGGCTGACTGCAATAAGTCTATTTCCGTCTTGAAAGGTGTGATGAACTGCGTGTCCTGGACCATCCAGGACTTGCGAACCGTATCATAATAATAATCCAGGTTGCCGTTCACATCGTAATCCGCGGCCCATCCCATCTGGGCCAGCCATCGGTTGAACTCCCGGTCGCCGATGATACCTTCAACGATCTTCTTCCGTCCGTCCTTGTCTTCATCGTCTCCACCTGACAAAGCTTCAAGGGCTGACATCATTAAATTTCCAACAAAGTAATCTAAATAGCCACTGATTACACGCGCAGTAATAATCCCGCCCATTCTCCGGCTGGCATCAAACCGGAGCCACATCCTTTTACTGGGGTCTGTCTCATACCGGGCCGCCTTCCATTCATTGAAGGTATAGGAGGCCGCATAGGGGAGGGATTGAAGCGTGTGCCATGTGAAAGAGAAGAACGGAAGTCCCAGCAGGGAAGCCTTCTTCACCCAGTCCGGAGCTCTGGCACCCGTAGGCAGGAGCGTCTTGGCCCGTTCCGCGGCCCGCGCATTGACATAGTTCTCCCACCGGGTTCCCCCGGCCTCGTAGGCTTCCAATGCACGGAGGTAATTCTGAGGGGGATTGTCCATGCGTTGCGCCGCCTTGGCTTCCGCTTCGGCCATCCGGCGAACCGTTCGCTGTTCGTTCTTATAAACAATGACTTTTGCCAGAACGTCAGGCATGGAGTAAAGATTGGAAGCGGCTCCGAGGAATCCCGTGTACATGTTCTTGGCCCAGGTTCCGGAGGACTTGATGGAGTCCCAAATCTGATGGGCTGGAGTCCCTTTGTCAATCTCTCCCATGACCGTCGAGTACAGGGAGTCCTGGTTCCCGGCTTCCATGGCCTCGGAGATTTCAGCCCGCTCCATGATTCCCTTCTTCATCTGTTCCCGGAAGAACGTAGCCTGGCCCGCGTCCAGAAGTCCGAGCTTGGTGTACCGTTCCAGCTTTTCTTCCAGCCGCTTGTTGGCTTCGGCCATCAAGCTGGGTCCGACTTCGGATTCGGGAAAGATTCGATTGAGCATCTTCCCTACCTGGAGCTGGCCCAGGTCTTTGACCAGCATGACTTCTTCTCCGGTCCCTTCCCATACCTTCGTATTGAGCGGGGTGACTCCGGCGTTCAATCCCTGAAGCACTGTCCCGGCGAGGTTTCGGAACATGGAAGCCGGGGCGGCCACCAGGGTAGTCAGGTTGGCAACGCCGCTCAACTGGTAGAGGGTGGAAAAGAAGTTGTTGTCCTTCCAGTATCTGGCCAAAGTCTTATTGACCTTCAGCACTTCATCGTTGGGACGATAGGTCCGGTACAGCGTATCGGCGGTTCTCTTGTCGGCCCACTTTTCATTTAAATCCAACGCCTTGTTGGCAAAGGAAAGCTGGACTGTCTGGTCCGCGGTCTCGTGTTCAGAGAGAAGACCGTCGGCCAGGAGTTCAGAAGACACCATGTCAGGCAGGACATTGTTGATGATGTTCCTGTTCTGAATGTTGGTGGTATTCATGATGGCCGTGAAAATGTCTTCAAAGCCGAAGTGGCCAAGCTCGCCCAGAATCTGACGCTGGGATTCCGTCAGGTTTTTCCGTTGGGCGAACGGGTTCTCTTCGTTTCGGGTCTTGTTGACATATTCAGTCAGCATGAGCCGGGCCGTGTTGGTCATCTCTTCGGCCACATCGTTGTTGCTCATGAGGTCCAGGTTGATCGGGTCAACGATGCTTCCCAGCCCGTTGCGGGCCATCATGGCCGCGGACATGTTGCGAAGATAGTTCAGAGCCTCCGAATGCTTCAGGGACTTGACGGTCTCATAGTCAATCCAGTTGGGGAGTCCGGAAGGATTGTCCTTGTTCTGGGCCAGCCATTCGGACAGGTTGCTTCCTTCCGCTCCGGCAATGTTGTCCATCATGTTCCGGTCCTGGGCCAGGGTTTCATGCTCCTTGCGAATGGCGCGGATTTCTTCGCGGGCCTTCCTGCGTTCAGCGGCATCCATCCGCTCCACTTCCCGGAGCGCGGCCATGGCCTTTTCATAAACGTCAGCCATGTTCCGGGGTCCCAGCCCCTTCGCGTCCGAGGACACCTGGTAGCGCGGGTCCGCATCCCGGATGGAATTGAGGACGGCTTCCCCCAGCTTGCCGTTGGTGAGGAAAGGATCAGCTCCCCGGAACACAGGCTTGAGGCTTTGAGGCATGACCCCGGCAAAATTGTAGCCCTGCTTATCCGCATACCGGGCCAGGGCGTACAGGTTGTCCATCACCTGGGAAGCCCCGCGGTTGAGCCGATGCTTGTTCTCCTTGATGTGGGAGGCAATGGCATCACTCACGATCCCCATGACTGTCGTGTACCGGGAGACTTGTTCCGGGTCGGAGGCCAGAGCCTTGGTGATCTCCGACTGGAATCGCTTGGCGTTGGGTCCGGTAGCCAGGAAGGTACGGGACAAGTAGGCCAGGGACTGCGCCCGGTTCTTCATCTCTTCATTCCCCCGGTGGTGGTAAATGTCAATCTGGTTCTGGGCGATCGTCTTGATGACGGCATCCAATTCATTGAGAATGTACTTGGCCCAGGGCGTACTCTCAATGATCATCCTGGCATCCTCCCGGCGTTTCTGGTAAGCGGCTTCCATGGCCTGATGCTCCATCCGGATCAGTCGGTCGCGTTCCCGCCAGATGGAACCAGATTCCCTGATGGTTCCATCCTGTGAAGCGACGGCCCGGCGGGTCTGCGCTTCGTACTTTTCCCGTGCGTGGGCTACACGCTTCTGGTATTCCTGGCGCGCATCCTGAATAGCCTTCAGGCTGGTGTTGCTTTCCGGATCGTTGGCCAGTTGCTTGCGGCGGTAAAGCTGGATGGACTCGCTGAGGATGTCAGCGAAGGCACGGGCTTCCGTCTCCGGATGAAGACCGTTGGCGGCCATCAACTGGTTCAGGATTTGTCGGCTCCCCCGGTAGCGGTCGGCAAATTGTTCAGCCAGCTCCCTGGCCGTGGCTTCATAGAGACGTGAGTATTGCTCGCTCAGTTCCGTTTCATTGTTGGTCTCCTGGAAGAGCGGTTCAAACTCCTGGTCCAGCATCCGCATGGCATTGACGAACTCATTGGACATGGCCCGCATACTGCTGGCCGGGCGCGAGTTGTTGACCGCCTGGGCGATCCTGGTTTCCAGGGAGTTCAGGAACTGGGAGGAAGTCAGCATGTCCAACTGTGCCCGCTTGGCAATCAGCTTGGTGCGTTCCCGCTTCATCACATCCTGAAGCTTGTTTCTGGCTGAGGACACCTCGGCCTGGAAGGTGGTGAGTGCCATGGCCGCCTTGCGGTTGGCCTCTTCATGGATGCCCTGGATCACTTCCGGCCGGGCCGGGTTGTTCATGTTGCCCGTGTAATCGCGCACGGCATCCTGGAGAACCTGCCGGGTCTCCGGGTCCATGTCCCTGGTCCAGCGGGTCAGATGCTTTTGAAGAGCCTTCATGCGCTTGGTCATGCGGGCTTCCACCCCGGCCACGTTGGTGGCCAGCTCCCTGATCCTGCGCCCGTCGGCGCGCGTTATCTTCTGGGCCCTGGTTCCAATCAGGCGGTTAAGCCCGTGCATGAAGGAGTCAATGTAGTTGTACCCCTCCTTGCTCATGACCCCCTTGATTCCGAAGTCCCGGTAGTCCAGGGCGGCGGGACCGTCGTCCAGGTTCATGCTGGGTTTTACCCGCTTCATGCGGGTAGGATCGGCGGGAACCGAATAGGTGACGCGGGGAGCGTAGGCTTCCGGCATGGACTGAAGGTAGGCGTTCCATTCTTCAGAACCCATGGTCATCATGGACTGGTACTTCTCCCGGCCTCTGCCCGCCAGGTCCTTGATGCGGTTCCAGACATTGAGAATCAGGTTGCCTGACTTCTCCCCGGCTGTAATATCGGTAAGGTCGGAGGGCTGAAGCGAGAAGGAAGGATCGGCGAGGTCTTCAACGGTGACTTCACGTCCGGCCATTTCATTGACCATGCGGGCAATGAGCGGGTTGGTGATGAAGGAAGGCAGGAACTCGGAGGATGTATCCAGCTCCGCATCCCCGCGCAGTCCCAGGATGGTTTCCAGTTCCTGCAAGGTCCGGTTGTAGGCTTCGGCTTCTTCAGGGCGCACCGCTGAATCCCGAAGGTTCTCAATGGTGGTCCGGATTTCCGGGAACACTTCCCGGATTCCTTCCTTCAGGGCTTCCACGTTTCTGCGGTACTCCGGATTGGCCATCATCACATCGTCCAGGACATGGGCCATCTCATGAATCATGACCAGAGCCGGGGAAGTCCCGCGGCCATTGCCCGATTCGTTGAGCATGATGTAGTGCGATCCGTCTTCGGCCGTCATCTTGGCTCCGTTGAAGTTCCCGGAGTTGCGGACTACCCCGACTCCAGGTTCGACTCCCAGTTCAAGCAAGCGGGAGTGAAGAGCTGAAGCGTAGTTCCGGACACTCTGGGGAATGGAAGAGTCGTTGACCAGGTTGGCCACCACGTCGGATGCACTCTGCGCGGACTTGGGAGCCAGCGTCCGGAGGCTGGAAACCCAGCGGGAGTTGGTGGTCCTGGCTCCAGGCGTGTTGAAGTCGGAGTAAACCGAAGGGTCATAAACCATGGAGAGCGGGGCGACCACGGTGGATTTCCCGCGGACATCCGTGGCAATGGGTCCGTCCGGAGCCGTGTACTTGGTCAGCACCAGCAGGTTTTCAATGGTCTGCCGGGTGACGTTTCCGGCTTCATCGTTTCCACGCTCCACGAACTGGGCCATCTCCGGATCAATAACCCGGAGTCCTTCCAGCAGGGTGTGTGCATTGGAAGCCAGCTCCTGGGGAACCGCCGTCTGTCCGGAGTCAAGCCAGGTCTGGAAGGGAACCATGACCGGGTTGGTCGTGGCCGCATCCATCCGGGTGTCCCTGGGCTGAAGCTCAACCGGGGCGGCTTCTTCAGCGGCCGGGGCTTCCACCGTGGCGGGTTGCGTCGCTTCAACGGGAGTAACCTCTGTGGTCCCGGCGGCCGGGGCGGCTTCTTCCGCTACCGGAGCTTCCGTCTGCATCATGTCCGCGGCGGCCAGGATGTCGGCATCCGCTTCGGAAGCCGGGACGAAGTTCCCAGCCTGGTCCAGTTCCATTTCACCCAGAACTTCCGGGGTCTGCTGGGCCACGTCTTCCAGGACGGTTGCCAGCACTTGCTGTTGCTGTTCGGAAAGTCCGGTGGTGTCCAGGGAATTGATGGCTTCGGTTACCATCTCCCCAACCCGTTCGGTGCGTCCCTCCGACTTGGCCGTCCGCACGGCTTCGGCGAAGTTCACAATGTCCGGGATCAGACGCTGGGGAAGGACGGAAGTATTCTGCTCCATCCGCGCCCTGGCCTCCGGCAAATCGGCGATCCCCGCTTCGGCCATGATGCGGGTAACATTCTGCTGGGCGTTGAGCGCGGAATCCATCACGTCCCCTACCCGCTTGATGTTGTCCATCGTGGTTCCGGTAATCGGGTTGGAAGGCTCCAGCGATTCGGCGGCGGCCCGGAGATTCTGCTGGGTGTTGTTGAGGTCCCCGGCAAAGATGCGGGACTTCATGGCTTCAGCGGTTCCAAAGGGTCCGACTTCCACAGGCTTGCGGATGTCGGCCGCCGCTCCGGTAAGTCCTCCGGCCACGGCTCCCAGAATAAAAATCTTGGCGGCCGCGTCCACTACATCCTCCGTCTTGGCAATGTCGCTTTCCCTGATCTGGCCGCTCTGGCCCAGGGCGGTGGCCGCCCACTGCAAAGCTTCATCGGCTACTTCTTCCGTGCCGCCTTCCACAGCGTGCAGGGCTATGGTTCCCACCCGCTTGGCCAGGGCAAGTACCACTCCATCCCTGGCAGTGTCCACCCTCAGCCGGGATTCCACGCGGTCCATGGCTTTGCCGAAGGTTCCTACTTCCCTGGCTCCGGTCAGGCGGCGAATGAATCGATTGGCCCCCGCCCGGTTGTTGAGCATGACCGAGAAAATCCCGTTGCCAATGGCCGCAATGGAAGCGGTAGTCGTGGCCCGGTTCTGGGCTAGCTCGTCCTTCATTCCTTCGGCCATGTTCCGGGTAAGGGGATCGTTGTTGATCATCTCCCTAGCTTGCTGGTAGCGGTGGGTGAAGACATCCCCGTAGGTCTGGGGCATGCTCTGCATGGCAATGTACATGGAGTTGGCCGTCCCGGCTCCGAGCCGGGCCAGGGTTGCAGACTCCGTTGTCAGGAGCCGGGTGACTCCCTGCCCGATGCGGCTGGTGATTCCGGGCCGGGCTACGGCCCCCACCACTTCGGCACTTCGGAGAGCCACGCTGGTTCCTGCAATCGTTGCGGCGCGGGTGGCCAGAAGCCGGGCCGCCCCGCGTCCGGCCAGGGAACCCAATCCCCCTGAGATTGCAGACTCTCCCAACTGGAGAGCCAGTGATCCAAATTCTCCCGTCCACTCTGCCACGGACCCGGCGCGTCCCACGGCAGAAGTGATCAGCTGGTCACGCTTGTTCAAGGCTTCCCATTCGGAAGCATACCGCTGGCCCTGTCCCTCGTTGAGGTTGACTCCGGGGAGCAGGGAGAGCGCGGATTTGGTCCACTGTTCGGAAGCCAGCTTGATGCGGTTCCACTGATTCTCCCAGCGAGCCAGGGCCATGTTGACCCCCATGGATATTTTCTTGTCCTTCACATCGGACATGTAGTCCCGGATGATCTCCTGATCATCCTTGCCCGCTTTCTTTTCAATGTCATAGAACTGCCGGAAATTGACAGCCGTGGATGCCCGGATGCTGTCCTTGACCGACTGGGGGATGATCCCCTCAAGCGGTGTGTCGCTGACCAGGGCCATGGCATCCGACTCCTGAAGGAGGTCCGAGACCACGATACGGCTCGCTTCATCCCGGACGCGCTGGACCTCTTTGACGGTCGCATCAATTTGCTCTTGCGGCGCGCCAGCTTTCCGGGCCTGTTCAATACTGCGCTCAAGCAGGGCATCATCAAAATAGCTTGCGGAATTGCCCTGCCCAATCGTTGCATTTTCCACAAGAACCTGGTTAATGGGATCATAAGCGAAGAGTGTGTTGGTGTCCCGGCTGTCACCCAGGTTTCCCTGGCGCAGGGGGAGGGCCAAAGCGTCGAGGTATTGTTCCGGTGTAACGCCGAGGCGGCGGGCGTTGTCATGCACCCCCATGAAGTCCACTTCATAGCCGTTGCCATACCCCTCCTTGGTGGTGGGATCAATGAATTGAAGGATATACTTCCCGGTCTCCGGACGGTGGACCCACTGCAACGCATCCAGGGGGTTGACCATCTGGTCGGACTCAAACGCCTGGCCGCCAAAAATCTGCCGGGCCTCCGAGGCCCAATGGCGCAGGGCTTCCCTGGCCACGCGCTCCGGGGAATTGTCCTGGTCAAGCTGGCCCATGTGCCGCATGGCATAGTGCTGAAGGCCCATGGTATCAATGCCCCGGTCATCCAGCGACGCATCCTGGGACTTGAGATATTCCCTCACCGCCTGGTCCCTGGCCTTCTCATAGTCATCGGCGATTGCCGCGTTTGCGGAGAGTTCATTGGAGCGGCTGTTAATAATGTCGGCTTCCTGCGGAGTCAAAGGGAATCCACGGTTCACGACCCATTGCTCCAACGCTTCATTGGCCATCAAGCTGTCATCATCTAGCTCCTTGCGGATGGTTCTGAGTTCCAGGTTGGGCGATTGGCGAACCAGCGATTCGGCGAGCTTGTCCTTGTTCTCTTCAATCAGCCGCATGCGGGCGGCCAATTCCTCCGTGCGTTTGGAACGCTCCTGCTGGTCGATTGCCGACTGCAATTCATCGGCCACTGCCCCGCGCTGGGCTACGGATTGTGCGTCTGTCTGTCCGGCGAGCTGTTCACCGAAGGCTTCAGCGGCAAGTTCCGGCTCGGTGCGGAGGCGGTCGATCTGGCTGATGACGTTCTGGACGAACGTGAGTTCAGAAGATTCGCCACCTCCAAGCGGCTCCCCCACCTGCGGGGTTCCTTCCTGCCGTTGAGTTTGCTGGCCGGGGCTTCCACCCTGGATTTGTTGAATCTTCTCTTCTCTTGCTTTGTACTTTGATAGCGCGTCCTGCCGCTCTTGCAGGATTTTCCGGACGGAATCACGGGTCCGGACATCACTGGCCCGGAGGGTTCTGATTTGTTGTTCAATGTCTTCGGGTGCAAGGCTACGTGAGTTGATTTCGCTGTTCGGGTTCTGCGTGGGGTTGGCTTCTTTCTTAAACGCATCAAACGTTCGGGAAATATTCTTGGCCAGGGTCGCCGGGTCCAGGTCCGGATTCAGGGCGAACTGCATGAACTTGTCGGAGACCACAATGCTTCCGTCACTGCCGACGGCTACACCATAGGGACTGCGCTTGAGAATGGTTCCCGTCAGTTCGTCTCCCCGTTGCTGGGCTGGCCGGGTCTTGACAGGCTGGGGAAGGGAAGCCGGATCAACCACGGACAGGCCCAGGGAAGAAGCCTTGTTGCGGAAAGCTTCCGCGCCTCCTGACACATAGTCAACAAAGTCAGTATCCGGACGGCTGTTATACTGTTCGGCCTCTTCAATCGTATTGAATACCAGACCGCTTCTCCCGGTTTTTCCCAGCGCGGCCAGCCTGCTCTCAGCTTTCTGGTTTGCCTGGGTCGTGGCCCGGTCCTCCCGTGTGGTGGTGGCTACGAACTTGGAAGTTTCCTTGTCAATGTCGGCCTGTTGCTGGCGAGTCAACCGGAGCTGGCGGTCTTCCGCACTCTCGGCATTCTTCCGGTTCCGTTCAATCGTCTTGGCCAGCTCCTGTTCAAACTTGGCCAGCGGTTCTTCAGCCCCAACCTGAGCTTCCCCTTCCTTCTCCTGGAGCCGGGTGGTTCGGTCTTCCTGCCGCTGAAGGAAATTGGTTTCAGCCCGGAACTCTGAATCTCTTTCCGGTCGAAAGTCGGAAGGTCTTAACTTGGAATAATCAATAGCCATAATAAAAGGATGGTGCGCGCCGTTAATCTGACGCACACCATCCTAACCGAACCAACCATGAAGTCAAGATGGAAGAACCTACTCTTCCCGGACGCAAGCCGTTTTGTCAAGCTTATCTTCTTCAGCCAGTTTTTTATTCATGGCTTCCTGCGCTTTCTCCAGCGTGGGGTAGGACCAGCCGTAGCGTCCCCACTCGCTGGTGGACGGGCGGTATTCGTCCCCGGCAAACGTGTTGGTGAAAGAATTGTCTTTCTTGTAGGTGCGGATGACCAGCAGTTCATAATCGCACCCGCGGCCCTTGGTGCATTTGAACAGGGCGAACTTCCCTTCCCGGCGCACCAACTGACACTGGTAGCCGTCATGGGCATAGGAGTCATCAATCTTTTTCATGCTTTATTTTCTCCACAAGTGCCATCCATCTCTTTTTAACATGGTTGAGAATATGCTTTGCCTTCATCGGCTTATTCCAGTTTAACTCTTGAGGCTCAACATAAAATCCACATCTTGTACAACCGTATAAAAACCAGTCGGTCTTGGCCGGGTCAATCCGGACAACCTCCGGAGGCCAGGAACAAAGGGGACATGGTTCAACTTTATTCTTCATCTTCTTTCAGCTGGGTTCCAAGGACGATCCCGAATTTCACGGGCTTTTCAACGGTCTTGACGACGTAGTATTCCCCGGTACCGATGGCTTCGACCGCCAGCGTTTTTACCAGGGAACCCTTCGGGATATTGTAGCTCCGGAAATAGGTCCGGTTGGGCTGGTAGATATACTCCTTATTGATTTGCAGTTTGTGGTGCATCATCTTCGTTGTCTTCTATGAGTTGATCCAGGTCCTCAAAGATGGGACCCAGAAAGTTATTGAGCATGACATCCGATCCGGAATTGTCGGCAAAACCCTTGAAGAAATTAACAAGGATTTCATCTTCGGGACGCATGGGTTTTCCCTCCATTCGAGAGATAAACTCCTGGGACAGTTCCATGATAGGGTCTATATCAAACCGGATGTCCGGCATATTGTCCATGTAATCAGCCAAGTACCACCGGGCTTTCCGGCGTTCCTGCTGGACATCATCCTTCTCCCCGCTTCTCCACAGGTACTTGATGAAGTTGCCCAGGGAGAAGGGGAACAAGCGGGAGAGCTGGATACATTCCATGCCGCTTGGATGGCTGGTGTAATGGGGCGGGTGATTTACAATGTCAGGTTTCATTTTCTTTTCTCTATGTGCTATGATTCGATTGTCAATACTTTTTCATCTGGGGCAGGAGTCTGAATCCCTTGAACCGGGAGCAGGGAATCCGGTAGCGCAGGGCCGAGCATTCACGGAAGCGGCGCATCATCTTCTTAAACCGGATGATCTCTTCATTGGTGGGGTTGTCCACCTCCTTGCCCTTCAGGAAGTAGCGGCGAAGAAGGCGCATGCCTACCAGGTGAAGCCGCTGGGTTTCCTCATAGGCAATCCGGGCATCCGGGTAGAGCCTCAGCTGGACCAGGAAGAAGTAGGGGGCGAACCCTTTCATGGGAATCCAGAACTTGGCCTTGAAGCACATCCCCTTTTTGTCGTACAAAATCTGGGATGTGTTGTCAAAGCGGGTGACTTCTTCATACAGGTAGTCGCTCAGCCCGTCGGCCCCATACCTCCGGTTGGTCCGGGCCGCCAGCAGTTTGACGGCCCGTCTCCCCTTCCCGGTGAGCCTCCCCGTTTCATTGCGCTTGGCCGCCAGCACCTTGTTGACCACCGTCAGAGTGGAAGACGCCACCTTCTTTTTAATGGCTTCATTCTTCTTCCTTTCAGCCGGAGTCATCGGAGCGCGGACAATGGAGTCCACAGTCTCCCCGGCTTCCAGGCGGCGGGCGATCTCTTCAACCCTTTTGCGGCGTTTGTATTCCCGGCGGTACTTCCGGTTCCGTGAAGCGGCCATGCGCTTTTTCTTGGCCTTGGGAGTCCGGATCAGCGGGGGTCTTGGAACATAGGGCATGGCTTTAACAGGGGATGGAGTCCAGTTCCCGGAACATGTAGGAGGTGAGGAAGTGCATCCGGACCAGGGGTTCCATGATGCACGGGTCCAGGTCCGGGAGCTTCATGCACAGGGTATGGCCGTCTGCTCCATAAAAGAAACAGGCTTCACCATTTCCCCACTTCGTGGCTACGGCGGTCCGCTTGTTGCGCTTGATCAAATCAAACGCTTCATCACGGTTCATCGGATACTTCGGGTTTCTATCGTATGTTTCCATAAAGCTATTCTTTTTCAATGTCTCTTAATTCAATCTCCTTTTCATGGGCTTTATAAAAGAGATTATACATCGACTCACAAAACTTGTTCTTCCTTTTCCTGGTTTCAATGTAATCTTTAATCCAGGGGTTTTGATCATAAATTCGGAGCGTCAACGGCTCGGCCTTATAGCATCCGGCCTCTTCGATGGAGCCATCCATCCCAACCCTGATCCTTCGGATTTCAATTCCAATATCCAATTCGGCAATGAAATATGTTCTTTGATAATCTACTTCCAGAACCAGGGCTGGAAATAAAATATGTTTATCAATCATTCCCGGATTATACAATGTAGCTCTATGATTCAGGAAGGCATGCTTCACTGGAATAAGAATCCATTCACCTTTATTTATATTTTTAAACATAACTTTAAACAAATCTATAAATTAAAAAGATAATAGCCAGGACTATAAAATTACAGGTCCCGATTATAAAAATACGCCACAATATTTTATTCCAATAAATGCAGTCCTGGATAAACTTTTCTCCATTTTGTTTATCCGAATAGACTGCTGATACTGGACCTGTAATCATGGCCATAATGGCACAGACCGGACCCAGGATAAAGCAGGTTCCGAAGAAAAGAATCTTGTAAATTAAAATCAAGGTACTCATTTCTTTTCCCGCATGAGGTTCATGAACTGCTCCAGGGAAATGACCTGGACTCCCTTGAGCCGGGCCGCTTCCGTCTTGGTCTTGCCCACCTTCTCCCCGGCGATCAGGTAGGAGGTCCTGGCACTGACGCTGTTCTTCACGGCTCCCCCTTCATTCTCAATGAGGGCCACATAGTAGGAGCGGTCCTTGGGGAAGGAGCCTGTGATCACAAACGTCAATCCCTTCAGCGAGTCCCCCTGGGCCAGGTCACCGGGGACATTGGGAATCAAAGCGGAGTAGTAAAGAGTCTTGAAGTATTCAAACTCACTGGATTTCAAATAGTTCTCCAGTGACTTGTAAGCGGCTTCCCCTAAATCCGAGTATTCTGATAGGGATACGCTTCCAGCCAGCTGGATAAAGGTCCCAAGATCATTGAACCTGCGGGCAATGATGCGGGCCTTCTCCTTGCCGATGGAGGGAATGCCCAGGGCCGCGATCATTTTTGACAGGGTGAACCCCGGCACTGCCTCATCAAAGCACTTACGCATGCGGGGAGTGAGAAGGTGGACCTTCTCAAAGATTTGGAACCAGTAGTCCATCCGGGAAACCATCATCAACCCGTCTTCTTCATGCTCCTTGCGGGCCTGGCCCAGGAACTCCTTCAGGTACTGGGGTCCAATGTTCTTCACATCCAGCGCGTTTTTTCCCAGCGCATATTCCAGGGCGGCATGAAGCTTGGCCGGGCAAGCCTGGGAGGGACAGTGAAGCATGGGTCCGTTGAAGTGAAGCGGAGTCCCGCACTCCGGACAGCTGGAAGGCAGGTTCAGTTCGGCCCTGGCCTTGACCTCCTGGATGTAGGGAATCACCATCCCGGCTTTCATCACGCGGACCACGGCTCCCGGCCCGATGCCGCGAACCGCCAGTTGCTCCGGATTGAACCCCGTGCATTTGCGGCACTCGGCCCCGTCCAGGACCACCGGATCGTACCAGACTACGGGCGTGACCACCCCGGTGCGTCCCACCTGCCAGGTGATGTCCGTGATGGCGGTTTCAACGGACTCCGGAATGAACTTCAGCGCATAACTGTGCGTAGGATGGTGGGACGTGGATTCACACTTCGACGCTTCGTAGAGGTCATTGATCTTGAAGACCAGCCCGTCCATGGGCAGGTTGTAGTTTTCCCTGAAGCAATCCATCATGTGCTTGAAAGGGGTGGAGCTGGGAACCCGGCTATGCCAGTGGAAGGAAGGGACATAACCGATGCCCTCGCTGTGGAAGAAGGTTTCGTTGCCCCTCCGGTCCATCATCACCGAATCAATCTGGCCATCCTGGTAGCGATACCAGCAGTCATAGGCCACGAAGGAAAGCAGGTTCTTGTTGGGGTCGTCCCCTTTCTTTCGCAACAGGCCGGAAGCGGCGTTGCGGTAGCTGGTGTAGCCTTCCGGAAGGTCCGCGCACAGGGGGATATAAACCTCACCCCGGATGAAGACCGTGATCTCTTCGCTGATCTCTCCGGGAATGCCATTCACATACTTCCGGACAGTTTCCAGCACGTCCTCTCCTTCCAGGCCGTTGCCGCGAGTGGCCGCCGAGACCAGCTTGCCCTTTTCGTAGCGGAGCATCAAGGTCAAGCCGTCCACCTTGGGTTCAACAACTAACAAGGGTTCCGAGGAAAATCGCTGAAGCAATTTAAGTTCCAGGGCCATCTGGTCGTCGCCTTCTTTTTCATACACGTTGTCCAGGGAAAGCAGGGGGAAGGGGTGGCGCACCTTGGCTCCGTTTTTCCGGTCATCCCCGATCCGGTTCAGAAGGGGATCGTCCGGGCATTCGCCTCGCAACCGCATGATCAGCTGGTCGTAGTCGTAGTCCGGCATGGCGGGATTGTTGTCCCGATAGTAGGCTTCGTTCGCTTTAATGATCAGCTCCCGAAGTTCCATTAGCTGTGATTCTGTCATATAATTCTTTGAGGTTAAGGATTTGATTATTGAATTCCGTGTCTTTTTCGGCGTAGTAAATGGCGCATTCCAGGGCCAGGTGGCCGGGGTTGCGGCCTTCCTTGATTCCCTTTTCCACCAGGTCCCGGACCTTTCCTTCAATGAGGATGATCCGGACAACCCAGAACAGTTCTTCATCGAAGGGTTCTTCCCGGCGGCGATCCCAGGTCAGCAGGTTGTACACGAAGAGCAGGTAGTCTTCAGCAACCTTCAGGCGCGTGTGGTCCAGCAACCACTGGTAGCTTTCAGTAAGCGTCCGGCGTTGCATCCAGGGTAATGGCAAGGAACCTCTTGCCTTTTGAGGTGATGGAGTACCTGTAACTGCGGACCTTGCCATGGCGTTTCAGGTAGCCCTGAAGGTGCAGGTTCATCAGGTCGATTCCCTGCGTGTTGGTCTGGGTCCCGGTTTCCATGGCCACTTCTGCCACGGATTTGGGTTCACCGTCACTGCACGCAATCAGGGTGCGGATGCTCCCATGGGACAGGGAGCTTTCATAACAGTTGCGGAGTAGTATTCCTATGTCTTTGTAAGTCATATCGAAGTGTTAATGTAAATGGTTCTGGCACGTCCCCTGAGTCCGTAAACACGAATCTTCAATGAGGGGGGGCCCTGTGGCAGGAGAAGGCGCATGCGGAAATTCTTTTTGTGGTGATCAAACTCCCCTTCCTTGATGCTGACTCCGGGAGCCGCCTTGTTTATGGCCGAACTGGCTTCAGAAACCAGCTTCATCATGATTTTGGAAGTCGCCTTGAGCTTTTCAATGAAGGCGCAACAGAACAACGCCGCCGCATAGCTCCGGGCTACCTGGATCAGGGCTTCATTGCCCTCATAGGTCCCATCCTGGAACCTGCCGATGATTTGGTAGGGTCCGGACTCCACCTGGAACTCCCGTTCCTGAGGCAAGTCCTTGAGGTCTTCAATAGACTTCGTCATAATGCTTTTTGAAGTAACTTAAATGGTTGCTAATAGTCAATATAAGAACAGACAGGATTCCAATATCAATTAAAAAGCTAATCCAATAACCGCCGATAGCGGCCAGGACGCACCCGCATGCCAGAAACCCGGCTATCACGGAATTGATTACCAGACAGCGAAGCCGCCACGGGCAGGCCCCGAAGTTCATGGGCTTCATGTTGGAACCATTCATTTGAAGGGTCCAGCCTTTAAGATTTTCACTACTATCTGCGGCAGTAAAGATAACTGTGCAGGGATAATCCGAACTCGGATCATATCCGGTAATGCGTCCGGAGAATGTAATCTCCACAAAGTCCCCTGATTCAAAGGATTGATTGCTAGTCTTCATGAGCTTTAATCGCAAATAATGGTGTAAACGAACTCGCGGCCAAGGGTCCCCTGACAGGCTTCCTTCAGCAGACGGGCATGCCCCAGTTCATCCAGCGCATCCACCATGCGGGCCATGATGCGCTCCAGGTCTTCCTTCCCGCAGAAGGAAAGCTCCACGCTCCGCTTTTTAAAGAGTACCTGCGGGGAGTCAACTTCAAACTGGGAGGCCAGCTCCGCGGCCCGGCGGGCATAGGCTACCGACTTGCCGGAGCGGCCATTCAATGAGGTGGAAAGCACCATGGCGGGCTTCCGGAACCTGGATTCAACGCGGCATTTGACGCGGTAACCCTGCGAACGCAGGAGTTTCATCAGGCCCCATGCCATTTCCGGGCGCACATGCAGGTTGATCATGCGATCCTCTTCCTTCCATTCATAGGACATGATACGGTTTTCCACGATTTGAACTACATCGTTTAAATGATGCAACGTCATTTTATGCGGCGTTTCTTTAGCTTCAATCATTTGTTTGGTTCTTTCTATTGGCTTGTTTTACGCGGCAAGCCGTGAGGCCTGCTTTTGATTTGGTGAGGATGCCGGGAAGCTTCAGGCTTCCCGGCGGGGTATTGAATCATGCCAGTGCGGAGAAGTCCACGTGCTGAGGCACGGAATAATCATGAAAGATATGGAACTCCCCTTCCCGATCCAGCAACACGGCGGCCATGATAGTTTCGGGGTCTTCCCTGGGGGAAATACGCACGAAAGTTTCCCAGTCCACATCTTCAGGAATCAGTGGAACAATGCTGCGGCTGGTCATGCGGGCGATGACTTCCAGCGGATAGGACTTCAACGACTCCCGGCTATTTTCAAGACGGCGCACGATGCAATTGTCCGCAATTTCCAGAATGAAATTGTTCAACAGTTCCCGCGGGCCATTTCGTTTCTCTGTTTTGGCACCAAACCGAACCACATCAGGAGACTTCCGGGACTCCGTGAACAAATTGGCAACCGCATTCATGGCGGCAAGTTGCGGATCATCCATCACTTTAAAATCCAGAAGGCCGGCAAGCTTCTGGTGAATGGGAAGTTCCCGGATTCCCAGAAAATGAGTAGCTCCTGCATCTAGCGCAATTCGAGCCATGAAGGGAAGCTTCACCGGGTACTTGTATCTTTTCATGAATCCTGTAAGTTCTCCATCTTCATGAATGGCCATGCACAGAATGGGAGTTCCTGCCAGATCAGAGCCGATAATACGGATAGGCGGCTTTTGCCCTGGATTTTCATAGTTGAATTGAACCGGGTAAATCTCCCGCCTCACTCTCTCCGGGTAGGAAGTCCGCAAGGCTTCATAGACATTTGCGAACTCATTACGTCCGGCGTTTTTAGTCAAGTACAATTTCATCTCAGGCTATGTTTTTGTTTGATTTAAAAAGAACTGTGTTATGACTTCTGATTATGAACCCTTTAACATGTTCATCTTTTGCCAGGCGTATCCGTTCCAGGACTTCATTGACGCACACGCCGACTGTTTTTCTTCCATCCAGGGAAACGGATGCAAGACCATAAACAATCTTCCAGGTTCCGTTCTCCTTTTGCGTGTAATAAATAACGTTTCCGTTTACGCCGATTCTACGATTCAGGGGAGCGTAGGAGACAAACCTAGAAAGGATTTTTGGAAGACAAGCCCACGTTTCCACGGTGGAAGGAAGACCAAACGCCGGAGAGTTGGAATAGAACTCTTCCGATTTTCGTTCAAGGTGATCCCATTTCCTTCTGAATGACTCGACAAGGGCCAAACCGTCCGGATGAAGTTCTTCCGTTTCGTCCTCCCCATATTCCAAATAATTGATTGCCCATGTGGGAATGTCCAGGCATTCAAGGAAAGCTTCATTGCTTACCATTACAGGTTTTTGAAGATTGATCATGACTAGGTTTCTTTCTATTCAATGCCGGGGGAGTTTGAAGCTCCCCGGCGAGTTCAAGGTTTAACGTTTATTCAATTTAGGGCAGGATTCCACAGCAATAAAGTAGCGCGGGCTATTAAAAAGGCTTGTTGCTTTCTCCCAGTCTTCCATTGCCTGAAGACATGCTTCCTCTTTTTGAACAAGAACGGCCATGCGGTCTTCATAGTGATTCAACAAATCTTTTGCCTCATGGATTTTCTTCTTCAACTTTCTACGCATGTTTTTAATTCCTTCAACTAAATTAACGTCAATCTTGCCGATTGTCATACCGTCTTCGTTAATCCAAAAACTTTTATCATATTTACATCCAAATTCGTCAGTCTTCAAAGAGTAGATTACCTCCATGTTAACAGAAAATTGAAAAGCGTTTACCTGATAACGGGAAAATTCAAAATCTACAAACGTTCGCAGGGAAACATTCCTAAACTCCTTGTGGGATAAGTTCGGGAAATCAAACCCACGAAAGGCTTCTTTCATGGCTGTATTCACGCGCTTGTTAATCACTTGCCCTTGGTGCTTTTCAAGCCATTCCTGAAAAGTTTTAAAGCATTTATCCATGTGAGGCAATACGTCGATCCAGATTTCCAGGATGCAACGGTTCAGCGCGACTTTTTCCTTTAATTGTTCCAGTTCATAAATTGAATTAGCGTTCATATTGCTGGTTCTTTCTATTGGTTTGTTTACGTGGCAGGATTTTAATCCTGCCTTTTGATTTGGCTTGAGGTTCCCGGATTGTTCCACGTGGAACAATCCGGGGTTAAAGGTTCAACGGGACTTATCTTCAATTACCATGACAAGGGAGCCGTTATCTTCCTTGTAATAGGCAACTTCCAATTCTTCCGGAAGCGGGAAAATGCCGGAATAATTCGGTTGGTTGCGGACTTCTTCAAACAACACTCCTGCACGGCTTGCCGCATTCCCATAGCAGGGAAGGGAATCCAGGGGAGCCGATACCATGATCAAAGAAGGGGAAAGCCGGAAGAAACTCCTGTACTTCTCCACGCCTTCTATAGGAGTCTTTTCACTCGAAAAGCTTTTATAGCCGGGTTTGGACGTTGAAATGATATGTTCCAGCGTGTTGAATGCGTCCGGAAGTTTCGGAAAAGGTATGATTTTAATGATGCCGCGGTGCTTGTGATCAAAAGCCAGTGTTCCCGTTCCATCAAGGTTCATGGACACGGATACTATCAGCAAGCCTAGTTCTCTTTGTACTAATGGATTCATGTTTAGTCTTCGAGGGTAGAAATTAAGTTCAATTCATTTTCACGGGAAAAGAAAGCTATCACGTCTTCCGCTTCCTGTTGGATGGCGTTGTAAAGCTTGTAGCTTTTTTTGGAATAATCCATGCCAAGTTGATCCGCGAAATCTTCAAAACCGGCGAACTTTTCTTTAGTCAAGGTAGTCAGAACGTCAAACGCTGTGCATTCATTTGGTCTCAGTAAAGAAGCGTACCATAAAACGTTTAACACATCTTTTTCGCCCCAGTGCGGCGGGATTCTAAGACCTAATTTAAATTTAGAAAATCGAATTCCAAATGCCCTTAGAAGGTCTTCTGTGCGTCTTTCTTTAGTATTCATAAATTAGTTTTTGGTTTGGATTTTAGTTTTCCGGTGATAACCGGATTTGGATTGCCCTGTGCGGCGGGCCGCCTCAGCTGATGCTTTCAATTCATGCTTGCTTGCTTGAACCGGATTGCAGGCTTTTTGTTCATTATTTTTTATTTAATAAATAGCGGGCCTCCATGAATATTGATCCCGGAGCCGTTGAAGCAAGGCGCGGACTTTCCGCTTGTCGTGCTTGTTATTTTCAATTTCTTCTTTCAGGCATTCAACGGCTTGAATCCACCGGGCCTTTGCCAGTTCAAGCTCCAATTCACGCGCGGACCGCTGAAGGCAAGGGGGAATATATGAAGTTATCATGATTCAAAGATATATGCTTTTTCCTTCAAATTAAAGGTTCAATCCTCAATTTCTTCATGGGTTTTGTACACGGTGCGCCATGGGAAGGAAATGGCATTATAAATGACAAACCCGGCATAATTGGTTTTTGAAAGGGCGTTCCGCCGCTTCAATTCTTCCCATGCAGATTGTTTAATGGACTCCAGGGAGCGGCGGCCGTCGTCCAAATAGGAATCCATCGTGCCGCAAATGGGCGCGATTTTTCCGGAAAGGTCCGGCTTGCAGAATGTAATGATAGGCTTCATGATTTGATTTTCCTGTCTATTGGCTTATTTATGCGGCGAGGTTTTAATCCCGCCTTTTGTGATTCTCGAATTGTTCCACGTGGAACAATTCGGCAGTTTAGTTAGCAACGAAATTTTAATCAAAGGATAGTTTCCAAAAGCGTAGAGCATTCCAGGGATTCAACCGCTTTCAGGCCTGCAATGCCTTTCAAGGCGTAAATCACAAATCGGTATCTCTTCATGGCACTAAGGATTAAAGGGTTTCAAGGAAAGCGCGGGCATCTTCCACACGGTGGAAAGATTTGACTTGCAAATCTTCATCCGCTTCCGTCCACCATTTGACAAGGGGGAGCACGCCCGCTTGTGTGATGACGCATGCAGAGTAACCTTCACGGGTGACTTTGAAAGAGTCATAAGTCAGTCTTTCATAATAGTTTACATAGTCTTCCAGAGTCAACCCGTTTGGCAAGGCAAACTCCCACGCGATTCCGGGCGTGCCATAAATCAGGCAGGTTCCTCGCTCATACTCTTCACCCCATCCGCGGAAGGTATCATAACCACTGATTACCACGCGCTTATGAAAATCAGGGCGACCCCATGCGCAATACAGTTCCTCCGGGATGTGTCCCGTTCCCACAAGTCCATCATGTTCAATCACCAAGACTTCGCCACGACGCAAAAAACCATGTTGTTCACGGGTGTATCCGGTCTTGTGTGTCGGATAGGCATTGTATCGTTTGGCCTTCATGTTGGCTGGTTCTTTCTATTGTTTAGTATTTGATTGTTGGATTCAGTCGGCTTGTAGTTCGTTCGGCTGATGGCTATCTTTTATCATTATTTTTTTTATTACGTCAATCCTTTTCTTCAAAAATTTTATTATCTGTTCAGTATCAATAGGTTATGATTGTGTCATACAACCCTCGCATGTGAGCCTTGTTCACTTTTTATACGCTTGTATAAAAAGTTTTGACTCATTCCGGCTCCATTCTGGACTCTTTTTCAGTTTCACGGCTCCATTCTGGACTCTTTTTCAGTTTCACGGCTCCATGATTCCCGGTTTCCCCGCCACTTTTTATACAAGCGTATAAAAAGTGAACAAGATTCTACGATTCAACGGACCTAGTTTCACGCTTCATTGTGGGTTTTTCCATGATTCTATCCCAAGTGATTGAATATCAGTTGAATAAAATTTTATATGATTTTAGCCGAATTGTATAAAATTTTATGCCTTTTCGATGCTCCGATTGTTGATTCAGTGATTCTAGATCCTTATAAGTCATTGGTTTATAGGGATTTAGAAAAGTTTTACAATCAGGCATAAAATTTTATTCCTTGCAGACCTTCCACAGTTCAACGATTCAACGCATCAACGTATCGTGATTCATTGATATGTCGGTTCTGGTATGTGGCTAAATGATTCAACGCAACTACGTTACAACGCTTCAGCGTTTATCCCTATCGGAATGGTAGGGATTTACAATTTGGCGCAAAAGAAAAGTCTCTTTTTTACAATTTTGTAAAGCTCCAGAATGGATTCTTTTGCTACGCCGAACCGTTGAACCAATGAATCGCAGATTCTCCCAAGCGAAAAGCCAACGGAACATGATTCAAGGTTCTAAGCTTCAACGCATTACACACCAGACACGCAACCGATTTTGCATTACGTATATTATGCGAAGTATGGATTAAGAAACTGTTGAGTATAAGCGAGTTATGCTATACGGTAGGGCGTTTGGTTTTCCCGGCGCGGCTCCGATTCACCGCTTCAATGTTGGAATGATTCTAAAAAAGTCGCACCTAACTTTTTTGACACCACCACGGTCACTCCCCCTTCAGCCGCCCGCCGCGCATATCCAAATCCTCAACTCGCGTTTTTCCGGAAATGGGGTCGCCGAAGTTTTGAACCGGGGAAGCGTTGAAGCGAAGGATCGTTGAAGCCGGGTTCACGGTTCGCCAGGACGTGGTTCGCGGATCGTTGAAGCGGAGGGACGCTGAAGCCGGGTTCACGGTTCGCCAGGACGACAAACCGGGATTTGCGCCAGGGTCGCGCGTACACGTGAGCGGGCCAGCGGAACATGGGTCCGTCGAACCGGGAATCCACCCTGGCACGGAGAAAAGCACCGGAGGGGCGTTCCAGGGAGGGTGATGGAACCAAAATTGAAAATATGCGAGAGGGTGAATGGTGATAGTGGTCGAGGCTTAAAATTATACCTGAAGGCCCTGTTAGGTGTACACCCTACATGAAAGAAGGGCGGGAATGGGCAATTTTGCGAGGGCGGGATAAAACAGATGGGTTTGGGCTTGCCCTCGGCTTCCGGTTGGCTTCCTCCCGCGCACACATTTAACGCGCGGACATTCCCATATGTGTTTTTTTATAACTACATTTCTCATGTATGTACATATTGGAGTTTATAGCTAACGGACTAACGGAAACCGATAAGTCGCTGACGCTTAGTCATATCCTGGAAAAGCCAAAAAATCTTAACCTCTCGCTTACCCTATATACGATGGGGGTCGTACTAGATTATTTGGGATTTTCTGTTCTGACTTTTCACCTATTAAAAAATCGTGGTTGGATATAAAAATGGCCCCTGGCTACCGTTTTTAGTCTTGACCAACCGATGAATCGGGGTAGGTTGGAACCCATGAATCCATCTCCCCTCCCTGCTATTTCCCTGACCCAGTTGCGGTCCTCAAGCTGGAAGAAAGTAGTCAATGACCGTGGAATCGTAAGAACCGCCGGAGCGTGCTACAACACAAGCACAATCAATGTAAAACAGTTAAAGAAGTTCTTTTCGGGCATTTTCGAGGGCTTGCCTCCTGACCTGCGGATGGCCGGGTTCCAGGCGGATGCCTTCAACAAGCTGAAGAATCCAGGACCCCTGACACAGGGAACTGTGCTTCCACCCCTCTACGAATCGGGGCTTCATCTGTGGGAACCCCATAAGGATGAAATGAAAAAGAGCCTTCCGGCCCTGGTTCCCTCCGTGTACTTCATTCCCCAGGAGTCCCTGAGTTCGCCCAAGCGCCAGGCCGCGGAGAACCCCGCATCGTGGAAGCATTCGGGGTTCTTCGGAATTGACCTGGACTTGGGCGAGAACGCGAATGGAACCGATCCGGCAAAGCTCTTCCGCAGGGCATGCAAGGAAGCCCCGGAGTTCCCCGGATTCTGCTTCCTGTTCCAGAGTCCTTCGGGAGGAATCAAGGTCCTGTTGCGCGTGGACGATGCCACTGTTGAGCTTCTGAATACTGGAACCAACAAGGCCCGGTGGTCCCTGCACCGCCAGCTTTTCCTGTATCTGGCTTCCATGATTGAGGCCAGGGGTTTTTCCGTGGACCTCAAGTGTTCCGATGTTACCCGGCTCCAGTTCCTCTACCGCGACCCCGCCTGCAAGATGCACCTGTTCGCCTCAAATGGAGGCGAGCCTTTTGTCTTTGACCGGGACAAGCTGGCCGAGGCGCAGTACATGTGCCGGAGCCTTGAAGTCCGCGGCGGTGAAGCCATGGACCGTCCCATGGAAGCCACGGAGGACAAGCCCAAAATCCTGCTTGATTTTGCCGGATGGCTGAGGCTGGCCGGGAGAAAGGAATTGGAAGAGGCTGTTTTGAACATGAAGCCAAAACCGGGGGACCCGACGCGCTATGTCTCCTGGTGCCCCTGTTGCAAGGACGTGTGCAAGGGGGCCAGAGCCGATACCGACCTGTCCGTGCAGATCAGTGCCGACAACCAGCTATTTGCTATTTGGAACTGCTTCCATGCTTCCTGCTACGACGACAAGCTGGTCCCGATGAACATGTCCGATTACTGGCGGGCGTTCATTGCATCCTATGAATCGCTGGAGGCCATTGGCGGCGAAGAGGAACTGTCTTACCGGACAACCCCGTTGCTTTCGCGCATTTACCAGGCCCCGCGCAGGTCGTTTGAAGATTTCAAGTTCCTTCCTCCCTACTACGTCGGCTGGTTCCCGGATGTGGTTCCCTCTTCCGAAAAGGATTTGAAGAAGGCCGGGGACATGGAAGACCCGCAGACTGTCCAGGAGAACCGGGTTTTCCATGAACTCAAGTATGGAAAGCCCGTGTTTAACATGGCCAATCTGGATTGGTTTCTTCGCAACTGCTTGAATATCATTCCTTATCTTGATATAAGCAATAAATGTCTGATGCTTTTTGATACTTACCGGGGGACGGTATATGACTTGAACAATGAAATGTTCTCTTCCATTTACTCCCGGATCAATGACTTCTTCCCCAAGCCCAACAATGAGCAGGTCATGCACCACCTGCGCTACATTGCCCAGCGCACCAAGTTCCATGCGCTGATGGCCATGGCCTATGAGAAGCCCTGGGACGGCAGGGACCGGGTGACTGAAGTCTTTCATTCCCTGGTCCTGAATCCCGATTGGGAGATGGACATTTCCAACGTGGAAGCTTCGGACCTTTCCCAGTGCCCGTTCTTTGATCCGTCCCAGGAGCTGACCCGCGGGTTCACCGATTCGGTTCTCTATGTGTGGTTCATCAATTTGTGGCGGCGCGTCCTGTTTGCCAATAACATGCTGGACTCCCGCGAGGTTCCCCAGACAGCCCTTCTCATTCTCAACGGTCCGCAGGGCAGGGGGAAGAACCGCTGGGTGTCCGCTTGTTTTTCCAAGTTCGGCTCTCTGCTGGATGAAGTTTCCGAATGCGACCCCAAGAGCAAGGACACCCTGATGAAGCTTTCCTCCACGGTGGTCATCCACTTTGAAGAGCTGGAAAACATGCTCTCCACCGAAGAGAAGCAGGGTGCGTTGAAGGCATTGATTTCCAAGTCGCACGTCAAGGTGCGCCCGCCCTATGGGAGGCAGGAGCTGGAGCTGGCCGTGCAGTCCAGCTTCATTGGAACGACTAACCAGGAGAAGTTCCTTTCCGATGACACGGGGACCCGGCGGTACTTTGTCATCAACATCTCCAGCGTGGACATGGCCAAAATGTCCCACATTGACAAGCAACAGTTCTGGGCGCAGATTCGCTACCTCTCCGAAGAAGCTTCGGAAAAGTTAAGCTTTGCTTCGCTGGAGCCGCTGACTGATTTGAACAATACCAGGAACTCGGTGATCCCCTCCCAGTTCGCCCATCTGGTTCCCTACCTGGTGTACATTAAAAAGGACTGGGAGGTCCCCGGACTTTCCGAACCTGTGGAGCGGTTCCTTCCCTACAAGTTCACCACGGCCAAGAACATCATCGAAACCCTGCTCCGCGCCACCGGGGACGACAGCACCCGCGTGGACAACGGCCGCAAGACCTCAAACGCCTTCTTCAAGTCGGTGCGGAGCTATTTCGGCGTGGAAGCCGAAGACCTGAATTATGTGCGCAAGTTCAACAAGTCGGCCGTCCAGTTGCGCCGAATCCTGCCCCGCAGATACTTTGAAGCCCTGGTGGAAAAGGGGCGGCTGGCCCTGGAGAAAGGGGAGCTGTACACGCCCGAACAGGCCGAAGAGGAACTGGCCCTGTTCATGTAAACAGAAACAGGAGACGTTTCACAACGCCTCCTGTCTCAGGAATCCAGCTAATTTATGAAGACCGCTAATCAAATGGTCTGAAGCAATCATAAGCAAAACAGGAGGAAAGTCAACCAGAAGTTTTTCAAATCTCCCGGCCGTTGATTCGGACCCCAGCTCCTAATAAAAACACTTGGAATATATGGATGTAGGGCGGGGTGGTGGAGGCGTGGCCGCCTTCATCCGGGAGGCCCTCTTAAAAAGTTGTTGACACCTGAATCCAGGAAGGTAGGAGAATGGATATGCTGACACGGAGAAAGCCGCGGGCCACTGAAAAGTTTGTCCCGCTCAACAAAACCAACCCTCCGGGCTACGTGGTCCGCAGTTACACCAAGCACGCGCTCAGGAACAATGAGCGAAGCTGGAGTGAAGGCGGGGTCGCGTTCGACCTGAGGGAAACTCCGTTCGGGAGCGGCACGGTGGTCAGCTTGCTGGTGTTCGTTCCCGGAAGGAAGAAACAACAATACGATTATTTTGTATGGAAATAGTAAACCAGAAAGAATCAAAAAGTTCGTGCCGTTTTTGCGGTGAGCCGCTTGTGATCTACACCGAAGATAATTACTTCTGGGCGGAGTGCAAAAAGTGCGGGATTCACACAATGACTTGCCTCTCTCCGGAGCTCGCGATTGATGCCTATCATACAGTCTCCAGGGTTCTCCATAAGGCCCAGGATTCGGAGAGTTCGGAAAATGCCAGGGCCGCCAGAAGGGCCGACGTCATTGATGAAATATGCAAGAGGCTTGGGGCTGTGGCCTTTGTCCAGGGTCCGCTCCATGAACTTCATGAAATAGCAAACATGGTAAAGGAGTTGAAATGAACAGCATATTCACTGAAGTAACCTGGGAGGGAATCAAGGACCGCTCGGATATGAACCTGCTGTTTACGTTCGTGGCTCCGGAAAACACCCAGCGGATGATCTCCTTGCTGGAAGAGATGGAGCTGTGCCCGGTATGCGGTCTTCGTCCCCGGTTCATTTCCTCGTTCACCTGGGACAACCAGCCCTTGTATCAGTTCCGGTGTTGTAACATTCATACATCCCAGGGAATTACGATTGAAGACTCCCTTCGCTTCTGGAATGCGGGTGCCATGAACTTCCCCCATTACCTGCGCCTGAAGCCTTCAGATGTTGTTTGCGTCCGCACGCCGGAGCGCAGGAGGCTGGAGGTAGCGGTCCATGCGGTGAACCGGATGGAGGGAACAATTACCTGCGGGGAAGACGTGTATCCCGTCTCCTGCATCGTCGAATACCCGGCCCGAATCCGTAAACACGCAGGGGAGAATTAGTTATGGTACTTGAAGCTTTAATCATTGCGGCCATTGTAGCCATCATCGACTGGCTCGTCCGCAGACCAAAATCATGAAAACAATACTGGAACACGCACGCATGTTGAGCCGGGACCGTCTGTCCCTGGGGTTCAACGACACCTTCTCGGGGATGATCGAAAAGCTCCGGGATTCCTTCCCGGAAAAGACTCATGAACAGCTTTACCAGATGGCCAAGAGACTTTTGGAAGCTAAAGGGATTGATGTTCGTTTTGGTTCTTGTAAGGAATGCACTTATTTTTGCGGGGACCCTTATGGTGGCGCCCACTTATGCACTTGTCCGAACAGGAAAGATCTTCCCCTTGCTGATAACCCTTGTTCTGAATATACACCTAAATAATTGAATATGAATAGCCAAGAAAATATAATGATCATGGCTCCCTACGTGGATGTCCTGACCACTCCTAATGCCCTTGTTGACCAGTTGCAGATTGCCGCTCGCGCGGGTCATTGCTGTTACCAGAGCGAGGGAAAGACCCCGTTGGAAGCGTTTCTTCGCCGCCTCATTGAAAGCGGGCATGAAAGCGTGCTGGAGCATGCGTCCATTTCCTTCCGGATGGTGACCAACCGGGCAGTCACCCACCAGCTTGTGCGCCACCGCATTGCTTCCTATTCCCAGGAGTCCATGCGCTACTGCAAGTACAAGAACCAGGTGGTGTTTATCGAACCGCCGATTGGAACATTCGCCAATGAAGAAGTCCGGAAGGTCTGGGTGGATTCCTGCCGGGAAGCGGCCATCCGCTACCAGGACCTCCTGGAAGCCGGAATCCGGGCCGAAGATGCCCGCGGCGTTCTTCCCCAGGACACCAAGTCCGAGATTTACGTCACCATGAATCTGCGGGAGTTCCGGCACTTTCTGAAGCTCCGCACCAGCCGCCATGCCCAGAAGCCGATCCGTCTGCTGGCGTGCAGGTTGCATAGCTGGATGAAGCTCAACTCTTTTGAGTTCCTTATCTTTGACATTGAACCCTATACGAAAGATTTATAATAGGCTTTACAATCCAATCGCACCCGATAAGATGATTTTAAACAATGGATGCGAACGACAATTTAACGCCTGAAGAAAAGGAATGGATTCTCTCTGTTGCCGATGTCATTGCGGCCAGTTCCAAAAAGATTGACCACATAGTTCAGAAGCTCTCCTATTCCTTCTCCACAGTCCATGATCCGGACGTGATCAAGGGGCTTTACGCCCCGCTCGCCGGGTGCGAGGATTTCAGTCCGGACATGGAGAAAGCCCTTGTCGTTCACATCAACTGTTCATCTTTCAAAGGCCCCTACCATTTCACCATCTCCTACATGCGTGGATTTGGAACCCATACGCGGCTCCGGGAAGCCTTGAGCGAAGAAACCCTTTCCCGAATCATTAGAATCTATTCAGATGTGGAATCCCAGAATACCTAAGACCACTATTCGCCAGCTCCAGTTGACGGAGATTGAAAAGAACCTGAAGGCAATCAGCGAACTGAATGTAGCCGCCAGCTTCGTCGTCTCCGAAAAGGGTGACCTGGAAGTGGTGTACACCATCCCCGACGGAAAGAAGTCCAAGACTTTTGCCAAGCGGTACAGCGTGATTCAGTATGAAACCGCTGTTTCGGATACCAGCCAGTTCCTCTGCCATTTAAAGAACTTCAACTCCGCACAGGCATAATTCCAACCCCGGAATGTTCCACGTGGAACATTCCGGTTTCATACCCCTGAACGATGACTGCTAAAAAAGACTTTGACCCAGATTGCTACAAGCTCTCCGGCGACGTGATCGCCGTGGACTTTGAAACCTTTTACACGTCCGAATATTCCCTGAAGGAATTGGACTACCGGACCTATTGCAAGGACCCGCGCTTTGATTCCTACATCATGGCCGCCTATGACGGCCAGAACCGGGTGGTGTGCCATCCTTCCAAGTTCGACTGGAGCGTCACCAAGGACAAGACCGTGGTGGCCTTCAATGCCGCCTTCGACCGGACGGTGTACGAGCTGGGCCTGGGTGCCCCGTGCGACTGGCCGATGAAGGAGTTCGTCTGCGCCATGGCTGCGTGCCAGTACATTGGAATCCCCGGTTCCCTCTCCAAGACCGTGGCCCAGGTGTTCGGAGTCACCATGAGCAAGGAGGTCCGCGACAAGGCCAAGGGCGTGGACTTCTCCAAGCTGGAGGTGATCCCCGAAGACATGAAGGAGTATGTGGCCTTTGACGCGATCTGGTGCTGGAAGCTGTGGGAGAAGTTCGGCCGATTCTGGCCCAGTGAAGAACGCATCTGCTGGTCCAATACCGTGGACATGGGGCTTCGCGGGTTCCCGACTTCCAGGGAGTTCATCACCAATGCCGTTGACCACTTTGCCAAGGCCGCTGAAAAGTATGCCGACGCACTCCCGATGGACAAGAAGCTTTCCCGGCCCCAGTTGCTGGCCGAGATTGTGAAGCTTGGACTCCCGGTTCCCGAAACCACCCGCAAGGATTCCCCCATCTTTGATGAATGGCTGGAGCAGTATGGGAAGTTCGTTCCGTGGCTGGGCAACCTCCCGGCTCTTCGCTCGGCCAACAAGAACCGCCGAAACATGGAAGTGCTGGTCCCCCGGTGCTTTGTGGATGACAAGGGAATGGAGCGGTGCAGTTATGACCTGAAATATTTTGGAGCCACTACCGGACGCTGGGCCGGGGGTTCCAAGTTCAATATCCAGGGGCTTCCCCGCGAACCCAAGGAAGGCATCGACATCCGCAACATCATCCAGGCTCCCGAAGGTTACAAGCTGATTGTCAGTGACTTCGGGCAGATTGAAGGCCGCATCATACTGTGGCTCAACGGTTATGATGACGTATTGGAATTATGCCGCCAGGGCGTTGACCTGTACTCGGCCGTCGCCTGGATTTGGAAGATCATCCCGGAAGGGGAGGACTTGAAGAAATGGGACGCGAGCCATGGAACCCACATCCGCAATCCCTTGAAAGCCGCCGTGCTGGGAGCCGGGTTTGCACAGGGGGCCGCGGGGCTTCACCGGAGCAACCCCTGGCTGACGGAAGAACAGTGCGAGCAGATGATCCGACTTTACCGCACCAATTTCAACCGCGTGGTCCAGTGGTGGAATACGTTGATGGAAATTGCCAGAGCCGGGTTCGCTTCCCCTTCCCGCTCGTTCTATTTGACGCTTCCCTCCGGGCGCAAGATTATTTACCGCAACTGCTACCGCAAGCTCATTGAAAAGAAGAACGGCCAGAAGGCCATGGTCTGGGTAGTGGACCAGGGGAACCGCACGGCCATCATCAACGCCAACCTGCTTTCCAACAACTTCGTCCAGGGAACGGCCCGCGACTTGATGATGAATGCGTTCAATCATGTGGCCGCGGAAGATGTCATCGAACCTGTGACCATCGTGCATGACGAAATGGTGACGCTGGCCTCCGAAGACAACTTGGAGGACAAGGCCCGCTACCTGTCCATGTGTATGACCGATGCCCCTGCCTGGGCCAAGGGCCTTCCCCTGGTTGCCGAACCGTCCATCATGGACAAGTACACGAAGGATTAAGCCATGCCGACCCGACGAATCCGACTGACCAATACGGGAAACGCCTCCCGGAAGTCTCTGGAGACGCAGAAGGCGTATGTTCCGGAACCTCTGAAGCCGTTCCCGCCGCAGGAGCGGTGCATCGGTGAAATGCTGGAGTCCATGCGCCGAAACGGGATTGTGCTGAACTCCAGCAACACGGGGGTGGGCAAGTGCTTCGGAAAAGGAACTCCTGTTCTGATGTTCAACGGTACAATTAAACCTATTGAACAAGTAAGTGTCGGAGATAAAATAATGGGTCCGGACTCTTGTCCTCGTCAAGTTTTGAGTCTTGCCCGTGGCCAAGCCCCGATGTATCGTATCGTTCCCGTTAAAGGTGATCCCCATATTGTTAACGATGAACATATTATAACAGGTATAATTTCCGGAACAACACCTGTAAAAATTTCATTGGGAGGTAGAAAATATTGGGCAGGGGAATTGATTGATATACCTCTTAAAGAATATCTTTCATCATCCAAAACTTTTAAACACCGATTCAAGCTGGTAAGGACCGGAGTAGATTTCCCGGAGATAGAGAAACCGGAGCTTGACCCTTATTTTGTAGGAGTTTATTTGGGTGATGGCTCTTCATCTGTAACAGTAAATGGAAAGCTCTACCCGTGTTCTCAAATAACCAATGTTGATAATGAGGTATTGGAATATTGTAAAGGGTACGCTGAAAGTATCGGATGGAGGGCAAAAGAAATAAAAGCGGTAAACCGTGTTACCCCTTTAAGTTTTACCAGTATAAGCAAGAACCAAGAACTTCCACGACAGATTATTTATAGAAATATTTTTAATGGGAAGGAACGACGGATAAAGCACCCATATAAATGTGGAAGTCATGAAACCCGATTAAATGTTCTTGCAGGTATCATTGATACTGATGGGTATTTAACAAATGGATGCTATGAGATTTCCACAAAATATAAAGGATTTTGTGAAGACATATTATTTGTAGCCAGATCATTAGGTTTTGCTTCTTATTCCAAGCTTAGAAAAAAGGTTTGTACCAATACTAATAAGGAAGATTTATATTATATAATTGTTATATCTGGAAATATAAGTTGCATACCTGTTCGAGTACCGAGAAGAAAATGTTCAATTAGGAAACAAAAGAAGAATGTTTTAAGAACCGGGTTTAAAGTAGAGGCAATAGGGGTCGGAGATTATTACGGGTTTGTAAACGACGTGGACCATCGTTTTCTCCTTGGTGATTTTACCATTGTCCATAATACCTTGATGGCTGTAGAGACGGTGAAGCGCATGGGAAAACGCCCGGTGGTGGTCTGTCCCAAGGCTGTGGTCTCTTCCTGGGAGCGCGCCCTGGACCAGCAGAAGGTGGAGTATTATGATGTGCTTACTTATGCCAAGCTGGTCCGTGGAAACACCCGGTGGTACAAGCCTCCGGTTCGCCGGGACAAGCGGTGCGTCAACCTCGGCCGCTGGAACCTCCCGGATGATGCCGTGCTTATCTCAGACGAGGCCCAGGCTCTCCGGGCTGGACGGTTCTCTTTGCAAGGGCTGGCCTTTGTTTCGGCCGCCCGCATGAAGATACCAACGATCCTTCTCTCGGCTACACCCTTCATCAATCCGTTGGACATGGGCTACTTTGCCTATGCCTTCGGGATGTTCACCAACTACATTTCCCAGACGGCCTGGATGCTTCAGCACGGATGCACCCACGCCTTCTGGGGCGGGCTGGAGTTTGTCCGAACTCCGGTCACCATCTCCCACATGGAGCGCATCAACTCCCGTCTCAAGGAAGCTGGGATTCTGACCAAGGTGGACCGCTCGGAAATGGCTCCCTATTTCACCACGTCCTTCATCCAGACCGTGCTGGTGGACTATGACAAGGAGACCGTTTCCCGGATCAACAGCATGCAGAAGTGGCTGGAGAAGATGGAGAATACATTGGATGCCGACTTGATCAAGAGCGAGGAAGCCATGATGAAAGCCATTGAGGAAGGCCGGGACTATGCCGGGCCTCCGGCTGTGGTGGAATTGCTCCGCGCCCGGCAGGAAGTGGAGCTTCACAAAATCCCGACGATTGCCGATTTTCTGCAAAACCTTCTGGATGAAGGTTGCTCCGTGGTCGTGTTCCTCACTTTCCTGGACAGCATCAATGCGCTGGAAGAAATGTTCCCGAAGGTTCCCTCCGTCCGGATCGACGGGAGGCAGTCCAAAAAGAGCCGCCAGGCGGCCATTGACAAGTTCCAGCGGGACGAAGCCCATATCGCTTTCATTCAGATTCAGGCCGGGGGAGCCGGACTCTCCCTGCATGACATCAACGGGCAACGTCCCCGTGCCTCCCTTTTAAGCCTCTCCTACAGCCTGATTGATAATGTCCAGGCATTGGGACGCATTGACCGCGCCGGAGCCAAGAGCGACACGCGGCAGTTCATTTTGGTTGCGGCCAACACCATTGAGGAAAAGATCGCCGCAGTCATTGAAGAGAAAAAAGAAAACCTGGAAACACTGATAGAAAAATGAGTACCCCTGTAAGTCATACCAAGTATTCACCTTCCAAGGTGATGATGATCGCTACCTGCCCCGGCTATGAAGACCGTGAGCGGGAAGACGAAGAAGAGGACGAGTTCTCCCCGGCCGCCGTCGGTTCCCGAATCCACTACGCCCTGGAGAAGCAGGACCCCGAACCCCTGCTGTCCGCTCACGAATCCTCCCTGTACAACCGGGCCAATACGGACCTGGAGTCCCTGCTGGATGAACTCTGCTCTCTCTGGGGCGTGGAGCGCGGGGAGTTGAATATCATCCGGGAACACAAGTTCCGCGGGGTGACGTTCAAGGGCCTGAAGGAAAAGCAAAGTGGAACCGCCGACGTGCTGATCCGGTGCGGCGACAAGTCCTGTATTGCCGACTACAAGATGGGTCTTCTCCCCGTGACCCACCCCAAGGACAATTCCCAGCTGATGATTTACGGCGTGTTCGAGTTTGCCGAGAACCGCCAGTGCCGGGAGTGTTACCTGGCCGTGATCCAGCCCACGCTTTCCGACAGCCTGAAGGTGGCCCGGATGGTCCGCTCTTCCAAAAAGAAGGTTCGGGAAAACCATGTCAATCTTGCGGCCAGGGATTACCGCCAGGCCCGCGATGGCTACAAGGCGGTGATTTCCCGGAGGAACCGCGACCAGGCAAATCCGTTTACCTACCAGTCCTCCCCGGATGTGTGCCCGTACTGCGCCAAATGTGCATCCTGCCGCCGGGTGACGGAGCTGGCCATTTCCTTCTCCGCGGAAGTGCTGAAGGAAGAAGACCTGAAGGGAACTGACATAAGCAATATTCTGGATGCCGCGCAGAACAATGTGCTGGTAGGCAAGTTGCTTTCCTTTTACAAGGTGGCTTCCGAGGCTCAAAACCAGTTGAAGGAAACGGCCAAGAGCCTCAATGCCATGGGGATTCCAGTTCCCGGCTGGAAGTTCGGCAATGGCGGCGAGCTTCTGACTGTGAACAAGGAAGCCCTGGCCGCCTACCTGCGGGAAGAACTGACGCAGGAAGAGCTGATGGCATGCACCAACAGCGTCTCTTTCAAAAAGGCCCTGGTGGTCCTGCTGGACAAGATGGCCCCTGAAGCAAACAAAAAGGAAAGGGATGCCATCAAGCAAGCTCTGATCAATGACCTGGAGACCTCCGGGATTGTGACGGCCCGGAAAACTTCGGTTCGTCTTTTGAGGGAAAAATAAGTTGCTTTAATTTAACTATGTTTCAGAGTCGTAAAGTGAAAGTTCATTTGAACAAGTTCCAAAAAGAATTGGTTCATCGGAATTTTGGTGCTTCAAGATTCCTTTGGAATTGGGGATTGGAAAGACTCAACAAATGGTGGGAAGAGAACAAAGATACCCCCAAGGATCAGCGGCCCAAAAGGCCATCCGCTTTTGACCTTGGGAATGAAATAAGAAAGCTTAAGAAAGAGGACTCTAATTTCATGTGGCTTAATGAGTGTGATTCTCAAATACCGAAGTTTGTTTTCGACAATCTCTCAAAAGCATTTCAGCGCTTTTGGTCACATTCGGCAAGTTACCCTAAGTTCAAGAGTAAGAAAGAGTTAAGACAGTCTTATTCTTCTGTAAGTCCCACAGTTCCACGTCTTGAGGATGGTAACCATCTTCGCCTTGCTAAACTTGGTCGGGTCAAGTTTTACAACAAAGGTTATATCCCAGATGTGAAATTGAAACGAGCCACTCTTTCTACGGATGGGATTGATTACTATTGCTCAGTTCTTTTCGATTACCCTGTTGAGTCTCTTCCTTTAGTAAATAAAGAAGTTGGTATTGATCTTGGCCTCAAATCCACTGTGACTTGCTCTGATGGAAAAGTCTTTTGTTGGAACCCTTTGAAGCGTTCATTGCGTCGCATCAAGCTTTCTCAAAGACATTTTTCTCGTTGCCATAAAGGTAGCAAGAGACGCACAAGAGCCAAAATCGCATTGGCAAAACGCAACAGACGCTTAATGCGCCAACATACAGACTTTATCCATAAAATGACTTCATTCCTTGTTCGCGAGAACCAAGCGATTCGGATGGAGACGCTCAACACCAAGGGCATGATGAAAAACCATCATCTCGCCCGAAGTATTGGAGAGCAATCATTTTATGAGATACGTCGTCAGCTTGAATATAAATGCGTTCGTGCAGGACGTACGTTTGAGCTTGTTGATCCATGGTACCCTTCATCGCAGTTATGTTCTTGTTGCGGAGAACGTCATCGTGCGATGAAGGATTTATCCAAGCGCACATTTAAATGTCCTTTTTGTGGCTATACCGCAGATAGGGACCTGAATGCGGCGTTGAATATTTTAAAATATTGTACCGATGAGGAGTCGGAAACTTACGCTCGTGGAGATTCGAGTTCACTAGAGACTGGGAGAACCAGTGGAAGGTTAGCGAGTTGTCGAAGCGAGAATCATAGAAATTTATTCTAGATAATTAAGGATATGAATTTTTAATGAAGTCCTAATTGACTTTGCTTCCCGCTGTGATAGTCTCAACCCATCCTTAATAGGATAACAGGGGTATTGCTCGTCAGGGAGGTTCTGCGGATTCTCCCTGGCGGGTTGACCCCGCCAGCAATACGAACATATAATCATACGAGAGATATGCCTAAAGTAGCACCGAAAGACGAAGAAGTAAAACCTGCCGATGTAGTTGAAGAAACCCTTGCGACTCCTCAAAAAGGTGAAGTGGCCACGGCCGTAAAGCCGGACCAGACCGTAGCCGCCATTAGCGGCGACTTTGATGCCCGTGACGTTAATTACCCCTACCTGAAGCTTTATTCCGGCCAGGGAACTTACGCTTCCGAGATTGATGGAAAGGTTGGGGATATGATCATTTCCTCCCCGCTCCTGACTTCTGTGGTGGCCAACAGTGAAAACCCCCTGGAATGTATCGTCCTGTCCCTGAACAAATCCTACCGGGAACGCATGGCTTATGATGCCAACACGATCCCCCGCGCGTTCCAGACCCGTGATGAATATCTCGCTGAAGGATTCACCGACCGCGACATTGACAATGTGGCTTCCATGATCCTGCTGATCAAGCGTCCGGAAACTGTCGTGAAGAACTCTTCCGACAGTGCCTTGGACATCTTCTTCCAACAGGAGTTCATGGGTTCCAAGTGGTGCATGGCCCGTTGCATTGCTAACGGCAACCAGTATAACACCATCGGCAAGCCGCTCTACACCTTCGCCATGATGGCTTCTGATCCCGCCCTTGCTCTCCGTCCCTTCCGTGTTAAGATCGGTTGCACAGTGGAAGTGAGCAAGACCACCGGAGCCAAGTACGGGAAGTTCCGTGTGAACATCAACCCCAATAAGATCGAAGGCCAGGTCGAAGCTCTCCAGGCATCATCCATGGGTGAGTTCCTGAAGTGATTCGCGCCGCGACCAGGCGCGTGGATTGAAACCTGAAGTAGGTTGACAACACTCCGATAAATCCATAGAATCCCCGTAACCCCTTAGAAGGTTGCGGGGATTTCTATTTATCATGAAAGCGTTAAAGTTCCGAATCATTGCGTGCGACCCCGGAAAAAAGAATGGTGCGCTGGTCCACTTGGACATCAAGAACAAAGTCATTTATTACGGGGCAATGCCTCCGAAGCTTCAGGGGGTTGTGGACTTTCTCCGGCTGGTGCAGACCCCGAAGGCCGCCCGGTTTTACTATGAGTTCCTGACCTATGCCCAGGGCGGCCGACGCGATTCGGAAGGAAACTTCATTCGCTTGAGCAACCCCAGGTCCATGGGCGTGCTGGGCGAAAACGTTGGGGACCTCAAGGGAACCGCGACGGCCCTGGGGATGAAGGTGGTTCCGGTGTTGCCCCAGCGGTGGCAACGCACAGTCGGAGCCTATGAGACCGGGCTGACTTCTTCCGGCATCGGCTACCAGAAATGGAAGCGGCACCTGAAGACGATTGCTCAGGAACTCTTCCCCCAGATCAGGGTGACGCTGACCACCGCAGATGCACTGCTGATTGCTCTGTATGCCTACCGGACGGAGATGGAGGACAACTCATTGACGCTTGAATATTGGAAAGCAATCCTGGTTAAACCCTGATGGCAAGGAAGTTCACAAGGTATGGACGGACATGGGAGGTTGGGACCACGGACATCAATATTGAACTGTGGTGCTTCAAGTACGCATGGCCGAAAGAGAAAGGGGGCTTGGGCCGTTATGGACATGCGGTCAACTGCATCAACCTTTTGTGGAATTACCAGGACTCCCCCACTCCGGTCATCTGGAACCCCTGGCTAGAATATGGTCTGAAGCACGCCTGTGAGAATGACGTTTGCATCATGGGCGGCGGTTCCTCCTGCGGCAAGTCCATGATCATGGCTCTGCTGGCTCTGTTGTTTTATCTGGCTGACCCTACCGATACGATGTGCTTGATCACATCCACGACTATTGAAGGTGCCAAGAAACGTATCTTCAAGGATGTGAAAAGGTTCTGGCGGTCCGAGTTTCCCGGCAAGCTGGTGGATGGGAAGGGACAGATCAAGGGCCTCAACGATGAAGGCAAGATTGACGACTCCCGTGGCATCCATATCATTCCCTGTGCCAACATCGGGGACCCCCGGTCTCGGTTCATCGGGATCAAGTCAAAGAACATGCACGTCTTTTATGACGAGCTGTCCGAACTTCCCATTGAACTGGTGGAAGTCTGGAGGACCAACCTGCGGACCAACGCCGTGGACACCCCGCCGACGCTGATTGCCGCGTCCAACCCGAAGGGCCGCATGGATGCGTTCGGTCTGCTGGCCACTCCCAAGCGCGGGTGGAAGTCAGTGGACTTGATGGAAGACGAGCTATGGGAAACGGAGGATGGAATCTACATCCGGTTCGACAACCTGAAGAATCCCCGGATTGTTTGCGGCCGGGAGGACTGGTCCTTCTTCACGCCCAAGCAGGTCATCGACGATGCCATTACCCGGTATGGCGAGAACTCCCCGCAGGTTCTCCGGTTCTACAAGGCCACCTTCTCCGACGACATTGAGGAAGGTTGCTTGATGTCGGAAGCCGAGATTATCAACGCGGATGCCGACACGCGCCCTCTGTGGGGGCCGGAGCCTGTGACCAGGGTCGCCGGGCTGGACCCGGCCTATACCAATGGCGGGGACCAGGCTTGCCTGAAGACGGCCATCATGGGCTATGATATTGACCATCACTTTTGCGTTTGCATTGACAAGACTTTCTTCATCAAGTCCACCGCGACCAAGGAAGAGAATAAGGAACGCAATTTTGATGTGGCCAAGCAAGTAGCCGACATTCTGGAAATGGAGAAGATTCCTCCGGCCAATCTGGCCGTGGACGTGACCGGAGGCATTGCATTTGCCGAGATTCTGGCTTCCTTCATTGGAGCCAAGTTCTGCTCTGTCTCTTTCTCCGGCAAGGCCAGTGCTTCTCCGATGTCAGCCAACATCCCGGAACGCGGATGCGACCTCTACGCCAACAAGGTCTCTGAATTGTGGGGAGCCATCAAGCTCGCCCTGGCCTCGCGCCAGCTCTATGGCCTGGACCCGGAGACGATCTCTGAGCTGACCACCCGGCACTACGAGACCCGCGGCAAGCTGATCTGCGTGGAGCGAAAGGAAAAGATGAAGAAGCGTCTGGCTCGAAGCCCAGACAGCGCGGATGCCGTAGCCCTGGTCATCCACATGATGGTGCGCCTGAATGCCCGCGAGTTTGGAAAGATCAACCAGCGCAAGGTTCGGCAAGCCCAGGTGGATGTTACCCAGCACCGCCGGGATGCCAACGGGAACCGGATCATTTCTGAAAGTGAGATTGCCTCTTACTTGAAAGACAGCCGGGACTTTGTTATTGTCCATGAAACCCAGCGTACTTGGCGCGACGACGTGGCCGAGTACCAGAAACTCCTATATCAACGATGAACGTTTTAAAAGCCGCCAGTCTTGAACCTCAGACCGAGGACATGACGATCGCCAAAAAGAAGGCGATTGCCCAGTACAAGGACGGGGTCCCCATTTCCGTGATTGCTTCCTGCACCGGACTGACTGAAGCCCAGCTCAACGCTTTCCTTGAGGAAGTGGAGTTGAGCAAGGAGGAATTGCAGGTAAGAGATTCCATGCTGGCCACTTACTACAAGAGCGCACAGTCCATGGCTATCCAGCGGAGAACCCAGCGGATTGATACGATCTGCACCATCCTGGATAAAGTCAACAGCGATTTCTCCGAGCTGATGGTAAAGGGGATGCGGAAGATCAAGGAGTTCGTGGATGACTGCGACCCCTCTACCTACAAGGAGCTGGCCAACTTGCTTTCCGTTTTGAAGGGTGCCAACGAACTCAATGCCAGTATGCACAAGGCATTGTCCGATAATGATGTCGAGTTGTTGAAGCAGTTGCTGAATGACATTGAGATTGAGCAGACGGATACCACGCGACAGATTGTGATGCAGACGGAAGTGGATGCTTCAGGCAATGTCATCCTGGATGAAGAGGGAAAGCGCAAGGAAGTTCCCGTCGTTGCAGAAAACAGCGTTCGGCGCAAGATCGTGGTGGGACCTCCGAAAAAGCCTTGATCTCTGAACCGGAGACTTTAGGATCAGGATATGCCCCCAAAGAAACCTGATTTCCATGACATCTTTAAGAAGTACCTTCCCCTAACCCTTTCCCCGATTCCGGAAGATACTGTTCTGGCCGACAGCCCCACCTGCCTGGATGAATCCAAGGAGCCGTTGACCATCGGCCTGGAATGCGGCGCGCTGAAGGTGGAGGCTTTTTCCAATTCCATTTACAGCCCCTATATTCTTTCCTGCGTCTGCGGCCGGAGGTTCCGGGGAAACAAATCCCTGTTCCTGAACCAGCGGCATTGCGGGTGCTTTCACAAAGCCATCCGGATGGCCTATCTGATTCGGATGCGGATTGAAGCCCTCCGGGTCTGGATGGGAAACATCCAGGACTGGTTGGCCGACATGAAGGTCATCCAGGAGTACATGGTCAATTTCCTGACGGAGGCTGGGGCCGTTGCAGACCGGAGGCGAAAGGTGATTGCCCAGGTGGAGAAAGGAGAATGTGTTCCCGACCTTCACCATACCGCTGTGGACTTTACCCAGCAGGAGTTTCTTGACTTCTGGTTCCTGGTCTCCCCGCCGACGGAGTATGCCAAGTGGCTGAAGCAACTGGCCAAGCATGCGCGTGAAGACTATCCCTTGTGGGAATCCATTCCCATCACCAGCCTGGATGGGTACGAAGACCTGAAGAATGAACTTCCGGAGTTTGACGCGGCTTCCTTCATCAACCTGATCAATATGCTGGTCGCCAATGAATCGGCTTATTATGAGCCGGGGACTGAGAAGCTTGCCAAGTTCAGCCATGATTTATAAGGGAACACGAGACCAGATTCGCGGAAAGCTGGTCAGTCCGGACAGTGAGAACTCCAAGCTTTACCCGGAGATTCAGAAGGAGCGGAAGGTGTGGGGACGAGCCTGGAAGTACCGGGATGTCCTGAATGCGTTCGTCAGTCCGAAGATGAAGGTGCGTCCGCTTACCGGGGAGATTGAGTCACCCAATATTTATCCGTATGACTTATTGACAGTCAAGCATAACTATCATTTTTTAACAGCATATCGGTACTATATTTCCAATGAACGCCGGGACATGCGCTACTTCCGTTACCCGGTCCTTACTGATTTAAATTGTGGACTTCCCCACGTTTTATTGTATCATCCGCTTGTTGAGTCTCAATTTTATTGGCGGTGGTATTCGTTTTCCCGGCTCGTTCTGGACCGGGCCTTTACGCTCAATCCCCACCAGTATGTTGAGCTTCTGAAACCCGCGAGCTTCAACATCCCCATCCGGGACATGAAGCATGTAATTTAAAATCAAAGATATGTTCGTATCTATCCCATGTGATCCTAGGGTTCTGTCCCGGCAGAACGAAATTATTGCCACCCTGACCAGCGGGGATACATCCTCCCTTGCTGAACACGATCTGGTCATTCTCACAAATTACCAGCACGTTTCCGATGCCAACGTCTTTGTGTTGAGCCTCGGTTCCCTGTTCTCCACCTGCAAAGTCGTGGAGCTTCCCTACCCGGTTGTTGGTACCTATGCCCTCGTCAATGCCCTGTTTGCGGAGATGATGTCCTATGCCAAGAATATGTGCGGTCCTCATGCCAACATCGTGGTTCCAGTCTTCTGGCTCTCCGAGCGCGGCAACCAGTCCATCACTCCTGCGGGCCTGGATGAACTGGAAGCCATGTACATGAAAACCAAGCAGGTCGTCCTGTATGGGGAATCCTACGAGATGGAAGCCACCGCTGTGGAAGGTGCCCCCAATGGCGTGGTTCATTCCAAAAAGGAATTGATTCTGGACTCCTTTGTCTTCCCGCATGACATGCTTTCCCGCTACGGGTCCGTCGCTCCGATGGTCCGAGGGATGCTGGCTACCGACCATTTCCGTCACCTCCTGGCCCGTGCCCTTATGCAAAGTGCCCGGCAGGTTCAGGACTGGGAGAAGACCATCACGGTTCTTGGGGAGCCGCTTCCTACGGTGAAGCCGGAGTACAAGCCCAAGGTGGTATCCAGTCCTGCTGAGGCAACGATGGCCGGGTTCACTCCGAACGTGGAGCAGGGAGCCATTCCCACGGTGGCCGGAACCCTCCCCAAGAGTGTGGCCAAATCTCTGAAGAAACAGAAGGCCATCGAAGAGGCGGCCAAGAAGGCTCGTGAAGCCATGGGCAAAGACCCGGAAGATGAATTCGAATCCAAGACCCCTGAAGTTCCCGTTGACGAAGCGGCCACTTCTGATAAGGTGGAAGCCGACAAACCTGAATAAATATGGCGAAGAAATCTGATGCGAAGAAATTACCCCAGGAGCCGAGTGCGACTACTGGGGTGATGGGTGTAGTGGATGCTGAGGGCAATTTGCTCAAGGATCGTGTTCCGACCGTTGAAGGTGCCCGCGCCCTTTTGCTCGCCTGTCTTCAAGCAGATTTTTTCAGTCGAAGGGTCCGCGTCATTGCTCAAGCCGAGCTTGATGGCGCGGAGCCTTACGACCAGATGGCCCTGATCCAGACGGGCCAGCAGTATCGGACCAACGTCAACTTCCGGGCCATGAAGCTGGCCCATGAAAAAGCTCTGGCCGCTCTCCGGGACTGCCTCAACAACAACCCCTATTTCTGTTCGGTACGAACAACTTACGGGAATCCTTCCATGAGTCATTTTTACTCGGAGCGAATGAGCTACGAGATCACCAAAATGATTCGCAACATGCCGGGCTATGATTCCCGGCTGAACTATCTTCTTCACTGTTTTGGCTTCCATGGATTCGCTACGGCCTACTTCGATGACCGGGATACCTGGTACTGGAATGCAGGGGGTCTTGACGACTTCGCCTTTGAACGGGATGTCAAGCCCGATCCCAGTACGCTGGAGCTGGTGTTCGCCACGCGCGACCTTCGCGCCCATGAACTCTATGCGTATGTGCGGGACCAGAAGAATGCGGAGGAAGCTGGCTGGAATGTCAAGGCCGTTCTCAATGTTTTAAAGACGCGATCCTACAATGTCAACAACCCCTGGACGGTGGACACGGACATTGAACGGATGCAGAAGAACCATGACATCACCTTGGAGGACATGATTGGAACCACCATCCCCATCGTCCACATGTATGTCCAGGAGTTTGACGGCACCGTGACCCATTCCGTCTTTTACCGGGACACCGCGCAGTCTTCCCTTCAGAATGAAGCCGGATTCACCGGAGGGGATTTTGAGTTGAACAACGAGTTCCTGTATAAGAAAAAGAAGGCGTATGAATCCATGGAGGAAGCGTTCATCATGTTCCCCTACGGGACCTCCACCAATGGAGACATCCATGCCCTCCGCGGATTTGGCCATGACATTCTCCCCATGGCGCAAAGCCACAGCAAGCTGATGTGCGCCTCCGTGGACATTGCCCAGCAGAACCTTTCCTACACCATCACACCCAAGAATGAGGCGGCGCGTGTGAGCCAGGCGGTCTCTCCGATGGGAGCCTACACGGTTGTTGACCCCAACTTTGATCTGAACTCCCCCACTCCCATCAATATTGATGCCAGTGCGGGCCCCGTGATGGCCATGCTGGCCGACAGTTCTAGACAGCACTTAGGAGAAATTGATATAACTGCCGATGCCGGGAACAGCAAGACGCAGTTCCAGGCTGAGGTTATGCTGGGCCAGGCGACCTTGATCAGCAAGAATGTGCTTGAACGTCTGATTCGTTGTTTCACTGCTTTGATGAAAGAGCAGGTGCGTCGGATTGTTCGCATGGATGTCAAGGATGAGTCGGCGCGCGGCTCCGCGGAAGTCAAGCGGCTCCGCGATGATCTGGTTGCTCAGGGGATTCCCATTGAGGCTTTTGAGCAGATTGACGTGGAATGCACCAGGGCGGTTCCTTCCCTTGGGAGCGGCTCCCCGGTACAGCGAAAGATTCTCTACCAGAATGCCATGGGGTTGATGCAGTTCCTCCCGGAGAAAGGCCAGAAGAACCTGGTGCGCCTGATGCTTGGCAATGACTTTGATCCGTTTGTGGTCAGCATGCTGATGCCCGATCCCCAGGCTACGTTCAACAATGCCAACCAGGAAGGCGTGGCTATTCAGCAGAACTACTGGCTGGAAGAAGGACGCGAAGTTCCGGTCCTTCCGGAAGAAGACCACCGGACGCATGCGGCCATTCATGCTCGCTACATCATGAGCCTGATTCCGGATATGGAACTGACCAAGGAAGAAATGGCCCAGCTCGCTCCGGTGATTCAAAGCCTGGTGGCCCAGCTTGCCGCGCACATGGATTACCTGGCAGTTCGCAAGGAGTTCATTCCTGAGTTCAAGCAGTGGGAAGAATTGATCAAGCGGTGCAATGAAATCATTACCAACGGGATGCGTGCCCTTGAAGCCATGCAACGTGAAGCCCAGCAGACCCAGATGATGGAAGCTGAAGCCGGAGGCCAGGGCCAGCCCTTGACCGAAGAGCAGATGAAGCAAATGGCCTTTGAAGCGGAACAGCAACGCAAACAGGCGGCCTTTGAAGCGGAACAGCAACGAAAGGATCGGGAGACCAATTCCAAGATCAGCCGGGATGCGGCGGCTACCGCTAATGAAAGTGTAACCGAACTATTAGGATGAAGATTACCCCTCAAGAGTTTCGAGCCGACGAAACCAAAAGAGAGAAGCTCCATGAACTTCTCCGGCATCCGGTGATGCACGAAGCCATCCGCATCGTGCTGGAAATGTATGGCCCTTCCCTTCCAAAATCCATTGATGCGGCCGCCATTCAGGGCGCATTCATTTCCGGAGTGTACGCCGCTTTCAACGGGCTTGAGTCATTGACGGAAATGAACCTGGAAACCGCCTTGAAAAAAGACGATACTCAACCTCTTCCTCCCTTGACCCCACAGCAGATAGCAGATAAAATCATGCAAGATTATGCTTCCAAGTTCAGTGCTGTTGTCCCTGGTCAAAGCGTTTGTCCAAAACCCCTATCTCCTAATAATCAATAACAATGAGTGATCCTATTATTACCCCTACTCCGGATGTTACCGTCAACCCCGTCAATGGTGACATCAATCCGTCTTCCATGCCTTCCAGCTCTGCCGGAGGCTTGCTGGACTTGGTGAACGAAGCCATTGCAAAAGCGGATGCCGCGGCCCAGCAACCCACGGAAATCTATGAACAGATGAACCGCGGGGAGTTCGACCCCAACCAGGCTCCCGATGCAACGCAGAATCCTGAACCGGGAAACCCTGCTGAACCTTCCCCGGCTCCGGAGAATGAACAAGGCGGTGAACCTGAAAACGAATCTTCCGAACCCCAGGGTGATGAACCCAGCGAGCCGGAGAACGAAGAAGGAGAGGAACCGACCCAGCCTAAGACCAGTCCCCGCGCTACGCAGAAGTTTGCGGAAATGCGCGTTCAGTTGAAGGAGCAGGAAAAGAAAATCAAGGAGCTTCAGGAGCAGTTGAAAGCCGCTCCGGTTTCCGATGATGAAAAAGCCGAGCTTGAAAAGTACCGCAATGCTTTCAATGCTTATGCGTTCCGGGAGTCGGACGAATACAAGAACGAAGTGTCCGTTCCTTTCGAGAAGGCCAATGCGTCCCTGAACAATATCATCCGGACCAATGCCCTGGATGCCGATGAAACCTTCCAGAAGATCAATGCTGTTGTGGAAAATACCACGATGGACAGCTTTGACCGGGAAGAAGCCTATTTGAACATTGCCGAGTCCCTGGGGATTACCCCGGCTGAAACGGCCAAGTTCGTTCGCATGGCTATCCGGCGAAATGAAATTGTCCAGAAGCACTGGGCCTTTGAAGACAAAGCCCAGGAGTACGCCGACAAGTTCATGTCATCCCTCACACCGGAGGGCAAGTACGAAGTGGATTTGACCAAGTACACCCAGGAGAACCTGGCTGAGATGGCCAAGAGCCTGGGGCTGGAAACCGTTCCCACCGAGGAAACGCTGAAGCGTGCCAGGCATCTCGGCCACAAGATCGACAATGAAGCGTTCATGCGTTCGGCTCTTCTGGATGTAGCCACCTCCGAATTGAATGCGGCCAGGGAGGAAATCGCCGCCCTGAAGAAGAAGATCGGCAAGTTGCGCGGAGCCGCTCCTTCCGTAAACAGGGGTGTGGCCAAGCCCGTTGACTCCACCGAGAAGCCCGAATCCGGGAAGGGCGAAGTGGACCTGAGCAAGCCGCTGGACCTGATGTCCGCGATTGAGGGATTCAAAGGATTTTAAAAAATAACTTGACTTTCCGGCGTGTGTATGTTACAGGGGGACCATCAAGCGGTGGTCCCCCTTTTGCTTTCCCGCTGGCAAATATTCTTTGTGAGAGAAAATCGGCCTCCTCACAGCCAAAACAATCAATCATAATTGTCTTTGACTGAAGGCGTATTTTAAACACAAAAGAATATGGCTACTGTCTATAATCCTTCCCAGGTAAATGCGGCTGATACGCTTCTTACCTACATGTCAAATCTGCTCCAGGAGCAGATGTACAAGACCACCATTCGCCGTTCCCCGTGGAACTCCATGATGATCGACCAGATCGCGTGGAAAGACGGTGTTGGTGATACGGGCCGCGTCAACGTGTTCGGCGCGACTTACACGCTTCCGGAGTGGGTTCCGGTTACGATGAACTCCCTGTCCACTGACGTTCCGCTGACCATCAACGAAACGGGTGCCACGGAGTACAGCTTCCAGCGTTTTGCCGCCCGCCTTGCTTCCCAGAAGATCGACGTGACTCGCATCCGTCAGGCTTGGGAAAACAAGCAACAGGCCGCCAACATCCTGGACCAGCTGGTTGCCAACGTCGGCTTGGCCTGGTCTGAAACCTACCGCGCCCAGTACACCAATATCGCTACGTTCAAGTGCATCCTTACCAAGAATGGCATTATCGGCCTGAACTCCGCGGAGAACATCACGACCTTCGCCGAACAGGAACCTGATTGCGTTCTCACCTCCGGTGTGATGGACCGCATGTACAACAAGCTCCAGTTTGAAGGTGCATTCGATGCCGCCGCTGGCATGGCCAACGGTGCCCCGGTCTTTACGGTGATGGCTTCCCGTGACACTACGGACTACATCCTTCAGGAAGACCCGAACATCCGTCAGGACATCCGCTTCATGGAAGCGAACTTCGGTGACAATTCCTACCTGATGCACCAGCTCGGTGCCACCAAGGCTTTCCGCAACTTCGTGTATCTTCAGGATTCCATGGCTCCGCGCTATGACTTCGACGATACCAAGCCCGTAGGCCAGAAGTGGGTTCGCATCCATCCGTATGTGGCGGTTCCGTCCACCACGGGCAATATCTACATCCCCAACGAAGCGTATGACAATGCTCCTTTCGAGGACACGATCATCTTTGTGCGGGACGTGTTCAAGTCCATGGTGGTGCCTCCGTTCAACTCTGCGGATAAGATGAAGTTTAATCCGCGCACGTTCAACGGCGAAGTCCGCTGGATCAACAACCCGGACATGAACACCAACTACCTTGGCACCCAGGGTATGTTCGTGGCCGAGCTGTCCAACGCGGCCATGCCCGTGTATCCCCGCCATGGTATCGTGATCCGTCACCTGCGTGTTGCTCCGAACAACAAGCTGATGGGTGCCGACGGTACTGTCAAGGGTTCCCTCCTGTCCACGCCCAACCAGGCTCTCGTCTCGGCTGGCCTGTAATTTGAACATATAACCCCAGGGGGAGCGGCACTCGGAATTGCCGCTCCCCCTTTATTGTTTAACATATATGGAAATTACACTCGACAAGGAAGCCTTCCCGGACGCGAAGCCCGGAGACACCATTGAGGTTTTGGGCGAAGCCGTGGTCTCTGATACGGGAGACACGTTCATTCTCAAAACTGTTGAGGGTGTCCCGATCCCTTCGGACGATGACGACGATTCCCCGGAAGAAGAAACCGAGGAAGAATCTGAAACCGAAATCTCGGATGGAGAAGGCGACTCCACTACCGTTTCTGAAACTGACATCGGCTCCGGTCCTTTGAATATCGCCGAAGCCATGAACTCATTTAAATAAGATGGCTAAAGCAAAAGTAAAAGCGGCATCTGCAAGAGCGGCACAGGAACGTATCATCATTGATGGTACTCCCCAGCCTATTCTTCCGAATGTCACCTATACCCTGTCACCGGGTAATCGCTGTTGGATCAAGGTGGATTGTGACAAGGATGCAATCATCACGATTCAAGAGAATACTGATCCATTGACTATTATCGTTCAGGGTCGGGTAAAGAACCGTTGGATTCTGATTCCCCAGAATAGCTACAACTTTACGGTTGATACGCTGAGTTCTGCAACCATTACCTTCACGGGCAAGGAGATTCCGGATGATCCGGCAATCGCCGAGCTTCCGACTCCGGCTCTCCCCAATACGACCTACAAGGCCCCCGCGGCCCTGGCAGTTGCTGAAGGGAAGGGATATGCCATTTCCCTGGTGTCCGATGTTCCGGCCACCCTGCTCATTCAGTCCATCAAGGACAATAAAGTCATGTGCGAGTACAAGCCGCTGATCGGCCAGGCCGCGCAGGACATCTTCGTGAGCCAGGGGACTGATTTTCATTTCTATCTTGACAGTGACAGGAGTGCCAATGTATCCATTGTAGAGGTTGCTTCCGTCGCCGTTAAATCCTAAATCAAAAGAATATGCCTACTATTCCAATTCCCGCCGACAAAGTGGCCATCGTACCGGGCACCCAGTACCAGCTTACAGGGCTTGTTGCCACCAAGCGGTACGTGTTCAAAGTCAATACGGACAGGCCTGTTGAAGTCCTGATCACCAAGGAAGAAGCCGGGACCACGGTCCAGGCATCCGGAAGGCTCTACAACCGCGAAGTGGCTTTTACCACGGACGCGGTCCAGACTTCCGCATACTTCACCGTGATTGGCTTGTCTGAAGCCAAGGTCACGTTGAGCATGATCCAGAAGGATGCTCCCGCTATTGGGGACCTTCCTTCTCCTGCACAGCCGGACTTGTGGTACAACGTTCCCAATTCTCTGACTCCCGGTAGCGTTTACAAGATCACCTGTTCCGACCCGATGGCCACCGTGCTTCTCCGGTTCATGGATGATTCCCTGAATAACGTGGTTGCTGAAGCAACGCCCCTCCTTCCCGGATGGGACGCTGTTTTCGTGACAGCGGTGACTGCCAACCTACAGGTTCTCCTGGATGGCGTGTCTCCCGCGGTCATTACGGTCGTCCAGGCCCAGGTTCTGCCCTGTGCCACCAGGATCGTCCAGGGTGCCGTGTCCGGAGCTTCCACTGACTTCCAGCTTCCCGCGGGAATGCCCGCCGGAGCCTATGCGGTGGACGTGTCCGTTCCGGTTGCGACTGGAGCCACCACCTGGGATGCCAAGCTGACGGTTGGAGCCACCGCTACGGTGATCACTTCCGAAGTGCTGGGTGCCACCTCGGCCGCCAGCGGCCTGGTTCCGCTGGTTCTTGCCGGGAAGGTTCTCACGGGCAACCAGTTCGTCGGCCGCCTGATCTTCTCCATCGGTGCCCCGACGGCCGCGGCCACTACCATGGTGACGATTGCCAAGGCTTCCACCGGGAGCAACCCCAGCGGAACGTTGGTGTTCTCCTACCTGGGACCGCTGGCTTAACCTTAACCGGGGAAATGTTCCAGCGGTAAGCGGACAGTCATTACGTGTTAAATTCCCTAAGGATGCTCCTAGTGGAATTTATGAAATTGGGATAAACAATGGTATGAGAGAAGGAATTGTTATGGCTACCTTTTATGGGGCTTTAACTGAGTCGGGTACAGTTTTGCCAACTCTTAAACCTCTTTATGCAGGGAATCTCCCTGTTTCTTATGACAGCTCTAACAATATTTCAAAAGTCATTGTTCCTTTATTAGATGGAGGTGTTGTCAATTACAGGGTGGTAACCGCCCCTGATACTCAAGCTATTCATCCTGGAGCTTGTGTGAAAGGATTCCTTCATCACAGTAAAGGGTTAGAAGAAGAGATGGTTTCTATCTATACTACATCTGGCATGTCTTATTATAGTTATTATATCTTACAAATCGCAAACTAACCTCAATTATTTATGTTCCTAAGAGTCATATTCCAAGAGACAGGCAACTTTGAAAAGGGCACCATCCGGGCGTTCGGCGAAAAGCCGGACGGCTGGACCAAGCCCGATGAAGTTGAAATCGAATCGCTCACGGCCACGCAGAAGAAAGCTTTTGCCGCCGTAGTAGCCACCATCCAGGCCAAGGGGGAACCCTGGTCTGCCACGCAGGTCTGGGTTTATTCTGCTATTGACCCGGAATCCGATCCGGCCGCCCCCGCACTCCGGTTGGTGATTGAGGCCCAGCACGACGAAACTGGTGCCTTGAAGACCTTCCCGGACATGTACGTGACGGACGCTTCCGCAATCAAATTGTTTAACACTCTAACCAAATGAGCCTCATAAGCTTAGTTCAAGTAAACACCCCCCCCCTAAATAACGCTATGTACTACAAAAGAGACGATTACAAGTTCCAATCCGGTGGATACAAAGTAATCATTCCTGCGGATGCTCCTTCCGGCTGGTATGAAGTCCAGGCTTCCATTAACCTCAATTATTCTGATGGTGCTGGTCGAGCTTTTTGGCCAGGCGTTCTGGAATCAGGAGCCTATGGTAATATTAAGTACAAGCAGGAATATTCTCCGTGGTTCGCTCCCATTGCACTTCCGCAAGGAGTTGGCTTTGAGTTTGGACTAGAAGAACCTGGTGAACTTGTTCAGTATTGTTCTCTGAATGATGGTGTTATTACAGGCGGCGACGTTGGGTTCCGAGGTTATGCCAAGCATGTTTCCGGTTCTGATACCTATGCCTGTAGGCTTACCCAGTTGTATGATGCACCGTCAAATCCGGACACGATTCTTGGTTCCTATATCATTCGTCAAGTAACTGAATAATATGAGTCTTATTCATTTATATACAATAAACACCCCCCCCTAAATAACGCTATGTATTTTCAGCACTACTCCGTAACAGCCGCCTCGGCTACTACCTCTAAGATCGTTCAAGTCCCGGCAGAAGCTCCCTCCGGGGTTTATGAAATTCAGTTGCCACCGCTTAATCCTTTGAATTCCCTGCAAGTCAGAGCTTACAATCAAGGGAAAATGGGTACGTGGGACCTGATTCTTTCTACTTTGTATCCAGCCAATCAGCCTATTGTTAACTCCCAGAATGGCGTGATGCAGAGCTACTTCATTTATGATGGTGACAACGATACGTGCTACACGAACTTGGCGATCGGTGAAGCATTTCTTCGATGCTCCTTGTTTGTCAATCACACAACGGGGCGGCCTACAGATTTTTTCAGGATTGAAAATGCAAGTGAAGGCTGGAGCGTTGATGACTATGTAACGGAAGTTATTATCAAGCAAATAGCACAATGAACAAAGGACCTATTGAAGTTCAAACCCCGGCTCAAAAGTATCAGGAAGCTTTTCTCCAAGGGAGCAAGTTCTATGATGCGTTGCAGGAGTTGGAACCGTCCAGACAAGTTTCCCTGGCCATCACCAAGGCGGAAGAAGCCTTGCATTGGCTGAAGGAAATAACACCAGAACAAGACAATGGCTAAGAAAGGTAAAGGAAAAGGCAAAGGTTGTAAATAAGCAATCTGCATGATGTTCAGGAACCGTCCTCCAGGACGGTTCCTTTTTTGTTGACATCCGAATCCGGAGAGATAAAGAAGAAACATGACCCCAAAATCAAAGGCATATCGGAAGTATGGTCAGGCACTCGGAGAACTCAAAAGGTTCCGCATTGACCATGCTTCCCGTCCGGAAGTGGCCAAACAAAACATGCGCCATTTCTGGAGGGAATCCAGGGTATGTTGCCAGGAAACCGAACTGGTGAATACCTATGATGCCCTGATCCGTGATGCCTGGATAAAGCGGGGATTGATAAAACAATGTAACTAAATAAAATATATGGAATCCTTGAAATGAGAGGATAAATACCATGGCTAAAACTTTTAATACTATTAAAACGGAGAGCAGTACAAACGTTTGGCTCACCCCAAGAAATGTTCTTGATTTATTAGGGGACTTTGATACAGACCCATGTGCCGCTACTATTCGTCCATGGGATTGCGCCCGTGTCAATTATACGGTTGAGGATAATGGACTTATTTTACCCTGGAAAGGACGTGTCTGGTTGAATCCTCCGTATGGTAATGAAATAGAGCCTTTCTTAAAACGTATGAGTGAACATATTGGGGGGGGGTCTTGCTCTTATATTTATGCGTTCTGATACTCGTTGGTTTCATCAATGGGTTCTCAATAAAGCAAAATATTTATTTTTGTGGAAGGGGCGAATTAAGTTTTGTTATCCGGACGGAAAGAGCGGAGGAACTAGTAATGCACCTAGTGTTCTGGTAGCTTGGGAAGAATCCGAAGCATCTCTTCTTTATTCGTTACAAGACCAGGGATATGGAAAAATAGCTTCTTTATAATTTTTATTTGACAAATGAATCCCACCACATAGAAAGAAAAAACCATGAACAAATTGGAAAAACAACAAAAGGAGTTCTGCGAACGATATGGAATCACCATGGAACAATTCCGCGGCGAAGCTAAGATTCCCAGTTCGCTGGACCTTGAAAGCGTAACGTCGATCCCTGAAGGCTTCAACCCCACAGTCGGC
>OIXG01000250.1_pt1 | contig 67935 bp, 73 predicted proteins | sample 1587731 | NCBI WGS metagenome assembly OIXG01 (sample SAMEA3888908, study PRJEB22519) | human gut metagenome | biome: human gut; feature: human-associated habitat; material: faeces | place: Denmark | collected 2010 | reverse complement strand
CAGGTTTCATAACCCCGTCGGTGCCTTTCGCAGAAAGGCGGATTATACACATGAACGAGAATCAAAAATTAGGAACCATCATGAAAGAGCTGATCCGGTTCAGCCTGCCGCTGATCCTCAGCGGTGTGCTGCAGCAGCTCTATAACTGGGCAGACGCCTTCATCGTCGGCAATGTGGACGGAGAACTGTCCCTTTCCGCCATCGGCGTGACGTCCATTCCCATCAGCTTCTTCATCACCACCATCACCGGCTTCACGCTGGGCCTGTCCGTCCTGATCGCCAAGAACTTCGGCGCAAAGAAACAGGACAGCATCCCGCCCGTGCTGGCAGTGTTTGCCGTGATCCTCGGCGGCGTATTTCTGCTGGCTGCGGCAGTCGGCTCCGCCCTGTCCTATCCGTTTATGGAGCTGCTGCACACGCCGGCGGATACCATCGACCTCGCCAGCGGCTATATCCGCATTATTTTCTGGGGCCTGCCGTTTCTGGCGGTCTATAATGTCTATACCGCCACCCTGCGCGGGCTGGGAGACAGCCGCATTCCGTTCCTCTCCATTCTGGTCTCCTCCGTCATCAACGTGCTGCTGGATATCCTTTTTGTTGCGGAGCTGCGCTGGGGCGTACTGGGCGCGGCTGCGGCGACTGTGCTGTCCCAAGCGATCATGACGGTGTTCATCGTCCTGTACGGAACAAGCAAATACCCGTGGCTGAAAAGCAACTGCCGGAAAGAGAGCTTCTGTGGCGCCGTGGTGCGGGACGGCTTGCGCTACGGCCTGCCGCCCATGGTACAGTCCAGCATCAGCGCCTTGGGCAGTCTGGTATTGCAGGACTTCATGAATCGCTTCGGAACGGATACCGTCACCGCCATCACAACGGCCTACCGCATCGACACGCTGATCCTGCTGCCCATCGTGAACCTCGGCTCCGGTATTTCCACGGTCACGGCCCACAGTCACGGCGCGGGAGATACGATACGCACCCGAAAAACCCTCTCTGCCGGTACAATTCTGACCCTGGTGGTGTCTGCGTTCCTGACGGGCCTCGTGATCCCGACAGGCGGAAAGATCATTGCGCTTTTCGGTGCCGGGACCGCTGCGGTGGCGATCGGAAGCGCCTTTTTCCACCGCATTGCATTCTTCTATCCGATTTTCGGCCTGACCACGGCGTTCCGCGGCTATCTGGAGGGCAGGGGAGACCTGGTGTACTCCAGCGTTGCGGGACTGGTCTCTCTGGCCGTCCGCATCATTGCCTCCTACGCAATGGCCCCGCACTTTGGAAACATGACCATCGCTTATGCGGAAATGGTTTCGTGGGTGTGGCTGCTGGTCATGTACCTGTTTCGTCTGGCAGCCAAAAAGGATGACGCTCTATGAGCAATGAGCATAGGTGCGATGTCACCGATGTTGAACTGGAATCTCACCGGCATCAGATGGGGACTGCAAACTTAGATGCGGCGCCGGATGTTTTCATAAAACGGTTCCTCCTGATACGTAATCGATTTTGCTAAAGTGCGCCACCCTTATACCGGATTATGTTGTAGAAAGTCAACGAATGATTTTGCAAAAGGTCGACGCTGATTATTTCGCTTTCACGGTTGAAATGCCCTGCCGACTGTGTTACACTTGGCGGGCATGACGATAAAAGGGAGGCGGGAGACATGAAAACGGCACAGGCGGACCTCACAACGGGCCCGCTGGGGAAGCAGATCTTCCGATTCAGCATTCCTCTGATCTTTTCCAACCTGCTGCAGGTGTTATTCAATATGGCGGACGTGGCGGTGGTCGGCCGGTTCGCGGGCTCCACAGCGTTGGGAGCGGTGGGCTCCACCACCATTTTCGTGTCCCTGTTTACCGGCTTCCTCATCGGACTGTCCGGCGGCGTTAACGTACTGGTGGCGCACCACTTCGGAGCTGACGATCAAAAGAACCTCTCGGATACCGTCCACTCGGCGGCGCTGACCTGCGCGGCGGCGGGACTGGTGCTGCTGGGGATCGGCTGCGGCTTTGCGGGCGGTATCCTCAGAGCGCTGAACACCAAACCGGAGCTGATGGACGGCGCTGTGCTGTACCTACGCATCTACTGCCTGGGTATGCCCGCACTGGCGGTCTATAACTTTGGCAACGCCGTGTTCTCCGCGGTGGGCGATACCCGCCGCCCTCTGTACTACCTCTCCATCGCCGGCGTTATCAATGTGGTGCTGAACCTGTTCTTCGTCATCGTCTGCAATATGGACGTGGCAGGCGTGGCGGTGGCCAGTATCATCTCACAGTATTTCTCCGCCATTCTGGTAACGGCGGCGCTGCTGCGGAGCCGTGAGAGCTACTGCCTGCGGTTTTCCCAGCTGCGGTTCCATAAGACCCGCACAAAAGCCATTCTATCCATCGGTATCCCGTCGGGGCTGCAAAACGCCATTTTCGCGCTGGCCAATCTGTTCATCCAGCGTGGCGTCAATACCTTCAGTGCCACCATGGTGGCGGGTAACTCCGCCGCTACCAACGCCGACGCGCTGGTGTATGATGTGATGCAGGCCTTCTACACCGCCTGCGGCAGCTTCATCGGCCAGAACTACGGCGCAGGCAAGAAGGACCGTATCCGCCGGACCTTCCTGATCAGCACGGCTTACGCCTTCGGCGCGGGATTGCTTCTGGGTCTGGGACTGCTGCTGTTTGGACGGCCGTTCCTGAGCCTCTTTACCACAGACCCGCAGGTGATGGACGCGGGTATGTACCGTTTGACGGTCATGAGCGTTTCCTACTGTGTCTCCGCGTTTATGGACGGCTCCATCGCCGCCTCCCGTGGCCTTGGCAAGAGCGCTGTCCCCATGATCATCGTGATCCTGGGCTCCTGCGTGTTCCGCATTATCTGGGTCTACACCGTGTTTGCGTGGTTCGGCACCATCACATCCCTGTATCTGCTGTATGTGTTTTCCTGGACCATTACGGCAGCGGCGGAGATCATCTATTTCATTCGTATCTACCGGCAGGCCACAGCGGATCTTGCCGCTGCCTGACCGCAAAACCGCAAAAAAGCGGAGGGATCAAACGATCCCTCCGCTCTTTTCGATTATGCACATGAACGAGCTTGCTGTCATTCATGGGAACGTATCGTGCGCTGTTAGCAGAACCCTACACGCCTGTTCTTATCTGACGAAAGAATGGGAATGACTCCGCTGCGAATCACAGTCCGCGCCAGCTTTCGGGCCGCAGACAGCTGAGATCCTGCTCAGCCTGATGGATCTTGGCCAGCAGAGCGTCCCGGTCCTGATTCAGGGTGCCCCGGAGATCCAGATAGTTGCTGGCATGATTCATGCGGAACACACTGCCGGGGCTGTCGAAGTGAGAGACCAGCAGCTCTGTTTCCTTCAGCACCTGATGCTGGTCCAGCAGACGGAAGCTGCCGTCATGGACCCAGTCATACAGAGGTGTTCCCGGCTCCACCATCAGCGTCAGCATTCCGATGTATTCCGGGTTCATGGCGTTGAAGGCCTCGGCGGTCTTGACGGCGTGTTCCTCCAGCAGCTCCGGGCCGCCCAGACCTGTGATGGCAGTGACGGATAGTGCCATGACGTTTCTGCGGACCTTCTGTCCCATTTCGATGATCTCTGCGGCGGGATGACCCTTCCGCATGAGGGTGAGGACCTTGTCACTGCCGGATTCCAACCCCATGTAGACCATGGTGAGCCCCTTGGCGCGAAGGGTTTGCAGCTCCTCGTCCGTCCGCAGGCGGATGCTGCTGGGGGAGGCGTAGCTGGTGACCCGCTCGCACTCCGGGAACAGATCCCGGATGGTATCCAGAATGGTATACAGTTCACTGGCCTTCCGAATTAGGGCATCGCCGTCCGCCAGGAAAATGCGGCGGACGCTGCGGTAGCGCTGCCGGGCCATCTGGAAATCCTCCAGAACCTCATGCAGAGGCCGCAGGGCAAAGCGCTTTTCCTTGTACATGCTGCAAAAGGCACAGGTATTGTGGCTGCAACCGTAGGTCACCTGCACGATGAGGCTGTACGCCTCGGAGGGCGGACGGTAGACCATGCCTTGGTATCTCATACGCCCAGCTTCTCCAATGCAGACATCTTTACGCAGGTGCAGAAAACGGCAATGGCCTTCTCCACATCCTCCACAGGCGGGAAGGAGGGGGCAATACGGATGTTGCTGTCATTGGGGTCGATGCCGTAGGGGAAGGTGGCGCCGGCGGCGGTCATGGCCACGCCGGCATCCTTGCACAGGGCCAGCGTCCGCTTGGCGGTGCCGGGCATGGCGTCAAAGGAGACGAAGTAGCCGCCCTTGGGATGGCTCCAGCTGGCGATCTCCAGCGGGGCGATCTCACGGTCCAGAGTGCTCAGAACGGCCTCGAACTTCGGCTTCATGAATGCCGCGTGCTTTTTCATCAGCTTCAGGGTGTGAGCCCGGTTCTGGAGATAGAGCACATGGCGCTGCTGGTTCACCTTATCATAGGAAATGGTCTGAATACCGATCCACTTCTCAAAATCCTCCAGGTTGGCTTCGGAGGTAGCCATGCAGGCCACACCGTCGCCGGGGAAGGTGATCTTGGAGGTGGAGGCGAACTCGTAGACCATATCATAGTTGCCATACTTCTTGCACTGGTGCAAGATGTCCGGGAACTCCACATAGTCGCCGTCAAACTCGTGGATGCAGTACGCATTATCCCACATGATCGTGAAGTCCGGCGCGGCGGGCTTCATGGAGGCCATGCGGACGATGGTATCCTTGGAGTAGATGATGCCCTCGGGGTTGGAATACTTGGGCACGCACCAGATGCCCTTCACAGCCGGGTCCTTGATGGCTTCCTCCACGGCGTCCATGTCCGGACCGGTGGAGGTCATGGGAATGGTGATGAGCTCAAAGCCGAAGGATTCCGTCAGCTTGAAGTGGCGGTCATAGCCGGGGGCGGGGCACAGCCACTTGACAACAGGCTCCTTGCACCAGGGGCGGGGGCTGTTGAGGCGGCCGTGGATAAAGGCGCAGTCGATCACGCCGTACATGAGCTGCAGACTGGCGTTGCCGCCCACGAATACCTGCTTGGGCTTGCAGTCCAAAAGGTTTGCGAACAGGCGCTTGGCCTCCGGCAGACCGGACAGCGCGCCGTAGTTGCGGATATCAATGCCGTCGACAATATAGTCCTCCGGCTCCTTGAGCATATCGAAGATGTCAGATACCATGTCCAGCTGATCCTTGCAGGGCTTGCCGCGGGTCATGTCCAGCTTCAATCCCTGTGCCTTCAGATCTGCAAAAGCGGTCTGCAATGCTGCGTATTCAGCCCTCCGTTGGTCCAGTGTCATGTCTTTGTATGCAGTCATCTGTCTCATCCTCTCCGGGTAGTCCCTGAAGTTTTGTGCGGGGCAAAAGCCCCGGTCAATAATCTTTTATATTATACTCACCTTTTGGCCGAGATTCAAGGACTTTTTCTGTCAAGAATCATAAAAACACCCGGAAAACGCGGAAAAATTTTACGTTTTTCTTTTCTTTTTTCGAAAAATATGTTACAATCCACAAAAATGACAGCCATATCTGCACAGGGGGGACCTTTTTGGAAGATCAACAGCAAAAGAAGTATCAACTGATGACGGAAACACCGGTGAGCCGGCTGATCCCACGCATGGCGCTGCCCTGCGTGGTCAGTATGCTGGTGACTGCCTTTTACAACATGGCGGACACATTTTTTGTAGGGATGCTGAAGAGCAACGCCGCCACCGGCGCGGTGGGCGTGGTATTTTCCCTGATGGCCATTATTCAGGCCATCGGCTTTTTCTTCGGTCAGGGCAGCGGTAATTTTATCTCCAGGGAGATCGGCCACAAAAACTATCAGGAGGCGTCGGAAATGGCCTCCACCGGCTTTTTCAGCGCGTTGGCTACCGGCATATTAATCTGCGTGCTGGGACTGCTGTTTCTGGAACCTCTGGCCTACCTGCTTGGCTCCACGGACACCATTCTGCCCTATACCAAAGCGTACCTCAGCGTGATCCTGCTGGGCGCGCCGTGGATGACCTCATCGCTGGTGCTGAATAACCAGCTTCGTTTTCAGGGCAGCGCCGCTTACGCCATGGTGGGCATCACCAGCGGCGCGGTGCTGAACATCGGACTGGACCCTCTGCTGATCTTTGTGCTGGATCTGGGGATTGCCGGCGCTGCTTGGGCTACCATCATCAGCCAGTTTGTCAGCTTTTGCCTGTTGTTAGTTGGCTGCACCAAGGGCGGCAATCTCAAGCTCCATCTTTCTCATGTGAAACTGAAACCCTATTATTATCTGTGGATCTTCAAGGGTGGTCTGCCGTCTCTGGCCCGGCAGGGACTTGCCAGCGTGGCTACCATCTGCCTCAATCAGGCGGCCCGGACCTATGGAGACGCGGCCATCGCCGCTATGGGCGTGGTGCAGCGGATCATGATGTTCGGCGGCTCTGCCATGATCGGCTTCGGTCAGGGCTTTCAGCCGGTGTGCGGCTTCAACTACGGCGCCGGCCTGTACCATCGGGTGAAGGAGGGCTTCTGGTTCAGCGTCAAGGTGACGTTCGTGCTGTTACTGGCTGTCAGCGCGGCGGGCTTTGCCTGCGCACCGCAGCTTGTATCCATCTTCCGGGACGATCCGGAGGTCATCGCCATCGGTACGGCGGCTTTGCGGTACCAGTGCGCGACCTTCTGCCTGCAAAGCTGGGTGGTCATGGGCAATATGTGTCAGCAGACCATGGGCCTGACGGTGCCGGCCACCTTTATGGCGGTGGCCCGGCAGGGGCTGTTCTTTATCCCCACCGTGTGGATCCTGGCCCTGACGCTGGGCCTGCCCGGTATCCAGATGGCTCAGATGGTAGCGGACCTGCTGACCTTTCTCTGCTCCGTTCCCATTCAGATCTGGGTGCTGAAAAAGCTGTCGCAGTCGCAAAAATAAACTGTAATCGAAACTTTTGGGATCGGATACCGCTGTACGGGAACCTGTACAGCGGTATTTTTCTATGGAGAGAGACCCTCGCAGCTGTTCTGCGGCATCAAGACCGCGCAGCGGCAGAAAGCGATTGACTTTTCCAAAAAACTGATTTATAATCGGCATATACCGAAAACGAAGGGGGCGTATGAATGCCGAGACCACCGCGGTGCCGAAGAATCTGCGGCAAACCGCAGATCGATACCTTCTGCCCGAACGGGGGCGGGAGCGGAACGCCGATTCTGCTGACGCTGGACGAATATGAGGTCATCCGGCTGGTGGATCTGGAACAGCGTACCCATGAGCAGTGTGCTGCCCAGATGGACATTTCCCGCTCCACCGTACAGGAGATCTACGAAAGCGCCCGGCAGAAGATCGCGGCGTGTCTTGTCCACGGAAAGCCGCTGCGCATCACCGGCGGGAATTACCGCATCTGCGGCGGGGAGGAGCATCCGCACTGCGGCCGCAGCTGCCGGATGCGGACATTCAACGAAACCGATCACAAACAAAAAGGAGAACCTGATATGAAAATCGCAGTTACTTATGAAGACGGTCAGATCTTTCAGCACTTCGGCCACACGGAGCAGTTCAAGCTCTATGAGGTGGCAGACGGCAAGATCGTCCGGGAGGAAGTGGTGGACACCAACGGCAGCGGCCACGGCGCGCTGGCTGGCTTCCTGATGCAGCGGGGCGTGGATACCCTGATTTGCGGCGGTATCGGCGGCGGTGCCCAGATGGCACTGGCGGAGGCCGGTATCAAGCTCTACGGCGGCGTCAGCGGCGAAGCGGACGCGGCGGTGAACGCCCTGCTGGCAAGCGCGCTTGCATACGATCCCAACGTCCGCTGTGATCATCACGACCACGCCCACGGTGAGGGCGGCCACACCTGCGGCGAGCATGGCTGCGGCCATCACGGCTGCCACTGATATGGAGGATCGGCTGGTGCAGCTTCCGTTTTGGTCCTCACTGACCGAGCGGGAGCGGGAAACGGTGCAGCGCAGTGCGGTGACGCGCCGCTATGAAAAGGGGGCGCTCATCCATGACGGCGGCAGCGAATGTCTCGGTCTGGTGCTGGTGCTCTCCGGAGAGCTCCGCACCTATCTCCTCTCCGACGAGGGGCGGGAGGTGACGCTGTTCCGGCTGTATGCAGGCGATCTGTGCGTGCTGTCGGCCTCCTGCGTCATCAGCCAGATCACCTTTGACACCCAGATGACTGCCCAGCGGGATACCGAGGTCCTCATTATCCCCGCAAATATCGTTGCCATGCTCAAGGAGCAGAATTTGGCTGTGCGCTGCTGCCTCTATGAGCTGGCCACGGCGCGGTTTTCTGACGTGATGTGGGCCATGCAGCAGCTTTTGTTCAAGGGCCTTGACCGGCGGCTGGCGGGCTTTCTCCTGTCCGAAGCGGAGCGCACCGGCTCTGATACGATTCGCATGACCCATGAACAGATCGCCCAGCATATCAGCTCCGCACGGGAGGCCGTGGCGCGGATGCTCAAGCAGTTCTCGGAGGAGGGCCTTGTGGAGCTCAAGCGCGGCGCCATCACCTTGCGGGACTTTGACAGCCTGAAGCAGCTGACCTGAAAAATCCGACGCTGAAAAAAGCGTCGGATTTTTTCATGAATGTGACTTTGTTACAGAAAGGCAGGACGAAACCTGCTATGATAAGGCCATAACAAAAAACGAGGAAAGAGGGAACTGACATGAAAATCAAGCTCAATTCCGATCAGGAGGTCGTCAACACCATCCGCGAGGGCCTGAAGCGTACCGGTGGGTACTGCCCCTGCCGTCTGGAGCGCACGGAGGCTACCAAGTGCATGTGTCAGGAGTTTAAGGACCAGATCGCCGACCCTGATTTCGAGGGCTACTGCCACTGTATGCTCTATTACAAATCCTTGAAGGACTGAGAGGGGACCCATCCTCTGCTTCGCTCTCGGTTCTTACAGCCTCATGCTGACTTCGCTGCTCATCACCATGGTACTTGACAAGCCACGGACGCAGTGCGCCTTCTATCCCGCGGAGACTATACCCCAGAGTATTTGCAAGCTGAAAAACAAAGACTAATGATATACAAACGAAAGGAGCCTTTCTCATGGCTGAACTGAAAATTACTGCTGCGAATTTTGAAAACGAGGTACTGAATTCCGATAAGCCCGTCCTGCTGGACTTCTACGCCGACTGGTGCGGTCCCTGCAAGATGCTCGCTCCCGTGGTCCACGAGATCGCTGATGAAAACGCCGGAACCATCAAGGTGGGCAAGATCAATGTGGACGAGCAGATGGAACTGGCCATGCGCTTTCAGGTCTCCAGCATCCCCATGCTGGTGGTCTTTAAGGACGGCAAGGCCGTGGCCAAATCCGTGGGCTACCGGCCTAAGGCGGAGATCGCCGCCATGGTAGAAAGCGCAAAATAAGGACCGTGACAGGGGAAACGCAAAAGTGAATATGAAAGGGGACGCCATCTGCAAAGATGGCGTCCCCTTTGTACGAAGCTTACATAAACCGGCACAGCAAAATCGGCAGAAAGATAGCCGGGACAAGGTTCATGACCTTGATTTTGGTGACGTTCAGCATATTCAGGCTCAGGGCCACGATCAGCAGAGAGCCGACACAGGTCATCTCCGCGATCACGGCATCTCCCAGCAGGGGGGACAGCAGTCCCGCCAGAAGGGAGATGGCCCCCTGATAGAGAAAAATGGCTCCGGCGGAAAACGCCACGCCGACTCCCAAGGAGGAGGCGAACACGATGGAGCTGATACCGTCGATGATAGATTTGGCTTTCAGAGTGTCATAGCTTCCGGTAAGGCCGTTTTCCAGAGCGCCTACGATGGACATGGCCCCCACACAGAACAGCAGGGAAGCGGTGATGAACCCGTCGGAGATGCTGGGCGCGCCATCCTCCGTGTGGATCAGCCGGGCGGTCCGGGTCTGGACCCAATCCCCCAGGGACCGCATCCGGCGGTCCAGATCCAGCAGCTCTCCGATAATGGTGCCCAGAGCGATGGAGAGGATGGCGGTCAGAGTGTTCTGCCCCTTGAGACATCCGCTGACGCCGATATACAGAACGCACAGGGCCATGCCCTGCATGATGATGGTCTGGAGCCGGCCGCCGAGACCGTCGGCGGAGACCTCCTTGGAGGAACGGCGGGTGACGGCCCGGAGGACAAGCCCCACAGCGGACCCGGCCAAAATAGTCAGAGAATTGATGATCGTTCCGGTCAGCATACATTACGCCTCCTTTTGGGTGATAAGGTCACGGACTACCTTGCTTCCCATCAGCAGTCCGGCAGTGGCGGGAACCCAAGGGTTACTGGCGGGAACGCTCCGCCGTCCCGGCGGGGGAGCCTCCAGCTGCTGGGTAGGCGCAGGCTGTTCCGGGGAAAAGACCACCGTCTGGTGGAGAATGCCCCGGTTCCGCAGCTCCTTCCGCATGACCCGGGCCAGCGGGCAGCCGTAGGTCTCCGAAATATCCGCCAGCCGCAGCAGGGAGGGGTCCAGCTTGTTGCCGGTACCCAATGCCATGATGAGGGGGACGCCCAGCCGCCGGGCGGTCTCCGCCAGATCCAGCTTGCAGCTCACCAGATCAATGGCGTCCACAATATAGTCATACCTGCAGCCTGCAGGGAAGAACTGTTCCCGGTTGTCGGCATTGTACAGGGCCTCCATGGGATGCAGGACCGCATAGGGGTTGATATCCCGGACCCGCCGGGCCACGGCCTCTGCCTTGGGAAGCCCCACGGTGGAGTCCAGCGCCTCCAACTGACGGTTCAGATTGGAGAGAGCCACAGTGTCGCTGTCTACCAGCGTCAGCTCGCCCACACCGGCCCGGGCCAGACACTCTGCCACGTAGCTGCCCACGCCGCCCAGTCCGAACACGATGACGTGGGCGGCGGTCAGGCGAGCCTGCCCGTCCTTGCCCCACAACATTTCATTTCGCAAAAAACGCTCGTCCATAAAACGCTCCGAATTTCAAAAGTAAAGATCAAAAAGGGCCGGCTGAAAAGCCGGCCCTTTGTTTCGGGAATAGTGGGCCGATGACTGTGTTTTAACCCACAAACTTCATGCCGAAGTCGTTCTGCTGCACATCGGCGTTTTCAGACAGGGCGGTGCTCCACTCGGAAGAGGCCTTCTCCTGCAGATCGGAGGTGACGGATGCCGCCCAGGCAGGCAGATCGTAGCCCACGAAGTACATCACATGAGAACCGTAGGTGGTGTCCACGATACCGGTGTCACCATCCTTGCGGGAAGCGTCGAAGCACCAGTCATTGAACTCCTCCACGGCCCAGCCCTTGGTGACGCGGGTGTAGAGACCGCCGTCATACTTGGAACCGTCGGCGGAATTTTCCAGAGCCAGCTGGGCGAAGGAATCCTCGGTGGCCTCGCCGGACTTCCACTGGGCCAGAATTTCCTCGGCCTTGGTGCGGGCGGCGGCCTTCAGCTGGGTCTGCTCGTCCTCATAGCCCTCGTCGCCCTGAGCCTTGGTGCCGGTTTCGGGGGTGATGAGGATGTGACGGATGTCCACGGTCTTGTATTCCTCGCGGCCGCGGCTGTGGAACAGGCTCACATAGTAGCTGGTGCCCACTTCCAGAATCTCCGTGTCGCCGTCCTTGCGGGCGTCATCGAAGAGCCAGTTACCCACAACGCCATCATAATAAGTGGCATCGGTGGTGTTGTAATAGGTGGCCTTTTCATAATTGCCGGCAATGGATTCCAGAGACTTTCCGCTGTTGTAAGCGGCCAGAATCTCTTCTGCGGTGGCCTTGGCGGTCTCCTTGGCAGCAGCCTGCTCCTCATCGGTGGCCTGAACGGTGTTGCCGTCGGCATCCGTGGTGGAATCGGCAGCGCCGCTGACGACCACATACTCCCAAGCGGCCTTGTCATAGGCCTTGGGATCTGCCTGATAGGCGGCTTCCAGCTCCGCGTCGGTGTAGGTCAGGCTGTCGGAATAGCTCTGGGCGTATGCCTGATACTGCAGCATCCGCAGGACCTGCTGGTTGTAGACCTTCTCCGTCATGATGGCACCCAGATTTCTCTGGAGATATGCCTTCACGGACATGCCGGTGGATTCCGCAGAGGTCTTCAGGGAATTCAGGGAGTCCTCATACTGCTCCTGCACGCTGGCAGGGAACTGATAACCCTCTTCCTGTGCCTGCTTCAGACCCCGCTGGACCATGGTCATCTGCTTGACAGTGTTGTCCATGATATAATCATGCCAGGAGGAACCTTCCTCTACGCCCATCATGGAAGCGGCGGTGGCGTTCACCGTCTGGCTCTTCAGGGAGGCGTTGGTGTCCAGGCCCAGATAGCTGATGAAATAGGAGTTGCTCTGCAGGAAACCGCGGTAAACATTCTGATAATAGAAATTCACCTCGGCGGCACTGTACTTTTCGCCGTCAATGGTCAGGGCCGTGGCGTTGCGGGAGATCACATTGGATCTCCAGAGGAAGCTGGCTGCCACCACCAGCACGAACAGTACGGCGATGACACTGTACAGAACGTTGCTGCGCTTTTCAGCCTTCTTTTCTTCCAGCTCCTTTTCTGCCTTGGGATCCACATAGCCGGAGGCCGTCTGATCCTGCCGGAGCTTTTTTTCTCTTGATGCGCTCATTTGTTGTCCATCCTCTCAAGTTTAAACGTTGTTGCGCGGCACAGCGCCGCATGATTTGTCACATACTCCGTCATTATAAAGGATTGCGCCGCGATATGCAAGTACCAGATCACGTTTGATGCCATCCGGGGCAAAACTGCGCTTATTGTATGACACATATCTGAAAATAAACTGAAAAAAGGACTGCAAAGCAGTCCTTTTTGTCGTATAAAGCTGTCCCGCGGCGGCCGTGTAGACCTCGTTATAACCTGCACCTTCAAGCACAGGTGGGTTGCTTCCAGAATGCTTTACCGCTTCCAACTTCCAACCGCGAACGGCAGCCGGGAGGCCTGCGATCCACACCCTGAGAGGTGCATCCCTAATAACGAAATGTGGGTTAAAAAAAGATCTATCACGCACCCCGCAGGACACGCGGAATGACGTATTCCTTAAAAGTCTGCGTGGAAACGGAGGAATTATTCCTCGTCCTCGTCAAACAGCAGCTCCATGAACTGCTCGTAGACCGCCTCCAGCTCCTCGTCGGAGTCCAGCGTGGAGAGCAGATCCTCGCCATCCTCGTGGATGACCTTCAGGATCACCAGACCGTTGTCGGGATCATCCTCATTTTCCCCCTCGGTCTCGGCGGGGAAGAAGGCCTGATACATCTGGCCGTTATACTCCAGAGCGTCTACAAATTCCAAAACCAGCTCTTTTCCGTCCTCGTCGGTCACGGTAATAAAGGTGGGGCCGAAATCTTCACTCATCTTTGTATACCCTTTCTCGTGTTGTCTGTCCCTCCGGGGAAGGATTGCCCTTATTGTAACGGAAGAAAGCGATGATTGCAAGAGCGAAAACCGTGAAAAAGCAGCGAAGTACGAAAGTTATGTGACAGAAATTTTCGGAAAATTTTGGTGAAATCCATGGAAGAGGAAACTTTTCGCCGGTTGAATCCGACATTTTCGCAGTTGACAGGGGATGATATAATGGACTTGATAATGGTTTATTGTGGGTTGGTTTCCTGAAGGGAAACCGCCTTGAGGATCACAAAAGGAGGTTCCAAGTTGGAGGAAAGAAGAAACACACATCCCCAGGGGGCGGATCATTCCCGCAAACGGCGGAAGGTCCGGCCCGGTCATGTGGCGGGCGGCGTTGTGATGACGGTCTTTACCCTGGTCCTGATCGGCGTCTGCACAACGCTCATGCTGCTGGGGATTTTCATGAAGTATGTGAATACATCTCTGCTGCCGACGCTGGAGGTCCGGGCGGAGGACTACACCATGTCCCAGAGCTCCGTGGTCTATTATCAGGACAAGGAGAGCGGTCAGTGGGTGGAGTTCCAGAAGGTCCACGGGCAGGAGAACCGTGTCCTGATCGACATCGACGATATGTCTCCCTATCTGTGGCAGGCAGCGGTGTCCATTGAGGATGAGCGCTTTTTCAGCCATCACGGCGTGGACTGGAAGCGGACCCTGGGCGCTACGCTGCTGACCCTCACCGGCAGCAACGATAGCTATGGCGGCTCCACCATCACCCAGCAGATGCTGAAAAACATGACCGGCGAGAATCAGAATACCATCAACCGCAAGGTCAAGGAGATCTTCCGGGCGCTGGAATTTGAAAAGAACAACACGAAAAGCCAGATTCTGGAGCTGTACCTGAATATGATCTATTTGGGCAGCGGCTGCGGCGGCGTGGAAACGGCAGCGGAATACTACTTCGGCAAGTCCGCCAAGGACCTGACGGCGGCGGAGAGCGCCTGTATCATCGCCATCACCAACAACCCGTCCCTCTACAACCCCAAGTATGAACGGACCTACACCCGGAAGGACGGCACCACCGTCACTCCCCGGCAGTTGAACAAGAAGCGCCAGGAACTGATCCTGGACAAGATGTCTAAGGTCATCAATCCCGATACCGGCAAGCCCTATCTGACAAAAGAGGAGTGCGAAGCCGCCAAGGCGGAGCCTTTGAACTTCACAGATACCTCCGGAGACGCCAGCGAGCTGGTCAAGACCGACGGTATCGAGATCAACAACTGGTTCGTGGAGCAGCTCATCAAGGACGTGACCACAGATCTGGCCCAGGCCAAGAGCATTTCTTATGAAGCGGCCCAGCGGCTGGTGAACAACAGCGGCTATCAGATCTATTGCACCATGGACCCGGATATCCAGAAGATCGCGGAGGATGTCTACGCAGATCTGAGCAATTTGAATGTACACTCTGCCAAGGGCCACCAGCTGCAATCCGGTATCACCATCATGGACCCCTATACCGGCAACATCGTGGGCATGGTGGGCGCCATGGGCCCCAAGACCCAGAATCTGGTGGACAACTACGCCGTCCAGAAGCATCAGGTTGGTTCTTCTATCAAGCCGCTGACGGTGTATTCCGCAGCGCTGGACGCCGGTGCTGTGACACCGGCCACCACCTTTGATAACTACCCCGTGGAGCTTATGAACAATTCTCCCTGGCCTAAGAACTCCCCCAATACCTACACCGGCTGGACCATGATCGGCGAGGGTGTCCGGCGTTCCATCAACACCATCGCCGTTCAGACCGTGGAGGCGCTGGGCGTGGTGGATTCCTACGCTTACGCCACGGAGAAGCTGGGCCTCAGCCTGGTGCCGGAGGATATGGCCGTTTCCCCGCTGGCCATGGGTGGTCTGACCTACGGCCTGAGCACTGTGGAGATGGCAGCGGCCTTCTCTGCCTTTGCCAACAGCGGCGTTTACAATTCGCCCAAGATGTATACCGAGGTCCGGGACAGCAACGGTGAGACCGTGCTGAAAAACGAGGGCGAGACCCATGTGGCCATGAAGGAGACCACGGCCTACTTCATGAACCAGATGCTTACCAGCGTGGTGAACGCCGGTACCGGTACCTCCGCCAAGTTCAGCGGCATGACCATCGCGGGCAAGACCGGTACCACGGATAACTCCAAGACCCGCTATTTCGTGGGCTATACCCCCTATTACTGCGCCGCCGTGTGGACGGGCTATCCCAAGACCAATGAGAAGATCTCCGCCTCCGGCAACCCGGCCATTACCATGTGGAAGCCGGTCATGCAGAAGATCCATGAACATCTGGAGAATAAGAGCTTTGCAAAGCCTGCCAGCGGCCTGGAGCAGGTGACGGTCTGCGCCGACAGCGGCCTGCGCTGCACCGATGCCTGTCTCTCCGACATCCGGGGCAGCCGGGCGGTTCAGGTCACGGTGGCGGCAGGCACGGCTCCCACGGAGAACTGCAATCTCCACACCTTTGTGGATTACTGCACCGAGGGCAAGTGCCTTGCAACGGACAGCTGCCCCTCCTCCAGCGTCAAGCAGGTGGCGGTGCTGGACTTTGAGCGGACGGAATACTTCCGGGAGGGCGTCCGCATTGGCTCCATCACTACCGACAGTGCCAAAAATCCCGACAGCATGTTCCATCTCATTGAGATGAAGCGGGCCATCGGTCTGGAACCCACGCCTACGGCAAGTGGCGGAGAGACCTACCCGGAGGTCATCGGCTGTCCGGCCCATGCCGGCATGACGCCGGTGGACCCGGATCACCCCGGCGGTGGCGTTGATGATCCCAATGATCCCAACTACAGCCCGTCGGTCGACGATCCCAGCGGCGGCTTCGGGGACGCGAACCTGCCTGACGATCCAACCGGCGGCATCGTGATCCCGTCGGAGCCTCCGGCCCCGGAGGACCCCAGCGGCGGCTTCGGCGATGCCGGTATGTGGGCGGCCAATCTGTTCAATCGGAACTGAGACAGAGCGCGCAAGATCATATAGCTGATACACCCCCAGACCGGAGTCTCCGGTCTGGGGGTGCTGCTTGAAGAACCGATATGCGGTGTCGCATTGGGTTTCTCTTTCAGATCCTCTGAAAAACAAGAGGACGGAACTGCCAGGAGCACAAAGCTGAATTGGGAGAAAAAAGACCCCCAGAAGCATTGCTTCTGGGGGTTGTCAGCTTATTTGCGGGGGCCGCCCTCCAGCCATTTCAGGTCATAGGGCTCAAAGACAACCTTCTCATAGGCGGGGACGTCCATCACCACGCCAGTCCAGTCGGAATGGATCTCGCCGGTCTGCTTGATGAGGATGTCATAGAGAATATCATAGGTAACGCCGTCGGCGGGATCGGTCTCCACGATGGTGGAGTAGGGCAGGGTCTTGTGATAGGTCAGCTCCATGCCCTTGTAGTCGAAGTGGAAGCCGCAGCGCATCCGGCAGCCGTCCAGACCGGTGTATTCCGCGATCTCCTTCAGATCGTGCAGGATCTTGTCCGGCTCGTAGAGGTTTTCGGGAGTGGTGGCAGTGTAGTCAAAGCGGAACTGGATGTTGGCGCCGGGAAGCTTGCGGAAGCGCTCAATGAAGGGGATCAGGTTCTCCTTGGGATAATCCTTGTAGAGAACGCAGTTGATCCGGAAGGGCACCGGCAGCCGGGTCAGCAGCGAGTCATTGGACTCCACCACATAGTGCTGCATGTGGCGGGACACATTGATGCAGGTGATCTTGTGCTTATTCCGCTCCGCGAAGGCCAGAATGTCCTCCTCCGTCTGACATTTGGAGACGGGCAGAGTGGTGTTGATGAACACCCGGTGGGTAGTGGGGATCTCATCCAGCATGATCTGGAGCTTTTCAATGTCGGCAAAGGGCTCGCCGCCGGTAAAGACGAAATCGCATTTGGGGGTGATGGCATCCATCCGGCGGATGCTCTGGACAATCTTCTCCAGAGAGAAGCCGGTCATGTCCCCGTATTCTTCCTTATTGATACAGAAGGGGCAGTGGTTTTTGCAGTCGTAGGGGACAAAGATGGTGACGGTAGCGCCGCCTTCCCTTGTTTTGTATGGATGATTCATGATGATCGATCGGCCTTTCCTATTTATAGATGGTAGATCAAGGCGGGAAACAACGGTCCCCGCCCTGAGTAGACATATATTCGTACATACGGATTATTATTTTAATCTATTTTTAACAAACGGTCAAGTGAAAAACAGAAAAAAGAACAAAAGACTGTGTTTTTCCGTCGGCAAGGGTGTACAGGCTATTGGGATAATGCTATAATAACCCTGATTTCCGGCTGACGGAGACAGACTCCGCCGGTTCGGTCTGAAGCTGTTTTTTCGGAAAGGAGGGAATGGGATGCAGGAACTGTTTTCTGCACTGTCCCTGTGGCTGAGTGCCCATCCTCTGATTACCGGCTGGTACACGGCCATTGCACGGCTGCTGTTTCCGGTGCTTTCGGCGCTGATTCTGGTGCGGGCCATCCGGTCCCTGCTGCGAATCCCCCACACGCCGGAGGTCTGGGCCCAGTTGAGCCTGCCCGGCGGCGGCAGTATCCCCCTGACCCACTGGGAAAATATTCTGGGGCGGGGTAAATCCGCCGATGCGATTCTGAACTATCCCAGCATCTCCCGGCAGCATGCGGCGCTGTGCCGTGGTGAGGACGGAGCCTGGACGGTGTATGATCTTGGCTCCAAGGGCGGCACCGCCGTCAACGGGACCCCTGTGACAGAGCAGGCCCCGTTGAAGCTGGGGGATACCCTGACGCTGGGGGGCGTGCCTCTGGTGTTTCTGCCGCAGACGGTTGGAGAGCGGGAAGAACTGGAAAAGAAGCGGCAGGCGGAGCGGCCCGCCGCCATGTGGCCCTCTTTTTTGTGGCTGACGGTATTTCAGATCTTGACCGCCATTCAGTTAACATTGGCGGCGGGGGAGAAGGCCAGCCCGGTGATCCCCATCTGCTTCCTGACCCTCACGGTGGTCATGTGGCTTTACGCCGCCGCGCTGCGGCTGGGCCGCTGTGTTGGTTTTGAGTTGGAGACCATCGCCTTTTATCTTTCAACATTATCCCTTGCGGTGACAGCTTCCAGCGCACCGGGGAGCCTTCCCAAGCAGCTTTTGGCCATCGTTCTGGGCATGGGCCTGTTTTTGGCGCTGGGGCTATTCCTGCGGGATCTGGAACGGGTGGAAAAGCGCCGCTGGCTCATGGCTGCCGGGGCCATCGGCCTGTTGGGGATCACGCTGGTGCTGGGCAAGGCTAAATTCGGCGCGACCAACTGGGTCACCTTGGGCGGTATATCCTTCCAGCCCTCGGAGATCGCCAAGATCTGCTATATTTTTGCAGGCTCCGCCACGCTGGAACGGCTGTTCCGCCGCCGGAACCTGGCGCTGTTTATCGTGCTCACCGGCGTGTGCATCGGCCTGCTGGGGCTGATGAGCGACTTCGGCACGGCGGCCATCTTCTTTGTGACCTTTCTGGTCATTGCCTATCTCCGCTCCGGGGACGCCGCAACTCTGGCCCTCATCTGCGGCGGCGCGGCCTTTGGCGCGGGGATCATCGTACAGTTCAAGCCCTATATTCTGAGCCGCTTCGCTGCGTGGGGCCACGCCTGGGAGGCGGCTTCCGGCTCCGGTTATCAGCAGACCCGCACCATGTCGGCGGCGGCCTCCGGTGGTCTGTTCGGCATGGGTGCCGGAAACGGCTGGCTGGAGCGTATCCCTGCCGGGGATACGGACCTGGTGTTTGGCATGTTATGCGAGGAATGGGGGCTGGTCATCGCACTGCTGGCGGTGGCCTGCATCCTGACCTTGGCATGGTTCGCCGTTCGCGCCTCCCGGACGGGCCGATCCAGCTTTTATACCATCGCCGCCTGCGCGGCAGGCTCTCTGCTGGTGTTTCAGACCAGCCTGAACGTGTTCGGCTCCGTGGATCTTCTGCCCCTCACCGGCGTGACCTTCCCCTTCGTGTCCAACGGCGGCTCCGCCATGCTGTCGGCATGGGGGCTGCTGGCGTATCTGAAGGCCATGGACACCCGTGCGGATGCCAGCTTTGCCATCGGTCGGGCGGCGGAGCGGAAGCTGGACGAGGAAGCCGCCCGTATGGCGGCACCGGCAGAGGATGCCTTTGAAAAGGAGGACGGTCATGCGGAAGATTGAAAAACGGGCCGTGATCTGCATGGCACTGGCGATTTTGCTGGCGGCGGGGATGAGCGTGTTCCTCATCCGGTATTTTGCTGAGGGCGGCAAGTGGGCCTCCTCTGCCTTTAACCGCCATCTGTACGATTCCGACGGCGTGCTGATCTCCGGCACGGTGCTGGACCGGGACGGGGATGTGCTGTCCTCCGTGGAAAACGGCCACCGCACCTACTATGAAAACGAAACCGTCCGCAAGGCCACCCTCCACGCGGTGGGAGACCTGTACGGCAAGATCGGCACCGGCGTTCTCAACGCCTTCGCGGACAAGCTGACCGGCTTTGATCTGGTGAACGGCGCGTTCGGCGCGGAGCGAGGCAGCAATTTGTACCTGACTCTGGACGCCCGGTATAACTACGAGGCGTACAGGGCTTTGGGCGGCCACGCCGGGACGGTGGCTGTGTATAACTACAAGACCGGCGAGATTTTGTGCATGGTGTCGGCGCCCAGCTATGACCCGCTGAATGTGCCCAAGAATCTGGAAGAGAACGACCGTTATAAGGGCGCATATCTGAACCGGTTTCTCTCCTCCGCCTTTGTGCCGGGGTCGGTGTTCAAGACCGTGACCCTGACGGCGGCGCTGGAGAACCTGCCGGACGCGGAGACCCGGACGTGGAACTGCACCGGCAGCGTCCAGATCGGGGACGAGACCATCACCTGCTCCGGCGTCCACGGGGAGCAGACGCTGAAGGAGGCCTTCGCCCACTCCTGCAACGCGGCCTTTGCTCAGATCGCGGAGGAGCTGGGGGCAGATACCCTGCGGCGGTATACAGAGAAGGCGGGGCTTACCAGCACCTATTCCGTGGACGGTCTGCCAACCGCCAAGGGCACGTTCAACTGGGACGGCATCACCGACGGGCAGCTGGGCTGGGCCGGTGTGGGCCAATACCACGATCAGGTGAACCCCTGTGCCTTCCTGTTGTGGATGGGGGCCATTGCCAACGGCGGCAAGGCGGCGGAACCGTATCTGATCCGGAAAACGGTGTCCTCACTGGGGATCCCGTCTTTGCCCCACATTACTCAGCACACAGGACAGCTGATCGACAACAGAACGGCGGCCACCGTGGCGGACTTTATGGCCAATAACGTGATGGAGACCTACGGCACCAAGCGCTTTCCCAACATGGAGTTGTGCGCCAAATCCGGCACGGCGGAGGTGGGGACGGGACAGACGCCTCACGCCTGGTTCGCGGGCTTTCTGCGGAACGAGGATGCACCCTACGCCTTTGTGGTGCTGGTGGAAAACGGCGGCGGCGGAAACGCCGTGGCCGGAACGGTGGCCGGCAAGGTGCTGAACGTGATCGTCAACGGATACTAAAGAAATAGAAGGAACGAAGATATGAAAAAAGACATCTGGCTGAAACCCGGTAAGGAGCTGAACACCGGGGCCATCATCGGCGGCATCGGCTTTGCCATCTATATCGCTCTGTCCGCACTGGAATGGCGGGGACTTGCGCTGTTTGCGGCGCTTGCCTTCGGCTTGGAGGCGGGATACGCCTTCCTCTCCGCGCTGGACTGCCGGGAAAAGGACAAGGACTCCGTCAGCTACAACATCGTGTGGGGCACCGGCGCGTTGGCGATCCTGATGCTGCTGCCGGCAGTCATGACCATCATCAAAGGGTGACCTGCGCTTGAAGCGGGGCGGAGGAACGGAACAGAAAACGGCGTGGATGGGTCTGCCTGTCCGCGTTGTTTTTTTACTTGACAAATACCCTATGGGGGTATATGATGCAAACGAAATAGGAATGTCGGTTTTGGGAAAGGTCGACAGGAAAGCAATTTACCGTCTCAAAGGAGGAACCCCCATGCGGGAAGAAGTATATGACATTTCCGGGATGCACTGCGCCGCATGCAGCGCGTCCGTGGAAAAAGTGACCCGGCGGCTGCCGGGGGTAGAGCGCAGCGACGTGAATCTGGTGGCGGAGCGCATGACCATCGTTTATGACGAAACGCAGGTGACGCCGGAGCAGATCATCGCCAAGGTGGAAAAGGCGGGCTTCGGGGCCAAGCTCCATCAGGAAAAGCAGGAAGCGGCTCCGGTCCAGACCGGCGAGGACCCGGAGGAACTGGAACTGCGGCGAAAAAAGCGGGAACTGATCGTTTCGGCTATCTTTTCCTGTGCTTTGCTGTATGTGTCCATGGGGCAGATGCTGCCCTTCGGCCTGCCCGCTCTGCCGCTGCCGGATCTGTTTTCCATGCACACCCACCCTATGAATTTCGCCGTTTTACAGCTCATGCTGGCGATCCCGGTGCTGTACTGCGGACGGAACTTCTTCATCAACGGCTTTCAGGCACTGTTCCACGGGAATCCCAACATGGATTCGCTGGTGGCCATCGGCTCTGCCTGCTCTTTTGTATACAGTGTGGTGATGATGTTTTTGATCACCGATGATGTTCACGGCCATGTGCATAATCTCTACTACGAATCCTCCGCCGTGGTGCTGACGCTGGTGTCGCTGGGGAAGTTCATGGAGAGCCGGAACATGAAAAAGACCAAGAGCGCCATCACCGCCCTCATGCGGCTGACGCCGGACACCGCCCTTTTAGCGGACAGCGGCAAGGAGGTACCCACGTCCTCTGTCAAGGCCGGGGACGTGCTGCTGGTAAAGCCCGGCGCCCGGATCCCGCTGGACGGTGTGGTGACCAAGGGTGAGAGCAGCGTCAACGAGGCCATGCTCACCGGCGAAAGCCTGCCGGTGGAAAAGGCGGAGGGCAGCGAGGTCATCGGCGGCAGCGTCAACGAAAACGGCGTGCTGTATGTGCAGGTCACACGGGTGGGGGAGGACACCACCCTCTCCCGGATCATCCGCTTTGTGGAGGACGCTCAGGGCAAAAAAGCCCCCATCTCCCGGACAGCGGATAAGGTGGCGGGGATTTTCGTTCCCACAGTCATTGCCATCGCCGTGCTGGCGGCGGTGATCTGGGCCATTGCTGGGAAGGACTTTGCCTTTGTCCTGAGGGTGTTCACCTCCGTGCTGGTGATCGCCTGCCCTTGCGCGCTGGGTCTGGCTACGCCCACGGCGATCATGGTGGGCACCGGTCTGGGTGCGAAGCACGGCATCCTGATCCGCTCCGGTGAAATTTTAGAGGTGACCCACTCCGTGGATACCGTGGTGCTGGACAAGACCGGCACCGTGACAAAGGGCGAGCCTGCCGTTACGGAGGTCTGTCCCGCAGGCGGTACGGCGGAGGGGCTGCTGACCATCGCGGCGGCGGTGGAGTCCGTGTCTCAGCACCCTCTGGCGGCGGCCATCGTACAGGCGGCGCAGGAGAAAAAACTATCTACCGGCAAGCAGCCGGAAAATTTTGAACTGCTCCCCGGACGGGGCCTTCGGGCGGTCCTCTCCGGCCGGACGGTGCTGGCGGGCAACCGCCGGTTGATGGAGGAAAGCGGCGTGGACATCTCCACCCTTTCCGAAAAGGCTGACGCCTTGGCGGGACAGGGGGAAACGCCCATGTTCTTCGCCGCTGACGGGGCGCTGCTGGGGCTGATCTCCGTGGCGGATCCGGTGAAGGAGACCAGCGCCGCCGCCATTGCCGCTCTGCACAAGCAGGGACTTCGGGTGGTGCTGCTCACGGGAGACAGCCGCGCCGCCGCAGAGCACATCGGCGCCCTTGTGGGCGTGGACGAGGTGATCCCGGAGGTGCTGCCGAAGGAAAAAGCAGTCCACGTGCAAAAGCTGGAGGCGGCAGGCCGCAAGGTGATGATGGTGGGGGACGGCATCAACGATGCCCCGGCCCTTACCGCCGCCACCGTGGGCTGTGCCATCGGCAGTGGAAGCGACATTGCCATCGAAGCCGCCGACATCGTGCTGATGCGCTCGGATCTGGAGGATGTGCCCCGGGCGCTGCGGCTGTCAGCCCTGACCCTGCGGGACATCAAGCAAAACCTGTTCTGGGCATTCTGCTACAATACCATCGGTATCCCCATCGCCGCCGGACTGCTGTACGCCTTGGGCGGGCCGCTGCTCTCCCCTATGTTCGCGGGAGCCGCTATGTCCCTGAGCTCCGTGTGCGTGGTGGGCAACGCCCTGCGTTTGGGCACCGTGAAGCTGTAAAAAGGAGGAAGCAATGGCAGAGGAAACAAAAAACTGCTGCTGTTCCCAGCGGCGGAAGGTCCGGGAGCGGACGGAGGAGGAAGCCCTGTTGCAGCGGCTCAGCCGCATTGAGGGGCAGGTCCGGGGCGTCCGGGGGATGGTGGAGAATTCCGCCTACTGCACGGATATCCTGACCCAGGTCTCCGCCATCCAGTCGGCGCTGAACGCTTTCAACCGGGAACTGCTGGCCCGGCACATCCGCACCTGCGTGGTGACGGACATTCAAAAGGGTGATCTGGACGTGGTGGACGATTTGGTGGCCACCATTCAGAAAATGATGAAATAAACATCCAATATTTTAAGGAGGAATTTGAAATGACAACGATCAAAGTACCCGACATGATGTGCGAAAACTGCGTGAAGCGCATCACCAACGCCCTCACCGCCGCGGAACTGACCTTCCGGGTGGATCTGGCGGCGAAGAACGTCACCATCGACGGCTGCGAGAACTGCGTCAAGACCGCCGTCAGCGAGCTGGAGGATCTGGGCTTCACCCCGGAGGTCCAGGGCTGAGAGGCAGCGTACACCCGAAAAAGCGCCGGTGTCCGGTTTCGGATACCGGTACTTTTTTACCAGAAAATCGGTTACAAATTGTAACTTTTACGGATCAAGGTTGGAAAAATCTGAAAAATGAAAATCGTGTTTTTGTGGGATTGTGGTGGACATAAAATCGCAGAATAGGCGAAAACTTGACAAAAGTGGGAGATGGAGGTATACTTAGACCCAGTTTTGGATAAATTACAAAAGTAACAAAACAGTAACGGCGCTATTTGGCGCTGTCAGGAGGTCTTACATTTGCGACATTTACACACTCCAAAAACGGTATGGCTGTGCCGCTGTCTGACTCTGTTGCTGCTGTTGTCCGTCACCATGGCGGGCGCCACGGGCTGGGCTAAAGCCCTGTATCTGTTCAGCGACGGAGAGCAGTCCGCAGCGCTGGATGACAGCCATTCCGGCATCGAATCTCTGCTTTTGAACCTGGATACCGGCAAGAGCGGTGAAAACGCCGTATTGACGGAGGGTACCATGGTGACTGTCCGCCGGGGCGGCGAGACCATCACTGCCACCGCCCGGAAGGAAACGGTGAAGCAGTTCCTCTCCCGTATGGATATTATCCCCGGTTCCCGGGAGATGGTGGGCATCGAGCTGATGGAAAACAGCGTGATGCTGACGATCTCCGATCACCTGACGGTTTTCGAACGGGTGACGGAAAAGGCGGAGCACGAAACGGTTTACCGGGATACACCGGACCTGCCCAAGGGCGAGGAACGGGTGGCCCGGAAGGGTATGGACGGCCAGCACACAGCCATCTATGAGCAGACCTGGGTCAGCGGCGAGCTGGTCACCAGCCAGTATGTAGAGGAAATTTCCACCACCAGCGTAACGGAGGTGGTGGAGCGGGGAACGGCGGTCTCCTATGTGGAGCCGGACGATAAGCTGGTGAACGTCACCACCCAGAGCGACGGCTCCGGTTACCTGACCTTTGCCTCTGGCGGCACTATGAAATTCAGCAAGGCTGTCACCGTCACCGCCACCGCCTATACCGCCGGGTATGACGGCGTAGGGACCCGTACCGCCACCGGCACCACCGTCCATAAGGGCGTGGCCGCCGTGGATAAGCGGGTGTTCCCTCTGGGCTCCGATCTGTACGTTGTGGCCAAGGGTATGGAATACGGCCTGACCCGTGCCGAGGACACCGGCATGAAGGGTCCCAAGATCGATCTGTATATGGAGAGCTATCAGGAGTGCATCCAGTTCGGCCGCCGGACGGGCACTGTCTATCTGCTGGAAGATTGAGCGTTAACAGCTTGAACTGAGAAACCGACCTGTCCGCAAAATTGCGGGCAGGCCGGTTTTTTGTGAGCTTTTGGCGGCTTGCCGGGGAAAAACGCGCGTTGACGGATGTTTCCTGGGAAAACAATGAAAGGGAGCGTGTTCCGAAACCGGAACACGCTCCTTTTCATTATTTGTATTTATTTGCGGAAATGCTGCTTACAGGCTGTTGGCCTGCTCCACCACCTTGCGGATGGCGTCGGCGGCATCATCCGGCAGGGCATTGAAGCCGCCCTCAGCGTCCTTCAGGCCCTCCACGTAGTTCAGGCGGTCCTGCATACGGGCCTGCATCTGGGCGACATAGCCCTTGTCGGTGAGGTCGGGCACGAAGCCGTCCCACTCCGTGATCTCAATGTCGGAGAAGGGGCCCCAGGGCTTGAATTCCGCACGGCCCTCAACTACGGATTCCAGAATACCCAGCGTATCCTCCTTCTGGACCTTTTTGCCCATGAAGTCACCAGTGTTGATGATGTAGCACGCCACGTTCTTCTCAGCCACCAGCTTTTTGAACTTCTCGTAGTCATTCACCAGCGGGTAGGTGCGGAAGGGGTTGGCGTAAGGCTCCACCACCAGAGCGTTGGGGTCCACGCCCTCCTTCAGCCGTTCAGCAGAGGAACGCTTGGTGGCCAGCGTAGCGCCCATGACAGAGGCCAGAGACGCGCCCTTCAGCTTCACGATGGGAGGGATGGTGGGATCCTTCATGATCCAGAAAATAGCGTTGACGGGGGATTCGATCTTATCCACCCGGTTGGGGGACCAGAGCTTGGACTTGATGGCCCGGCCGTTGCCGTTGCGGATATCCTCAGTGACCAGCACCACCTTGCCGTCCTCGTCCAGCGTGGCGGAGCAGTTCTGCGCCGTCAGCAGGTACTTGTTGTCCGGGGAATCCACAGGATAGTCGGCGGTCTTGTCGAAATAGGTAGGCTCCAGAGCAATGGAGGCGCAGGTATCGGAGTTGATGATGAAGGCGTCATCGTGGAGCACCTTGATGGAGGGGTACTTGCCGCCGTGCTTGGCGTGGGTCAGGGTGGACTTGCCGGAGCCGGACAGACCGAACACGGCAGAGACGAACTTGTGGCCGTCCGCCAGCGTGTATTCCTTCTGACCGCCGTGGCAGCTGGCGTAGCCATTGCGGTTGGCGATGGCCCAGGCCAGGGTCAGGGTGCCCTTCTTGTGCTCGCCGAAGTAGCGCATACCCAGAATGGCGGCGCAGTTGGACTCCGTGTTGAAGTAGCACAGGCACTTGGGGTCGCAGACCTTTTCCTGACCGGGTGCGCCGGTCCACTGGGGATCGGAGAAGATGTAGATGTCAGGCTCCTTGCCGTCGCCTACGGGCTTGGAGTTCTTATACATCTTCACATATTCCGTGGACATATACTGGAAGTTCAGCATCCAGTTGTAGAGGAGGTTTTCCTCACCCTCAGGGATCAGCAGATGGGCCTTCACCATGAACTCGGGGTCCAGACCGATGAACACCTCGGCGTGATACATGGTCTTCCAGCGGGTGTCGTACACGGCGTCCATGACGATCTTATCCAGGGCGGCGGTGTCCACGCCGGGCTTGCCGGTGATGCGGCGGGCGGGGGCGTAGCGGCCGGTGATGGAGCCGTCATTGAACAGCAGGACCTTGGCGTCCGGCTCCAGACCGAATTCCTCGCCCCGGTAGACGGGCATATCGGTGACCACGGTGCCGGGAGAATTTTTGGCCAGCTCATAGGCTTCCTTCAAGGTGTTGACCTTGATGACATTGTTGCCGTAGAACGGAGCTTCGATGATGGAACGGGTCTTGGAAAAACCCACCTGGCCGGGACCGATCTCGGCTCTGGGATAATAGGCCTTTGTGGACATATCGGGATACCTCCTTGTAATCATGGTTGATAACTGTATGATACTGGAACGCAGGGGAAAAAGCAAGTTATGAAGATGACAAGTTCCGGCAAAGAGGACGGTTCCTTTTGTGACTTTTTGCGGCAGGGCGGCGGTTATTTCCGCTCCGCCAGCGCGTCTGTCAGGGCAGCGAACTCCGTTAACGTCAACGCCTCTCCCCGGACCGATGCAGGCAGGCCGCAGGCGGCGATGGCGTCGGCAATGGCGGCCTTGTCCCACCCCGGCAGGGCAGCGGACAGGGAATTGGACAGGGTTTTTCGCCGCAGCAGGAAGGCTCCCTTGATGACCCGGAAGAAAAACGCCTCATCCCGGACGGCCACCGGCGGCTCCTTCCGGCGGACGCACCGCAGAACGGTGGAAGTCACCTTGGGGGCGGGCAGAAATTTCTCCGGGGGGACGTCAAAGAGACATTCTGTTTCCATTTCGTATTGCAGCCGCAGGGGGAACGCGCCGTCGGCGCTGCCTTTGGCGGAGGTGAGCCGCTGGGCGGCCTCCTTCTGGATCAGGACGGTGATGGACTCGATGGCGGGAATATCCACCAGCGCGGTCAGCACGGGCGTGGTGATGTTGTAGGGCAGGTTGGCGCAGACGATGGGCCGCAGGCCAGCGAATTTTTCGCCGATCAGGGCCTTGAGATCCAACCGGGTCACATCTCCGGGGACGATCTCCACATTAGAATAAGGGGCCATGGTCTCTGCCAGAATGGGCAGCAGCGCCCGGTCCAGTTCAATGGAGACCACCTTGCCGGCCCGCTGAGCCAGCTCGGACGTCAAAGGGCCGATGCCCGGGCCGATCTCCAGCACGCCGCAGGTCTCGTCTGCCTGAGACGCTGCCGCAATGTCAGCGGGGATCTGGGGGTCGATGAGGAAATTCTGCCCCATGGATTTGGAAAAATGGAAGCCGTGGCGTTCCAGCAGCATCCGGATCGTCAGTTCGTCGCAGAGATTCATGGCTCTACCGCCTTTTTTAGAATTTGAATTTCAGTATAGCTGATTTTTAATGGAATCACAACAGGGGAGCGTCGGTTGGTCACAGTTCGTTGATGAAATCCAGCACGCAGTCCCGCAGACGGAGGACCTCCTCCGGCATATTTTTCCGCAGAGGCATCCCCATGCCCAATTCCCGGCCTGCCCGCGGCGTGATTGGCAGCGTCTGGACACCCTGCGTCCTGCCGCGCATCATGATCTCCGTCATCATGGAGACGCCCAGTCCCTTGCTGACCATGCGGATCACCGTTTCATCGTCCACATGACAGGGGCGGATCTGGGGTCGGACGCCCTTGGGACTGAGGGCGGCGTTCACGTCAATGTCGAACCGACCGTAGGGCATCAGAAATTCCTTTCCGTCAAATTCCTCGATGGGGAAGGAGTCCCGTCCCCCGGTGGGGTAATCCTCCGGGAGGATGGCGTACATAATGTCATTGTACAGCGGTGTCCAGTCGCAGTTGACATGGCTTTGCCTTGCGGCGAAGATCACATCGGTGCGGCCTTCCTCCAGCAGCTCAAAGGGCTCCAATTCGTGGTCCACCATCCGCAGATCCACGTCGGTGTCCGGGCACACCCGGCGGAACCGGTACAGGATCTCCGGCATCCAGTGCATGGCAAGGCTGGCGTAGGCTGCCACACGGATGGTCTCCGCCTTTTTCTGCGTGATGGCGGCGATCTGGTTTTCCAGCTTCGCCGTGGCGCTGAGGTAATCCCGGATGGCGGGCAGAAGAGCCTCACCGTTCTCTGTCAGGGAAATGCCGCTGTGGTCCCGGCGAATGAGGGCCATGCCGATCTCCCGCTCCAGACCGTTGATGAGGTGGGTCAGGCCGGACTGTGTGTAACCCACCACCTCGGAGGCCTTGGAAAAGCTGCCCAGGTTCACTGCCGTCATCAGGATCTCCAGCTTTTTGCTGTCCATGGTTCCCTCCTTCAACTATGTATTACGATTTGTCATATAACTATTATAACCCTGCGTTTCTCTTTTGCAAGGGTTTCCTATATGATAAGACCCATAAAGGAGATGATGTTCCATGACAACGAAGAAGCTGACGATCCGGCAGAAGCTTTTGGTGGCCGGGACGCTGTTTGGCATGTTTTTCGGCGCGGGCAATCTGATCTTCCCGGTCCATCTGGGACAGATGGCGGGCCGGAACGCCATTCCCGCCATGATCGGCTTTATCATTACGGCGGTGGGGATCCCCGTTTTCGGTGTGGCCGCCATCGGCATCACCCATTCCGACGGTTTACAGACCCTCGCCGGCAAGGTGAGCAAGGGATACGGCATCTTCTTCACCTGTCTGCTGTATCTGACCATCGGGCCGCTGTTCGCCATTCCCAGATGCGCCACGGTGTCCTTTACCACCGGCGTCGCGCCCATGCTGGGGGACAGCGGGGCGGAATGGCTGTATCTGCTGATCTTCTCCGCCGTGTTTTTCGCCTTCGTACTGTTTTTCTCTCTGCGCCCCGGCAAGATCACCGTCTGGATCGGCAAGATCATCAATCCTATTTTCCTGATCTTCTTTGCCGTGCTGATGATCGCGGCGCTGCTGGCCCCCGGTGCCGCCGCGTCTGCCGTGGAGCCGGTGGCGGCCTATCAGAGCGACGCGTTTTTCCCCTCTCTGATCGAGGGCTACGGCACCATGGACGCCATCGCCGGTCTGGCCTTCGGCATCGTGGTGATTGACGTGATCCGCCGCATGGGCGTGACCAATGATGACGCCATCGCGGAGGACGTGCTCTCCTCCGGTCTCCTCACGGGCCTGCTGATGGCACTGATCTATGTGGTGTCCATTCTGGTGGGCGCTCAGTCCAGAGGGCTGTTTGAACTGTCTGAAAACGGCGGCGTGGCCCTGACGCAGATCGCCGGGCATTACTTGGGCGGCGTGGGACAGCTTATTCTGGCGGTTACCATTACCTTCGCCTGCCTGAAAACCTCCATCGGCCTGGTCACCGCCTGCGCAGAGACCTTCGACAAGATGACCGGCGGGAAGTTTTCCTACCGGGGTTGGGCCATTCTGTTCACGGCTTTTTCCTTCGCTGTCTCCAACGTGGGCCTCAGTGCCATTATCAACTATTCCATCCCAGTGCTCATGTTGATCTATCCCCCTGCCATCGCCTTGATCACCTTGGCGTTTATCGGCAGATTTTTCGGGCATGACCGCATTGTGTACATCGCCGTGATGATCCCCACATGGATCGCCGCTTTGTTCGACTTTATGAAGACCCTGCCGGGTTCCGCGCAGACGGCCCTCCATCTGGACGCGCCCATTCAGTTCGCCGCAGCCAATCTCCCGCTGTTTGACAAGAATCTGGGTTGGCTGCTCCCGGCGGTCATCGGCTTTGCCATCGGCATGATCTGGCATCTGAGCCGGCCGAAGAACGCAGCCGCCGCGTGACGGGATTCCTCGCTGAATCGCCCATTGACGAAAACTGGTTTAATGAACGCAGAGAAAATCAAAAGAAAAGCGGCCCGGAGTTTTCCGGGCCGCTTGCGTATGGGATGGCCGCCGGCTTACTTGCGGTCGTTTTTCTGGTTCTTCTGCTCGTTGGGCTCCTTCTGAGCGTTTTTCTGGTTGCTCTCCCGGTTTTTCTCCTGCATGGAACGTGCCTCCTTTCCTGTCCCCACGGGGGGACGGTCTGCGTACAGAAGATAGTGTTGCCGCCGCGGGGAAAACTATTCACAAAAAAGAAAAAATTTCTTGATTTTCCTGTTGACAGATCAGAAATGGTTTGGTATAATGTCAAGGCAAAACAAAGAAGGCTGATCGCATCCGCCTCACCTCCAGCATGACGCAAAGAGGTCAACAGCGTTGTTACCAGACTGCCGCAGGGCGGTTTGTTGTTGCGCGGATGCCAAAATGGTATCCGCGTTTTGCGATTTTTAGAAGGAGGTGCTTCGACCATAGCTAAGCAAATGCATGAACTGAATGAGGACATTCTCGACAAGGAGATCCGACTCATCGGCGCTGAAGGTCAGCAGCTGGGCATCATGAGTTCCCAGGAGGCCCTGAAGATCGCGGATGAGCAGGGCTTGGATCTTGTCAAGATCTCGCCCCAGGCCGTCCCCCCCGTCTGCAAGCTCATGAACTACGGAAAGTTCCGCTTTGAGCAGAGCAAGAAGGAGAAGGAAGCCCGCAAGAATCAGCATGTGGTAGAGATCAAGGAGATCCGGATGTCACCGGGCATCGACGTGGGAGACTTCAACACGAAGCTCAAGAACGCCCAGAAGTTCATTGCCGATGGCAACCGGGTGAAGGTTTCCGTCCGCTTCCGCGGCCGCGAAATGGCACATACGGACATCGGCCGGGATCTGCTGAACCAGTTTGCTGAGCAGTGCGCCGAGGTGGCCAACATGGACAAGAGCGCCAAGCTGGAGGGCCGTATGATGTCCATCTTCCTCTCTCCCAAGACGAGCAAGTAAATTTCAAGAGATTTCAATACACGGAAGGAGCAACTACAATGCCGAAACTGAAGACTCACAGCGGCGCCAAGAAGCGCTTCAATCTCACCAAGACCGGCAAGGTCAAGCGCGCCAAGGCTTTCAAGAGCCACATCCTCACCAAGAAGGACACCAAGCGCACTCGTCGTCTGCGCGCAGGCGGTTATGCGGACGTCACCAACATGGACGCTGTCCGCAAGATGATCCCCTACAAATAAGTAACGAGACGTTTGAAATAGGAGGCTACTACAAATGGCAAGAGTCAAGGGCGCGATGATGACGCGCAAGAGAAGAAATAAAGTTCTGAAGCTGGCCAAGGGCTATTGGGGTTCCAAGTCCAAGCACTTCAAGATGGCGAACCAGGCCGTCATGAAGTCCCTGACCTACGCTTACACCGGCCGCAAGCTGAAGAAGCGTGACTTCCGCAGCCTGTGGATCACCCGTATCTCCGCTGCCTGCAAGATGAACGGCATGAACTACTCCACCTTCATGCACGGCCTGAAGGTCGCCGGCATCGAGATCAACCGCAAGATGCTCTCTGAGATGGCTATCTCCAACCCCGCTGCATTCACTCAGCTGATCGAGATCGCCAAGAAGGCTTAATTACACAGTTCTTCAAACAAAAACCTCTTCGGGAAACCGAAGAGGTTTTTTTGCGTGTTGAAAAATAGGGGAGAGGGCTGTCTTTACAGAAAACAGTAAAAGGACGCGCCCATCGGCGCGTCCTCCCGTTCTTATTCCTCAACAGTTTCCTCAGCGGGTTCCGCGTCCTCCGGAACTTCCGGTTCTTCCCAGTCCACCATGGTGCCCACGCAGCGGTTGATGGGCTGGCCCAGCTCGTGGAACTTGGCCTCATAGTCCGTCATAACGCCCACCGGGCCGTTTTCGTGGAGATTCCGGGTGACCTCGGACAGCTCAAAGCCAAACTGGGGCAGCTCCTCCACGGAGAACTCGAACAGGGGCTGGTTGTCAGTCTTGAAGTGGATCTGACCGCCCATTTTCAGCACCTGACGGTACAGCTTCAGGAAGTTGCCGTGAGTCAGGCGGCGCTTGGCATGGCGCTTGCTGGGCCAGGGATCGCAGAAGTTGACGTAGATCCGGTCCACCTCGCCGGGGGCGAAGAACTGGGGGAGCTGGTCGGCGTTGGCGTCCACGAAAAACACATTGGTGAGACCGTCGTTCACACACCGTTCCATGGCCACCACCATGGCGTCCGGCACCATCTCAATGGCGATGAACAGCACATCCGGCTCTGCCGCAGCGGTGCCGTGGGTGAAGCGGCCCTTGCCGCAGCCCAGCTCTACCCGCAACTCCTGGGCCTGGGGCATCAGATCCCGCCAGTGGCCCCGGTGCTCATAGGGGTCCCGGATCAGCTGCGCGGCGCAGCGCTCCATTCGGGGGACCAGATTCTTCTTTTTCCGCATTCTCATTATCAAAAACCTCCGCAGGTCAAGAATCAACTCATTTTAACATAAAAAAGCGGCGCTGTAAACGGAAGTCTGAAAATGTTAATGAATTAACGTTAGATATTTAACGGAATGCGTTTTGGAGCGGTCAAACCGTTGCGCTGCAATGCTTCTACAGAATGTAGAATATGCAAGAATACTGATTTTACACCAATCTTACACCAATATAGGAGAGCTCAATACAGTCAGTATTCTCCCTTCATATCTCTATAAAAATGATGTCGCGGCTACAAAATTTTATGACTATTAGGAGTAATATATATGAGGGAAAACACTGTAATATCTATCACCAACTCTAAGGGTGGTGTTGGTAAGACTACAACAGCACTGAATCTTGCTGCTGCTCTTGCAAATGAAAACAAAAAGGTCCTGCTGATCGACAATGACCCGCAGGGTAATCTTACGGCAGTGCTTGGCTATACGCCGGGTGAACAGATAAATACGCTGGCGAAACTGCTGCTTGTTCAAATCGACTCGCCGGAAGACTTGGAACTGCATCTTCCCCGTGCCGTGATACATACAGAGACTGGCATTGACCTGATCCCAGCTAATAAGCGGCTGGCAGATGCCGCTGACCGCTTACAGGTTACGCAGCTCTCGCAGTACAACACAGCGGGGGAGGCAGAAACGCTCTGCGAAGAGGTGATGGACAAGCTGTTGGACGCTCTCCGAGAGCAATATGACTACTGCGGCAGGTCGCCGACACACAGAGCGTATATGATCTCCCTGACATACAGGGCATTGCGCCGGAGGATGAATACGTCGCCTGAAACGGTGCGTGTAGACCGCACGAATGGTACAGCCAAACCGCTAAAATGGTGCAAGGTCACCGCAGCCATGGTGCATTGACAGGATAGCCACTAAAATGAGTTCAGCATCGTCAGATGCAAATTCAATTTAGGAGGCCTTATCATGGTCAATCACAAAGAGATCCTTCGGCTGAAAAGTCTGGGACTCACACACCGAGAGACCGTAGATGCCGCTGGTTGCGGTCGCAACACGGTCACACGTACATTAGCCCGGGCTCGGGAACAGAAACTTGACTGGCAGCAAACTCAGTCCATGTCGCAGCAGGAAGTTTCCCAGCGTTTATTTCCAACCGAGCAAAAGGATCCTGTCTACAAGATGCCGGACTACGAGTGGGTGCACCGTGAGATGCAGAAGAACGGCGTCACCTTGAGCCTGCTGTGGGTGGAATACTGTGAGCAGTGCCATCAGAACGGCGAACTGCCCTATGGCCGTATTGTGAATCTGGCTTCTATGAACAGTTTTGTTGCAGGTCCTAAAATGGCTGCCTATGTGGCGTCAAAGGGTGGTGTTTCCCAGGTGACAAAGGCGTTTGCTAATGAATGGGGCAGTCGGGGCATTCGAGTGAATGCCATTGCTCCCGGCTATATTGAAACGGATCAGACCAGACCACTGATGGATGATGAAAAGCGTTATAAGGAAATTTTGGATCGTATCGCAGTAGGCAGGTGGGGACAGCCGGAAGACTTAGTTGGCCCCGTACTGATGCTCTGTTCAGAAGCTGGTTCTTACTGCAACAGCCTTGTGATGCCCATTGACGGTGGATATTTGGCTCGTTGATTTTTCACGGTCCTTTTCAGCATACGGTAGAACCGCTTTTCGGATTAATTTCAGATAATCAGATTATGATTTTGTTCGATATCAATTTGTAAAATATATTCCCCGAAGTCCCTTGCTTGCTGTGAAAGGCTGGTGTCTATGGCAGAGTCTGCAGACCGTGTTGCTATTGCTTTTGATCCCGCACAGATTCGGAAGGCACAGGATAGAAATCCTTTTGTCAAAATTTCAGATATTGTATATGATATTTTGAGCGAAGCAATTCTTTCTTCTACAATTGCTCCTGGTAGTAAATTGAATATCTCTAGTATTGCAGAGAATCTGAATATTAGTCATACCCCGGTTTTTCAAGCAGTAGATCGACTTAAAAACAGTGGATTGATCGTTGAGTCTAATGAAACTAGCAAATACCACAGTTATCGCGTTCTCGATATCAGCAATGAATCTTTGACAAACCTTTTTACTGCCAGAAAAGCGATTGAGACGACAGCGGCCTCTATTTGCGCCACAAATGTAGCATTGATTGATATTGCGCAACTGAAAAAAATGGCTGCAGAATTTCGGACGGTTTGGAGCCTCTACGCTAATGGTCGGGGAACTTCAGCAGACTTTGCAGACAGAGAAACGTTGGACAGAGCCTTTCATAATGAGATTGTTCTTGCCACGGAAAACAATTATCTTATAGACATGTATCACTCAATCCGGGAACCTTTGAACTACCTATCTGTCCGTACCTGTGAGTTTGTTGCATCAAAAGGGGAACGGGATAATATCATTATCATCAGTGCTCAACATGTTGATATTTGTCGAGCTATTGAGTCTGGCTTCCCAGAAATGGCTCGACAGGCGATGGAGCGTCATATTGACTTCTGTCACGAAAGATGTCTGCTTGATCGTTAAATTTTGTGTGCACTTATTGAAAAAGAATCCCAAGGGGCGTTATTGATATGATCCCCCTTGATGGTATCCGCTCAATAATCGCTCGTAACCAAAGAGCACAATCTGGGCATAGCCCAGATTGCGTATGCCGCTCTGCAAAATCAGATCGACCAGCGAAATTGAGCAGCGGTTCCGCTTGAATTGAGCAATGGGACCGCCCGGATTGAGCAGTCCCTCCGTTCAGGTTGAATATGGACAGCACAAAGCTGTCAAGGTATCATAAATATGGTCGGAGTCAGATGTCTTGCAGCCCCTTCCGCTTGCGCATGGATTCCTTGCCGCCAATGACTATGGTGTAGGCGCCATGAACAATTCGGTCGCAGATGGCATCAGCCAGCAGTGGGTCAGACAGCTTTTCCGGCCAGCCCGGAATGTCAAACTGGGAACAGAAGATCGTGGAGTTTCGCTTGTACCGGGACTCCACGATTTCCAATAAGTCCCTGGCTTCCGTTTCTTTCGTAAACATAAAGCTAATGGCGAATAGACTCCTATGAGATAATAGTATTTTCGATTGTGAACTCCCGACATCTGGCGGTCAGTTACGCCCGACGCGAATAGGTATTGGCGTCCGGCTGAAATAGCCCGAATTTCTTTATGAGAGATGATATAACTCTAGTTTGTGCGGTCTATCAAAAAGTTCCTTGTGTTGATCCAGCAAAAATGATATCATAGGGCATATCGTTTAGTTGGTTCGAGAAGAAAAACATTTAAGTGGAAGCATCCGTTCAGAGTGAATGTTGCGAAAGAATACTGTGTACCAATCGTAGCGTTGCCTGCCCACTGTCTCGGAAGCAAAGACGGAAACGGAGGATAGATCATGAAGCTTGTGATTATTGACGGCCAGAGCGGCCGCATGGGTGCTCTGGTTGCAGAGCGAGTGAAGGCGGCAAAACTGCCCTGTAAGATTTTAGCGGTGGGTACCAATGCCATCGCCACTGCCACCATGATGAGGGCAGGTGCGAATCAAGGAGCCACCGGGGAAAACCCAGTGATGGTAGCCTGCCGTACGGCGGATGTTATCGTTGGACCCATCGGTATCTTGTCGGCCGATGCCTTGTCAGGAGAAATTACCCCAGCCATGGCGGTAGCCATTGGACAAAGTGCTGCCAAAAAGCTGTTGCTTCCGGTAAACCGACACTGCGGTCATACCATGGTGGGCATTCAGAATCTGACTCTGTCCCAACTGGTGGACGAGGTGGTGGAGCAACTGCGACTCCTGTGTGCGGAAGAACTCATTACCATGTAATGTCGCTGACCAAGCCGATTTTATAGGATCTCTGTGTTTTTCAACTATTTCAGGTACGCTACTCCCAGTCGAAGCGGCAAAATTGAAAGGTAGAGTTATCAAATAATGAAGCAATCGAACATGAAATCCCTATAGCGGCCTCCAGCTTGCTACATCGGCTGTTGCCGAAGGAAACCGTTAATATTTACGCTTCCCTCATCGAAGCCATGATCATAGGCCGTGCAATCTGGGACATTGCCATGGGGATTATCTCCGGGTTTGCTAGTTCTGCTTTCACATGGAGTACCTTCTAGTAGAGGTGCGATTAACTGAGTGAATAAATGCTGTGGTGGAATACGGTGGAATTAGCGTGGAATATATGGAATAATTGCAAATGTTTGTGTTTTACCGTTTGCAAATCCTCCAGTTTTTCCGCAAATTCTTGATATTTCCAGAACTTTTTGGCGATCAAAAAGACTGGGGGTCAAGGGGTCGTGAGTTCAAGTCTCGCCACTCGGACCAACTAAAGTTGCTGAAAAAGATGCAGCTACCTGAAAGCCTTGCGTTGCAAGGCTTTCAGCGTTTTTTGAGGCCAAAATCTCGCACCTAACGAGAGAGGGATGCAAAAGGCCGTTTTGATGTGGTTGAGAGACTCGAACCTCCGAGCTTCCCCCTTTTCCTCAAAAACAGAAAGAGACCCTTCGGACCAGTCGCAATGACTGGCTCGAAGGGTCTCTTTCTATTTTCCCCTGATAAAACTGTTACATTTGGCACTTCTGCTTGCTTTGTCTCTCATTCGTTGGTGGTGTTGGTAATAGCTTTCACTTGGCTTTCCGGCTATACTTGCCTTGCAAATCAGCGGAAAGGAGAACGCAAACATGGAACGAAAGAACTTATGCGCTCAAATCCCGATCACCCTGCATCAGCGGGTGGCCCAGGGCAAAGAAGCATCAGACTGCCAGACACTGGGGGATTATATCACCGAAGTCCTCACCGCCTACTACGACTACATCGAACACAAAGGAGAGAGCAGCATGAACGGAACCAAAACCCTGGCCTTCCAGATCTCGGAGGAATTGTTCCAGCGAATCAAAGACCACCTCTCCTACGAGAGCAGCCGCACCGGCAAGAAGCTGACCCAGCGGGACTTCGTGCTGGGCCTGATCGAACAGGCACTGGCCGAAGCGGAAGCCGCCAGGAACACCGCCACCCCGCCCAGCGGGGAGGACATCCCCGCAGCCGGAGAGCAGGAACAGAAAACCGAATAAACCAGACCACAGCGATCCGCAGGGGGCTGGGGACACCCGAAACAGGGCGTCCCCAGCCCCCTTTTTTCATTTTCCCAAGAGAAAGGACACGTTTACCTCGCCGTTGCCCCGTGTTCGCCCCGTGTGGCCGCTTTCCGGGCCGGGTGGCATCCCTGCGCCCATCCGGCACGGAAAAGGCCGTGTCGGCGGTATGTGGGCGAAGAATAAAATTTGCACACAAAGGAGATGAAAGCATGGCTCACAACACAGAAAACCGTTTTACGGACAGAGAAATGGAGATCGCAAAAAACACCGATCTGCCGGACCTGCTGACCCATTTGGGCTACCAGGTAAAGCGGATCGGCAGCTACCACACCACCGGGGAGATGGACAGTCTTCGCATCAAGAACCGCCGCACCTGGTTTCGCTATTCGCAAAATGTGGGCGGGGATGCCATCAGTTTCCTTCAGCATTTCCACAACAAGAGTTTTCCTGAAGCGGTGGAGTATCTTTTGGCCTATCACGGCAGGGCCAGAGATTCCCCCGCCATGCCGCTGCCTATTGCAGATGAACCGAGAAAGGAAACCATTCCTTTTGACCTTCCGCCCAGGAACCAGGATGACTGCCGGGTGTTTGCCTACCTGCGAAAGCGGGGCATCGCACCGCAGGTCATTCGCGGCTTTCTGGATTCCGGCCTTCTGTATGAGGACGCGGAACACCACAACTGTGTGTTCATTGGCCGGGACGAATCGGGCAAGGCGGCATTCGCCAACAAGCGCGGCACCTATGATCTGAACGGCTCCGGCTTTAAGGGGGATGTCCCCGGCAGTGAGAAAACCATCGCATTCCGCCTGTCCTGCTGCCCAGATATGGATCGGGTGTATGTGTTCGAAGCGCCCATTGACCTCATGAGCTTCTGCACCCTCCACCGTTCCCTGCGGAGCAACGCCGTGGCCCTGTGCTGCCTCCATGACGGCGCGCTGGAAACCTACCTGAAGGAACATCCCCACCTGCGAAGGATCGTCCTGTGCCTGGACGCGGACAAGTGGGGCCGGGAGGCGGCGAACAGGATGGCCGCCAAATACCGGGAACGGGGCTATGACGTGGAGGATCGGCTGCCGCCCCACGGCAAGGATTGGAACGAGGCCCTCTGCCACCGGCAGCCCTGCTGGGAAAGGGGGTGATGCCGCAGAAAATGGACCCGCATCCAGGCAAAACAAAAACTGAAAAAAGGAGAAACATCATATCATGAAACGAATCCTGACCATCCTCTGCACCATGGCTTTGGCCATGACCTGCGCCGTCCCGGCCCTTGCGGCGGCGGAGAACCCCAGCGCCTTTTATCCTGTGGAAGTGGAGGAGTACATGGAGGGGGAAAGTCCCCGTATCCGCAAGGTGTACCAACTGGCCCTGTCGGATGACCCCGCCCAGATCCCCACGGAGGATTTTGAGCGGGACGGCAGGCTGTATTTTCTGCTGGATATGACCCGTGAGGACTCCGTGGGTGTGGTGACCCGCCCCCACATTGAGACTATCACCGCCAAGAGCGATACGGATGACATCCAGAAGGTGCTGGCCCAGCTGGACGCGGAGATCGATGTGGCCACCGAGGACGCCTACACCGGCCCCCTGCGCCTGGACCATACCAGCGTGAAGGTCACGGCAGACGGATACGCAACCAAGACCAAAGCTCTGGCCGCCACCCGCACCTACCCCAATTTGTCCGAGGCGGATGTGTCCCTCATCCCCAAAACCATCCAGGAGAACGGAAAGACACTGGAACTGGCGGACGTCCAGTGGGACAGCGCCCAGCAGACGGAGGTGGACGGCACCGTGACCCGCTATTGCGCCACCGCCAGCTATACCGGCTCCAGCAGCTATCAGTATGCCACCGGCTATACTGTCACCGCCAATTACAGTGGGACGGTGGCCCGGACAGACTGCGAAACTGTGACCTACACCGCCATCTTTGGCAGTATGCCCGCCCCGGAGGGAGACTCTGCCGGTGAAGTAACTGACACCGCAACCACAGCCAAACCCATGGATACCACGCCGCTGGTCATTGGGGCCGTGGTGCTGGCCATCGCCGTTGGCGGCGTATTCGGTGTGAAGAAGCTGAAAGAGAGGAGATGACGATGCCCATGAAGAAGATCCGCCTGTTTCTGCTTTCGGCTATGATGTGCGTCCTGTGCGTGGGACAGGCCGGTGCGTTGGAATATACCATCGACGCCCCGGAGGACTATCTCTTTGGACGGCCCACCTCGGAGGATACCATTTACGAAGCCGAGGAGATCAATGTGGACCGGAGCAAGAACACCGCGCTTATCCCGCCCACGTTCGGCAGCCCCACCAGCTACCTGCCCGGCAGCGGTACGCCTTTAACGCCAAACCTTGTCCCCGGCGCTCTGAGCGGCGGTCTGGTGGGCTCCGTTTCCTCCAGCGGAAGTATCCGGTACCCCTCCGTGAATGGCGGTGGGTCCGTATGGAATAGCACGTCCTTTACCGATGTCACCAGCGACCTCTATTACAGCGGCGGCCATCTGGGTACGCTGAAGATCCCCGCCATCGGCCTATCCGTCAAGATCTATGAGGGAACGGACAGTGCGGCCCTGAAGAAAGGCGCAGGACATTTTGAGGATACTTCCATCTGGGACGGGAACCCCTGTTTTGCCGCCCATAACCGGGGCGTAAACAACCACTTTGGCCGCATCCATGAGTTGGAGAACGGGGACACCATCAAGCTGACTACCAAGCTGGGTACCCGGACTTATGAGGTGGTGTCTGTTTCCAAGATCAGTGAAACGGATACCGGTGGCCTTGCCGCCACCAGGGATAACCAGATCACGCTGTTCACCTGTGTCCGGGACCAGAGCGCCTACCGGTGGTGCGTGGTGGCAAAGGAAATTTGACCCGTCCGCCCACCAACGGACGCTGTTTGGGAAAATGGTTCGACTTGTCCGGACTTTGCTGGTATGGTGTTCCGTACAAAAATAGAAAGGATGGCAATTTTATGAAAATGGCAGGCAGAGGAAAAAATATTGGGCTGCTGCTCACCGGCATGGCCATCGGAGCAACGTTGGTAGGCGGCACCACGGCTTACGCTGCAGGCATCTTGGCAGAGCGCAGCACCCAGCCCATCTATGTGGACGGACAGCGGGTGCAGATGGAGGCGTATAATATTGGCGGGAATAACTACGTCAAGCTCCGGGACATTGGGCAGGCTGTGGGATTCAACGTGTTCTGGCAGGACGGCGTGCAGGTGGACAGCACCGCTGACTACACCGGAGAGCCGCCTGTCCTGATGGACAGCCCAGCCGCCCAAAAACGGGAGGATGCCCAGAATGTGGACGCCATCAAACAGGAGATCATCGACCGCACCAATGCCATCCGCAGAGAAAACGGCACTGCGCCTCTCACTGCCAGCGAGAAGCTGACACAGGCGGCGCAGGTCCGGGCGGAGGAGATGGCCGCCACCGGCGTCTACTCCCATACAAGGCCGAACGGCCAGCCCTTCTACTCTATCACGGACTGCCCCTACGCCGCCGAGAATATCCACCGTATCGCAGACCGCTATCTGGCCCAGAACAGTGTCGGACTTGCCCAGGCGGCTGTGGATAGCTGGGCCGGTTCGGAGGTACATCTGGAAAACATCCTCAACCGCCGTCTCTCCGAGGTCGGTATCGGCCTTGCCAGAGGCGTCAACACCAGCGGCGAGGAAAGCTGGTACTGTGTCCAGTTCTTCCTCTACGATGGGCGATCCGTTACATGGGTAGACGAACCCATCCAACAAAAGTAAAAAAATCCACCTGCGGGGACCGGCAAATCGCTGGTCCCTTTTCTATTTTAAGAATCAGGAGGCATTATGAAACAGATGAAAAAACGTATTCTTTCCATGCTGCTTGCTCTGGTGACACTGCTGACAATTTTGCCCACAGCGGCTTTTGCGGCAAACTCCACCGGAACCGGCATCACCCCTGTCACTGACCCGAATCTCTGGACCACCCGCCTGACCTCCACCGGCCAGCCCTATTCCTACCGCCCGCCTACGGCAGCGGGCAAGCAGCTCTATTGCATGGATCTGGGCTATTCCTACCGCTACGGAACAGCTTCGTTTCTGAACAGCTATACCTATACCAGCGCCACCGGTGCGGACGCCGATGCCCTATGGGAAAAGGCCATCGCCAAAACCGGGCTGGGCGAGATGGATGCCATCACCAAGGAAAATGTGAAATGGATGATGTCCTATATCGCGGACTACACCGGCGAGATCCCCGGCAGCCTGTTCATGGCCCTGCAAACCTACATCTGGGACAATCAGAGCGACAAATCCGCAGGCGGCGATTCCTCCGGTGACATTGACGCGGGCGGCTTTGCCAACGCCGATACCCATGATACCTACGTCGGTTATTACAACTGGCTCCTGGGGCAGAAGGCCAACGAGGACGCCGGCCTCCAAAAGCAGGTAGAGCAGTATGCCGCAGAGGGTAAGCAGGCATCCATCGTGGAGGATGAAGCCTCCAAGTGGGCCGTCCTCGCCATCTCCGGCACCGCTGGCCGCCAGAGCTTTTTCGCCTATCACAGCACCCGCAAGGTGGTGGCGGACGATAAGCCCCAAGGCGGGAACAATCCTCCCGCTCCCGTGGCCGGGGATGGTGACATTACCTTCCAAAAGGTCATTGCCGGGACAGACCGGGGCCTGGACGGTGCCGTTTACAACGTCTATCGGGATGGGCAGATCGTCGGCAGCGATGTGACCTCCAGCGGGGGCGTCATCGAGGTCAACGACATCACCACAGGCCTCTGGTCCTTCGTGGAGGTGGAGGCCCCGGAGGGCTATGCCCTGGACTCCACGCCCCACAGTGTCTATGTGGATGTGACGGACGGGGACAAGCAGTACATGGTGACGGCCTCCAACGCTCCGCTGCCCAGCCTGAAAATTACCAAAGCGGATGCCCAGACCTATGAAAAAATCAAGGCGACATTCCTGGTGGAATCCCTGACGGGCAGCTACTCCACCACCGTTACCGTGGATGGGGAAAAGACCCTGCATGACCTCCAGCCCGGTGTGTACCGCATTACGGAGCAGTCCGTGGAGGAACCCTACATCAAATCCAACACCCATCAGGACATCGCTCTGCTGGCCGGAGCCGGAACGGTGGAGGCCAGCTTCACCAACTACCAAAAGCCCGGTCTGGAGATTCTGAAAAAGAACATTGCCACTGGGGAACCCATCGCCCATGTGACATATCGAATCCGGCAGATCGACGGCAGTTACAGCACCTCCGCCACCACGGACAGCCGGGGCCGCATCTTCCTGGACTCCATCCCCGTCGGCAGCTACGAAATTATGGAGACCAACGTGCCGTCTGACGTGATCCTCTGCGACATCACCCAGACGGTGGCGCTGAAGGCCGGGGAAACCTCCACTGTGACGTTTTTCAACGCCATGAAGCCCTCCCTGAAAATCGTGAAGCGGTGCGAGATCACCGGGGCCCCCATTCCCAACACCCGCTTCCATATCTGGTGGGCCTCGGACAATACCGCCAGCGGCGAGATGAACGACCTGGGCACCTTCCATACCGATGCCAACGGCGAGATCATTTTCACCGGCGATGACCTGAAACGGGGCTGGTACAAGGTAACGGAGGAATCCCCGGCCACAGGCTTTGCCCCTGCCGATGAACCTACCCAGGAATTTTATCTGGCGGGAAATGAAAACGCCGTAAAAATCTGGGAGAATCGTCCTCTCAGCGCCCTTGTGGTCTATAAGTACGATGAAAAGACCGGAGCCGCCCTTCCGGATGCCGAGTTCCAGGTACGGTATCTGGGCGGCACCAGCGGAACAGGGGGCACTGTCATCGGGACCTACACGACCTCGGAAAACGGGACCTTTGTTATGACCGGGTGCAAGGCTGGCACTTACATCATTGAAGAAACAAAAAGCAGTCCCTTTTACTCCATTGACACCGCGCCTCAAACAGTTCTGCTGACGGGAAAGGACCAGGACGTTGTGACCCTTCGCTTTGGCAACCTGCCCTATGGTTCCGTTCTCATCAAGAAGCTGGCGGATGATACCAACAAGACGCCCCTGGAGGGTGCCACCCTTCTGGTGACGGATGACAAGGGCACCTTTATCGGCACATCCAATGGTGAATTTGTGACGGACAAATCGGGCAGCATCCAGCTTCCCAAGCTGCCCGCCGGGACAACGGTGGTGGCGAAGGAAATCCGGGCACCGGAGGGCTACGCACTGGACGGCACGCCCCAGACCATCACTGTGCAGGCGGGCGAAACCTCTCCCCTGACCTTCTATAACAAGCCCCTCTGCAATCTCACGGTGCTGAAACGGTGCGAGCTGACGAAAGCGCCCCTGAAGGGTGCTGTGTTCGTGGTCAAGGACAGCGAGGGACGGCCCATCGGCGCCAACAATGGGCGGTATGAAACCGGGAGCGACGGTACCTTTACTGTCACCGGCCTGACGCCCGGTGCTACCATCATCGTATCCGAGGAGCGGGCGCCGCTGGGGTATGTGAAGGACAGCACCCCCAAAACCATCGTGGTCAAAAGCGGCGTTCCCAACAGCCTGACCTTTGACAACACCCCTGCGCAAACCCTGGTCATTCACAAGTACATTGACGGAACCAACAACGAGCCGCTGGCCGGTGTGGGCTTCAAGGTGACGGACGGCAGCGGTGCGGCAGTTGGCGCTGACGATGGCGTTTATTATACCGACCAGGCGGGAGAGATCGTCCTGACCGGGCTGGAACCCGGCACCACCGTTATCGCCCGTGAGGTCAAGACGGTGGATGGATATGTGCTGGACGGGACGCCCCAGGACATTCTCATCAAGGCGGGCGAGGTTCAAAATCTGACTTTCTGGAACAAGAAGGCCGGAACGCTGGTCATCAAAAAACTCAGTACAGACCGCAAGACCCCGCTGGCAGGGGTGGAGTTCAAACTTGCCTACGCCGACGGAAACTATGTGGACAACGCCAACGGCCATCTTTCCAGCAAGGGCCTCTATACCACCGACGCCAACGGTGAGATCCGCATTACAGGAATCGTGGGCACCATCGTGGCAACGGAAACCAAAAGCGTGGAAGGGTTCGCCATTGACCCGGCCACTCAGACGCAGACGGTGGTGGTAAATCCGGATGATACGCAGACGTTGGTTTTCTATAACGCCCCCATCGGCGGCGTGGAGATCATCAAGGTCAACGCGGATGACAAGTCTGAGCGTATCCCCGGCACCACCTTCGAGATTCGCAAAGTGGATGACGAACTGGTGGACACCGTGACCACGGACAAGAATGGCCGTGTGTTCTGCGCTCTGGAGGACGGGGCTTATTACGCCGTGGAGATCGAGGCAGCAGAAGGGTTCAAGCTGGATGACACTCCCATCTACTTCGAGGTAGAAAACGGCAAGACCGTGCAGCTTCGTGTGACCAACGAAGCTGAAAGCGGCATCCTGATCCACAAGACGGATGCCACCACCGGCAAGGGCATCTACGGCATTTCCTTCATTCTCTATGACAGCGGCCACAATCCCATCGACCAGCAGACCTCGGATGACCGGGGCTATGTGCGGTTTGAGGATCTGGAGAGCGGCCGCTACTACCTGCGGGAGTTGGACAATGAGGGCTACGTGCCGGACACGCAGCTGAAAACCGTTTATGTGAAGTCCGGAGAGACCACGCTGGTGGAATGGGAAAACACCCCCATCACCGGACAGATCCAAATCACGAAGCGGTCTGCCGACTATAACTCCACCAACGGCCTGCCCGCGGGAACGCTGCTGGAAGGTGCGATTTTTGAGATCTATGACAAGGCAAACAACCTTGTGGATACCATCCGCTCCAACAGCCGGGGCCTTGCGGTGTCCAAGCCCCTGCCTCTGGGCCGCTATACCATCCGGGAGGTCAAGGCTCCGTCCAATTACGGAGTCAACGAAACGGAACTGACGGCCTATCTGGAGCATGAGGGCCAAATCGTCAAGTTTGAGGTGACCAACAGATCCCTCTCCACCGGTGTGTCCATTGTCAAAACCGGCCCCAAGGAGATCATGGCGGGACAGCCTGTGCGCTATACCTTCTCCCGTATCGCCAATACCTCCAACGTGCGCCTGGACAATTTTTATTGGCGCGATACCATCCCCGCGCAGGTGCGGCTGAACCAGGTGGTCACCGGCACCTACAACTTCCCCGGCACCTATAAGATCGTGTACCGGGTCAATGGCGGAGAGTACCTGACGCTGGCGGATAACCTGTCCACCGCCAGAAACTATACGCTGGACGCCAGCGCCGTGGCGCTTGGCCTTGCCAGCAATGAGCGTGTTACGGAAGTCATGTTCGTATTCGGGCAGGCGCCCGCGGGCTTTGCCCAGGTGGAAAAGCCTTACATCCACTGCACCGCTGTTTCCAGCCTGCCTGCCGGATCCTTCGTGAATGTGGCAGATGTGGGCGGTGTGTACGGCGGCCAGTGGGTGCAGGCTGTCTCCCGCTGGGTAACTACTGTATATGGTAAGCCCGTCAAGCTCCCCCGCACCGGCTATTAAGCGTCCCCCTTCGGCGGCCTGCCCACCTGGGCGGGCCGCCTTTTAAATCCATACATTATAAAAATAAAGGAGAAATAACCTATGCTGAAGATCACTGCCATCGGAAACCTGACCAATGATGTGGAACTGAAAATGAGCGAAGCCACCGGCAAGCCCTACGCCATTCTCCGCATCGCCTCTGACCGCCGTTATAAGGACCGGGACGGCAACAAGCTCACCGACTTTATCTCCATCAAGGTGCGCGGCCCTCTGGCCGAGCGGTGTGCCGAGTTTGCCTGGAAGGGCTGCAAGCTGGCTGCCGCAGGGGATTTCGAAACTATCGCCTTTGATGACGACCCCACCCGCCAGCCCGGTTTTCTCATCAAAGCCACCGAGGTGGAGTTCCTCTCTCCCCGCCGCGTGGAGGAGGCTGCTGACGCCATGCCTGCGGATGAGGAGTGTGCCGCCTGATGAAGAACACCGGCTTGGAATATGCCAGCGCCGAGCGTACCCCCACGGTGCTGGCTGAGATGGCCGAACTGCTCCCGCCTCTCGGCGGGGAGCAGCTGGCCGCGCTGGAACAGGACCTGCTCCGCAATGGGTGCTATTCTCCCATCATCGTCAATGAGGATCTGGTCATTGTGGACGGCCACAACCGGCAGAGTCTGTGCGAGAAGCATGGAATCCCCTACAAGATGGCCGTTTTCTCTTTCGAAGATCTGCTGGAGGCCAAGCAGTGGGCGCTGGACACCCAGAAGGGCCGCCGCAATCTGGATAAATGGGAGTTGGGCAAGATTGCCCTGAAGCTAAAGCCGGAAGTTGAGGCCAGAGCAAGGGCAAACCAATCTGCTGCTGGTGGCAATAAATATGTAGATGAAACCGCTTCTGGCAATGTTGCCGAAAGCGGTTTTTCCGTGGATACTCGCAAGGAACTGGCCGATTCCGTTGGCTTGGGTGAGCGTACCATGGGCAAGGTCATGCAGATCGATGAACACGCTCCCACCGCCGTCAAGGAGGCGCTGGACAAGAAGGAACTGTCCATCAACCAGGGCTACAACATTACCCAGCAGGTGCGTCAGCTCCCGGAGGAGGAGCAGGACAAGGCGGCCAGGATGGCTGTCGAGTACGAAAAGATGAAAAAGGAAATCAAGAAAGCCGATGCGGAAACCGACCGGCGCAGCAAGATCGCCAAAGTGTTCTGCAAAGCCTTTGAGTGCGCTGTTGCCATGGAGGTCACGGAGGAAAATGTGCGGATCTGGACGGAATGCACCCGGATGCGCCCGGACGAGATGGAATACAGTGTTCAGGAGGCGCGGGAACTGGCCGGGGCGTTTTCCAAAATTGCCGATATTTTGGAGCAGAAGGTCATTCCGTCTGACTGGCGGAAGAAGGAGGGTGAAACGGAGGATGCGGCATGAGTGAGAATATCTCTGTGCGCCAGTGGCAGGAACGGTACCGCACCGGGGCCTTTGACAGCAAGGACACTGCCGTGCAGATCGAAGCCGGTTGGTTCGACTGGTTCTGCCGGGATGATGCCCTGGCTGGCCGTCTGAAGGACATCGGCAGAGTGGTCATGGGCATTACGGAGCCGTATATTCTGGACAACTACTATGTGTGGTTCAAGAACAACTGCCCCCTCACCGGCCCTCTGTATGACGATGTGCGTTTCGATTTGCTGTCCGGGGAGCGCAACGGAAAATATTTTGTGGTTTCCCTGGACAGCCCACACGAAAAGGAAAAATGGGCGCTGTACACGGAACGCAGCGGATACGACAAGGCAGAATTTGCCTGCCGAGATATCCGGGAGATGGCCCGTTACATCAACGGCATGGCCCCTGAACTGGAAAAAGGCATCCTGCCGGAACTGCCGAAGAATGCGGAAAAGCAGCCCCGCCCCCGCCGAGGGCGGACGGCACGGTAGGAGGTGCTTGGCATGGGTGAAGCACGAAAAATCCCCGGCAAGCCCCTCCTTCCCCCGGAGGCCGAGGCGGAGATCATGGCGGCCCTGTTCGCCAATATGAAGATCAGCTCCGATGAGATCGTGGCCATTTTGAAACGGCATGGGGTATCCGGCGATGCGGAGGCCCTTCAGGACAGCTACCGCAGACGCTTGGGCCAGCGGCTGATGTCCAGTATCCGGGATGAGCGCGGCCAGCGGGAACTGCTGGCCGCTGGCCGGGAGTACATTCTGGTAGACTGCTGCAATGACCGGCAAAAGCTGCAGCAGATCAACCGAAAGCTCCAAAGTCAGATGCAGGGCGTAGACCAGTCTCTCAACAAGGTGGATCACCGCCTGCGTGTTCTGAACCGCTTTCTCCATCTGTTCGGAAAGGCGGGATGACTGTGGGAGTAAGAGATTGGCTCAAGGCCGTCCGGGAATACCCCGCCAAGAACCAGGAGTTGAATGAACTCAGGGAACTGTTGGCACATAGCGAGTCACAGCTCCAAATCGGAGAACAAAAATGCCGTCAATTGGAAGATATTTGTCTGGCCCAGAAACGTGATGTGAAGCAGGTCGAGCAAAAGCTGGAGGGCTGCATGAATGCCCTCCGGCTTTTTGGACCTAAGTTGGATACACCGGAATTACTGGAACAGTTTTACGCTGCAGTCATGCCCACCATGGATCGGGATGGATTCCGGCTGTATTCCACTGCGGCAAAGATGACAGGATTCAACCCCTACGATGTTTTTTCGTATGAGGATAATCGGGGTATGTTCGAGGAGGCAGATGGTCATACCCTGATGCGATATCTTCTGGCCCGCCAATTTAACGCTGTGGAGTGGAACATTGTACCCGGCACAGCCTACGAGGCCGCTGTGCTGCGGGATGTGGATACCACCACCCAGGAATACCGGAATTTCAGCAAGAAGCTGTATGAGCAGGCTCTACGAAAAATGGGCTTTGGGCGCCTTCTGTCCCCGGAACACACCGCAGAACTGGCAAAAGAGCGGAAAGGATGTGAAAAAGATAGCAGATAATACGATAAAATTCAAGTTATACAGTCCCATTGCAGCAGTGATGACCGGTGAAAAGGGACTGCAAACTTTAACCGGAGCGGACCTGCTTCCGTACCGGGATGCCATTCAGGCGGCGCTGGACAGCGTTCCTGTGCCGAAGGAACAGGGCCTCATGGCATACTTTACAGGAATGCCGTCTGTTGGAAAAAAGGTGCGCGCTCTCCATCCTGCGGTGGAGGAACTGGACGGCAAGCTATGGGGCGTGGCAGTCTGTGAGGCCTCTGAGTTTCTTTCCAATGCTGAAATATACGAATTAAAGTCCTTTTGTGAGGGCCAATACGGGAATGCCTGGGGCGATGTAGTGCGCATGAGAAAGCAGGCTGTTCCAGGAGGTGATCTGGAAGTCCGCTTCTGGCAAAGCAATGCTTTCCGAATGAAAACGGAACGGGAGATGGGGCTGGTCAAGCCCCCAGCGGACAAGACCGCCATCACCCACATCGACAAAGACAGCTTCTGGGCGCTCATCGCTGAGTCCAAACAGTGTTGCGGTCAGAATACGGAACTGGCGGCAGATTGGCTGTGTGAACAGCTTCAGGCGCTGCCCCCGGAGGAGATCGTCCGCTTTGACGCCTTCTTCCACAGATTCCAAAACGAAGCGGACCGCTATGGTCTCTGGAGCGCCGCCTGTGTCATGCGGGATGGGTGCAGCGATGACGGTTTCATGGATTTTCGTGCATGGCTGGTAGGCCAGGGCAAGGAAGTGTATCTGAGCGCCCTGAAGGACCCGGATACACTGGCGAACTTTGACTTGCAGGGTGACTGTCTCTGTGAGTCCATGGGCTATGTGGCCAGCCGCGCCTATGAGGAGAAAACCGAAGGCGGGGACCTCTACAGTGTGAAGCTGTCAGAGGAACTGAAGCAGGAACTGCATGAGGCCGGGAACGAGGCCGTGTGCGGAGAAGTGACCCGCATCCCCATGGAGTGGGCGGATATGCCCAAGTATCTACCCAAGCTGTGCGTCAAATACCGGACGCCGGAGGAGCTTCGCTTCCGTTCTCGGTTTCCCATGTGGAACTACGGAAGCCCTGCCATCCAGGCGGCGTTCCGGGCTGTGGGCAAGCAGATTCCAAAAGAAAAGCAGAACCGAGGAGGCAAAGACAGATGAACGGACCCATTACCATCGGTATCGACCACGGATATGCCGCCATGAAAACGGCCCATTTTTCATTTCCCACCGGGCTTGTGGCATACGAGCATGAACCCTACACCCAGAAAGATGTTTTGGAATACGGCGGCAAATTCTATGTGGTGGGCAGCGGCCGCCAGCCTCTCCAGAAGGACAAGACCCAGAGCGAGGATTATTACCTCCTGACCCTGGCAGCCATCGCCAAGGAGCTGGTGTTCCGCAAAGAGGAACCTGCCGCGGAGATCCATCTGGCCGCCGGGCTGCCCCTCACCAGCTTTGGGCGGGACAAGAAAAAGTTTCGGGAATACCTGCTCCGGGGCGGCCAGCCGGTATCCTTCCGCTATGAAGGTGTGGACTACATCATCACGATTCGGGAGGTGTCCCTGTTCCCCCAGGGCTACGCCGCCGTGTTGACCCAGAGCGGCCTGCTGGACGAGCCTTCCGTGATCGTGGCGGATATTGGCGGGTGGACGGTGGACCTCATGCGGCTGGACAACCGCATCCCCAACGCCGCCACCTGCCGCAGTCTGGAATTGGGTATGATCCGGTGTCTGGATGAGATCGGGGAGCAGCTTCGCCGCACCCTCGGCCTGTCCATGACAGCAGCCCAGATCGAAAGTGTTCTCCGTGGTGAGGGCGGCAGCATGGATGAGCAGGCCCGGAGCATCATCCAGCGGGAGGCGGACAGCTATGCGGCCCGCCTGCTGTCCGCCATTCAGGAGAGCGGTCTGGATGCCCGCGCCATGCCCGCCATCTTTCTGGGCGGCGGGGCCGCCCTGCTCAAGCGCCACCTTCCGCCCACAAGCGCCCTGTGCCGCCCCTTCATCTTGGATGACGTATGCCTGAACGCAAAGGGCTATGAACGGCTTGTGGGCCATTTGTCGCGGAATGTGGCCCATGAGTGAAAAGAAGCGGCTGAATCTGGCCTTTTCCATGGACTACCCACCCCACAAAGAGGCGTGGCAGGCCCTCTGTTCCATTCCCTTCGGGCAGCGGACGGATGAGGTTTGCCGCCTCCTGTGCCAACAGCGGGAATGGGAGGACCTGCTCACCGCCATCCGGAGCATCGTCCGAGAGGAGGTGCAGGGCTTGTCATTCCAGCCACCCCCCAATACTGTCCTGCCGGAGCAGGCCGGGAACGAAGCAGTGGATGCCGATGTTCTCGGCTTTTTGCTTTCGCTGCAGGAGGAAGGAGAGGATACTACCTGATTCGATATTTTGATATGTTCGCCGGGATCGGCGGATTCCGCGCGGGGCTGACCCGCGCGGGCGGTTTCCAATGCGTGGGACACTGCGAGATCGACAAGTATGCCGACGCCAGCTACCGCGCCATCCATGACATTCAAAAGGAGGAACGATACTATCCAGACGCAAGAAAAATTGACCCCGCAGACCTGCCCGACTTCGACCTGCTCTGCGGCGGATTTCCCTGCCAGGCGTTTTCTAACGCTGGCCTCCGCCGGGGATTTGCCGACGCCAGAGGAACTCTCTTCTTTGAGATTGCCCGACTGGCTCAAGCCAAACGCCCTGCGTATCTGCTGCTCGAAAATGTTCCGGGATTGCTTCACCATGACAAAGGCCGGACATTTGCGGCCATCCTCTCTGCGCTGGCTGACCTGGGGTATCATGTCGAATGGTCTGTGCTTAACAGCGCCGCTTTTGGAGTCCCCCAGGCAAGGCGCAGGGTGTTCCTTATCTGCTATCTTGATCCCCGATGCGCCGGAAAAATACTTCCTGTCTTCGGAACAGGCCCAAAAGCTCTTATACAAATCATCCCCGGCCCCCAAGGCTCCCGTGTCTACGACCCCAGCGGAGTAGCCTGCACCCAGACTGCCGGAGCAGGCGGCATGGGTGGTAAGACCGGCTTGTATCTGGTGGGCTTCAACCGTAAGGAGGGTATCGTGGGAGAACGGGACACCGCCATCACCCTGAATGCCAGCGACTTCCGGGGTATCAACCGTAACCAGACCCAGAACGCGGTGTTTGTGGACCTGTGCGCCGGGAATCCCACCCAGACGGACAAGGCCCGGTGCCTCACCGCCCGGTATGGGCAAACCACCCTCTCCAACCGCAAGGGGGAGCGTTCCGGTGTGCTGCTCATCAAGGAGGCCACGAAAAAGGGGTATAAGGAGGCCCAGCCCGGAGATTCCGTGGATCTGGGCTACGCCGGGAGCAACACCCGCCGTGGCCGCGTAGGCCGGGACATCGCCCACACCATTGATACCGGGAGCAGCACCCAGGGCATCGTCATGAAGGGCGGCCGCATCCGCCGTCTCATGCCGCGGGAATGCCTGCGTCTGCAAGGCTTTGAGGATCAGCAAATCGACCGCATTCTGGCCATCAACTCCGATGCCCAAGCCTATAAGCAGGCGGGAAACAGCGTGACCGTCAATGTCATCGAGGCCATTGGCCGCCGTATCCGGGCGATGGATGAGGAACTGCGGGAGGCGGATGCGGCATGAGTGAGATCGGCATCAAGGACCAGTGCTTCGGCGTAGAGGTGGAGATGTCCGGCATCACCCGTGAGCAGGCGGCGAACGCCCTGGCGGAATACTTTGAATCCACCGCCATCCATACCGGCGGGTCCTACGATAAATGGTCTGTTACGGATCGTGAGGGAAAGGTATGGACGCTGATGAGTGACGGCAGTATCCGCGCCCAGCGCAAGGAGGGCGGCCAGTACAGAGCCACCACCGACAGGCGCTATCAGGTGGAGATGGTCACCCCGAAGCTGACCTACGCGGAACTTCCCAAGCTGCAGGAGTGTGTACGCCGTGTCAGAAAGGCCGGAGCAAAAGAGAATCCTTCATGCGGCATCCACATCCATGTGGATGGGGCCAACCATAACCGCCAGAGCCTGAAGAACCTCCTTGGGATCATGTATTCCAAGGAGGACATTTTGTTCAAGGCATTGCAGGTCAGCGAAGCCCGTGTCAATCGCTGGTGCCAGAAAGTACGGGAACCCATGCTCAGAGAGGCCAGAAAACTGTCATCGGATGAAACCAAAAACCTGACCCAGTTGGAGAGCATCTGGTATGAGGGCGATGTGAGCAACGATGAGCATTATAACTGGACCCGCTATTACGCCCTGAACCTCCACTCCATGTTCTATCGGGGAACGGTGGAATGGCGGTGTTTCAACTCCACCCTCCACGCCGGGAAGGTGGCCGCCTATGTGAACCTGTGCCTCGCCATCTCCGCCCAGGCCATTGCCCAGCGCAGCACCGTCATGCGAAAGACCCGCAGTGACAATGAGTTGTTCACCTTCCGGGTCTGGCTGGTGCGGCTGGGTCTGAACGGCGATGAGTTCAAGAACACCCGTGACCATTTATTAGCCAATCTTGAAGGTGACCGGGCGTGGAGATATGACAAGGATAACTACGAGGTCAACCGAAAAAAGAAAAAGCAGCGAGAAGCGGAAAGGTGATGACCATGAAGATCAGAATTGAGGAAAACACCTATGAGGGGACCGGCACCGAGATCGTGGACCAGCTCCGGGGCGAGATGTTCGACCCCACGGAGTTTCCCGATACGGATACCTACATCTGGTTTGTGCAGAACAATATCATCCGCACCACCGGCATGGAGTGTCCGCTGCCGGACGGGAATACGGAACGGCAGGCTGTGGCCCTTTTGTACCAGCTGGCTAAAATCGGTGCGCTGACCATTCTGGAGGAGGATGGAGGTGGGCGGTAAGCTGTATTTTGCTTACGGCAGCAACATCAGCCTCGACCAGATGGCCCACCGCTGTCCGGAGGCCGCACTGCTGGGTCCTGTGTTCCTCCCAAACTATGAACTGCGGTTTCGGGGCAACGATGGTGGCCGGGGCGTGGCCACCATTGTCCCCTGCCGGGGTGCGGAAACATGGGGTGTGCTTTGGAAGCTCACCCCGGAGTGTGAGCAGGCCCTGAACCGATACGAGGGATTTCCCGCTGTGTATGACAAGCAGATCGTGGTGGTGCATGACGGGGCCGGAAAACGGCACCGGGTGATGACCTATGCCATGACCCATGAACGGACAAGGGAACCCGTTCTTCCTTCCAGAGCCTACTACGAAACCATTCGGAGGGGGTACCTGCAAAACGGGCTTCCTCTTCACTCTTTGGATCAGGCTATGAGCCGCACCCGCAGCGAGGTCTGGGAGTTGGAACGGGAGTCCCAAACGGAGTGGCCGATCTTAGCCTATATGAATCCATCTGTAAAAAAGAAAGGACGATCCCGTGAACGATAAAACACTGTATTTTGCCTATGGCAGCAACATCAATCTCGATCAGATGTCCCACCGATGCCCGGACGCGAAGCCCCTGGGGCCTGTTACGCTGGACAATTATGAACTGCTGTTCCGTGGCAGCCCCGGCGGCAGCGGCTTTGCCACCATCGCGCCCTGCGAGGGCAGCCAGGTGCAGGGCCTGCTGTGGGAGATCACGCCTCGCTGCGAGAGGGCTCTGGACTTCTACGAAAGCTATCCCCGATTTTACGACAAGCAGACGGTGCCTGTTCGGGACAGTCAGGGGAAGGAATACCAGGTCATGGTCTATGTGATGACCGGAGAACTGAGCCGAAACCCGGCCGCTCCATCCCCGTATTACTATGCCGGGATCGTGGACGGTTTGTGCCAAAACGGGATGCCGGTGGAGCCGCTGGAGCAGGCGCACCGCAGTCTCATGGATGAGCTGCGGTTTCACTTTTCCCGCAATGCCCAGCAGCACACTCCTCCCGGCAAGAAACATCCCAGGCAGGAGCGGTAATGGGGGGGTGACGATGGAACGATATCATGTGTTTAAGGATGGGACCAACTTTGGAGCAGCCAGCACCAGAGAAGAAGCCATCGATCTGATCCGCGCCCATCAGAAGCGGGAGACGCACCCGTTCCTGAAGGCCCAATTCAGCATCATCAAGGGCGAGGAGGAGTTCGTTCCCTACGAATCCCTTGCCCGGAGTGCCGCAAAAGGAAAGAAAGGAAAGACCAGCCATGAGCGATAACCAGCAGATGTTCCCGGAAAGCGAGGGCTACCGCATCACCGACAGCTACACGGTCAGCGGTGTCAGCTTTATGCTTGGCCGCAGAGAGAAAGACGGTAGTACCCGTTTTGCTGTATGGCAGACGCAGGCAGAACGGTCATCCCCACCCTGCGAGATTAGATATTTTGAAATGCCGGAGGCAGCCATAGAGGATTACTGCCAGCGGATCGAACAGGCCGTCATTGCCCACTTTCAGGATACCGGGACAAAGCCTCTTCTGCCACCCAGATGCGTTTCGGTGGAGCCTTTCACCGGGCAGCTCATCAACCTGCGCCGTGGTGTTCATGGCTATTGGGGCTCCGACTGGAGCCGCTCTGACGATCCCCAGTTCAATCGGCAGTCCGCAGACCTGATCAACCAGCGCATGGGAGTCACCAAAGCTCAGGAGGCCGCCATGCTGGCCGGAAGTATGTTCAGATGGGAATCCAAACTGGCAGACCCCCGCTACTACGATGAACAGGGTGTTCTGCGAAGGGACAGGCTGTCTCAGAAAGAAAAAGACAGCCGGGGACAGGAGAGATGAAATGCGGGCATCTGATCACAGATGCCCGCGCTCGTCTTTAATCTTCATTGTCCCAGAGGCCAGCCGCTCTGAGGGCATCCCAATCAGCGGCGATCACCTTCACGAAACGGTTGAACGCAACACGATGTTCTTTTTGAACGACCAAACCTTCCTCCAGCATTTCCCTCAACGCAGCGCGAATCAGTTCCGGCGGGACATTGTTCCACCTTGCTACCGCATCCACCGTGCCGTTGAAAGAAGGGATGATTTTTGGGTGGGAGGAAACATAATCCAGATTCCGCACGATCATCCGGCGATACTCAAGCGTCGTATGCTGGCTGGACGGCAGCTCCACACAGTCGGCAGCAACAGTCTTCAGCTGTTTGCTGACACACCCGCTGACACCATACACGATAACCCGCTTTTTCAGGCGCTGTGACAGATATTTAACTACGGAGTGAAAGTGTCCGTCCCCGGTAAAGAGAATGTATATTTCCATTTCAGGCCGGGAGATCGCGGTCTGATAGATGTAGTCCAGCATAATAAAGTCCGTCATGTCCTTTTTATGATGGCCATTTGGCTGGGCAGTCTCAATGATCGTGTTCGTGATATTCCGCAGTTTCGACAACTCATCGCCGATCCCATGGTGTCCGAATTCAGCGAATACCATGATGTCCTCTACAACATAATTCTCGTCTAATTGCTGACGCCACGCCAGCACGTCCGGTTTGATTCCAAACTGATTTTTATACGAATAATACCAATGTTCATAATCCACAAAAGCGATCGCTTTGGGCTTACTGTCTTTCTGCTTGAATAATTTGTTCCAAAAGCTCACATCTCTAACGCCCCTTTCCTTCACTTGATACGATGAGTCCCTTGAAGTATAGCATATTTTTCATAAGCCAACAACTACCATGACCCCTTAAATGGAAGGAGAGATGTATCCCTATGGATAATCCCATGAAGGTGCTGGTGGTGGAGCCGATGAAAGCCCCCTATGAACGGGAGATCAGCGGTTCCCTCGCCAGTATGCAGGAGGTGGTAGGCGGCGATATTTCCGCCACTTACCCCTTCGATGACCCTATCGCTCTGATACACAATGATTTGGGGAAGCTGGAGGGCCTGCCGCCCAACCGCCTTCTCTACGATGACAATGGTGTGCCGTATGACATGGTCTGCGGCACATTTATCCTTGCTGGGCTGGGCGACGAAAATTTTGTTTCCCTGACCCCGGAGCAGAGCCAGAAATACCAGCGGCATTTTGGACGCCACATGATCCTCGTTATTCCCAAAGAACCCGCCAAAACAAAAAAGAAGGAGAAAAACTGCCATGAAAGATAAAATTATTCTGACTGCCGAGTCGGTCACGGAAGGCCATCCCGACAAGCTGTGCGACACCATCGCGGATTCCGTGCTGGATGCCTGTCTGGAGCGTGACCCCTCCGCCCGTGTGGCCTGCGAGGTCATGGCCACCGCAGGCAAGATCATCGTGGCTGGAGAGATCACGGCGGCCGTGCTGCCGGACATTCCCGCCATTGTCTGCCAGACCGTCCGCAATGCCGGATACGGCAGCGACTACGAGGTGGAAGTTATCACCCATGACCAAAGCCGGGATATCGCTGGGGCTGTGGAGCAGGACACGCAGTTCGGCGCCGGTGACCAGGGCATCATGTATGGCTACGCCTGCGACGAGACTGCCGCCTGTCTGCCCCTGCCTGTGGTGCTGGTCCATCGTCTGACTCTGCTGCTTACCGCCGCCCGCCAGTCCGGCACCATCCCCGGCCTGAAACCGGACGGCAAAGCGCAGGTGTCTGTGGAATATCAATTCGGGGTACCGCACCGGCTGGTGTCCGTTGTCCTCTCCTGCCAGCATGATGCGGACAAGGATCTGACAAAACTGCGGCGTGAGGTGCTGCGCCATGTTATTGCCCCAGCCCTGCGGGACTTTCCCCCTGACCAGGACACCGAGATCCTCATCAATCCCTCCGGTCGCTTTGTGGAGGGCGGCTTCGAGGCCGACACCGGCCTGACGGGCCGCAAGCTGATGGTGGACACCTACGGCGGCCTCGCGCCCCATGGCGGCGGCGCACTGTCCGGCAAGGATGGTACCAAGGTGGACCGCAGCGGCGCCTATATGGCGCGGTACATTGCCAAGAACATCGTGGCGGCTGGGCTGGCAGAGAAATGCACCGTCAGTCTCGCCTATGCCATCGGCAAAGCCCAGCCTGTAGCTGTGGATGTGGACACCCACCTCACCGGCGAGTATTCCGACATGGCCTTGGAGCAGGCGGTCAAGACGGTGTTTGACCTGACGCCTGCCGGTATGATCCGCACCCTGGGACTGGACAAGCCCATCTTCGCGGACTGCTGCAACTACGGACATTTTACCCGAAAGGACCTGCCCTGGGAGCAGACCGACAAGGCTGAACTGCTGTCGGAGGTCTGCCGCATGAAAGAGGCGGGTGTGTCTGACCGCTGACCGATCACCTGTGCTGTTCGGGAAATCCACTGGATATCTCTGAGCAGCTATGGTATGGTGTTCCGCTTGAAGGAGGTGGCGCACGGAACATCGCTGACCATTACAAGAAAGAAAAAAGAGGAGGCTTACAATGCTATCAAGAGAGCGCGTTGAATCCATTCGACAGCAATACCCGAAAGGCAGCCGGATACTGCTCAACCAGATGGCGGACGATCCCCGTCCTGTTCCGCCCGGAAGTGTGGGTATCGTTGATCTCGTGGATGATGCGGGCCAGATCTATGCCATCTGGCCGGGTGGCCGCCATCTGGCTGTGATTCCCGGCGTAGATGACTTTCAAAAAATACCATCCAAAACGCCGAAAAAAGAGATGCCGAAATGCAGGGGCAATGTCCGTGAGTAAACCAAGCCACATTGCATCATGCAGCTTCGGGAAGGATAGTTTAGCTGCCATTCTGCTGGCCAAGCTGCACGGGGAGCCTCTGGACGAGGCCATCTACTGTGAAGTGATGTTCGACAGGAACATCTCCGGCGAAGTACCGGAGCACCGGGAGTTTATCTACACCACCGCCATTCCCGCACTGGAGCGCATGGGCGTGAAGGTCACTGTCCTGCGCTCTATGAAAACCTATGTGGATCTGTTCACTGGGAAGATCACCCGTGGGCCGAAGAAGGGGCTGCTGCGTGCATTCCCCATCTGTGGGCGATGCTATGTCCAGCGGGACTGCAAGCTGAAACCCATTCAGCAGTATCAAAAAACTTTTCCTCCTGACACGGTCCAATACATTGGCATTGCCAAGGATGAGCAGGCCCGGCTGCTGCGGCTGGGCGGCACAAAGGTGTCCTTGCTGGACAAATATGGGTATACGGAACAGGATGCAAAGGAGCTCTGCCAGTAGGCGGGGCTCCTTTCGCCTGTCTATGAGTTTACCGACCGGGGCGGGTGCTGGTTCTGTCCCAATGCAAAGAGGAAAGAACTGCGCCACCTCTATGACCACCACCCGGACCTGTGGGATCGAATGCTGGAACTTCAGGCCCTGCCCGGAAAGGTGTCTGAGAAGTTCAACCGCACGGAGCGGTTCTCCGATATCGATGCCCGCTTCCGGCTGGAGGATGAACAGATCAAACTGTGGCAGAATGTCGCGTAAAGAAAGAGAGTTGATGCCGATTTGAATGACAAATATGAGATCACAGACATCCACCATGAACAATATCCCTTTCTGCGCCGTATCCGCGCCCTGCGGGATATTGGCGAGGAGGTCAAAGCCGGTGCGCTGGGCGGATTTGTAGAGCATGAGGGCAATCTGTCCTTTGAACCGGGCGATGACGCCTGGATCTTCCAGAACGCCATTGCCTGCGGCGATGCCTATGTGGATAAAGGCGCCCAGCTCTGGAACGAGTCTGTTGCCTGCCATAAGGCGTATGTTTCCCATGGGGCCATCCTCACAGATCGCAGCCGCGCGGAGGATGACGCCTACCTCCGGGGTGGGCTGCTGAAAGAGAATGCCAGAGTGTCCGGCAGCAGCATGGTTCTGGAATCCCCGGACAACAGGCTGGTGCCGGTGCTGTCCGGGCAATGCGCTGTTTACGGAACCGTGCAGGGGAATGTGCGGCTGGAGGGTACCACCGTTGTCATCAGCGGCGAGGATATCCGCTGCAACGCCAAAGACCGACTCATCATCCGGGACGGTGTCCGCTCCATTCAACGCAGCTCTGCCCGTGACCGCTTGACTCCCCGCGGAGACCGCTCAGAGCAGACACCTGCAAAGCATAAAAAGAAAAAGGAGGTCACCAGATGAACTTCTTTGAGTCAGAACTGCGCAAGCTGTTCGAGGATGGACAGGTGATGGACGATCCCACCTTTTCCGGGCGGATCTGTATGGGAACGCTGAGCAAGGATGTGCGAGTTCGTGTACAGTTTATCACAGGCATGATCGCCAGCCAATATGACGCTCTGAAAATCTCTGTGCTGAACCGCACCGAGGGTGCCATAGATACCCATGTGCTGAAGCTCAGGGATGTGTTGGGAAAAAAGTCTGTTCCCGGAAACCCCAACTTCCGCGAAGGCGTTTTCCCATACATCTGGGACGATCATGGGGAGGCGAGTTGGTATGCCTATCAGCCCAACCAGGCGGACCGCAGCGCCATCCGCAAGGCTGTGGGCCAGTATCTGGATGTGTTTCGGGATCGACAGCCGGAGCAGGAACGGAGCGGCCCCAAGCTGGTGTATATCTGTGCGCCCCTGCGCGGAGATGTGGAGCAGAATATCGAATTTGCCCGACAGAAGGCCCAGGAGGTCTTTCAGGATGGGGACATCCCGGTCTGCCCCCACCTCATGTTCCCGCCTATTGCAGACCCAGACCACCCGGTGCAGGATCAGCAGGCACGGGAGGCTGGCCTACGGCTGGTGGAGTCCTGTCAGCAGGTCAATGTTTACGGCCCGGTCTGGACCGATTGGATGTGGGCGGAGATCAACCACGCCAACGATCTGGGCATCCCTGTGATGACAGACCAGGAAACCATCGGCAGGCCGCCAAGGCGCAACCGACAGCGCCAAAGCGCCAAAAAGCAGGAGCAGCGATGATGGGAGGAATTCGGCATGGAAAAAGAATTGCGAAAACTGACTCCGGAGGACATCACCATGGAGGAGGAAATCATCGCGGAGAGCGGAAAGCTGAATTTCTGCCTACGCACAGATTTCGATGTAGATGCTGTATTTGGGACCCATGTGTGTACATTTGAAAACGAGGATTATTTGAATGTCTATGCCAATTACGACATGGCAGCCAGACAGGTATGCGAGGAACTGGAAATCGTTCTGTGGCGCGGCGATGATACCTGCGAATCCCTCACATACCGATTGGGGAACGAAGAACAGCAGTTCATCAAGACGAAAATGGATGACTACTGCCGCAAGTGCGAAGGCATGGCACTGGACGATTTCTGCGCATATCTCGAAAAGGAGGAAAATCCCTTGTATCAGATCACAACAGAGGACCTCCGGCAGATGCCGGACCGGGAGGGCCTTGTCCTGCAAGGCTGCGGAGGAGAGCTGCAGGAATGGGTGGACGGCATCAATGACCTGCTGACCGAAGCAGGTATTCTACTGGATGGGACCAGGTTTGAAACTGTATCTGCCTTCCAGCATGACGGGCTCACCAACCTGCTGTTTTCCTTTGACGATTCCGTCAGACTGGACATGGGCAAGCTGACCATGTGGCGGCTGCAGACTCATAGCCAATTTGGCGGCACGTGGCTGTCTGACTATGTTCCCAACCGGCTGGGCGGCTTCGTGCAGGAGCAGATACCGGAAAAGCCCCAATGCCCGCTGATCGGACAGGATGGAAACATTTTCAACCTGATGGGGATTGCCGCCCGAACCCTGCGTGAAAACGGCAGAGCCGACCAGGCGAAGGAAATGACCCAGCGGATCACCGGCGGGGACTGCCACAGCTACGGTGAGGCCCTGTGTATCATCGGAGAATATGTGCAGATCACAGACTCCGCCTCCAGAGAAACGCAAACCAGAAAGAAGGAGAAGAATTCCTATGAACGATAAGTCTATCATCACCCCTGCCTGGAATCTGATCCAGGGCGATGCCCTGAAGGTACTGAGCAGCTTCCCGCCCAACACCTTCGATGCCGTCATCACCGATCCGCCCTACGCTTCGGGCGGACGCACCCAGGCGGAGAAGAATAAATCCACCGCCAAGAAGTATTCCAGCATGGGCGGGAGCGCGCCCCCTCCCTTTGACGGGGACTCCAAGGACCAGCGTTCCTGGACCCGCTGGTGTGCCGAGTGGCTGGCAGAGGCCAGACGGGCCAGCAAGCCCGGTGCGCCTGTGTGTATGTTCATCGACTGGCGGCAGCTCCCCGCCGCCACCGATGCCCTGCAATGGGCTGGCTGGATCTGGCGCGGGACCGCTGTCTGGGATAAGGGCAACAGCCGACCTCAAAAGGGCCGCTTCCGTCAGCAGGCCGAGTACATCGTTTGGGGCTCCAACGGGGATATGCCCATCAGTCGCCCGGTGCCCTGTTTGCCCGGTGTGTTCAAGTACGGCAACCCCCAGAACCGCATCCACCTGACGGAGAAGCCTCTGCAGCTCATGCGGGACGTGGTAAAAATCACCGAACCGGGCGGTCATATTCTGGACCCCTTCGCTGGCAGCGGCACCACCCTGCTTGCGGCTGTGCTGGAAGGTTACACCGCTACCGGCATCGAGGTCACCGATGCCTACGCCGCTCTGGCCAGGGAGCGGCTGGAATGCGAACTGAAGGACTGCGGCTGACGCGGCTGTTTCCCGATTGGCCTTCATAAATGGTGAAAAACTGGTATAATAAAGGAAAATAAATTCGGCAAGGATGATACAGCATGAAAGTTGAATTCACCTTTGACAAGGCCAAGGTACAACAGCGTGGATACACATTAGAAGCCGTTTACCATACCATAAAAAAGAACTTTGAAGCAAAACACCTGCGCTGTATCGCGGAGCATGAAATACTGGCGTTCACTGGCAACGATAACGAGGGCGATTTTTCCAGTATGTGGGCCATCATCATGGCATTGCTTCGCACGGAGTGGTTCTCCGACATTGCCGCCTCTTGTGTCTGGTACGATGACGATGGCACGGAAGAAGATGTGCTGGCCCAGGCGTGGAAGGTTCAAAAGCAAAGCCACTTCAAAAAAGATACTCATATTAGCAAGGCTGGGGGTTAAATTTACCCCCAACCTTGCTTTTTCAACTTTTGGGAACAAATTTGACACCCAAATTCAAAGAAGGAGATGAAACGTGATTGAACAGACTGCGAGATTTTTCAGGAAACCTGCCCAGGCAGAACTGCTGCTGGACGATACCCCTATCATCAAGCCGACCCCCTTCCGGGTGACCAAGGTGGAGGAACTGACCCAACAGCAGTTTCACTACTTTTCCCAGCATTTGCTGGAGGATACCCTGTTCCTCATCCGGGACCGTGACCTCATGGGCTGGGATCAGGACGGAGTACGGTGCGTTTTGGTCACATCCCAGGAGCGAAAAGACGGAATTCTGGTCAATACCGAGGGGTACGATTACGCCAGATATGCCGCCCACCTTCCGGACAAATCCCTGCTGGATCTGGCGGACATCCCCGTGCAGAGATACAGCGATATACCGACAAAAGCACCCAAGCAGCGGCGAGGCCACCGGGAACGGTGACTTCGCCTTTTCTTTCATCAGAGGAAGTGCGGGCTCTGCCCGCACCCAATCATGATTCATCTACCGCTTGGAACGCAGCCCCGCCAACGGCGGGGCCAAGGCCAACACCGCCCTTGGGCGGTGTTGGCGCAAGCATCGCGCAAATGTACATTTGCACTGCTTGCAGGGGTGAACCCCTGACCCCTATGCCGCCTTTCGGGCGGGTAGCTTTGCGGCAGCGACCGAGGAGAGGAGTGAGAAGCCATCCAAAAGCAAAAGAAACATCACTTGCACATTGAATTGACACCAGAGCAGTATCAACTGCTTTGCCAAAACGCCAAGCGGTGCCGCATGACCAAACGGGCATATGTGGTCAGTTTGATGGAAGGAACACCGATCAGAACCGGACCTTCGGCAGAGATCAAGGCCCTGCGCACAGAGGTGCATCACATTGGAAACAACATCAACCAGATCGCCAGAAGTGTCAATGCCGGAATCGCAAGGCCGGAGGATGCGAAGCGCGGGCTCTATCTGCTGGATCAGGTCTACGAATTGATGTATCAAATCGCAAAGAAGTAATGGCTGTTACAAAGATACTGCCCCGAAACGCCCGATTAGATCAGGCAATCGAATATGTCCTTAATGGAGATAAGACAGAGAATCGCATATTGACCGCCCACCTGAACTGCGATCCGGGGCATGAGTACCAGCAGATGATGGATACCAAACGAGAGGTAAAGAAAACCGGCGGCAGGCAATGCTACCACATCATCCAATCCTTCAAGCCGGGAGAGGTCACCCCGGAACTGGCGTTGGAGATTGCAAAGACCTTTGCGAAGGAGTGCCTGTCGGATTATGAGGTGGTCATTGGGACTCACGTGGATAAGGATCATATCCACTCACATTTGGTATTCAATTCTGTAAGTGTTGAGACTGGAGAAAAGTATCATATCACTACAGAAAACTATTATAAACAGATCCGGGCCATCTCTGACCGCCTGTGCCGCCAGCATGGCCTGTCCGTCATCATGGAGGGAGAACCATCCCACGCGGTGAGCTACATCGAATGGCTGCGCCAGTCCAAGGGCCAGCCCACCTTCCGCTCCATGTTGGAGGCAGACATTCTGTCCTCCATCGAGGATGCCAACGACCTGGGCCACTTCTTCCTGCTCATGGAGCATAAAGGTTACGAGATCCGCCACGGCAACCGTCTGGGCTTTCGACTGCGGGGACAGGAACGCTTTCAGTATCCCGGAAGAAAGGATGCCCGGTTTACGGAGGACGGTATCCAGAATGCCATCCACGGCGTGATGGAGGAGATCGCGGCGGGACGGCGGCCCGCTGTTACCCACCGCACGCCCTACCAACCCTACCGCAAGCATCCCCAATACACCGGTTTTATGGCCCTCTATGTCCATTACCTCTATGTGCTGGGGAAGATCCAGAAACAGCAGTATCCCCCAAGGATGACGCCCCATCTGAAACAGGAGGTCATGAAATTTGAGCGATACCGTGAAAAATTCCAAATCCTCCGGGAAAACAATATCGCAACCCCCAATGACATGGCGGCCTTCCAAGTCCGCACAGAGGAAACACTGACCGAATTGACCAAGCAGCGCACCGTCCTCAATGTGCGAAAAAAGAAGCGTGCCCCACTGTATGCCGCCCTGGCGGATGCCGAGGCTCTGGCAATGGCAAAGCACCTCTATGATGAGGGCCGCTCCGGTATGGAGCAGCAGTTTGAACAGTACATGGAGGCATTGGCTGTTCTGGAGAATTGCGGTATTCCCAGAGAAAGGCTTACAACAGAAAAGGCTGAACTATATGAGCAGCTCGCCCAACTCAACCGGCAGATCCGCTCTGAGCGGAAGAAGCTGGCCCTGTGCCGGGAGATCCAGCAGGAGCGGCCCAAACTGGAACAGGATATCCAGAGAATTGAGAAACCCGTCACAGACAGATCGCAAAAGGATGCTCAACTCCGGTGATCTCCAAAACCCAATGGCGGACCCAGCGAAGCGGTTCGCCATTGGAGAGGCGGAGCAACGGAATGAGTGCGCTCTGGCGCTTGCGCCGGAGCAAATGATATGAAGTTTATGACAACGACAAGGAGGTGAAACGAGATGAACATCGGAGGCGGTGAAGCAGCCGACCAAATGGTACGGATGATGCTTTCCACAGGTGAGGTGGCCATTCGCCTCAGTGGGTCGGCAGCCAAGAACCTGCTGGCCCTGACCATGGCATTGGCCAAGGACCACAAGAAGCTCTCCGGCAAGGTGAATATAGCGAAAATGCTGCGGGAGACACGGGACCTGCGGCTGTTCCCCATGACCCCGGAGCAGTACAAAACCTTTAAGCGTAAAGCCGGAAAACAGAAGCTCCTCTACTCCGCCATTCTGGATCAGGATGGCAAGGGTAAGCTGGTGGATGTGGTCATGCCTGTGACGGAACTGGATCGGGCCAACCTGATCTTTGAGCGCATCCTCTATACGCCCCAGCAGGCGCAGAAGGAGAATGCGGCACAGGAAATGCCCACGGCGGGGCAGCCCTCGGCCCCGCCAAAAAAAGATGCTCGGTCGGGACAAGACTTGCCCGGTACCAGAGCCAGCTCCTCTACCTGCAAAGACAGCGAGGCCCGGATGATGACGAGTGACCGGCCCTCGGTGGAGGCAAGGCTGAAACGGTATCAGGCGCAGCTCCAGAGCAGGAAACAGTCTGCCCCGGCCAAAGAAAAACACAAGTCACAGAGCAGGGGGGCAAAATAAAAGGGTATCTCCCCTCGACCACCGCACACGGGCTCTAAAGGCCCAATCAAAAAAGCACTCTTGGATCAAGGGGAGATACTATCATCAATATAACACCGGCCCGGTGGCGCTGTCAATGACGGCGCGCCGGGCCATTTCACTTTTGGAGGAGGTGGTCATCATCTGAAACAGACCCATAAAATCAACAACATCGTACTTGCTCTGTTCTTCTACATCCCCGTGGTCTGGGCCGCCCTGCTGGTGGCCCAATGCCTGGGCGGTGGCCTGCCGGATCTACTACCCAAACTGACAGCAGCTATGGAATCCCCGCTGGACATTCGTTGGACGGAGTACAGTGCCATGGCCATTCTTGCGGCCACCGGCATCTATATCGCCGCCCTGAGTGTCTATGCCGCGGAGCAGGGCAACCGGCGGGATGGTGAGGAACACGGCAGCGCGGCGTGGGGCTCCCCCAGGAAGGTGAACGCCATGTTTTGTCAAAAGGGCGGAAACAAGCCTCTCACCCGAAATGTGAGCCTGGGACTGGACACCCACAAGCACCGCCGCTCCCTCAATGTGCTGGTCATCGGCGGCAGCGGTGCGGCCAAGACTCGCGGCTATGTTTTACCCAACATTTTGGAGGCAAACACCAATTTTGTAATTACAGACCCCAAGATGGAGGTGCTGACTGCTACAGGCGGCTACCTCAAAAGCAAGGGGTACGATATCCGGGTGCTGAACCTTGTGAATCTGGAGCAGTCCGACGGATACAATCCATTCCGCTACCTGCGGGACGAAAAAGACGCTCTGAAGTTGGTGAACAATCTCATTCAGGCCACCACGCCCAAGGGGAGTCATGAGTCAGATCCATTTTGGACGAAATCGGAGACTGCACTGCTGCAGGCCATCATCCTCATGCTGTTTCAGGAGGCCCCGGAGTATGAGCAGAACTTCTCCATGGTCATGCGGGTATTGGAATACGCGGAGGTCAAAGAGGAGGACGAGGAGTATGTCTCGCCCCTGGACCTGCTGTTCCAGTCCATGGAACAGGAACACCCGGACAGCGTGGCGGTGCGGCAATATAAGGTATTCAAACTGGCGGCTGGTGTTGTATGCTCTAAAAGACTTCTTAATCAAGCGGTTGGGAAGTCTCTTAGAA
>OIXG01000243.1_pt1 | contig 69707 bp, 109 predicted proteins | sample 1587731 | NCBI WGS metagenome assembly OIXG01 (sample SAMEA3888908, study PRJEB22519) | human gut metagenome | biome: human gut; feature: human-associated habitat; material: faeces | place: Denmark | collected 2010 | reverse complement strand
TTTTTTGTACCCCCCTGGGGTAGCGTTTTTGGGGTCAAGATTCCATTTTCACGGATTCTCAAAAACGTGTAACAAACGTGCAATTATCTGCGACATTCCGCAAATAACACAAATACACTATATGTTATGTCATATATAGATAATTCATTGATGATATTTGATGTTATAGCCAATCACAGGCAAACGCCAGAAGACGCTTGCCCGGCTATAGTTACAATCTAGCATAGACCGCATTTTACCACTTGTCAATATACTTTTTCCCGTCGTACCGGCTGTAAGTGTGCGTTATGTTTTCCAACTTTTGTGTGATCTGCAACCAGTCACCGCCACGTTGGGCGGTTATTTTGATTTTTACAGACTCCACCCATTCCACGCCTTCAAATTTTGAGTAGCCGCACATTTTGCCGGATATTTCCAGATAACCAAGGGCAGACACCCGGCGCATGATTTCCCTTTTTCCGATATACTCATATTTTCCCATCTTTCCCACCTCCAGACGTTCCGCGTTCACTCATGCAGATATTTTTGCATCCGTCACGCGATAATTGGTTTACGATCAGCCGCGCTTGTAAATCTCCATACGCCACGCGGTGCACAGCTTGCCCGTTAAAATCCGCTTTAATGTCGTAGATCATAGGCTTTATACCTCCTTATATCATGTTTGCTTGTCAATGTGCGCGTGAGTACCAGTACTCACGGAACCCACGCCGCCGGAATCGAACCGGTACGCAACGCCACCAGACACGCGAAGAAGGGCGGATTTGTACCGCCCTAAATTACAACAAAATCCCCTTGGAATCCTGTTGTTACAATCATTTTTCCATCATATCTGCGGTAAACAACACCGCAACCATCCGCAAAAGTTGACCATACAATCCATCCGGGCGGTGTAAGTTTTTCCCCAGTCTTATAATCCCGGAATGAGTAGTGCGGAATAACGCCGCTTTTTTCTTGATCTAGCGCGTTGTTAATTGCTTGCGATTCTGTCACAAGCACAACGCCGTTTTTTGTGTGCAAAACATAGTTATTTTCATGCATTTTTTCTTTCTCCTTTTCAATTTTATAAAACCGCCGCCGGTATCGGTCCGGCGTGCATTCTCTGCGGCGGCTATTTTAAAAATATGATTTTTCATAGCAAACTTGCTTTAAATAATTGATTTTCCGGCCGAGTCCGCCGCCTAAGTCCATAGCATAAAGCATAATGTTTGTTGGAACCGCATCCAATAACTTTTCATATCTTTGCGTCTCCGGCATAGAGTCTAACCATTTCTCCCATTCTTCGCGCTGAACATCTGCACAATGTTCAATTCTTAAAAGTGCATCGCCCGGAACGTATGTAGATGGGTTTACATACCATGTAATTTTTCCACATTCAGCAATATGTGCGATTATCTTATAATCGCCGTTTTCCTCGACTGCTTTATTACATACAGTAACGCCATTTCCAAGGCACCCTAGAAATAACTCAAATTTTTCTTTTCTCATTTTTCAATTCCTCCATATTTTCAAAATTTCCCGGTTATTCCGGTAAAAGCAAGCCGGGGAATCGAACCCCGGAAGCGCCAACCTTGCTAATTAATTATTTTGCTTTTGCAGCGTGTTTTGTAAGCTCTCTGTAAAGCAGATTACATGCTGTCGCTTCTGCCTTATCCTCTGTATATCTGCCTTTTTCCTCTTCTGTCTCGTCTAAAATATCAGCAAGCCAATCAACGGCAGAGCCAAGAAAAATATCATCAGAAATAGGGAAAGCTGTAGGAAGTCCTGCCATCCAGTCGCAAAACAAAGAATATTTACTAATTCTTCCGGCTCTATACTGACAATCATATTTAACTTTCTCGTTCTCAAAAGCCGTTAAAATGTCTTTGCATATGTCGTTGTAGTCTGTCTTTGCTTCCTTGTTGTCATATGTGTAATATTCCTCTGCTGCTTCGTAGCTCTCCATGATTGCGTTTTTAATTGCTTCCATTGCTTCTTTGCTGTTTGTTCTTCTCATTTCTTTTTACCTGTGCTATAATATAGCTACCTTTCTTTTTGATTGGTGGCGGTTCGTTCTTGGTAGGAGTGACCGCCTTTTTATTTTCTGTGCTTCATTTGATACTTGTATTATACAGAAATTAGGCACTAATGTATATTGACAAAATATACAAAATTAAGCACTAATATCATACCGGAAATTGTGTATTATTATTAAGCACTAATTAAGTATTGACAATTAAGCACTAATTATATATAATGTAAGAAAAAATACGGAGGTGTAGAAAGATGGATGAAAACACAAAAGCAGTAAAGAACAGGCAAGCGGTAAAGAAATGCATGAGCAATAAAGACAGAATAAACATTATATTGCCACTTGGAACAATAGAGAGAATCAACTCATACGGACTAAAAACAAGCGCATTTGCTAGGGAGTTAATTCTTGCGGAGCTTGATAAAATGGATAGAATGAAAAAATAATAAATTAAGCACTAAATAAGTATTGACAATTAAGCACTAACTATATATAATGTAATCAGATCAAAGAAATAGAGCAAAGGCGAAAGCCAAGAAAGGAGAAACACCATGAAAAAATATATTGTAAAAGATCGGGGCATTGAATGGAGTTATGACAACAAAGAAAAGGCTGCTAAGAAAGCCGCTGATCTGAACACGGAAGTAACAGAAAAAACCGTGTGGAGATATTACGCCCCATATTATACAAGCGGCACTGCAAACTATCGGGAAATCACGGGTGAAACTTTAATAGACACAATAGAGAAAGGATTTGATCAGATCATAAAAGATTATGATCTTGGCGGCGTTTCAGGCTTGAAATTGAAGTCTGTTAAATTACAAAAGGAAGATGGGTATGCGAATTTAGTTGTAGATTTTATACCACTCGGAAAACTTGGAAAAGAACTTTCAGAGGAAGAAAAGGCAGTAAAAATTGAATGGGTTACAGATGATGAATTCCAGGGCGAATACACTTTTACATTGAACAAATAAAAGGCTAGCGGAGCCGATAAGCTCCGCTATTCTGCATTAAGGAGCAAATAAAAACATGGCTAAAGTTGTAAAAAAATGCGTTGTCTGCGGGAAAGAGTTTTATTGCGAATCATCGCGTGACATTGTGACCTGCTCGAAAGAATGCCGGTTGATACATTTGAGCCAAACACATACGGGGTTAAAGCGCTCCGAAGAGAGCAAGCGCAGGATGTCAGAAACAAGGCGCGCGAATCCGCGAAATACAGAAATACAGCGAAAAGCTACAGAAGCCGCAAAGAACAGTCCGAAATCCGGACGGTTTGAAACAAACAGGGCGGCGATAGATTGGCATTTAGTAAGCCCAGAGGGAGAGCACTTTTATATTCACTCCCTGTCCTTTTGGCTTAGGGAAAATTGCAATAAATATTTTGGAGTAGAGCCGGACAGCAAGCAATTTTTTAATATAATTGCGGGGTTGAGCCGCGTTAAAAGATCGGTTCTTGGGACACTTCCAGAAGGGCAACGCCCCGGATATAGTTATAAAGGTTGGTCAGTGATTCCGACCGAGGATGATAAACAGGATAAATAAAAGATTGGACAAGGGCAGCTTTTCCGGCTGCCTTTTCTTTTTGCCATGTCCAAAATAAACAACGCGTCCGGGAATATCTTACAAAATCTCCAAAAACCGTAAACAAACTATAAAATTTTTCTTAATTTTTTATAAACAAGGCTAGGCTCATTAGGTCTTTGATAAGTCAAAAAATGATAGAATAGTATCAGTTTTTACAAAAAATCGTCTGACAATCGTATGACATAAGGCGACACAATCGTCTGACGTCGCTTTTTCAGAACTATGTTTCTCTTTCTCTATCTTTTTCTTAATCTTTTAAATTAATAATAATACACTGTATCTAAAGCCTGTAGGTTTATAGTAAGTGTATATCCGCATACGCGCGCGGCGTAAGTATATAATACCACCGTAAAAAATAAAGGCTTGACTTTAAACCCGGAAATAGTGTATACCAAAAGCAGAGAGATTAACAGATTGGAGGTGTGAATATATGCAGGATGTAGAGAGTGTAGATCTTACAAGCCTTATAGTGGATCTAGGTACAGTACAGATATACACATCAACTGTACAGGATTTAATAGACAACGCTTGTATAGAATTTCACATCGAAGATTTACTAAAAGCTGGACAGAGACAATGGAAAGCTGTTATGCAGTATGTTGGTATGCATCTATTCCCTGATACATCGGTACTAAAAGACAAGAGCTTGAAACCTCTTGGTAATGCAACTATACCGACTAATTGTAACAGATATGACAGAGAGGTATTATATAAGCTTTGTGATTATTATATATATCTCTCCAATGTGTATAGCAAGTTGGTAAGTACAGTAGCATTCAGTTATTTTTGTAATATACCAACCAACACAATGGATATATGGAGTACAGAAGAACCAAGTTCGTTGGCTTTCAAGATGTGGCAAAAATTACAGCGATCTCGTAAGGATTGCATCCTAGATCGTGCGTATGATTCCAACAGCCCTGTAGGCACTATGTTCGTGGGAAATAACGAATTTGGCATGAATCAGCCAGGCATTGGAGATAATGCCACCCAAAGAAGGGCAATCACAGCGCAGGAGCTGCCAAGACTGGACGAGAAAAAGAGCCAAGAATTGCACGCAATTGATACACAATTCACAGATGCAGCGGTAAATAATACGGTTTAAATTGTTTGTGATTATTCTACAATTCACAAATGCAGTAATATCAAGGGTTGTAGCGTTTTAACTATTCGTGAACTATTCGGAAAAGTTAGGTTTTGCGAATAGTTGCAAGGGTAAGACATGAATTGTATTAAAACAATTTGATTTTCACACAATGACAACAAAGCGAAACGGAAAATATTTTAGATTTCCATGTTTGCAAGAAAAGGATGGGGAGGGGGTCTGACAGAAAGACCACAGGGCGGCTACTAAGTCCCTTAAATACCTCAAAAAATAAAAAGCCACTTACAACACCCATTGACTTTCATCGTAAATAGGCTATAATAAATTTATAACAATTCACTTTCACGTTGCGAATCGCAACTAAATTTCCAAAAATTTTTTAAAAACAAAAAAGTGTTTCGGACAGGAGAATGACATATGACCGGAAATGAGTACCAGAAATTAGCCATGCGGACGAAAAACCACAAGGCGACAGAAAGAATTTCGGATAAACTCGATTTGCTTAAATTTTGCAAAAAGAACAATATCGCATCTGCGTTGCAAGATTATGACCTTGGCGGCATCTTCAATTCTTGTTTGGGGTTATCTAGCGAGGTTGGAGAATTTAACGACATAATCAAAAAATGGATTTTCCATGAGAAACAGCTTAATATTGACCACGCAAAGAAAGAAGCAGGCGATATTTGCTGGTATCTTGCAATGCTTTGCGAATCCTTCGGCTGGAGCCTTGATGAAATCATGCAAATGAACGTAGACAAACTTAAGGCACGTTATCCGGAAGGGGTTGACATTGAAAGAGCAAACCACAGGGCGGAGGGCGATGTGTAATGGCAAGCTGCAGCAATGAGTTGATGAAAACCGAGTATTCCGAAACCTTTGATGAAAAACGCAAAGGATTGATTGAACAGTCGTATTACAAATACGGACCGGCAAGAATGAACTTTTCTACCGGAAATGTGGATGCAATCGAAAGTTTGAAAATGAATCTTTCCAAGTTTGAAGAGACCGGGAATCTTGAATATCTGTGCGACGTTGCAAATTATGCCATGTTCCGGTTCATGTTTCCGCAACAGGGCGAATACTTCAAACATACGAATTCTGATGAATCTGCCGGACTTTTCGGCATGAGCGTGAATGAAATGGAACGGTTCAAACAGGAACACAGCTTCGAGGATGGGGGATATTGATATGATTTTAAAGATAATCGCAACAGCGACAGATGCCCTCGTAATGCTGGGACTTATGAGAGGACAGGTAAAACAAAAAGACAATTCAAACGCAATGGGGTATTTGCTTTCATACGCGATTTTTGCAATGAATATTATGGTCATTTGGAAATGATGGGCTATCGCCAAGCGGTCTATGTTTTGGCTGAAATACGATGCTTGTCTATTGCTCTGCAATAATTTAATTCGGAGTAGAACCATGGAAATAGGCTTGCATGGTAACATTGAGTTGCCGGTGAAATGCTGTAAACCGGATAGTGCAAGGCATAGCACGATAAACATTATTGCTAACCGTCTGATGGCGGTTATGGGGATTTAATTCAGTGGCAGAAGACACGGCTTATATCCGGGTTGTCGCGGGTTCGATTCCTGCAATCCCCACAGGTGATGTTGCCAGTACACCCCTAGTGTGTTTATTACAGAAATGCAGGTGCTAATCAATATACCGGTTAAACTTAGCACAGGTAACTGGATTGAGCGGTTGTCATTCAAAAGATGGCGGTAACCGCTGACTAAAAGAACCTTGCACTTAGTGTAGTGTGGAGCAAGGAAAAACGGAAACTACACGACATGGCTTGTTAGCTGAGATGGATTAGCGACAGACTGAAAATCTGTATAGGGCGGCTCGATACCGCCACAAGCCATTGAGCGGTGTTAGTAGCACCGTGCCATTCTGAAACGCAAGGAATGGTTCGGGTAGGGAACTTCCATGCCCGGCACGTGCAGATATAATCCTAACTGGTAAGGAAACTGTTTGCTAAACAGTCAGTAGCCGGAAACGGTGTTTCGGTTCGAGTCCGAATATCTGCGTTTATCCTTATCTCCACTTAGTCGGGTGCTACTGCAATAGTTCCGGTCGATGGGAGACTTATGGATGGTAGCGGCATAATTGGTAACAGAAAACCCCTCCGTGATTAGAAATTGCAGATTTGAAAGCGGTTGGCATGGTTTTGTCTGACAGGGTTCGATTCCCTGTGTCGCTATTTGATGATAAAAACATTGTGGAATATTTATATCAAACAAAAGACACGGAATCTCACGAGGATTCCGATTTTTGCTATGATTGAGGTGTAATATGTGTGATTTTTGTCGGAATAAAAAGAAAATCATTGATGGTAAAGGAAATTTAGTCCTTTTTGGAGCTGAAAATAACATGATTTTCGACAATAGCGATGGGAAAGAGGTTGCAGGAGCCGTAAAAATTAATTTTTGCCCTATCTGCGGAAGAAAGTTGGTGTGATATGTGTGAATTTTGCGAGAAAAAATTTCCTATCATAACGCATTATGGCAAATTTAAGATTGATAAGTTGTCAAATAAACCTGTAATTACATGCGACTTGAATAAATGTCCGCCCTTTGCGGTGTGTAGTAGTAAAGATATGAATGTTGAAATGGTAATGAAAATAGCTTATTGCCCTATCTGCGGCAGAAGGTTGGTGGAATAGTGACTAAACCGATATACACATATACTTCGATTCACATAAAAGAGGCGTTTCAATTTGAACAGTTGCTTGAAAATATTTTTAAGGGAATGAACGTTTCATATAAGAGAAAAAGTGAGTATATGGAATTTGAAACAGATAAATTCACTTTGATATGCGCGCCTTTGTTTTTAAGCAATTGCTTGCCATACAAGTGGTGCTCATGCCTTATCATTGACCTTGACTATTCAAAACTTCCGTTTGCAGCATATGACAAGGTAGATTATGCGACAGAGAACATTTTGCATGAAATACATCCAGACACAGAAGTTATTGACAAAAACGATTTTATGAAAATTATTAAAAAAATGTACGAGGCATAAGAATGAAACATCAAAAAGAATGGCGCGCTTGCGACAGGTGCGGCGAAGAAATAAAAGTAAAACCAATAAGTGAACTTGAATTTATGCCGATTGGTGATTATTTTACTCCAAGTCCCATTTTTGAAGATGGAAACGTAAGGGGAGAAATCAAAGAGATTCATTCAAACATATTATTTCCGTTTGGCCATACATATGATTTATGCCCTAAGTGCAGGAAAGATTTTGAGGAGTTTATGAGAAATGGAGCATGAAAGAAAATGGTGTACTTGCGATAGATGCGGCGCAGAAATTAAAAAAGGAATACTGTGCGGAAATTCCATTACAAAGAATGGTATTTTAAATGCCACATACGACTTGTGTTATAAATGTATGGAAGATTTTGAGAGGTTTATGAGAAATGATCGTTAATATGGGAACCAAAACCTATGAAATGAGCAGCAAACAGGCAAAGGCTATCCTTGGAACGGCTAAGAAACTTGCAAATTGCAACATATACGGCATTGAAAAAGGTAATGTGGTGATTATGCTGAATGAAAAATATGAGGACGATATGAGCCTTAAAAAAGCCGTAGGGGAGTATAAAAAGAAAGGGTTCAAGGTGCATTGGAAATGAAAACACTAGTTGATTTTATCAAAAATTTGAAATCTTTTTATCAGTTTTATAAAGATTATAAATATAACGGTGCTGAATGTGAGTTTATTATCCAGAATTATCAAGAAGTTTTATGTAGCCGAACAAAAACTATGAGCAAGCCGACATATTATGCAAATTCCGTTATCGGAGAGATGGATAGGTGGTATGAAGATTCTTGGAAATCTATGTATAAATGCGAACCATTTGAGCCAGAAGAAGAAAAAATTATGATAAAATCCGATGGCAAAACCGCACAAGTGTTTATTGACGGCAAAAAAGTAAGCTGCACGGACATGGAGTTGTATTTTATCGCTCATGCAAAGCAAAGTCCAATGATTAAAATTGATGCACGATGGCATAAAACGGATGAAAACGGAAACATGATTCTGAATGAGGATAGAACCGCCGTATTAACAGAGGGCATTAAAATAAATTGTTAGGAGTGTTTGAAAATGAAAATAATGGTATTGTTTGCGATAACAGGAGCCGCATTTTTGTTCTTGGGTGTATATCTTCTAATTGACTATATAATAACAGGACAAAGACTTAAACTAAATCAAAAGGCTTGGGATCAATACAGTGCAAATATGGATTTTGATAGAAAGGTTGATGAGTATTTGCCTTGGTGTATAGAACAAAAGATGAAAAACGGATGGCATAATTATTATTTTCCAAAATTTTAAGGAGAAAAGTTATGAAAATATCAGAAATGAACAATTGTATTGAAGAAATGCGAAAATGCTACAATTTTAAAGATGATGAAACAGAAATTAGACTTGCAAATGTGATAAGCCATGATGACAAATGTGTTTGTGTTAGTACAAGAGATGAAAATGGGACAACAATTGAAATGACAAGGTATGTAGATAAATTAGTAAATGTTTAGTTGCTGATTATCAGCGGAAAGGAATTATTATGAAGAAGAAAATTTTAGCAATTGCATTAGGATTGACATTGTGCTTAGGAATGACCGGATGCGCATCGTGGGACAGATTTGTGGTAGACATGAAAAGCGATGCAAACGGTGGCATGCAAAGAACCATTACTGTATACACGGCAGATGGTAAAGAACTTGCAACATATAAAGGCAAGATTGACCTTAGCACAGACGATGGTGGATATGTTAAGTTTGACCTCAATGGCAAGAGATATATCTACTACAACTGCTTTGTAGAAAGCATTGCGGATATAAAATAAATAACAATTCAGACGAAGAAAATAGTCTTTAAATAATTTCCAAAACACTAAGAGGTGCGTACAATATTGGTGTGCTAAGAATAGCTTTTACTACTGACTACGCATATTACCGGCTACAGATTGATTGTAGTCGCTAACCTAAAACAGTTATAGGCAGAGGTCAAGGCACTTCTGCTTTTGCGGAGGTGCTTTTTATTTGGCTTCAAAGCAGTTAATCAATGCAGTAAATGGATATGAAAATTACATAAAGAAAAACGGAATAGATGAACAGGTAATTAATGCCTATGTAGATGCTTGTAGCGTAGCCATAAACGGAGAGAAAGATATTGAGTATGGATTACAACTTACAGAAAGGGCAAAAGACATTATAGAGCGTTTCTGCAAGGATAAAACAGGCGGTACGATTTGGGATTTGGAAAAATACGCATTCGACCACAAAACCGCATATGATCTGATAAACAAAAAATATGAGATTTTGTTACTCGAAGCCCAAAACAAAATAGTTGACAGCTATTTTCAGTACATAGAGAAAAAGCGTGAGCCTAAAGACCGATTTTATATGCCACGTAGGAAACAACTAATCAAAATCGGACTTGTGGACGCATTACAAGGCATGATTGATGATAAATACGACATATTGTGTGTGAGTCTAGTGCCAGGAGCTGGAAAGAGTACGATTGAGAAATTTTTTCATTCGGCAGTTGCTGGTTGGTTTCCAAAAGACTACAGCCTATTTTATTCGCACAGTGGCGATATTACACGAATGTACTATGATGGGGTATACGACATTGTTACCAATGATGATGATTATGCATGGCATGACATTTTCCCTAATCTATCAGTTACAAGCACGAATGCCAAAATGGAGCAATTTAATATTGGCAAATACAAACCTTTTCCGTCTGTACAGTGTACTTCTGTAGGAAGTAAGAATGCTGGTAAAGTCCGCGCAAGTAAATTTTTGCTAGTTGATGATATGATAGGTGGAATTGAGGAAGCCTTAAATCCTACAATACTTGATAAATTATGGAATAAATACGCAGTAGACGCAAGACAGCGTAAGACACAAGATACAGACGGAAAGCCGTGTAAAGAGATACATATTGCCACTCGTTGGAGCGTACATGATGTTATCGGACGTATTCAAAATATGTATATTGGAGATCCGAGAGTCAAAACAATATCGGTTCCTGATGTAGACCCAGTGACAGGGGAAAGTAATTTTGATTATGAGTATGGCGGTTTTACGAAAGAGTTTTTTGCCGACCAACAATTACTCATGGACGAAATCTCTTACCGATGTTTGTATAAACAGGAGCCTATTGAACGTGAGGGATTACTATTCCCGGATGATAAAATCCGCAGATACCTCAATCTGCCACACGGAGAACCAGAAATTGTTACAGCTCAATGTGATACTAAAGGCAAGGGAACAGACTATTTTGTTATGCCTGTGCTTCAAAAATATGGGGACGACTATTACTGCGTTGATTGCGTGTGCGATAATACGGCAGACTATGAAATGCAGTATGAAAATGCGTCAAACATATTGGTCAACAATCAGGTACAAGAGTGTGAGTTTGAACGTAATGCCGGTGGTGACAGAGTGGCTATGGAAGTTAATAAGCGAGTTGAAAATAAAGGATGGATATGCAACATCACTGATGTACCGACAGAGACAAATAAGGAAGCACGTATTTTTCAGTGTTCTAACTGGATTTTACAACATATTATTTTCAAAGATCAATCACTTTATAAGCCTAATGAGCCATATGGAGTGATGATGTCATTATTAAAGCAATATTCGGTATCGGGCAAGAAACAATTAGATGATGTGCCGGATGTTTTCTCAAACTTTGCGTTAAGAATTACAAAAGGAAACAGGATAAAGAAGACAGTAATAATATCAAGTCCGATATAAGAGGAGGGTTTGTATGACAACCAAGGATTATTTGAACCAAATAAGCAGACTCAATAGAATGATAAATAATAAGCTGTCAGAGATATCACAGCTTAGAGAACTTTCCCACAGCATATCGGCGGTAAAAAATGAAGAAAGAGTAATGTCGTCATCTGACCCAGATAAAATAGGCTCTACATACGCCAAAATTGACGAAATGGAGCATAATCTTGATAACATGATAGATGAATACATTGAAAAAAAAGACTTGATTATAGGGCAAATAGACGGCATAGAGAATGAAGATTGCTATAATATTTTGTTTTCAAGATATATCGAAAAGAAAACTTTTGAAGTCATCGCTACAGAAATGAAATACTCATGGAGGCAAATTATCAGACTTCACGGAAAGGCTCTTAAAGCATTTGAAGAAAAATATGGTAACACGTATTTAAAGATGTCATAGAATGTCATATTGCTCCAATGATATACTGTATTTGTAAGAAGTTACAAAGATGTTTTTCATAAACACATTCTTCATCAAAAGCACCGTTGCTTAATTGTGGCGGTGCTTTTTGTTATGCAACGAGGTAAAAATATGAATTTTTATATGAATAAAGATAAATCAATCATGTGCCCGAACTGTCATAAGTTTTTAACTAAAGCAGACAGCAAAGACCCACGAACGCATAAACTGTCCTGTAAGCACTGTCGCAAGTGGATTTGGTATGTACCTAACAATGATGACGATTTTCAGATTAAGGAAATACCGGACAGAAGAAGTTCGAACGGCATGAGATTTTATTAGAGGTGTAGGCAATGCAGGCAGGAAGAATTGTCATATATACAGGCGCAAAAGAAATAACGTCTGACAATATAATACCAATTTTGCGTGAAGCAATTTTGGAACATGATATCAATTCTAATAGAATACAGTTTCTTCTTGATTATGACGCAGGAATACAGCCAATAGTTAGGAAGAATCCAAAGACTTACAGACCAGACATTGACTGTAAGTGTTGTGATAATGTGGCTAATGAAGTCACGGAGTTTAATTTAGGTTTTAAGTGGGGAAATCCTATAACGTTAGTTCAAAATGGCGACAATGAGGATTCTAACCTTACAAAAGCTATAGCGGAATTAAACAGTTGCTACGAATCACAGAACGCAAGACAGAAGCAGCAGAAACTTGCAAGATATGTTGAAATCGGTGGTGTTGGATATGTCCTCATTGATGTAAATACAGAATACGAGGATGGGGAAAGCTATTTCACATATAATGTATTAGACCCAAGAACAACATTTGTTGTAAGGTCAACCGCCTACAGCGACAAGAGAGTTGTTCTTGCTGGGACATATATAAAAGATAAACACAGCGGTACCAGGTATTACACTTGTTTTACCAAAGATACGAGATATGAAATTACCGACGGAATAAAAATCACTAACGGAAAAAATAAAGGGAAAACAAAATGGGGGTTTTTGGAGAGAAGCGGAGAAGAAAACCCACTGCATAAAATTCCTATCATTGAATACACAAGGTCATTTGATAGAATGGGCTGTTTTGAACGGCAAATATCTGAAATGGATAACTTAAACCTACTCATTTCAGATTTTACAAATGATGTCGAACAGAATACACAGGCAGTATGGCATACAAATGATGTTGATTTCCCAGTTGAACAAGAAACAACAGTTGATAAAGATGGAACGCAACGCATTACTGAAAAAGTAAGGAAACCAAAATCTGGAGAATGGATGCAGACCTACACATCAGCAGATGGCAAAACTCCAATAGTTGAGCCACTTGCAATTAATTACGATTACACAGGTATGCTTAATAATATCCAATCAAGGCGGCAGATAATCTTGCAGAAATGCAATGTACCACAACGAAATGATAACAGTGGTGGTAGTACAGGAGTTGCAATGTCAGACGCAACAGGTTGGTCACAGGCTGAGACAGCGGCAGCAAAACAGCAATTAATTACTGATGGCTGCAAAATGGAAGAAATAAAAGTTGTTCTTGCGGCTATTAAGTTTTCAAACAATGTTAGCAGAAGTAACCCATTACTTAAATTAAGGGCAAGAGATGTAAAGCCTAACATTAAGCGACAAAAAACTTATGAAATGTCAACCAAGGTTAATGCCATGGCAACATTGATAAGCCACGGATTTAGCCTTAAAGATACAGTTGATGCAATTCCATTCTTTGATGACCCTAACGATGTTGTAGCGAGAAGCGGAGAGATGGTTAAGGCATATCAAGACAGTATAATCAACAAAGGCACGCAGAACCAAGCGGAGGGTGGAGATGGAGAACAGCCACCTAATAAAGACCGCACAATGCAAGACTTATCAGACCAGACAGAAAATAGTCCGGTTATAGATAAGAGCAGAACAGATAAATAATTGATATTGAGCCACAAGGTAGAAAATGCCTTGTGGCTTTTTATATGCCCTAGAGAAAGGGCAATACAAATATCGCAAGAAAGTTGAGAGAACAACAAAAAACGCAGAAAGCAGAGGTAAAAAAAATATGGCAGATGTAATTAACGCAACAACAGAACCAACAACTGACAATGAACCACAGAACGAAGAGCATACACCTAGCGTAGAAGAACTTATGGCACAGCTCGCTAGTGAAAGAGCTGAAAAAGAGAAGTATAAGAACGCTTCCGATAAAGCCAGTTCAGAAGCAGCTAAGTATAAGAAAGAACTTCGCTCGAAGCAGACAGCAGAAGAACAGGAAGCGGAAGCAAAAGCGGAAGCTGAAAAATTGCAGGCTGAAAAGTTCGAGAACATGAGCAAAGAACTTAATCATATGAAAGCTGTCAATGCTTATCAGAAAGTTATAGGTGATGGAAAGGATATTGATTCTTTGATTGAGGCGGTTACAGATGCAGACCATAGCCTTATAGCAACTGTAATTGCTAATGAAGTGCAAAGACAGGTTAAAGAAGCAAAGGCAGAGTGGCTTAAATCAAGACCGGCTATTAATGCAGGCGGTGGAGAAGAAAGCACGATAACACAGGAACAGTTTAACAAGATGAATTACCACGAAAGAGTGGAGTTCAAAAATAAGAATCCAGAACTTTATAAAAAGTTCACAGAGTAGAAAACGGAGGTAAAGAAACTATGCCACAGACTAAGTTAGAAAATTTAGTAGACCCACAAGTAATGGCTGATATGGTATCAGCTAAGTTACCAAAGAAAATTAAGTTTTCGCCTATTGCAAGAGTTGATACAACACTTGTAGGCAGACCGGGAAGCACAATCGTTGTGCCAAAGTATGCTTATATTGGTGACGCAGAAGATGTAGCAGAAGGTGTTGCTATGGGTACAACAGTACTTACAACATCTACAACAGAAGCAAAGGTTAAGAAAGCAGGTAAGGCTGTAGAGCTTACAGATGAATCAGTATTATCTGGTTATGGCGACCCACTTGGTACAGCTATCAATCAGATTGCTATGTCAATCGCTGCAAAAGTTGATAATGACAGCTATGACGCACTTTGCACAGCACCTATTGATTACGATGGAACAGCAGCACCTATCAGCTATTCAGCAGTTGTAGCGGCTAATAGCAAATTTGATGATGAATCTGATTCATCACTTACAAAGATATTATTCATTAACCCAGCACAGGAAGCAACATTACTTAATGACGATGATTTCAAGAGCAATGACAAGTACCCACTTAATGTAATTATGAATGGAACTATCGGTTCTATTGCAGGAGCGCAGGTTGTTAAGTCTAAAAAAGTTAAGCTGGTTAAGTATGAGCTTGATGATTCAACAGGAACAATCAATGTTGTAGCTGATACAACAAGTGAGGATGCAACGAATGTTCACCTTGACACAGCACTTGCACATACGCTTAAGCCAAAGGGCAAAGAAATTAAGGTAGGTAGCAAGTTAAAGTCTGTTACAACAGAGTTCTACGCTTGCCCTATTGTTATCGTGTCAGCAGATGACCCTAACGAGGACGCAGGTGCAGATGGCGCATCAGAGGAAGAGAATGCACTTACAATCTATATGAAGAGAAGCGTTGAGATTGAATCAGACAGAGATATTCTTGCAAAGACAACTGTTATCTCTGGTGATGAACACTATACAGCAGTCTTAAGCAATGATTCAAAGGTTGTTCTTGCTAAGTTTGGAAAGTAAGAGGTGTTTATATGTTATTAAGACGACATAAAATCAACGCCGCAAAGCAGAGCGAAGAAGTAACAGCAGATAATGTAAGACAAGAAGCTGTTTATGGAGATGAGCTTAAGTATGAGGAAGAGCAGGACAAGTTCCCTGCTCAACCTACAAGCGACTACACAAAGACAGATATTAAGCGTATGTCAACAGCGGACTTGCAGACACTTGCCTTAGAACAAGGTATTGAGAACGCAATGGAGCTTACAGGAGCAGAACTTAAAGAACTGTTAATTGAGAAATTAGGGTTATAGGAGCTGAAATTATGGAATACACCACATTAGAGCAAGTTAAAATCAGACTTAAACAATTTCATATTGATACAGTCACAAATGATGATGAAACAACATCTGATGTGGTAGTGTTCGATAACAAAGAAGATAATCCGGTAATCGAACAGCTTATTAAACAGGCTGCAGAAGATGTAAAGGCAAAGAGAAATTATCCAGACAGCTACACAGATGAAATGATAGCTGAAGACTTAAAGAAACACCAAAGTGTCATTGTCAATCTGGCTGTCTATGACCATTCACAGTCTGGTGAAGAATTTATGGAAAGTTTTAGCGAGAATGGTGTGAGCAGAGCTTGGAGAGACAGAGAAAAGCTATTTGTCGGGGTATTTCCATTTGCTAAAGTTTTATAAAGAAGATTGAGCGTGACCATTATGGTTGCAGGCGGCGCACATTAAGCGGTGGTGGGCAGTGCGTCAAAAGGAGATTCAAATGAAAAGTATTTTGATTCAAACTTATCTTGTAGTGCTTCCGATAGTGCTTGGATATATAGTTTGGCTTCTTAAACAGCAAAAGAAAAGCAGGGATGCGAACAGTAAAGGAACAATGCTCCTTTTGCGCGTCCAACTTATTGAATACCATGCAAAGTACACCAGAATCGGAGAAATACCATCATATGCCTATCAAAACTTCTGTGAGATGTATGATGCGTACCATGCGCTAGGTGGAAATGGAATGGTTACGAAAATGAAACATGAGATTGAAGAGATTCATATAGGGAAAGGAGATAAGAGCCATGAGGAATTGGAAGGATTGGACTAAGAAAGCCGGAATCCGAGCAATCAAGACTGTTGCACAGGCGGCGGTTGCCGGAATTGGAACGGCGGCATTTATGGGCGCGGTGGATTGGAAATATGTTCTTTCTGCATCAGTCCTTGCCGGAGTGTTATCACTTCTGACAAGTGTTGCCGGAATCCCGGAGGAAAACACCAATGCTTGACATTAACAAGCAGGAAATGAAGTATTCTCAATCCGGTCAGAGGGTATTCATCCCACAAACTGACGAAAATGGAGATATTGTCTATGAAGGGTACAAGGATTCCGATGGAAACTTTGTACCTTATTTAGATTCCGAAGGCAACAAGATTCCAAAAGGCGAGGAAGTTGAAGGGTTTTCAGAACCTACGACATTCCAAGCCAATATCAGCAATAAGCTGTCGGAAGCCCTTGTGAAAGAATTTGGAATTGATGATAGTACATCATACTGTCAGCTTGTCACGGATAAAGGATATTTGCCACTGAAAGCCGGTGATGTGGTGTGGAAACGTTCGGAAGTCAAGCACACTGATGATGGACTTGTGGATTCAGAAACCGCAGATTACATCGTAAAAGGTGTTGCTGATGAAGGATTGACCACGGATTTGTTCCTTCTTCGGAAGAATATTAAGTAGGTGATTGCATGAAAAAGAAACCTATTTCAATGACACTATCCACTAAGTCCATACAAGACACTATAAAGAAATTAGAGCAGTACCGCGATAGTTTACAGGCTAAATGCGATTTACTTGTTTCTAGGCTTGCACAGGAAGGTCAGACGGTGGCAATAAAACAAATATCGAAATCTCCAATCGGAAACACGATAACGGTAAGGGTAGATAAAGCACCACAGTTAATGACCTCAAACGCGATTCTGATTGCAACCGGAAAAACGGTAACGTCAGAAGATAGAGAACCGTTCTATACTTTGTTGGCGGTAGAGTTTGGAGCCGGTATTTTTTATAACTCCAAAGAGAACCCAAAAGCACCGGAACTTGGATTCGGTGTCGGCACGTATCCGGGGCAAATACACGCTTTTGAAGATGGTTGGTACTATTGGGATGATAAGACCGAAACATGGCGTTATACCCACGGTATCAAAGCCACAATGCCAATGTATAATGCGGAACAACAGATTATTCAACAGTATGTAAAGATTGCAAGGGAGGTATTCGGTGGAAAATGAGTTAAATAGTTGGGCACTTGATTTTGAAGATACCTTATGTTCCCTTTTAAAATCGTACATGGAAAGCAAGGTAAGAGGAATTAAAGTGACGCAAGATGAAGAATCGGGCGGTACCGCAACATTCCCGACACTTTTAGTCAGACAAATCGGTGGCACAGAAGCCGGACGAACCAATGAAGCAAAGACAATCAATGCAATTCGCCCAACTTTTCAGATCACAATTACAAACAAAGGCTCAAGAAAAGCAACTAAGGACATCGCAGCATATGCGGTGTCTTTTTTTAAGCAACAAATGTTTGAGGTATCAAATGTAATCCAAACAATTTCCAAGCAAGTGCGAACGGTTACATTCCGTGCAACTCGCGTAATTGGAAACATTGAGCATTTAGATCAGCTATAAGCAGAAAGGAAGTAGAAAATATGGCATCAACAAGTTATAGAACTCGTGTCATTGTAAAAGAGCACACGGAAAAACAGGCTGACTTTGCGGGAACATATAATCTTTTGGTTGCGGCTAAGTCAGTTCCAAGTCCTGCATCGCCGCCAAACACTGTTGAGTCAACAACAATGGAAGATGACCAGCAGACTTTTGAAAAAGGTATTAAGACTTCTGATTCAAGAGAAATCACAGGAAACCTTGAAAAAGAATATCTTTCAAAGGTGGATGGATATGGAGATAAAAAACTTGATATTATCCATCTGTATGGAACGGACGGTATCGGCGGTGTAGCGAAGTACGCATATGTCGGAACCGCAACGGCTACACCAAACGATGTAGGCGGAAACGATGAAATCCTTGAAATGACGGTAACAGTTATTCCAAGTACAGCATCAGAGCTTGTTACAGATAAGCTGACTGTTGTTGATAACAACGATGGAACATTCACTGTAACAGTGGTGGGGTAAAAAGCCTATCGGACGAGCAATCGACCGAGCCGGTAGGCGAGGATGAACGGTCGATAGCAGAACTTGAAACAATATAAAATAAGCAACAATGGGGCGGTGGCAACACTGCCCCTTGCCAATATAGGGCAGAAAGGCAAGGTAAAGCATGAAAGTTAAATTAGGTGGAAAAGAATATACAATTCAGTTTGCAACAAGACCATCGTTAAAATCACATATCTTACAGGATATTATGAAGACGCAGGACATGGAAGATATTTCTTCTATGGAAGATATTTTTCTTGAAACACTTCCTAAGACACTTCTTGTGGGATTGCAGATGCATCACAATGACGAATTTGGATATGATTACAAAACAAACAAAGGCTACGATGAGCAGCTTGAGAAGGTGTCTGACATTCTCTATGATGCGATTGATACAAACGAGATTAACTGCATGGATTTATTTGCTGATATGCAGGAGGAAATGATGACAAACGGTTTTTTAGCGCAGATGATGGAGTCATTGGAGAAAGCACAGGAGCAGGAGCAGGAGAAGAAAAAGACCCCATCCAAAGCGAAAGCCAAGAATTAACATGGGAATATTACGTTGCGGAAATCCGTCCGTTTTACCTTGTGGTAACGAAAGGCTACGGATTTTCCATTGATGATATAGATATGATGAATCCAGAGTTGCTTAAGCCTTATGTGGATGCATATAAGGCAGAATGGAAGCAACGCGACATGGAAATGTATATGTGGTTTGGCAGATATGCAACGTCAGCACTTGTGACAGCAATAGACGCGACATTCGGTAAGGGTAATAGTAAGTACGTGAAAGAAACTTGCTATGATTCCATCGAAAAGCATAATACGGACGATCCCGATGCAGAGATGCGAGAAATGCTTAAGGCAGAAGAAGCATGGGCGGCTGAATCAAGGAAATCACATTTACCAAAGCCAAAGATAGTTTAAGAAAAGAGGTATTGCTATGGCAGTAATTATCGGAAGTGCTAGGCGCGATGAACACGGAAACTGCTATTCTGGTGGAAAAGCCGGAGACCAGACCGGACAGGAAGTGTCTACGCAGAAGTTTTACAACCATTCTAAGGGATGGTACGTGCTAAGGGCGAAGGACGATAGGGTTGCGGAGAAGTTAGCCGAAGCTATGAAGATTGCGTGTGGCAACAAAAATATCGGCTATGACCAATTGGAACGCTACGGAGTCATTAAGCATGGTATCAACACAAAGGTCAAGACGGAATGCGATTGTTCTTCTCTTGTACGTGCTTGTATTATCTATGCATCCGGTAAGGATGTGGGAGATTTCAATACATCCAATGAACGACCGGTAATTTTGAAATCCGGTTTGTTTGATGATATGGGGTCTTATCATGCCGGGTTTATTCTTCGCAACGGAGATATTCTTGTGACACGCATAAAAGGGCACACAGTTATTGTTGTAAAAGGCGCAAAGAAATGCAAAACCAAGTATTATCCGAAGTATACCGGAAATTCCGGTTCAATAGTCGAAGCATTAAAAGCGGTTGGGGAAGATGATGTGTCGAAAGAACATCGTGCGGAAATCGCAAAAAAGAACGGATTTTCCAATTTCAAGTTTACATCAGAGGAAAATTCAAAGATGCTTTCTCTTCTGAAAAAGGGAAAACTGAAAAAGTAATTCAAGGGCGGTAAGGGTCAAATCTTACCGTCTTTTTCTTATGTAGAAAGTTGGTGGATAAATGGAATTAGAGTCTCTTGAAATAAAAATCCAAGCGCAGGCACAACAGGCAAGCGGTCAGATAGATGCGCTTGTGACAAGACTTGGGCGATTATCTTCCGCGCTTTCTGGGCTTAGTACCGGAAATCTGAATAGTCTTTCCACAGGGGTAAACAGACTCGCAGGGGCAATGACGGCAATGCGTGGAATTGACACACGGACTTTTTCTGCAGTTGCAAGAAATGTAAGCAAATTAGGCTCTATCAACAGCAAACAGATTAATGCTGCGGCTGGTTCTATGCGTCAGATTTCCAATGCGGTAAAAGGGATTTCTGGAATGTCGGCATCTGTTAAGGGTCTGACCGAACTTGCATCTGCAATCAAACAGCTTGGCTACCAGAGTTCCACCAAGGCGATTGAAAATATTCCGAAACTTGCAGTTGCTATGCGACAGCTTATGTCTGAACTGTCGAAAGCCCCTAGCGTGAGCCGGAATATTATTGACATGACAAATGCATTGGCAAAATTATCGCGTACCGGTGGAGCGGCAGGGACAGCGGCAAAAAGCATCACAAGCTCATTTAGCGGATTTAGTTCCAGTGCTTCTGCGGTTACCAAGAAGTCGTTCTCCCTTGCGTCTGCAATCGGAAAAGTGTATGCAACGTATTGGGCTTTATTTCGCGGATTTAGGCTACTTGGAGACGCCATTGACATATCATCCTCACTGACAGAGGTTGAGAACGTTGTAAGGCAGACATTCGGGCAGTATGAAAGCCTAATTAACAATTTCGCAAAAACATCAATTGAAAAATTTGGTATGTCTGAATTGTCCGCGAAACAGTTTGCAAGCCGTTTCCAGGCCATGGGAACTGCCCTTGATATTCCGCAAGGGCAGATGGCAAAAATGTCTATCCGGTTGACAGAATTAGCCGGAGATATGGCTTCATTCTATGATGTGAGCCAAGAAGATACTGCCAAGAGTCTGCAATCTGTATTTTCCGGTACTACGGCACCTATGCGGCGTTATGGTATCGACTTGACACAGGCAACATTAAAGGAATGGGCGTTAAAGCAAGGACTTGATGCGAACATTTCTTCAATGACGCAGGCTGAAAAAGCCATGTTGCGTTATCAGTATGTGCTTGCGCATACAACCAATATCACCGGAGATTTCGCACGTACAGCCGATACATGGCATAACCAGATAACCATGCTTAAAGAGAACTTCAAAGCACTTGGAGCGGTTGTTGGTGGTGGTTTAATCAATGCATTCAAGCCATTTATCAAGGTGCTTAATTCAGTTCTGCAAAAGGTTATTTCCTTCGCAGAGATGGTAACAAATGCTTTAGGTTCTATCTTCGGATGGAAGTATGAAGCAAGCAAAGGGGCAGGAATCAGCGGTCTTGCTGATGATATTGGAAGCGCATCTAATGGCATGGACGATTTAAGTGATGCTGCAGGAAGCGCAGGGAAAAACACAGGCGGTATCGCAAAGAATGCCAAGAAAGCAAAAAAGGAAATCCAGCAGGCAACTCGTGCATTTGATGAATTAAAGGTTATTTCAAAACAAAGTAAAGATAATACTTCCGGTTCCGGGAATAAAGGTTCTGGTTCTGGATCTGGTTCAGGTGCTGGTGGCGGCACCGGTGCTGATGGTGGATTAGTTCAGACGGACACCATCTTTAAGAAATTCAAAAGCAAAATCAAAGACCTTGAACAGTTGGGAGAGTCTATTTCCGGTGCGTTAATTAACGCAATGAAAAAAATTAAATGGGAAAAAGTGTATGCAAAAGCTGAAGGCTTTGGAAGGGGATTAGCCAAATTCCTTAACGGACTATTTAAAGGGCAAAAAGGAACAACGCTTTTCGGAGAAACCGGAAAACTGATCGCAAATTCATTAAACACGGTGCTTCATGGATTGGATTCGTTTGGAACGACATTTAATTGGAAGCAATTTGGAAATTCAATCGCAGACGGAATAAACAAGTTTTTCCAAAACTTTGACTTTGCATTATTGGCTAAAACGCTTAATGCATGGGCGCAAGGGGCATTTGATGCGGTCACTACGGCATTAAGTAAAATTTCTTGGAAGGATGTTTGGAAAGGTGTCAAGGAGTTTTTAAGCAACCTAGACGTAAAGACGGTTGCGATTATCATCGGTGCGCTGACAATCAAAAAAATTCTTGGATTGCATCTTGCAAAAACCGCACTTGGAATCATAGGGACTTCCATTTCAAAAGCAATTGCTGGTTCACTTGCATCAAGGCTTGGCGTTGAAATTGCGGCAAATGAGGGAATCTCGGCAGTATTGTCTACCGCTTTGTCAAAAAAAATAGGTGGGGCGTTTGCTACACTTGGAACAACTGTTTCAGCTGGTGTCAAAGCTTTATTCGGTAGCGGTGCGGCAGAGAGCGCACTTTCTTTTATCAGTCCGGTAGCAAAAGCTATAACCGGGATTGGCTCTGTTGCAATTGGCGCGTTTACTGCAATATCAAACTTTGTGACCATGCTAAAGAACGGATTCAGTTGGCTTAATGAAGCACTTATGCTTGTCGGAGTTACGATTACGGCAGTCGGGGCGGTTATTTTAGGGGTAGCGGCAGCACCGGCAGCGATTACCGCAGGAATAGTAGCCGCTGTTGCAACGGCAACTGTAGTAGTCAAGGATCATTGGAAAGAAATAAAAGAAATTTTCTCAAAAGCAGGAGATTGGTTTAATACTAATGTGATTAAGCCAATAAGCGGATTTTTTAAGGGATTATGGGAATCCGTTTCCGGTTTTTTCTCTTCTTTATGGAAAGATATATCCGGTGTATGGAAAACAGTTTCTGGATGGTTCAATACTAATGTTATAACTCCTATTGTTTCATTTTTCCAAGGATTTTCGAAAAGAGTCGGTCAAATCTTTCAAGGATTGTGGATTATTGTCAAGGCTGTATGGATTGTTGTTTCTGATTGGTTTAAATCAAAGGTAATAGAGCCAATAAAGAAGAATTTTGAATTATTGAAATCGGCAGTATCAACCGCATTTAAGGTTCTATGGACAACTGTGAAATCGGTATGGGCTGTGGTTTCCGGTTGGTTTAAGGAGCATGTTACAACACCTATTAAGAATGCTTTTAGTTCAGCAAAAGAATCTATTCAGAAAGCATTTAGCGCGGCAAAAACAGCGGTAACCGGGGCGTGGAACAGTGTTTCTAGTTGGTTTAAAGAACATGTAACCACCCCGATAAAAAATGCTTTCTCGAAGATGAAAGAAAGTGTAGCTGAAATATTCAGCAAATTATGGAATAGCGTGAAAAGTGGCGTTGCCGGGGCAATGAACACCGTAATTTCAAGAATTGAAACAGCAATAAATTCATTGATCGGTGGAGTGAATACCGTTTTGAGAGGGTTCAACAGTGTTGTTTCTGCGGCGGCTAAAGTAGCAAAGGTAAAGTGGAGCGGAGTCGATCTTGTGCCGAAAGTGAGCCTACCTAAAGTAAAGGCTTATGCAACGGGCGGTTTTATGGATAAATATAGCATAGCAACAGTTGGAGAAAATGGACTTCCGGAAATTATGGGAACAGTCGGAGGTAAGCCAGCGGTCGCAGGAAGCCAAGAAATTACTGGAATCAAAGATGCTATCAATTCAACATCTGCGCAAGAGGTTTCCTTATTACGACAGCAAAATCAGTTATTACAAGCTATTTTACAGAAAAATTTCGGAATTACTACAAACGACATAGGAAAAGCCGCAAGGGATTATGGGAGAGAACATTACAATCGAACCGGAGACAATGTCTATGTTTTTTAGTGACTTCTATAATCGAACGTGATATAATTCTAAATAAATCATATCACAAGAAAGGAGTCATTATGAGAAACACAAAAAAAATATTAGTAGCGATGGGGTTGGCATTTGCCGTTTTGACTTCGGCTATGCCAATCCAAAATGCAGATGGGAAACAGATTGTTGCACAGGCGGCAACTATCAAATTAAACAAGAAAGCCATTTCGCTTGATGTTGGGAAAACACAGAAATTGAAAGTTACCGGAACAAAAGCAAGAGTTAAATGGAGTTCAACCGAACCAAGCATTGCAAAGGTAGATAAAAGCGGCATTGTTACGGCAGTATCATCCGGAACGGCAACGGTCAAGGCTAAAGCCGGAAAGAAAGTGATGTCTTGCAAAGTAACCGTGAAAGAGAAAATCAACAGACTTGCATACGAAGATTCGAGCATTAGAGTTTACTTTACAGGGCTAAAGAAGGGAACATATCCGGACGAACTTATAGCTTGCTTGACAATCGAAAATATTACAGACAATAATATTACGGTTAATTCTGACGCATCATCAGTAAATGATGTTATGGCGGAAGGAACGTTATATCAAGATTTATCTCCACATAAAAAAGCCTATGTAACGTGGTGGACAATGGATGATAACATTGTGAGCTTGCCAATAAAGAATATTGACAACATACAACTATCCCTAGTTGTCTGGAATGAGGACTCGGAAGATTCCGACTACTACGTGACAGATTCTTTTGGGTTACTGAAATGAGTTAAAGGATTTTTGGGAGGAATTTGATCATGAAACAAAGTGGATGGGGAATTGCATCTTTAGTGTGCGGAATAGCAGGCATTTTGTTAGCGTGTGTTGCGATAGGTGTAGTTCCTGCAATAATCGGTCTTGTATGCGCAATTATTGCACTTACGCAAAAATGGAAAGGGCATGGAACTGCAATTGCGGGTCTGGCTTGTTCAATAGTTGCGATAATTATTTTTATTTTTGCGGCACTCGTATTTGACGAAAGTGATTCAGACCAACCTAAAAAAGTTGAAAACAATCGAGATGCGGAAGTATTGGACGATGAAACGGAAGAATCGACCGATTCATACGATGACTACTTCACATTAGGCGATTCGGTTGAGACTAATGACTTGATAATAACATTTTCATCTGCAAAATTAACATTGGACGATGTTGCGTATCAAAGTCCTGATGATGGAAATGCGTTTATGAAACTAGATTTTTAGTTTGAAAATATATCAGATGAAGATCAAGACATTTCTGGATATGATTTTTCGGCATACGCAGACGATTATGCTGTTGATTACATAGACAGCACATTTGACACAACGCTTAGTCCGGGTAAAAAAACTAAAGGTTCAATATATTTTGAAGTGCCTATGGACACGAATGTTTTTGACACAGAATACAGTACAAGCTATTATGGAAATTCAAAAGTAAAATTTTCAATAGTGGCAGAAGAATAAAAGTATAAGCCGTGGAAACACGGCTTATTTTAATTCCAAAATCGGATTGACACAAAATCGAAAATAGTCTATCCTTATTACTAAGGAAACAACCTTATCCGTGAAGATGCGGATTACTTACTTGAACGCCATACTGTACGAAAGAGGAAACCAATGTGATTTCACAAGTGGCTTCCTCTTTTTTATTCAGATAAAAATGTATGGAGGTAGACACGAATGAAAAAATCACAACTTATGCTTAAGATTCAAAACAGCATTGAGGTATTTGAGAATCCAATATTCGGACAGATCAGAATGGTCATGGTCGATGATGAACCATGGTTTGTTGGAAAGGATATATGCGAAGTATTTGGAGATACGAATTACAGAAGAAGCCTTTCAAATATTGATGATTCTGATAAGGGTGTGTCACAAATTGATACTCCCGGTGGAAAACAAAGAATGACGGTTGTTAATGAAAGCGGTTTGTATTCCTTGCTCTTTCAGATGCAACCACAGAAAGCAAAGGGTGTGTCACAAAACGACTCCCTTATAAACGAAAGAAAAGAAAAACTTCATAAGTTCAAACGTTGGGTAACATCCGAGGTTCTCCCTACAATCCGTAAAACAGGTGGGTATGTCAATAATGATGAATTATTTATTTCTACTTACCTACCATATGCAGATGAAAACACTAAACTGATATTTTCACAGACATTAAAAACTGTTAGAGAGCAGAACGAAACCATTAAAAGACAGCAGAAAGAAATCATCCATAAGGAAGATGTTATTATCGGACTCGTTGATGATATTGACTTGGCAACCAAGAGACAGCGGATAACACAGATTGTCCGTTTTGGTGCCGATGGAAAGTATCAAGAACGCTATTCGTTGCTTTATGGAGAATTTGAAAGGAAATATCACTGCAACCTTAAATCAAGGATGGAAGGGTGCGCACTCAAACCGAAAGTAAGAAACAAGATGGATTATATCGACAGGGAAATGGGAATGATTCCGCAGTTGTACGAAATCGCTTGCAAACTTTTTGAAAACGATGTAGAAAAGCTGAAATCTGAATGGGAATCAGTAGTAGCTTAAAATTTAATCAAATGGATAGCATCTACCAAAAGGTAGGTGCTATTTTTATACCCATTTTTAGGAGGTAAACGATGGGATATGGCGGATATTTAGTAAAGTTTGGCAATTATACCATACCAAACAATTTAATAAAGCAGGACACGTTTAGTTCCTATGTAAACATGCAGGATAAAGACCCTTGGACGGATGAAAACGGATATGAGCATCGTGATGCCGTGGAACTGAAAGCCTTAAAGGTCGAGTTTGAAACTAAAGCCATGCTGACCGAAAAGCAGTTTGATGATTTTTGGAAGAACATCGAAAAGAACTATACCAAGGCAAAGGAGCGCGGTGGCTATATCACGGCATATGTGCCGGAGAAACGCGGATATGTGACACAGTACGGATATATCGCTGACATTCAGCCTACGTTCTATTCTGTGGCACATGGGAAGATAAAATATGACCCAATCAAGTTTTCATTTATAGGCGGTGTGTATGATAAATAGTAGTTTAAAAGAAAAGTATTGGGATTCCGCGACAGATAAGCAGATGGTCATATCTGTTGTTGGAACGAATCAGAAGATAGACAATTCGATGCTTGAAATCGGTACGTTTGCACTTGAAGAAAGCCTTTGTTCGGAATCTGAATTAAAGTTTGGAGCGTGCGAAGCGAATTGCGTAAAATTCACAGCGCGGAACACCGCAGGAAACATTATTGGAAAGACAATCTCTATCGAAGAAACAATCGACGGAGATAGCGAAAATCCGATGCCATACGGAGTTTTTAAGGTTGCATCCGATGTTCCTACGGCCGACCGAACGAAACGGCAGATTACGGCATATGACGCTATGTACGACATTATCAATACGGATGTAAAGTCTTGGTATGCAGGACTTAGCTTTCCAATGACACTTAGGCAGTTCCGCGATAGCTTTTTTGCGCATCTTGGAATTGCGCAAGTCGAAACGAGCCTTGTCAATGATTCCATGACGGTCAATAAGACGATTGTAGCCACACAGACGGACGATTCAAGCGCAGTCACAGAAGAGTCCGCTATCAGCGGAAAAACGGTTGTGACGGCAATCTGTGAGATTAACGGATGCTTTGGTAATATCAACCGGAATGGCAAGTTTGAGTATGTCTTTCTGAAAGCAATCACAAGCGCACTTTATCCGGCAGAAGATTTATTTCCGTCTGACAATTTATTTCCGTCTGATGCAAACACAGAGTCCATGACCGGACACTATATCACGTTTGATTATGAGGATTTCCAAAGCAAGGCAATCACACAGCTTGAAATCAAGACAAGTGAAGATAATGCCGGTGCTATTGTTGGAACTGCCGGAAACAACTATTCGATTACAGGAAACTTTCTTGTATCAGACAAGACCGGAGCAGAGTTGGAACGGATTGCAAATAACCTATTGCCGATTATGGCACAGGCGGCATACACACCGATTAAAAGTTGCACCTGTGTCGGAAATCCATGTCTGACACTTGGGGAACCAATCCGATTCAATACCACGAGAGAGATTGTTGAAACGTACATTCTGCAAAGAACCTTAACCGGAGTACAAAGCAAGAGAGATTCAATCTCGGCACAGGGCACGCAGACACACTCTGCAAAGGTTAATTCTATCAGAGATACGCTTGAAAGCGTGGAAAGACGTACCGGAAAGTTAGAAAGGAATGCAGACCATCTTCAATCCACGTATGAGGATTTAGAGGAACAGACAAATACCAAGTTTGAGCAGACCGCAAAAAGCATTGTCGCAGAAGTCAATCGTGCGCAAAAGGCAGAGGGTGCATTGGACGCATCCTTGGAATTGAAGTTAGGCAGAGACGAGAACGACCAAGTTATTTCTATGATCAATGCCAGCGCAGACCAGATTATGCTTCGTGGGAACAGGCTCATAGTCGAAAGCAACAACTTCAGACTTGATGGAGCTGGACGAGTAACAATAATCGATTCGCTAAACTTTAATTCGACAGCGCTCGGTGATGACCTTACAATTATTGGGCTTGACGGAAGAGGCAGACCCATGCTGCAAAACATACTCATTGACCTAGGCACTGTAACAGATTCAAACGAGGAAAACTTGGCAACTGAAAGTTATGTTGACAATTCGCTGAGCGACTACGCAACCAAAAGCGAATTGCCAAGTGGGTATTTTACAGATGTAGATTATACACTTAATGATAGCTCTACAACCAAGTATTCGCCCAGACACTTTAATAAAGTGTCTAATTTTGGCTCGAGGGAAAGTACCTTGGATATCGAGGGTCTTTTGATTTCTATTCCGAGTTCCGATAAAAGGCTGAAAAATAATATACAATCATTAAGGGATATTAAAAGCGTTTATATGGCAATGTGCCCGGTTGAATATACATGGAAACCCGGATACATCACGCAACACACAGGCTTACAGTTTGGTTTAATTGCGCAGGATTTAGAGAAGATTTTGCAGGATGCCGGATTGTCCGATAGCGGACTTGTACTAAAAGAAAATGCCGAAGAGGATGAAAAAGCAATTCACGGAGATTCAAAGACATGGAAAATTGACAAGGAAAATCTCCATGCAATGCACATACAGATGATCCAGATGCAGCAGAAAGAAATCGAACTTTTGCAGCAGAAAAACGAAGATCTGGAACGCAGATTATCAGCGTTAGAAAGGAGTGTGAACCATGCAGAAAATTTATAGCCGGACATACTGGGAGAATTTTCCAAGCGAGAAGACCGCAATTAATCAAAATAGGCTGAACAACATAGAGAGTGGCATTGATGCAATCGACGATCGTGTGTGCGCACTCGACACCACGAAAGTTGACTTGACCAAAGCTAACGAGCTTGTAAAGGAAATCCTTTGGGATGAATCCAACGGAACGCTGACGGTCGTTAAGATGAACGGTTCCAAGTCGGTCATTGATACCAAGTTGGAGAAGCTGGCAGTCAACTTCAAGTACAATCCGCAGACACAACAGCTGATTATTACACTTGATGATGGCACCACGCAGAATGTTGATTTGTCTGCGCTGATTACAGAATATGAATTTCTTGATTCCGATACAATCGCATTCGAGATTGTGGGTGGCAAGGTCAAGGCTATCGTTAAGAATGGTTCCATTACGGAAGATATGCTGCAGCCGAACTTCTTGGCAGATGTTAAAGTTGAAGCCGAAAAAGCGAAAGCATCAGCATCCGCTGCAGATGCGTCAGAAAAGGAATCCACGGTACAAGCTAATCTATCCAAAGAGTATGCGGATAAGGCCAAGGAATACAGCGATAACATTGATAAAAAAACTCATCTGGCAACATTTGATGTGAATGAGGACGGCGAGCTGATCTATACAGATAACACAGCAGATGTGTTTACCGTTGATGATGACGGAAATTTGAATTGGGAGGTGGCTTAGAATGGCTATAGCAGGAAGAGTGGCAATTGTGCCAAAGGGCGATTGGAGCGCAGATGCTACATATAAGAGATTGGATGCAGTAACTTATAATAACACATTGTATTTTGCGAAAAAAGAAGTTCCGGCAGGAACGGCAACAAGCAATACGGAATACTGGTCTAAGTCTATCGTGGGCGGTGCTAGTGCGATTGCAACAACAGAGGATGCCGGAGTTGTAAAGCCGGACGGAAAAAGCATGAGCGTAGATGAAAGTGGAACGCTTAGTATTAACTTGGATGGCACCACAATTACATTGGACGAAGCGAAAAACGTCATAAAGTTGGCTGATACCTTAAAAGAGAAAATCAACGGGGCGTTCCCGGCGGCAAACTTAATCAACAACCTTACCACTACAGAAGCGGGATTCGGGCTGGATGCCCGACAGGGAAAGGCTTTGGATGATAAAATCACTGAAATAAACGGCAGTTTAAATAATGTTACAAAAATTTATGGCAGCATCAAAGCTGGAGAAAACCTAGAAATGAGAGCTGGAAATTTATATAATGCAATTTACATATTTGGAAAATTGGTTATGATTTCTTTCTCAATATATCCAACAGCCGATCTTTACAGCGGACAAATATTAGCAGAATTACCAAAGTCATTACACGCTAAAATTGAATGGAATAATCTTAGTGGTGCAATATTGTTAAGCGGTTATTGTCCATTTGTTTTTTCAGATAATAAACAATACATTTATATCCGAACAGATAATATAGCCGTTCATGCTGGTGATGAAATCCGAGTTTGGGGTATTGGTTTCTTAAATTCTTAAATCAATATCGGATAGCTAAATGAAACATAGACCGGTAATGTGGTATTCATATGTGCGCCAAGATAGGTTTCGTTATAATTTATATAGAAAAATGCATCTACTCTGTTAGAAACCCCTGCAACTTCTCCAAAAGCACCGCTACTCATGGCTGCTTTTGGCATTTTATCGTACATTAGAATTCCAGCACCTGTACTATCAGGATGAGCCACGTCCCACGCGCTTACATAGCATACGTCATTTCTAACTGTAAAATTTAGCGCTCCTTTCCAGCCGGTATTTAAGTCTGCAAGATTAATATGTGTTGCCGTTTCGCCTTTTAAACTGCCGTTTAAATAAGTTTAGTAACCCATAAATTTACACATAGAAAGGAATAAAAATATGGACAAAATAATTTTGAAAAACAAAACAGAGTTCGAGATCGCCGAAGGAGCGAGTCTCGGCAATATTCAGATTCAGTCGAAAGACTTTAATGGAATCAAGTCAATCACAGATGCCTTCTCGGAAGAGAATATCTCAAAGGTTACATTTACGCACAACGATCAGACTTCCGGTGAGTATGATGATCTTAAGTATGAAGGATTCTCATATGTGCCAAATAAGGGCAAGGATGGCACTGAAGATGGTACATACACCGTAACGGTCAGCTTGAGGACTAAGACAGAGATGGAGAAAGCAATCGATGAATTGAAAGCCGGGCATGAGTCCAATGCCGGAGCAATTCAGGATCTTGCAGATATGGTAGCAGGAGGTGAAGCATAATGGTTAAATTTTACGTGAGACGTATTCTTATAGACAAGAAAATGACGATTGATGAAGTGCCGATGCGTTGGCGCGCAAAAGTACAAGAAGAGATTGAGAAACAGCTCTCCGCTTCTCTGCAATGACATTTTCTGTCGAAACTTGCGACCGAAAAATGTTGAAATCATGCATATTACAGTGATACTATGGACTTGTCCGAAAGGACACTTCAAGTTCTGGCATGGGTGGGGCTTGGCATGGCTCCGCCCATAATTGGGGATTGACTATGCCAAACATACGTTCTGTAATTGCTTTGTTGGTACATAATAGTTTGTGATTGGAGGTTTTATGGTGGGAGAAGTAAAAACAAAAGAGACTTACAAAGAAGAAATTATAACTATGATAAAAGAAATTGAAGATTATAAGATTTTACGAATTTTGCATGAATTTGTAAAAGCTGGGTTAAAAGAAGAAAAAGCAGGGCGTTGAACCCTGCCTTTTCTTTTAGAATATAAATTTTTCGAAAAATTCACATAACAATTCTTTTTTGCTTACCGGCAATCTGCTATATTCAATAATAATTTTTTTGAAACGTTCATCATTCATTCCAATATTTAATGCAACACTTGAAAATTCTTCGTCAACAGGTTTATTAATGCGCGGGTCTATTAAATCTGTTTTTCCGATTTTGAAATAATCAGCCAACGCCTGAAGCTTTCCTGACCTTGGAAATGATTTACCGGTACACCACATACTTAAAGTTGTTGGGTTAATACCTAAGTCTTTTGCAACATCTATTTGCTGTTTTTGATTTAATTCAATATAGTATCTTAAATTTTCAGCAAACACTTCTTTTTGGATATCGTCTATATCCATTTCGTTAAATTGATTTTCGTTATCCATTTCTTCTGCCCTCCTTTCTAACTGTATTATAAACCAATAAAATAAAAAATTCAATATTAAATCCAATAAATTTGAATTTTAGTGTTGACAATCCAAAATAATTGGATTATTATTAAACCATCAAATATGAAAGGAGAGAAAAAGATGCCTAGAATTTCATTAGAAGCAGTTCGCGTAAATGCGAAAATGACACAAAAGGAATGGGCTGAAATGCTTGGTGTATCTAATGCAACCGTTGTCAATTGGGAAAAGGGCAAAACAGAGCCTAGCTTATCACAGTTGAAAACCATGAGCAAATTATCTGGTATTCCAATGGATTTTATTTTTGTGCCAGATACATCCAATTAAATTGGATTATAAAAGAAAGGAAGCGAGTGAGGACATGAAAGAAATTAAATCCGTGAATGATTTGGTTGTTGTTCCGGTTTCTTATTTTAATGGAATGGAAAAGGAATTGCAGAAGATTTTAAACAAAGTGGATATTCACGATATGGATGTCATGGAACAGGTTCTTCATATGCGGAAGTGGCTGAAAACCAAAACCGTATATGAAGAAACAAAGAGATTATATCCTAATCTCCGTTTGGAAAATATTCATTTGCTTTTACCACAAGAAGAAGAGAGTTCTTGTGAGTGTACTGATAAAACAGACAATGAATAGATTCTGCTGTTGTGTCGCATAGCGGATTGCCAAACGTTTCAGGAACATTTAGTTCCCAACAGAAATTATTGATGTTTGCGAACGTTATATCATTTTCGACTAATATCTTTGCCATTTTTTCTCGGTCGCAGGATATTGTAGAAAAATCGCAAATTAAAAAGTATTTCAAATTGTATCACCTCCCTTATTTGATGATAAGGGAATTATACCACAGAAAGGAGAGTTATGAACGAATTACAGATTTTCAATAATGAAGAGTTCGGAGAAGTCCGAACGGTAGTATTAAATAGCGAGCCGATGTTTTGCTTGGCTGATGTTTGCAAGGCGCTGGACATTAAAAATGCAACAGACGTTGCTAAAAGGCTTGATGATGACGAACGCACTAGATTAAATCTAGGGCGTCAAGGAGAAACAAACTTCGTTACCGAGTCCGGTCTATACGCGGTTATTCTTCGTAGCGACAAGCCGAATGCCAAGAAGTTCCGTAAATGGATAACCGGAGAAGTTCTTCCATCCATCCGAAAGACCGGAAGTTACGGAAAGCCTATGACAACGGCAGAAAAGATTCAGTTACTTGCGCAGGGCAATGAGGAATTGAACGAGCGTGTTGATATGGTTGATGGCAGGGTGACCGATTTGGAAAACAACATGACGATTGACTACGGACAGCAGGTTGTGATCGGTGATGAAGTTAACAAAGTTGTGATTGGCGCTCTTGGTGGAAAGAGTAGCGCGGGATACAAAGAGATAAGCAGAAAAGTCTTTTCGGAATGTAATAGGGATATCAAACATTACTTTCATGTAAATTCCAGAAACAACATTCCAAAGAAAAGATTTGATGAAGCTGTGCAGTACATTAAAAATTGGCATCCATGCACAAACACGCAGATTTTGATAAATTCATTCAAGATATGAAAATGGTCTATGAATGAGTTTCTTCCTATTATATAGGGATGCAGAAAGGGGCATGAATGAAAAAAGTAATTCAATTCATCATAGGTGCGGTTGCAATGGAGTATTCATTGGTTGCCGCGTGCTATATGGATAGTGAGGATACAGCCGGGAATATGGCGGCTATTAAATTTGTAGCCGGGGCAGTAATTGCGGCAATCATGTATTACTGGTCAGAAGTAGACCGAAAGAGAGCCGAACTCGACAAGCGAATTAAGAGAAAGCGCAGAATGAGAGAGGATGCATGGTAGACGTTGTGTATATAAGTGGCACGAGATGTTCCACGGAAGAAAAGCGTATGCTTGCTGAACTTTTGGCAGGGAAACGAAAGAAACAGAATGATAAAGAGGACTTTGAAAAGGTTCTCGGAAGAGAAATGGAAAGGGGAAGCAATGGAGAACAGGATAGCGTTGATCGGTGATGTTGTATCAGCACCAAGGGAAAGCCATAAATCAAATGGTAAGATTTTTTATAAATTCTTTATCGGAGTTGAAAGAAGAAGCGGTGTTGCAGATATTCTTCCGGTACTTTTCGATGAAAAAATCAGCAATATAGAAATCAGAGGAAGGGTATACGTCAGTGGTAAGATAATTACCCGGCACGTAAAAACCGGATCCGGAGAAGCCATTCTTATGTATGTTATGGCTGATACAATCAAACCCAAAGATGATGTACCTTTGAACGAAGTAAGCCTTGATGGAATTATCGAGGAAAAGCAACTTAGAGAAACACCACTTGGTCGAAAAATCTGTGATGTGAAACTCAAAACCTTAAGAGAGAATGGAAAAGAGGATTTGATCACATGTATTGCATGGGGAAAGTGTGCAGAATATGCGAACTCACTTGCTTTAGGCGATAAGGTAAGCGCATACGGCAGATTGCAGAGCAGGAGATATAAGAAAACGTGTAAAGATGGTCACGTTGTGGAAAAAGTTACATATGAGTTGTCAATAAAAGGAATCGTGGGGGTGTAACATGGGGAAGAAAAATTATGTTTATGTTCCAAAAGAAGAGTATGAAGAACTGATTGAGTGCAAGTTGCATATCAACATGTTGCACGAATACATTACAAAAGAACACGAGGACAATATCAGATTGCGCGGTTGTAAACAGGATACAACAGATATGCTGACAATCGAAACTTTGAGCGGATACACGGAGAATGAAAAGCATTTCGATAGACTGAAAAGAGAATTTAAAGAAAGGGTGAGACAAAAATGCGAATGATTTTAAAATCGTTACATATTGAAAATTTCAAGGGGGTAAAGGATAAGACATACGAATTTGGCAAGACAACAAGGGTTTCCGGTATGAACCGGAGAGGAAAGACCACAATCGGGGCGGCATGGTACTGGCTGATTTCTGATAAGAACTATGAGCTTGTCAGCAATCCAAACATTAGACCGGACAATGTAGAAGATTGCATTCCGACTGTTACTGCAAATGTTGATGTGGACGGAAAAGAGATTACTCTTTCCAAGATGCAGAAGCGAAAAGTTGGAAAACCGGATAAAAATGGAGTTTCGAAAGTTACTATCACAAATACATATGAGATCAATTCTGTGCCTAAGACAGAACGTGATTTTAAGGCATATCTGGAAGAATTAGGGTTTGAGTTTGATAAATTCCTCATTTGTTCGCACCCGAATGTGTTCACTAAGGATTTGTCATTGAAGAAAAAACAGGATGAAATGCGCAAATATTTATTCACTATGGCAAGCGAAAAAACAGATTTAGATATTGCACAAATGAATAAAGAAACTGCCGATGTTGCAAAACTACTTGAATCTTATAAATTCGAGGAAATTGAAGCCATGAATAACGCTTCCAAGAAAAAGGCGGCTGAGCAGTTAGACGCCATTCCAAATCAGATCATCGGGCTGGAGAAAGCAAAGGTTGATGTGGATGTGGCAGAGCAGGAGTTGTTAAAAGCCGATTTAGAGAGAAAGATTGAAGCCCTTGAAGATTTAATGGCGAAATCTGATGTGCGGATTGATGAAATGCGCAGCGAAGAAATGCATTGTCAGTTTGAAATGTCAGCTATCGCGCAGACCATGAATAACGAACTTTCAAGTAAGAAACGTGAGATCGAAAATCATAAATACGACCACGAACGGAAGTTGCAGGATGTTCGTTCATCAATCAAAAAAGCGCAGGATTCCATTGAAAGCAATAAGAAATCAATTTCTGAACAGACTCTTAAGAAAGCTGAACTTGCGAAAAGGTACAAAGAGGAAAAGGAAAAGAAGTTTGACGATTCCAAGTGGGTATTTGACGAATCCACAACGGTTTGCTCGTTATGTGGACAAAGATTGCCGGAAGATAAAATAGAGTCTTTAAGAGCCGATTTTTCGCAGAGAAAGGCGGATGCAATCGAAATATTTAATGAAGAACACGCGAAAACACTTGCTATGATTGTTGATGATGGAAATGCGTGTGCTGAAATGATTAAGAAACTGACCGAGAATAACAAGGAATTGGAAAACACAATTAACACCTTGAAACTTAATGAAGCGGAAGAAATTGATATTATCAAAGGATTTGATGAACAGATTTCTAAGATTCCGGATTCCGCTGATTATATGCAGAACGCGGAATATGCCAAGTTAAAGGCTAGACAGGATAAATTGCTTGCTGATATTGCAGAGTTAGAATCCAAGGGCAAAGATAAGGTGGCTGATTACGCAAAAGCAGATAAAGCAAAATTGAAGAGTCAGCTTGACGAAGTGAATAAGATTATCGCACAGTCTGAAAACAATGTTCGCATTGATGAACAGATTGCAGATATGCAACATAAACAGAGCGAGTATGGACAAGCAAAGGCAGATGCCGAGAGGATTCTTTATCAGCTCAAAGAAGTTTCAAAACGAAAGAATGAGTTACTTGTTGAAGAAATCAATCAGCATTTCGGTATTGTGCGTTGGAAGTTGTTCGATTTCCAGAAGAACGGAGAATATAAGGAAGTTTGTATTCCTACGGTGCTTGATGAAGAAGCTGGCATTTACAAGGTGTTCGGTGACACGACTAACACTGGCAGGGAAATTGAAGCGAAGATTGATATTTGCAACAGTTTTCAGAAGTTCTTTAATATGTATGTTCCTATCTTCCTTGATGGTGCTGAGAGCATCAATGACGAATATGTGCCGGTCGTTGATACCCAGCTAATTCTTCTGACGGTTTCCGAGGATAAGCAGTTGAAAGTGGAGGGTGTGTAGGATGAGTCACATTGAAATTTTTAAGTTTGATGAAAATGGAGATTCTGAAAGTTATGGAGAGGTAAGTAACGCATGGCTTGGTTCAATGCGAGTGTGGAACATTTTAGGGGAAAAGTATTGTGGTCATGGGGCATCATTATTTGACATGGGGCAGATGGAAGCAATTTGGAATCTTGTGGATGATAAATCTGTCACGTATGATGAAAAAATCGTCCTGTTTACCACATTCGATAAATACCTTGTTAAGAAAGAAGATATTCCCAAAGTTATTGATGCTTTCCGCAAGTTTGAGGGAAATACAAATCTTAATGAGCAGGCAGATGTGCTTGAAAGTTTGTATGAAGAACCGAATTGTATTGCGGTTGGATTCCATCAGAACAGTATAAGTTGCGAGCAGTGGTTTGACTATAACTGCATTCAAGGCAAAGAACACTTTTGGCTATTTGATGAACTGAAAGAAAGCGAGGGTGCCGAATGTCAAGAGTTGGAATAAGCAACAACATCATACAGCCGGATGCACGGTGTATGTCGTGCAAGCGTTGGAAGAGTGCAAGTAAAGGGTTCTGGGGAAGAGCCGGACATTGTTCTCTTCCGTATTGCGAGAAAGATATGAGAAATAAAGGAAAGAGAGGTCGTGTACATGGATGATATTGAAAAATTGAAGGCTGAAAACTCGGATTTGCGAACAAAGGTAGATGAACTTATGAGTAATAAATATTACCTTGAAGGAGAACTTAGAAAAGTCACAGAAACCAACGAAAGACTTTTGCGTATTCTTGAAAATTTGTCAAATGGATATGTGAAAAAGGAGGGCTAATGATGCAGTATATCAAAGCAAAATTTCCAAACAGCACCAGAAGTTATACATACCGCACCGAGGATTCCGTAAAAGCCGGCGATATGGTTGTAAATGCCAAAGGTGCAAAGCTGACGGTTACAGATGAAACCGTGGATATGAAGTGGGTGGATACCTACGGTGCTGATAAGGTGGCAGTTGTGAAGAAGTATGAGGAACCGGTAGCTGCCGGAGAAAGCGAGGAATAAATAATTATGGCAGAAACAAAGAAACAGGAAGTTGCAGTTAAGCAGGAAATGAATACAAGACTTTCATTTTATGCAAATCAGTATACCGGACTTATGGAGCGTGATTTCGCAGAACATGGTCTTGCCTTTGATGATTATTCCAAACAGTGCGTTATGGCATCTATGAGTGCCATTTACAACCTTGTTACATCGAATAGGGCGGCTATGGAAAATCTGAATGGTTCTAATTTGAGACAGGTTATCGGGCAGGTTTCCAGCCTTAAACTTAATGCAAATGCCGTGCCAAGAGAGTGTTATTTCCAGTTGAGAAATAAGCAGGATGCCAATGGAAATTGGTATAAAGAGGTTGAAATGGGTATTGAGGGAGACGGAAACGATGCACTTCTCCGTAATTTCGGTGTTGGTGTTAAAAAGGTCTATCCGGTATGGCTTGTGAAAGAAGGGGATGAATTTACATATCCGAAGCACAGAGGTGTTGAAGTTACGCCGCCGGAGTGGGAAGAAAAAGGATTGTCGCAGAAAGTAATCCGTGTAGTTTATCCAGTCGAGATGGACGGTGGAAAGATTGAATACATGATTGCGGAACGTGAAGGCGTGAAAGGAAACCTTTTGGCTCATGTGCGCAACAATCTTTTGAATGAAACGTTTGGAATTTGCGAGAATAAGCGCAAGGCAACCGACAAGCAAAAGGCTGAAATTAAGGCTAAAAAGGACGAGATTATCAGTGCACTTCTCGGATGCAAGACATTGGAAGAAATGCTTGCTTGTGAAGTGGCAAGACCTTATATGAGCGCGGCATGGAGAGAAACTTCCGAAGCTATGATTATTCGCAAGATGCGCAATAATGCAATCAAGAAGCATCCGAAAGACCTTAACGCTATGGCTACACAGTCACTTATGCAGATGGATGAAACTTATCAGCAGACGCAGGAAGAAATTGCCGAGAACGCCAATTCAGAGGATTTTGTTGTAGATGCGGAAGCAAAAGAAGTTGAAAGCGCAGCAGTCGAAGCGGAAGTTATTGAATCGGCAGAGAATGACGAGAATTTGCCGGACTTTATGAAAGATTAGGAGGTTTTCTATGAGAGTTATATCGCAGGACGGGACAAAGGATTTCCCGTATGATAACGCTTGGGTTTCTGTATATGAAGGATGTATAAATGGGCGCGTTTATGTGAGGATGCAGATATGTGGATATGATGATTCAGTAGATGTTGCAGATTATTCCACCGAAGAAAAAGCAAAGAAAGCCATGGAAATGCTTAGAATTGCGTATGAAAATAATGAATTTTATCATCATACTGCCAATTCAAAATACTTTACGGAAGTTTGCCAAGTGTTAAGCGAAGAAATGTTTAAGAAAGCTACATCAGAATATTTTCAGTTTCCTACAGAGGAAGAATTGGAGTAGGGTATGGGAAAACATACAATGTCAGACTTATATCAGATGCAGTCACTTCCGCTTTCTGCAAAAATAAGCATGACTGCACGTAGAATAAATGAATGGGTTAATGAATTTGGCGAAGATGGAGTGTATCTGTCATTTAGCGGTGGCAAGGATAGCACAGTTTTAGGACACATAATCAGAGAAGTTTGCGGATCTAAAAATATTCCTTTTGTGTTCGTAGATGTTCCGACACAATATCCAGAGTTAAAGGAGTTTGCCAAGACTTTTGATAACCTTGTGATTTTGAAGCCAAAGATTTCATTTGCAAAGGTTTGTGAACAGTATGGTTTTCCAATGATTAGCAAGGAAGTGTCAAATTGCGTAAGCGGTGCGAGAAAATATGTTAAATACCTTGACAGTCAAAAATCTAACAACACAATCTTAACAGACAGACAGACAGACAGACAGACAGACAGACAGACAGACAGACAGACAGACAGGCAGACAATTCCGTATGCTTGCTATATGGCAGACCTGTTAGGAATAGACAGGAGAATAAACAAGCAGAACGAACAGTACAAGAGTTTGCAGATGGGTGTTATCCCTAGCGGTTCAGAATATAGGTTACGCAGACTGAATGGAGAACTTACAGATAGTAAAGGCAATTATAGTCAGTTTAATCAAGAAAAATATAAGTTCTTTCTTGATGCACCATTTGAAATAAGTGACTTATGTTGTGACATTATGAAGAAAAAGCCTGCGCACGATTACGAAAAGAAAACAGGCAGAAAGCCGATTATAGCGACTATGGCAAGTGAAAGCGTTATGCGTACACAGAAATGGCTACAGGACGGCTGTAATGCTTTTAATGTAACAAGACCGCATAGCAACCCTATGAGCTTTTGGACGGAACAGGATGTGTTGCTTTACATCAAAGAAAATGCAAGAAGTATGTCGTCTGACGCATATTACAGAAAAGTGATGAGATATGGAAACAAAGTTGTTTACCGCACAACAGCGGCAACAGCACTTTATCCTTTTAAAGAATGTGGAGCGATATGTTCCGTTTATGGTGAAGTAGTCACAGATTATGAAGCTATGGGACAATGCGAAAATCAGATGTCATTTGCGGATTTTGGGATTTTTGACAAAGAAAGACCATTGCTGAAAACAACAGGATGCCAAAGAACAGGCTGTGTACTGTGCGGATTCGGATGCCACTTAGAGAAAGAAAGCAGATTTTTAAGGCTGAAAGAAACACACCCTAAATTCCATAATCTACTTTACATCTTGAAAAACAATGGTGTGACATACGCAGAAGCTATTGATTGGGTAAACGAACACGGAAATATGAATATTAAGTATTAAGGAAAGTGAGGTGGTTTAAATGCTTATGCGATGTTGCGGTTCATCATCGGCAGGCAACAGTTACGCTTTAATCAGCAGCAGTGGCGAGATTCTTGCAATCGAAGCAGGATGCAAATTTCTTGATTTTAAGAAAATGATTGATTGGAAAATAGCAAATATTTCCGGATGCATTGTAAGCCACGAACATGGAGACCATGCACGATACATAAAAGATTTTATGAAATCCGGCATTCCGGTTTATACGGCATTTGAAACACAGACCGCACTTGAAACCATTACAGGAGAGCGTACAATAGCCATTCCACCGCGCAGACCAAGGCAAATCGGCAGTTTTACAGTAACACCCTTCAATGTACCGCATGATACAGAAATCGAGTGTTATGGCTATTTAATTGAGCATGAGGAAATGGGCAAACTGTTATTCTTGACCGACTTGGAGTATTGCAAGTACAACTTTTCCGGCATAAAGGTTGAGCATATCATGGTTGAAGCCAATTATAGCATGGACTTGGTAGATCGGAATGAACCGAACTATGAACACCGTTTACGAGGTCATATGAGCCTTGATACGGCACTTAAATTTATTCAGACGAACGACAACCCAGCTTTACGAAATGTCGTTTTAATACACTTATCGGACACAAGCGGAGATCCCGCGTTATTCCTACAACGAACGAAAGAAACAATTAAATATGGAGCAAATGTTTATGTTGCAGAAAAAGGGCTAGAGGTTGATATGAACCTTTGTCCGTTCTGAAAGGAGAAAAGATGAAATTATATGTTTACAGTTTTCAAAGAGGAAACCTTGAAGAACAAGTTGTCGAAGCAAAAGAATGTGCCAAAACTTATGTGACATTGGAGAATGCACTTGGAGGATTTTACAAAGGAAGCAGAATCAGAAAAGAGTCTATTGGTCACATTTGCGGATGGGCAGGATACACGATAGTATTTTTGGAAGAAAACAGGAATACGGCAATTGAAAAATTTATTTCGGAAGAAAGAAGAGAAGAAAAACGAGCAAAGGAAAACCTTGATATTACACAGAAACGCATTGCACATCTTGAAAGTTTGAAATAGGTTGAAACACCTTGGCGAAAGCCTAAAAGAAACTATCTTGTTTGGCGAATAGTTATCACAAACCTTATTGAAAGCCATGTTTTGGCGGTGCGTTTACCGTGCCGCCCTTACAAAAGATTGGAGGTAAAAATTGAAAATATGTGAATACTGTATGGCTGAATTTGAGCCGAAGCGACCAGATCAAAAATACTGCAGACCAAAATGTGCCAAAAGATACGCACAGTTTAAGAATTTTAAAAAGGCTGGAAGAATTGTGTATACAAGAATATGCCCGAAATGCGGCAGACTGTTTATGACGATAGATGAAAATAAGTTTGATTGCCAAGACTGCATTAGCATTGACGTTAAAGAACGCTTGAGAAAGCCAAAGAAAAAGGATGATGCAATCAAGGCTGTGAATCATATGGCACGCGCTTCCGGAATGAGTTACGGAAATTTTGTGGCTCAAATGAGCATGAAGCCATTGGAGAGGAAGTGATTGAGTTGGATTATAAGAAATTTAGACAGGCGAAAGCCATCGAAGCTAAAAACAAGCAGAAATGGCTTGCATTGAATCCAAGGCTTGATGAATCAAGCGGAATCTATATTTTGACAAGGCAGGACGAAAATGGGTTTAGATATGCCTACGTGGGGCAGGCAAAGCACATTTTAACCAGATTGTCACAACACCTTTCTGGGTATCAGCACATAGACCTTAGCTTAAAGTCTCATGGACTTTATTCAGAGGATAATCCATATGGATGGAATGTAGCATCAGTACACTGCCCGATAGATAAACTTGATGAGCGTGAGCAGTATTATGTCAAATTTTGTGCAAATAATGGCTATCAGCTTCGGAATAAGACGAGTGGATCACAGGGCGAGGGCAAAGCTAAGATTGATGATTACCGTCCGGCAAAAGGCTATTATGACGGCATTAAGCAAGGCAAAAAGACTCTTGCCAAGGAATTATCGCATATCGCTGAAAAGCACCTTGAAATCCGTTTAAAGCCGGAGAAACAGGGTAACAAAGTTTCTGAAAAACAGTATGAGAAGTTTATGACTTTGATTTCTGAAAATACATATGAGGAGAGTGATTAAATGGCAGAAGTCAAGTGGATTAAGATCACAACAGATGTTTTTGATGATGAAAAGATTCTGCTGATTGAGAGTATGCCGAGTGCGGATAGCATCATTACGATTTGGTTCAAACTTCTTATTCTTGCCGGAAAACAGAATAACAACGGCGTGTTTATGATGAGCAACAAGCTGCCGTTCACGGATGAAATGCTTGCCACCATTTTTCGCAGAGATTTGAACACGGTAAGGCTTGCGCTTAAGACATTTGAAGAGTTTGGAATGATTGAAGTTGTTGACAACGTGATAACGATTCCGAATTGGAATAAGCATCAAACGCTTGACGCTTATGAGAAGAAAAAGGAACGTGACAGGCTATATCAGCAGAATCGTAGAAAGAAGCAGAAGAACCTAATTGAGCAAAAATCGCCCGATAAATCGTCTGACGTCGCTGTTTCAGATAAAGAAGAAGAAAAAGAAGAAGATAAAGAGAAAGAAAATATAAAAGAAAATTCGCTGTCGCCCGATTCCGGAGATTTGTTTGATTTTGACGATGCATGGAAAAAGACTTTTAGCATATACCCCAAGAAAACAGCGTACACTGCCTCTAAAACAGCTTGGATGGATAAAGTGCTAGAAGTTATCGAAGAGAACCAACCGGACATTGCACGGCTGTTATACAAAGCAACAGAAGCATATTTGAGTGACTATCAAGAAAAGAATCCGGACGATACGGATTTTCGGTACATTCCAAAATATGTTGATTGGCTGAAAAATGATTGCGACTATTGGTTGCAGATTGCAGAGAAACGAGGTGATGACAGTTGACAGAAGCGGAGTTCGGAGTGATCGGGTGCGTACTGATTGACAATGATGTGCTAAATAGCATCTGGCGAACACTGAAACCGGAAATGTTTAGTTCGGATTTCGCACAGGACACATACAAGGAAATGCTTGCCATGTATGACCGGAATGAAAGCATTGACCCCATGTCTTTATCAATGGCACTTGAGAACCACAAATACACACAAGAGCAGATTAGCGAATTGATGAAAACTTGTATTACCGGCACAATCACTTCTGCAGTGATTAAAAGCTATACAGATGCGGTTGTGAAAGAATACAAAGCGCGAACAGTTAAAGACATGTTCCAGAGAGCCAGCTTAAAACCATGTGATATTGATGATACGATTTGTGATCTTCTTACAAGGCTTGAACATTTGCAAGAGGGAAAGGAAGTAAAGTTAAAACCAATTAAGCAGATTTCAGTTGAGAATAAAGACAAATATTTCAACGAAAGTGTTGGAGAGGGCGGTATAAAAATCGGGTTATCGCAACTTGATGATGCACTTGGCGATCTTGAACGAGGTGATGTAACAGTAATTGCTGCAAGACCGGCAGTCGGAAAATCCGCACTCACAACGCAGATTATTGGAAATATGGCAAAAAGGGGACTTAAGGTCGCATATTTCAATTTGGAGATGAGCGATAAACAGGTATATGAACGATTTATTTCAAGACTTGCGGAAATCGGCTTAACGAGAATCAGAAGGGCAAAAGCGTTTCTCGGTGATGAACAGGAAAAATTTAACCAAGCAAATGAAGAGATGAGCGATTATCAATTATGGATTGCATCCGGGACTGTATCCCCGAGAGAGATAAAGTCAGAATGCAGACACCAAAACTTTGACGTTATCGTTGTTGACTATCTACAATTGCTTATGCCGGATAACAGATATTCTGGAAGAAATGAAGAAGTAGCATCAATTTCAAGAGGTTTAAAATCGGTTGCAAGAGACTTAAATACACATGTAATAGCACTTTCACAGATAACAAGAGCTTCCGAAAGCAGAGACACAAAAGAACCTACCATGGCAGAGTTGAGGGAATCCGGGGCAATCGAACAGGATGCGTCAAACATAATTATGCTGTGGAATCTGTCAGACAATGACAAGGGAGCCAAGGGTGTAAAAATCGAGAAGAACAGGCAGGGAATGACAATGCGTGAAGCAATGGAGTTTGATGGAGATCACATGAAGTTTGTTGAAATCGAAAAACCGTTTGATGATGTTGTTGCGGAAATAAAAAAGAAAGAACGTGGGGACGGATTTAAGCCATACAATGGCGATTGTCCGTTTTAGGGGTAGTGGCTATGGCAAGTGCAAAGATTGAAAAGGGTTCGGAAGAATGGCAAGTATTTATGGATTATTGGCAATTCATTCAGAAATACTATTCTCCGGACAGCACTGATTCTTGGTGGGATGAAGTTGTAAAAGCCGGAGAATCATTGATAAACAAATACAAAGGCATGGAGATTGAAGAGCGTGCAAGACAGCTTGTATTGAGTCATTTTGCATGGTTGGAAATCACATACAGAAAGGAGAAATCAAAGAAATGAGCAATGCGTTGAGACGGAATAAAAAGCCAACATTTTACACCAAACAGGAGATGCGGACTATCGGGCGAAATGATTTTGAAAAGAGAAATGCTGATAAGGTTATATCAAAATCATACAAAGATTTTGTCGTGATTGGGTACATAATTCTGCATGACAAATTCGGATTCGGACAGACAAGAATCATCCGGTTGCAGGATTTTTTGAAATCTTACTTAGATGAAGCATCGTCCGGTGGAAAGAATGGCAAGGACTTGGCTGTTTACCTGAAAAGTAAATACGGAATCGACATCAAAGAGGAAATCAGAAAAATTCCACAGAGACAGTTAATGAATATGTATGCAAAGAAAGGTTTTTGCATCGAGCGTGAAGCATACAGGCTTTCCAGCGCATCGTTGTTTAACTATTTTGCACTGACACTTACGATTCTGAAAAAGGAGTTTAAGATAACAGCGAAACAGTTGCAGTATTTCTCGGACAAATTCATCGACTATATTGATACGTTAGCTAATTACAAGCAGTTTCAGTTGACTGTTCCGATGATAGCTGAGAGTTTAGCGGAAGAGATTAAGTTTGTGTGTGATTTGGAGGTTTAATATGACGAATAAAGAAAAATACGGAAATAAGATTATAGAACTTGCGGTAAACACAGGAATGTTTGGATTAAAAAATGGAGAGCCTGCAATTTGCGAAGAAACTGAATGTGAAGAGTGTTATTTTTATGAATCAGATTCGTGCAAAGGTAGTACGTATAATTTCTGCGAATGGCTTAATTTAGAGTATGTTGAGCCTCCTGTTGATTGGAGTAAGGTAGCAGTCGATACGCCGATTTTGGTAAGAAATAGCGAAAAAAATTCGTGGGAAAAAAGATATTTTGCAAAATACGAGAACGGAATAGTGTACGCATGGGGATACGGAGCAACATCTTGGAGTGCGCGCGGAAGTGGCGATATAAGCGATTGGAAAATGGCAAAGCTGGCAGAAAGCGAGGAAAGTCATGATTGAGTGTATAAGAACTGCGGCACGGGATAGCAAAACGGAACGCATTAAAGTTTCCTGCTTAGATATTATCGTAACAATGATAGGAAAAAAGCCATATTACGAAATCAAGTATAAGGAAATCGGAGAGGACTATTATCATGTTGGCTACAGTTCCTATAAGCTAGAAAATGTTTTAGCTTGGAAGGATGAGTGCTTTGAGATTGTGAAAGAATGCAGACCGCAGACCAATGCAGACCGGATCCGGAGCATGACGGATGAGGAACTGGCACTGGCGGTTATGTGTCCGGCAGATATCACGGGCGGTGACACTAAATGCGATCGATATGGCAACTGTAGAAAATGTACGTTGGACTGGTTACAGAGAGAAAGTGAGGAATAGCATGGAGAGATTAACAGTAAAATGGGCGGATAAAGTCTATGACACATTTGACCCTGTAGACATTGTAGATAATGAGTATTCAAAAGCGAATTACAATAAAATATTAACCAAGCTAGGAGATTACGAGGACTTAGAGGAACAGGGCAGACTTATCAAGTTGCCTTGTAAGGTGGGAGATAAAATTTTCCTTGATTTTGCAGGATTTGGAAAAGATGTAGACAAGTTTACAGTTAAGGATTTCCATTTGGATTGTTTTAAAGATGGAGAAACTACGCTGTTTTGCGATTATGAATCAAACGATAGGACTTTATCTGGTCAAATTGATGTAATGGAATTCGGAAAAACCGTATTCCTCACAAAATCCGAAGCCGAAGCAAAACTGAAAGAATTGAGAGGTGGAGAAAATGAAAGTAGTAATTGACATACCTAACGATTTCAAAGGAGATTATATTGTTGACAAATTTAAAGATTTCTTTTCAAGGGTTATTGCGGATATTGATTGCAAAGGTATGTGTGGCAGATACGAGAAAGAAATTGCTGAAATGTTTTTAAAGGCATTTGATGATAGTGAAGAAAAGAATACTTGCAACTGTCAGCGTAACAGCAATTCAAGAGATAATGAGTCTTGTTGCGGATGTGACAGTAAAGTTTCAGAAAATGATGATACAAAAAACAAAGTTACATCTCTGGAAATTATCGTAAGGATGATAGACAACAATCCATATTACGAAATCAAGTACAAAAAAGTCGGCGAAGATTATTACCATGTAGGTTACAGTTCATTCAATATTGATAATGTATTGAAATGGCGTGATGAGTGTTTTGAACTTGTTGATGCGAAAGCGACCCATGCCGACAGGATAAGGAATATGTCAGATGGAGAGTTAGCAGAGGTGATGCCTTGTCCATACATGAAAGACCCGTACGATGAGTGTGTTCATGGTTGGAATGATTATGATTGCAGTAAATGTAAACTTGATTGGCTTCAATCAGAAGCGGAATAGAGGGGTAAAAATGAATAAAGTTAGATTTGAGTTTCATCTTGCAGTAATAAAATTTTATTTTTCGATAATGAATTTATTATATGAAAGATGTTGCGAACACATTATTAAAGCTGAGAAAATTCTAGAGGAATTAGAAAGGAGAGAGCATGGAAGATAGATATTTATTCAAAGGCAAAGAAAAAGATAGTGGAAAATGGTTGGAGTGGAATGTAATGGAAGGAATCCCACATAATGTAACTATTTTAACTAATACAATCTGCTAATGCACAGGGCTGAAAGACAAGAATGGCAAGCTGATTTGGGAGAATGATGTTGTAAAAATAAATAATAGCAAGGTGAATACGCTTATAACATTTAGAGATTTTGAAATTATATGTACAATTCCTAACGAAAAATATTATAAACATAGGCTTGAATATGATACGGAATATGAAGTTATTGGTAATATTTTTGACAATCCAGAGTTGTTGGAAAGCGAGGAATAATATGACAGCGAGTGAAGCAATTAAGATATTGAAGAAAGACAGTTGTTATGAATGCGCACAAGGCACAGACAGCCCGCTTAATTGTGAATATGGGGAATGCAGAGTTGCGAAAGCTACTAGAGTAGCAATCAAGGCACTTGAAGAAGTACAACAGTACCGCGCAATCGGCACACTGGAAGAATGTCGGGCGGCTGTGGAACGAAACAATGAAAAAACTCGGATAATTGATGGAATTACAGAGTGCTGCGGTTATGATTTTGGAATAGATGCGTTTCAAATGGAGCTGTCTAAATTCTGCCCTGTATGCGGCAGGAAAATTGAAAGGAGTGATGAAGAATGATGTTTCAATCGTACATAAATTTCTTTCTACTAATACTTATAGCCGTTAGGTTAGATATTCTAACAGAATTTGGAGTTAATCTTTTTTGCATTCTGTCAGTTGTAGGGATGATTGGACATGAGATTTTTGATTATTTGAAAAGAGGAGATAAAAAACGATGAAGCTGATTGGTGCAGACGCACTAAAAGAATATTGCATGAATGCGAGTAAATCTGATGATGATTTTAGGAGAGTGAGTTTGGCAACATTGGCAAGCGTGATAGATGCACAGCCGACCGCCTACGATGTGGACAAGGTTGTGGGGCAGTTGGAAGAAACTAAGGCTTATATGCTATATGAGAATATGAACGCTGATGTTAAGTGGTTTAATAAGGCAATCGAGATTGTGAAAGGCGGTGGAACAGATGAAGAGTAAGTCAATTTTTATTGCTGCTGATCTGATCCCGGCGTTGCTGGATGGAAGAAAAAAATGTATGCGACGTATAATGAAGCCTCAGCCTACAGGAGAATATGCAAGGACTTTTTCAGAAATTGCAATGTATCAGCCTGGAGATATCTTGTATGTTCGAGAAACATGGCATAAATACATCAAACGAGTAGGCAAAGGCGAAAGTTGTCATTTAGCAGAATTTTACGGATACAAAGCAAGTATCGCTAACTCAGAGGATGCAAATGAGCCGTGGAAATCGCCGGTATGTATGCCAAAAGAAGCCGCGCGTATCTGGCTTAAAGTTACAAATGTGAGAGTAGAGCGGCTGCAGGAAATCACGGTGGATGGATGCCACAGAGAGGGTATAAATATTGAAACAAGTGCTGTGACAGATGGAGAAACTTTAAATAGAAAACATGATTTTAGCTTAGAGAAGTTTGAAACCCTATGGGATTCAACCGTAAAGAAATCCGACATTGACCGCTACGGTTGGGATGCGAATCCTTGGGTATGGGTGATCGAATTTGAGCGGTGTGAGAAACCGGAAGGAGTGTGAGGTATGAGTAAAAGCAGAGCCAGTAAAATGAACGGCTATCGTAGCATGGTAAGCCGTCAGAAAAATGATGTTTTTAAGTTTAAGCCTAAAAAGAAAAAGAAAGGGTGATGGTATGGCTAAAGCAGTATTGGTTATGGATATGCCGGAACAGGTGTGCCAGAAATGCACATTGTGCTATGAGACAGAGAATGATGACGAATACCTGTGCTGCGCGACAGGAAAATTTGTACCAAACGGAAAGAAGCCGGATTGGTGTCCGCTCCGAGAATTGCCAGAGCATAAACGCACGATTGGTACAGAGAGCGAAAGCAACCAGACATTGATGAATGCAGGGTACAATGCCTGCTTGGATGAAATTTTAGAAGAAAGAAAGGAATAACGAATCCTCGGTAAACCGAGGTTGCAACTTAAAGGTTTGTGGATTTATTGAAAGTAGGTGATACAGAGTGAACAATGATAAGAAAGAGGAACAATGCAAATGGTATGTTACTCACACGCCCCATGGTTTCCCAATTTATGCCACAGAGTGCGGGAAAATGAGGATTAATTATGCGACAGGAATTGATATTTACTGTAATGCTTGTGGCAGAAAAATCAAGGTTGTTGATGATACGAAAGTGGGTGATTCAAAGTGAAGATTTTAAGCAAGAAGAAATGTGAAGAAATATTAAAAAGAATTACTGCAAATGAAATTATTCAGACTGAATACGGACTGCACGACATGGAAGCAGAAACAAAAGCGACAGAAAATAGAGCAGAAATAGCTTTTATTGTCGGTGGAATTAAGGGAATGGATAAGGTGCAGAATACATTAAGAAAAAGATATAACAACTAACCGAAAATCAAAGAAAGGAATAGGTTGTGCGCACATAAAACCGAGGTTTCCTTTTGGTAGATTTAGAATGAAAGTACATTGTTTATTTGAACAGTCAGGAACATTCAAGAACGCTTTCAAGAAGTATGGAATTGAAGCCTACGACTATGATATTCAGAATGAATTTAACGAAACCGACTATGTTACTGACCTTTTCGAAGAGATTGATAGGGGGTATCAAGGTGAGCCGAGTTTGTTTGATAAGATAAGTCTTGATGATTTGATATTTGCATTTTTCCCTTGCATAAGGTTTGAAAATCAGATAATGCTGTGGTTCAGAGGGCAGTCGACAAGTCAGAAAAAATGGTCTTTGGAAGAAAAATGCGAATTTGATATGAATTTGCTTAAAGAAGTTTCACTTATGTATGATTTGGTAAACAAATTGTTTATTATTTGCATGAGAAAAGGATTAAAGCTGGTAATGGAGAACCCTTATTCAGAAGAGCATTTTTTAAGGCGGTATTGGTGTTATTCCCCGGCAGTAATTGATAGAGACAGGAGAGATAGCGGAGATTACTTTAAAAAGCCTACGCAATATTGGTTTTTGAATTGCGAGCCACAGAACAATCTTATTTTTGAGCCAATTAGTTATAACGCTGTCGAATGTAAGGACGCTATAAGAACAATGAAAAAAGAGCATTATGCAAAAACAGGGGCAGAAAATGCAAAAACAGCAAGGTCAATGATACATCCACAATACGCAGATAGATTTATCAGACAATATATTCTTGATAAGGAAATATGGAGTCAACAATAGTTTTATAGATTTTATCAATTATTCTTATGTTTTTAATATTGAAAACATATAAATATCAACCAATAAAATAAGGAGAAATGGCTTATGAAATTTACAAAATTCATTAAGCCAGAACTTGAACAAATCAAAGAAAATGCCAATTTCACGGAAGAAGAGGAGAGAATTTTCTCTCTTCTCTGCCGTGGTTTTTCACAAAAGCAAATATCCACAAAAGAAAATCTATCACTAAGAACGATAGAGTACAGAGTGAGAGATATAAAAGATAAAATAGAAAGAACGGGGGTATTTGATTGGATGAAAAAGAACTGTTGAAATATGCCGTTGATAGTGGTATCCTCGACATAGCACTTGTGCAAGAACAAGTTGAAATGAACAAAAGAGAAAAGATACTAAAGAAACACCCATATGATATATGGGAAGGGAAAGATGGGTATTGGAGAACCTATATTCCATGCAAGGAGAAAGGGAGAAAGCTACTTAAGAAAAAAGATAGGGTCGATATTGAAAATGAGGTTATCGATTATTTACAGATTCAAGAAGAAAATCCAACCATTGATGAAGTGTTTGAAGAGTGGAACGACAGGCGGTTGGCACTGAACAAGATTGGAAATGCAACGCACCAAAGGAATCGCAACTTTTATCAAAGGCACTTTAAACAAATGGGTAAAAGGCACATAAAATCAATATCGGAAGATGAATGGGGAGATTTCCTAGAAGAACAGATTCCGAAGTTTAACTTGACGGCAAAGGCGTTTTCCGGACTAAAAGGGATAACCAAAGGGTTTCTGAAACGAGCCAAAAAGCGGAAGTTGATTGATTTTAATGTTGAAGAATTGTTTGAGGAGCTTGATACATCTGATTCCGATTTCAAACGAACGATCAAGGAAGATTACGAAGAGGTTTTTGACGAGAATGAAACTGATATTATGATTAAATATTTGGAATGCAACCTTGATTTATCAAACATAGCAATACTTCTAATGTTCGTGACCGGAATGAGAATCGGAGAGGTTGTGTGCCTAAAACATGATGATTTTGACGGTAATACGGTCAAGGTTCGGCGAACCGAAACAAGGTATCGTGGAGAGGATGATGCAAAATATACGGTTGCGATAAAGGATTTCCCAAAGACGAGAGCTGGGGCGAGAACAATTATCATCCCAAAGGACTACGAGTGGTTGTGTGATAGGATCAGAAAAACGAATCCATTTGAAGAATTTGTGTTCATTAAAGAAAATGGAGAGCGCTTGAATGCGAATTGTGTAAGAATGCGATTACAGAGATTGTGCGATAAGTTAGGAATCTATCGAAAGTCTCCACATAAGATCCGAAAGACATACGGAACCATCCTTCTTGACAACAATATTGACGAGCGGTTGATCCTTGGTCAGATGGGGCACGCAAGCCTAGGAACTACAGAGGAACATTACCACAGAAACCGCAGATCTATCGAGAAAAAGTCAGATATTTTAAGTAGTATACCAGACTTCAAAGCACGAACAAGTTAGTCGTTTGATTACTATTTTGAAAAAAGTAATCAAAAGTAATCAAAGTAAAAACGCTACAAGCCGCATAAACACTGAAAAGTTGATGCTTTGTGCAAGGGTTCGAGTCCCCTTATTGGCTTCGTTTCAGACACGTTTTGTATCGGGTATCCGATGGAAGACGTGTCTTTTTTACTTTAAAAAGTGCTTGTTTCTTAGGCATGAAATTGGTATAATGGGCGCAGACAAAGAAAATAAGAATAAAGGTTGAGGTAAAAAATGGACAAGAACAAAAAGACGTTTCAGGTACCGACATTACTGGCCTTTGCAGCAATTGTTGCAATTATGGTGATTGTAGGGGTGAGAGTCCTTAACGTTCCGGTAGTTCCTATGTGTCTGCTTGTTATCATTGAGGCAGTTATTGCAGTGATGCTGCATCATGCGGAACTCTGGGTGCATGGACTTCTTATTCTGGCAGAACTTTGTGCCGGTGTTGCCGGGAAAAAAACAGTATTAATTATTTTATGTGCAGTTGTTTACATTGCAGCGACGTTTGCACTGCAGATGTTAGATAAAGGAGAAACACACAATGGACAGTAGTGACAGTAGTTATTACAGCAGGCAACAGCTGGATGAGCTGTTTTTACAGATGATCGCCTTTTTTTCCGGAGATCCGAAACGGATTCAGCATTTCATGAAAGTGCATAGTTTCGCAAGAATCATCGGAACAAAAGAAGGGCTTGACGAGACATCCCTTTTTATATTGGAAGCAGCCGCTTATACCCATGACATTGGAATCCGTCCGGCAGAAGAAAAGTATGGACGGTGTGACGGAAAGCTGCAGGAGCAGGAAGGACCGATTGTGGCACAGAGAATGCTTTCCGATGTGGGAATTGAAAATTATCTGATCGACCGTATCTGCTATCTGATCGGACATCATCATACATATGATAATATCGAAGGACTGGATTATCAGATTCTGGTGGAGGCAGATTTTCTGGTCAATTTATATGAAGATGACGTCAATCGTCACGGAATTGAACAGGCATATCAGCAAATTTTCCGGACGCAGACCGGAAAAGAAATTTTTAATCAGATGTATACAGATGAAAGATGAATAAAAAAAATTATCAGAAAATAATGGAAGATCTGATCCGTGAAAACTGTACGGCAGGGGAGGCTCCAAGCCTCCTTTTGCACAGCTGTTGTGCACCGTGCAGTTCTTATTGTATTGCATGTCTTGCAGAACATTTCCATGTAACGGTATTTTATTACAATCCCAATATTTATCCGCCGGAAGAATATCATATGCGGGCAAAGGAGCAGGAACGTTTTATTGCTGAGTTTCCTACAAAATATCCGGTTTCTTTTGTGGAAGGTGCATACGATACACAGCGGTTTTACGATATGGCAAAGGGCATGGAAGAGATCCCGGAAGGGGGAGAGCGCTGTTTTGCCTGTTACCGGCTGCGGCTTTCTGAGGCTGCGTCCTATGCAAAAGCGCACGGATTTGATTTCTTTACGACAACACTATCCATCAGTCCGCTGAAAAATGCGGAAAAGTTAAATCAGATCGGAGCAGAACTGGCAGATACCTTTGGTGTCCGTTATCTGTTTTCGGATTTTAAAAAGAAGGAAGGCTATAAAAAGTCGACCGAAATTTCTAAGGAGTATCACATGTACCGGCAGTACTACTGTGGGTGTGTGTATTCCAAGCGTGACCGCGACCGTGAAATTGTACTGCGCAGACAGCAGGAAGAACAGATTTTATAAAAATAAAACAAAGAATTTAAGAAAGAGAGGAATTTAGATATGGCACAGTTATGGGGCGGAAGATTTACGAAGGAGACAGACCAGCTGGTTTACAATTTTAATGCATCCATTTCGTTTGATCAGAAATTTTACAAGCAGGATATTGAGGGTTCCATTGCACATGTGCGTATGCTTGGAAAGCAGGGCATTCTGACACAGGAAGAGATGCAGGCGATTGTTTCCTGTTTACAGGAAATTCTTGCGGATGTGGAGAGCGGAAAGCTTGCCATCACTTCGGAATATGAGGATATTCACAGTTTTGTGGAAGCAAACCTTATTGACCGTCTGGGAGATACCGGAAAGAAACTGCATACCGGACGAAGCAGAAATGATCAGGTGGCACTGGACATGCGTCTGTATACCCGGCAGCAGGTTCTTGAGACGGATGAACTGCTGGAACAGCTGCTGCAGGTACTGCTTCGCATTATGAAAGAAAATACGCAGACGATTATGCCAGGATTTACCCATTTGCAGAAAGCGCAGCCGATCACACTCGCACATCATATGGGGGCGTACTTTGAAATGTTTAAGCGTGACCGTTCCCGTATGCACGATATTTACGAGCGCATGAATTACTGCCCGCTCGGTTCCGGCGCACTGGCAGGAACAACCTATCCGCTTGACCGCGAATATACTGCAGAGCTTCTTGGCTTTTACGGACCGACCTTAAACAGTATGGACGGTGTTTCCGACCGCGATTACCTGATCGAATATCTGTCTGCCATGGCAACCATTATGATGCATTTAAGCCGCTTCTCCGAGGAAATCATCATCTGGAATTCCAACGAATACAAATTTGTAGAGATTGATGATGCATACAGTACCGGAAGCAGTATCATGCCACAGAAGAAAAATCCGGATATTGCAGAACTTGTCCGAGGCAAGACCGGGCGTGTGTATGGCGCGCTCATGTCGCTTCTGACCACGATGAAGGGGATTCCGCTTGCTTACAATAAAGACATGCAGGAAGACAAGGAACTTTCCTTTGATGCCATTGACACAACGAAAGGCTGTATTGCGTTATTCACGGGCATGCTTGATACCATGAAATTCAATAAGGATGTTATGAGAAAGAGTGCCGCACACGGCTTTACCAACGCGACGGATGCTGCCGATTATCTTGTAAATCACGGGGTTCCGTTCCGCGATGCGCATGGAATTATCGGACGTATTGTTTTGTACTGTCTGGACAAACAGATGCCGATTGACGATATGAGTCTGGAAGAATTAAAACAGTTTTCTCCGGTATTTGAGGAGGATGTCTATGATGCAATCTCCATGGAAACCTGTGTCAACAAGCGTCTGACGATCGGTGCACCAGGGGAAGAGGCGATGAAGAAAGTGATCGCAATCGAAGAGGCATATCTGGAGAAAAAATGAGACAAAAGGAGCACATCGCATGCAGAATCGCTTGTCGATGCGATGTACGTAATTGCGGTACATCTCTGATATATTGCCTGAAATACCGCTTAGTCGGTATTTCAGATTGTGCAAGTCCTACATATATTTGAGGAATATTTTATTTATTTAGGACAATTTGTTCCTTGTAATTTTACCTGGTTTCAAGTAATATATTTCCTATAAAGACACATGTTCGTGTAACGCGGACAAAAAACAAAAATGTTTTTCTGTAAAAGACAGGTGTCCGCGTATAAAGAAAAGAACAGAGGAGATTGGAAAAATGAGTGAGAAGTTAAAAGTTGGTATCCTTGGCGGAACAGGTATGGTAGGACAGAGATTTATCTCTTTGCTGGAGAATCATCCATGGTTTGAGGTTACCACGATTGCAGCAAGCCCAAGAAGTGCAGGAAAGACTTATGAGCAGGCAGTAGGAGATCGTTGGAAAATGGATACTCCAATGCCGGAAGCTGTAAAGAATATTGTAGTAATGAATGTAAATGAGGTAGAGCAGGTAGCTTCTCAGGTCGACTTTGTATTTTCTGCTGTAGACATGACCAAAGAAGAGATCAAAAAGATCGAGGAAGATTACGCAAAGACAGAGACACCGGTTGTTTCCAACAACAGTGCCCACCGCTGGACACCGGATGTGCCGATGGTAGTTCCAGAAATCAATCCACAGCACATGGAAGTTATCAAGTATCAGAAAGAGCGTCTTGGTACAAAGCGCGGTTTCGTAGCAGTAAAGCCAAACTGCTCCATCCAGAGTTATGCGCCGGTTCTGACTGCATGGAAAGAGTTTGAGCCGTATGAAGTAGTTGCCACTACCTATCAGGCTATTTCCGGAGCAGGAAAGACGTTCAAGGACTGGCCAGAGATGCTTGGAAACATTATTCCATACATCGGTGGTGAGGAAGAAAAGTCTGAGAAAGAGCCTCTGCGTATCTGGGGGCATGTAGATGATGAGAAGAAGCAGATTGTTCCTGCAACTTCACCAGTCATTACCTGCCAGTGTATCCGTGTGCCGGTATTAAACGGACATACAGCAGCTGTATTTGTTAAATTCAAGAAGAAACCTACCAAAGAGCAGCTGATCGAAGCACTGAAGAATTACAGTGGTGTGCCACAGGAGCTGAAGCTCCCAAGTGCACCGGAACATTTCATCCAGTACTTAGAAGAGGACAACCGTCCGCAGGTCAGCCTGGATGTAAACTTTGAGCATGGCATGGGAATCTCTGTCGGACGTCTGAGAGAGGATACCGTATATGACTGGAAATTCGTTGGATTATCTCACAATACCGTTCGTGGTGCAGCCGGTGGTGCAGTTTTATGTGCAGAGCTGTTAAAGGCACAGGGATATATCACAAAGAAATAAGTATTAAATTGAAATACGGATTTTTGGAGAGAAGTGCAAAAACTGCACTTCTTTCTTTTTGCCGAAAACCTTGTGAGAGATATTAATCAGTGATATAATTTCTTTTAGCAGAAGGAATTTTGTACGGAGGAATCGGGATGAACGCAAAAAAAACAGATCTCAAAGAACTGGAAGGCTGGTATGAAAAATCAGGAAACCAGCTGATGCTTTTGTATGGCGGAATGGACTGCCGAAAAGAACAGCTGATCAAAGAATTCTGTGTGGGGAAAAAGTATTTTTATTATCGATGCAGACAGCTTTCCGCACAGGAACAGATGCAGAAAATGGGAGAAGAAATTCAAAATGCTTTTCAGATGAAGCTGAGCAGATATTCCTATGATGAATTTTTTAACCGGGTAAAAAGCGGAGATGCATCAAAACTGGTGATTGTGATTGATGAGGCACAGTATGCAATTAAAAGAGATCCGGAATTTGTCAAAAGTATTTTAAAACTGAAGATGAAAAGGCTTTATCCGGGACCGGTAATGATCATTCTGGCGTCTTCTTCCATTGTATGGGCCACGCAGGATGCAAAAGATGCGTTCGGGGACGGATTCCGTCGTATTGATGTACTGCATAAAGTGGAAGATCTGAATTTCCTGGAAGTTGTCCGGACATTTCCGGCACTTTCGGTCAGCGACTGTATCCGTATTTATGGATCGATCGGTGGGGTGCCGGGATATATGGAAGCCTGGAATCCGGAAATTTCATACAGGGAGAATATTTACCGGCTTGTGCTGACGGAGGGCGGATATCTGTTTCATATGGCAGAACAGAAAATTTCGGCAGAACTGCGTGAACTTTCCGTCTATAACACAATTTTATCTGCAATTGCACAGGGATATAATAAACTGAATGACCTGTATTTGAAAACCGGATATTCCCGTGCAAAGATCAGTGTTTATATGAAAAATCTCAGCCATTTTGATATTGTAGAGAAAGTGCAGTCATTTCAGACCGGCGGCTGGGAGAATACTAAGAAAGGGGTATACCAGATCAAAGATACATTTATTAATTTCTGGTTTAAATTTGTATTTCCCCACATGTCGGATCTTTATCTGCTGAAACCGTATGAATTTTACGACCGTTACATTGCACCGGAACTTGGCACGTATCTGAAACGTTATTTCCGGAATGTCTGCATGGAGTATATGATGCTTTTGAATCAGATGGGACGCATGCCGTTTCCAGTTCATAAGATCGGAACCTGGGTTGGAAAGACAGGAAACATTGATATTATTGCCCAGAGCACAGACCGCAGAAATATTGTGGGACTATGTAACTGGGATCAGCCACAGCTGACATCGCAGATGTGCGAGGAACTGTATCAGAACATGGAAAAGGCAAAAATCCGTTCGGAGCATATTTTTTTATTCTCTGCAACGCGGTTTGAACCGATGCTGGCGGAGCATGCCAAAACGGATGACCGGTTTGAGCTGATTGATATGAACGAATTATAGAAAAAGTTTGCCAATAGGGGATAGAAGATGGGAAAGTCACTGATCATAACGGAGAAACCGTCGGTTGCCCAGGAATTTGCAAAAGTTCTCGGGGTAAGCGGGGGCCGCAGAGATGGCTATCTGGAAAACCAGAAATATGTGATCACCTGGTGCGTGGGACATCTGGTAGCCATGGTATATCCGGAAAGTTATGATATAAAATACAAAAAGTGGAAACTGGAAGATCTGCCATTTCTTCCAAAAGAATATAAATATGATGTGATCAAAGATGTCAGCCGGCAGTATGATGTGGTTCACGGAATGTTGATGCGCGAGGATATCGACCGTGTCTACTGGGCAGGAGATGCCGGAAAAGAAGGACAGACGATTGAGGAAAATATCCGCAATTTCGGCGGTGTGCGAGACGGCATGGAGGAACTCCGGGTCTGGATTGATTCCCAGACAGAGGAAGAGATCCAACGGGGAATCCGGGAAGCAAAACCGATGTCTGCCTATGAAAATCTTGGAAAATCCGGTATTATGCGTACCATTGAAGATTATGCCATGGGCATTAATTTTTCCCGTGTAATGTCGGTAAAATATGGAGGATTGTTAAACAATGCGGCGGGAACACGTTCCTACACCGCTATTGCGGTCGGGCGCGTGATGACCTGTGTGCTTGGGATGGTCGTGATCCGTGAGCGCGAGATCCGCAATTTTAAGGAGACACCGTTTTACCGTGTTGTCGGAAATTTTACAGATGCACATGTTCAGGGCGAGTGGAAAGCCGTCGAGGGATCAGGGTACTTTGCATCGCCGCTTTTGTATAAGGAAAACGGATTTCGGGAAAAGAAGGATGCACTGGCATTGATTGACCGCGTGCAGGGACATTCTGCGATTGTGGAATCCATGGAAAAGAATATTTCCAGAAAACGGGCGCCGTTACTGTTTAATCTGGCAGAGCTGCAGGCAGAATGTGCAAAACGATTCAAGATCAGCCCGGATGAAACCTTACAGGTGGCGCAGGATCTGTATGAACGGAAACTGACAACGTATCCGCGTACCGATGCGCGTGTGCTTTCTACTCCGGTGGCAAAGGAAATTCATAAAAATATCAGCCCTCTGCGGGGATATGAGCCGACTTCGGATTTTGTGGAGCAGATTCTCGACAGAAAGCTGTATGGAAATATTGCAGGAACGCAGTATACCGATGATGCTAAAGTGACAGACCACTATGCGATCATTCCGACCGGTCAGCTCACGGAGCTTGGGAAACTGAATACTCTGCAGAAATCGGTATTTGATCTGATCGTGCGGAGATTTCTCAGTGTGTTTTATCCGGCGGCAGAATATCAGAATGTAAAAATGACAGCTGTTGTGGATGTGGGGGAAAATAAGGAACGTTTTTATGCGTCCGCACGTGTATTAAAGACACCCGGTTATTTGGAAATTGCAGGAATTCCAAAGAAAGAGGAAGAAGATTCGGATCTGAAGGAACTGCTACATCTGGCAGACCGGCTGAAAAAGGGCGATGAGATTTCCGTGGATGGATATGAGGTGAAAGAGGGAAAAACTTCACCGCCGAAGCGGTACACCTCCGGTTCCATGGTGCTTGCCATGGAAAATGCAGGACAGCTGATTGAGGATGAGGAGCTTCGGGAACAGATCAAAGGTTCGGGAATCGGTACCTCGGCCACCCGTGCGGAGATTATCAAGAAACTGGTCCGTATCCATTACCTCAATCTGAATAAACGGACGCAGGTGCTCACACCGGAAAATCTCGGGGAGATGGTATTTGAAGTGGTGAGCATGACCGTCCCGGCACTTTTGAACCCGAAGATGACAGCTTCCTGGGAAAAGGGACTTGATGGAATTACACAGGGAACCGTGGATTTCTGGGATTACCGGACGAAACTGGAAGATTTCATCCGGACCGAAACGGAAAAGATGATCGGACAGGATCTGCGGGAACCGCTTGCGGAACGTATCAGTAATTTTGCTGGGAAACATGCAAGAGGTGCCGGTGCGAGAAGAAAGATCGGCATCAGATGTCCGGCATGCGGTGGAGAACTTGTAACCACGCCATTTGGCTATGGATGTGCAAATTACAAGAATGATAAATCAGGATGTAATTTTAATATTGGCGAAATTGCAGGTGTTCAGCTGAGTGAGGAACAGGTAAAAGAACTTATCGAACAGGGGCATACCCAGACCATTCGCGGGTTTAAATCCAAGGCAGGCAAACGGTTCGATGCAAAACTCAAGGTAAATAAAGACGAAAACGGAAAAGTTAATATTGCATTTGATTTTTCAGACGTAGAGCCGGAAATCATTCCGGAGGTAAAGTGCCCGGTATGTGGCGGACAGATGAAAAAGACATCTTTCGGCTATGGATGTGTAAACTTTTCACCGGACGATGAGAACAGCTGCCGGTTTTCCATTGGAACGATCGCCGGAAAAACCCTGCCGGTTACTGCGGTAAAGCAGCTCCTGACGGATGGTCACACAGATACCCTGCGCGGTTTTAAATCAAAAACCGGTAAAAAATTTGATGCCTGTCTGAAACTGGAGAAAACCGAAGAGGGAAAGACGAATATTGTATTTGATTTTGACAGCGTGGAACAGAAAGTGATCCGCGATGTGAAGTGTCCACTCTGCGGGGGTGAGATCATTGCGACCTCTTTTGGTTATGGATGTGCCAACTATAAGCCGGGCGATGAAAACAGCTGCAGGTTTTCTATTGGGAAGATGGCAGAGAAATCTTTTACGGAAGCACAGGTCCGGCAGCTTTTAAACGATGGCATTACGGAAACCATGCGTGGGTTTAAGTCAAAAACAGGGAAGAAATTTGATGCGCGCGTAGCTCTCGCAAAAGATGAAAACGGGAAAGTAACCGGGCTGAAATTTGATTTTGACAATGTAGAGCCAAAGAAAGTCAAAGATGTGAAGTGCCCGAAGTGTGGTGGGGATATTGTAGTGGCACCGTTTGGATTTATGTGTGCCAATCATAAAAAAGATGATAAGGAAAGCTGCAGCTTTATGATTGGAAGTATCGCAAGTGTCCGGCTGAAAGAAGCGCAGGTGAAAGAGCTTCTGACGAAAAAGAAGACAGAGGTAATTTCGGGATTTGTGGCAAAGACCGGTATGAAATTTGATGCACCGCTGAAACTGACGGAAGAAGGGGAGATCGCATTTGATTTTCCGGAGAAACCGAAACCGGAAGAGACAACCGTGCCGTGCCCGAAATGCGGAAAAATGCTGATGAAGACGCAGTGGAGGTATGAATGTGCGTGCGGATTTAAGATCTGGCATACCGTTGCTAAGGTGGAACTTTCCGAAGAAGTGATGAAAGAACTGCTGACGACCGGAAAGACGAAGCAGAAGATTGCCGGATTTACCTCAAAGGCAGGCAATACATTTGACACCTGCCTGAAATATGAAAATGATCAGATTTCGTTTGATTTTGATAATCCGGGGGAGGCACCGCCGGAGGAAACAGCAGCCGCAGAGGAAACAACGGCTTTGGAGGAAACGGAAGAGTCTGGAAGAAAAACGATCAGTAATCATGAAAATTAAAATGTAAGGAGATTAAAAAATGGAAAACGCAAAAATCAAAAACATGTATGATTTGTCACAGTCTATTGCAGGAGAGTACCTTTCACAGTTTACGTATCCGTGGGAAGCATTAAAAGGAATCAGCGATTTTATCAAAAAGCTCGGTCCGACACTCGATCCGGAAATTTATGAGAAACGTGGAGAAAATATCTGGGTGGCAAAGAGTGCAACCGTTGCGCCTACGGCATGTCTGAACGGACCGTTGATTATTGATGAAGATGCCGAGATCCGTCACTGTGCATTTATTCGCGGGAGTGCGATCATTGGAAAAGGATCGGTTGTCGGAAATTCCACGGAGATCAAAAATGATATCATTTTTAACACGGTACAGGTACCACATTACAATTACGTCGGGGATTCCATTCTCGGTTACAAGTCCCATATGGGAGCCGGTTCAATTACCTCCAATGTAAAATCGGATAAAACACTTGTGGTTGTAAAGGACAGCAGAGATTCTGGTGAAGAAATTGAAACAGGACTTAAGAAATTTGGAGCTATGCTCGGAGATCACGTAGAGGTAGGATGCAACTCCGTTTTAAATCCGGGTACGGTTATCTGCCCGAATTGTAATGTCTATCCGCTTTCTTCTGTCCGCGGAGTGATTCCGGCAAACCATATCTACAAGGATGCAGACCATATTGTGGCAAAAAAAGAAAAATAGTAGTTGTATCTAAAAAAGTGCGAATTTGCACTAGACTTTAGGAAAAAAATATGCAAAAATATTAGCGGTATGTCGAATGATAACGAGTTTATCTACAATTAACATGCGAAAGGAGTCTTAAGATGATTTACACAAAGGAAGTTGAAAACATGTGTCCTGTAGCAAAGGGCGCAAAGCATGAGCCAGCTCCTATCCCGGAAGAGGGAAAGTGGGTTCATTCCAAGAAAATTGAGGACATTTCAGGATTTACACACGGTGTCGGCTGGTGTGCACCACAGCAGGGTGCCTGCAAGCTTTCTCTTAACGTAAAGAACGGTATCATTGAGGAAGCATTAGTTGAGACAATCGGTTGCTCTGGTATGACTCATTCAGCTGCCATGGCTGCAGAAGTTTTACAGGGTAAGACAATTCTGGAAGCTTTAAATACAGACTTAGTTTGTGATGCTATCAACACAGCTATGAGAGAACTTTTCTTACAGATCGTATATGGACGTACACAGTCTGCATTCTCTGATGACGGACTTGCTGTAGGTGCTGGTCTGGAAGATTTAGGAAAGGGACTTCGTTCTCAGGTTGGTACTATGTATGCAACAAAAGAGAAGGGTGTTCGTTACCTTGAGATGGCTGAAGGATATGTTACAGGTATCGCTCTTGACGAGAATAACGAGGTAATTGGTTACCAGTTCGTTTCTCTTGGAAAGATGACTGACTTCATTAAGAAGGGTGATGATCCTAACACAGCTTGGGAGAAAGCCAAGGGTCAGTATGGCCGTGTGGACGATGCAGTTAAGATTATCGATCCACGTCAGGAATAATTGGAAAGGAGAACGATATAATGGCATCATTATTTGAAGGATATGAAAGAAGAATTGACCAGATTAACGCTGTTTTAAACAGCTATGGTATCAGCTCTATCGAAGAAGCTGAAAAGATTACAAAGGACGCTGGACTGAACGTTTACGATCAGGTTAAGAAGATTCAGCCAATTTGTTTCGAGAACGCTTGCTGGGCTTACACTGTAGGTGCTGCAATCGCAATCAAGAAGGGATGCAAGAGAGCTGCTGATGCTGCCGCAGCAATCGGTGAAGGACTTCAGGCATTCTGTATTCCTGGATCTGTTGCAGATCATCGTAAAGTAGGTTTAGGACATGGTAACCTTGGTAAGATGCTCCTTGAGGAGGAGACAGAGTGCTTCTGTTTCTTAGCTGGACATGAGTCATTTGCAGCTGCTGAGGGTGCAATCGGTATCGCTGAGAAGGCAAACAAGGTTCGTCAGAAACCTCTTCGTGTTATCTTAAACGGTCTTGGAAAAGACGCAGCCCAGATCATTTCCCGTATCAACGGATTTACATTCGTAGAGACAAAGTATGATTACAAGGCTGCAAAGCTTAACATTGAGTACGAAAAAGCATACTCTGACGGACTTCGTGCAACTGTAAAATGTTACGGTGCTGATGATGTTCAGGAAGGTGTTGCAATCATGCATCATGAGAACGTAGGTGTTTCCATCACTGGTAACTCTACAAACCCAACACGTTTCCAGCATCCGGTTGCAGGTACATACAAGAAGGAATGTATCGAGCAGGGTAAGAAGTACTTCTCCGTAGCATCCGGCGGTGGTACAGGACGTACACTTCACCCAGATAACATGGCAGCAGGTCCTGCTTCTTATGGTATGACAGATACTATGGGACGTATGCACTCTGATGCACAGTTCGCAGGATCTTCTTCCGTACCGGCTCACGTTGAGATGATGGGTCTGATCGGAATGGGTAATAACCCAATGGTTGGTGCTACTGTTGCTGTTGCAGTATCCGTAGAGGAAGCTGCAAAGGCTGGTAAGTTCTAAGAAACACAGTAAAATCAAGGGCTATCGTGGTTTACAATGTTCCACGGTAGCCTTAAATTTTGCCACGTAGGACACAAACGGTAGGACGCAAATTTCCCGCCGGATTTAGATATAAAAAGAGGGTGTCTGGAATACAGACACCCTTAAGCGTTTTATTGTAACGGTTAGGATAATTTTGTTTGATTATGAGCTTGCCTTCTGTGATTTTAGGGCTATCATATGATATAAATAATGCTACTTGTTTTTTAGAACGTGTCGTGTTATAGTTAAGGTAAATAAAAGAGGAACAATTGCCCACAAGTGGTTGACCTCACAAATTGGTTAGAAAAATCCACCCTAGTACTCGGTCAAAGTTGGGGTGGTTTTTCTATGCTCTAAAACACTATCTGATAAACGTAAATACGAATGTCAGTAATGCAAGAATGAACAGACCAAAGGTCATGAGGTCTTTAAAATCAAATCTCTTGTTCATCAGCACCACCCCCATTCTATGTAAAATAAAATAGAGGTCAGCCACCCTGCAACACAATTGTTCCTATACTGTATTTTAGTATACCAGGTTTTATTTTACAATTAAATGTTTGATTTACAGTATCAAAAGTAATGTATGCGTGAATGCCTGTGGTGCGGACTTCTTCTTGATAAAAAGCAAAAAAATGGATAAAATAGGGAAACGGGAAGAAAAAAACAGTGTGATGATATAGAAGTATAAAGGAGAACGAAAATGATAAAGTGGAAAAATGTAATAGCTGCAGGTATGATCCTGTCTCTTGGTGCATCGTTACTGATGGGATGCGGAAAAAAAGATGCAGTGGCGGATAACGATGACGATTGGGTTGTAGTAGGTAAAGATTCCGAAGAGCCGGAACCGGCCACGGAAAGCGGAACGGAAGTTGTATCTGAAGACTCAACGGAAGATACAGAGAGCAATTCTGTTTTTTCCGAGATGGCAAAGTACAGTTACACATTTGCAAGCGGAGCGGGAGGATGGTCGACCGAACTCACTGTGAATGAAGACGGAAGCTTTGAGGGAAGTTACAGTGACGCAGACATGGGCGATACGGGAACGGATTATCCGAACGGAATTGTGTATCTGTGTGACTTTTCCGGTAAATTCTCGACACCGGAGAAAGTGGATGAGTACACTTATAAGACAACGATCAAAAGTATGAATTATTTAAACAAAACCGACGGAGAAGATATCGTAGACGGTGTGAAATATATTTACTCCGGAGCATATGGACTGGACGGAGCAAAGACGATCTATTTTTATATGAAAGGAGCATCGATTGATCAGCTCCCGAAAGAATATGTGAATTGGATTTCACTGAGTCTGGAGGATGGTCAGACGGAATTGTCATGCTGTGGAATATATAATGAGGCAGAAGAGGCCGGTTTCTATGGATGGACAAAGAACGGATCAAGTGAATCCAATGCATCTGCTGAGAAGGAAGAACAGGATGGCATTTCTGCGGAATTGGCAGGAATTGAGAAAAAGGCCAAGAGGTTACAGGATAAACTTCAGAGTGGAGATCTGACACAGGGGGAAATGAATCAGTTATCTGCAAAGTTATACAAATTGTGGGATGATGAATTGAACGATATTTGGGGCAGATTGGATGAAGACACAAAATCAGAACTGCTTCAGGAAGAGCGTGATTGGATCAAAGAAAAGGAAAAGAAGATCAAAGAAGCCGGAAAAGAGTGGGAGGGCGGATCAGGACAGCCGCTTGCAGAGAATCAGGAAGGTGCTGATCTGACCAGAGACAGAGTTTATAAACTTGCGGATTATTTGAGATAAAGCAGAAGAAAAAGGGCATAAATAGAACCTATATCAGATTGCAGGCAGCAAATCAAAGAAAGAGAGAAACTATGAAATTACATCAGATCATTACCAGTCTGTTAGATACGGATGCATACAAATTTTCAATGCAACACTTTTCAGTGGTGTAAGACATGATAGCGGTGATCCGATCGCGTGGGGAGAGAAGATGATCGCGCACTATAAGGCGTTTGGCATCGATCCGATGACAAAGACGCTTCTGTTCAGCGATTCCCTTGATTTTGAACGCGCGACTATGATCCAAAAGCATTTCAAGGACAAAGCCAAAGTTGCCTTCGGTATCGGAACTTACATCTCAAATGATACCGATGTGCCGCCACTTAATATTGTAATGAAGACAACGTTCTGTAACGGAATGGATGTCGCGAAGATCTCTGATGTAAAAGGCAAAGGCATGTGCAAAAATGAGGCCTATGTGGAATACCTGCAGAGATGTATCGACTGGCGTATGGAAAATGAGAAGGTAAAGTAGTATGATATTTGACAGTTGGACCAAGGCGCTGATCTACTTTGGCGTCATAAATGTACTTGGACTTATCGTGATGGGTGCAGATAAGTGGAAAGCGAAACACAACGCGTGGCGCATTCCGGAGAAAACGCTTTTTCTGGTGAGCCTTCTTGGCGGAAGTATTGGCACCTGGGCGGGCATGTATCTGTTTCGCCACAAGACGAAGCACTGGTATTTCGTTGTCGGCATGCCGGCAATCCTTGTTGTGCAGGTGCTCATATTGGTATGGATGATATGTAGCTGACTTCGGTTGGCTGCATTTTTTTCATTGCTCTTTTTCATGATTGTTGATATAGTATCCGAAAAATCGGAAAGGACATGCAAATGGAAATATACGAAAATAAATTCATTTGGTGGAAAATGTAGATATAATAGAAACCGTCTTGTTTTGATGGTATACTGTAGTTGATCGTAATAGTAAAAGAATTGTATCCATGTTCTTCAAAAACTGCAGCAGAAGTTTTAAAAGAACATATAGGTATTGAAAAATGGAATTCTAAGTTTGAGGAAACAGCGGATGCTTTTATTGATACAAAAATGGAAGTACTGCAATCTCAAAGATATAGAAGAGGACGGTAATATGTATAGTAATTATATTTTTCATGTTCATACTAGAAGGTGTAAACATGCGTCTGATGAAAATGATGAAGAGTATATTCGCAGAGCATTACAACTTGGTGCAAATGAAATCAGAGGGTATAAAGAGAAGGTAGAGTACATGAAGAAATTAAATGAATTAGAAGTTTGACCGCGTTAGCAAAATAAAAGCAAAAAACTGTAAATAACAATAAATAATTTTAAATTAAATACAATATAAGGAAAGCCCATAAAATCATTGGATAGTTGCTAGATCAGGTTATCCAGATGTTGAAACTAAAATTGGAAAAGATTATTTTGATTTTATTGTGCAGATAAGGAAATAGAACAAAGGTTGAATTTTTAAAAAAAGTCTATGAATTATTAAAAATATAGGAAAGGTTGACATGTGATGACGGATGAAAAAATCAAAAATTCCAGAGAGTTGGAGTTTGCCGTGTTTTGCATTGAAAATGTAGCGGCAAAGCTGGGTGTGAATGCAGAGCGTGTTTATCAGGCATTTACTGAAAAAAGCAACATTCTGAACGGTTATATCGTGCCGGAATATGAAGTGCTGCATACCCAGAGCCGGGAATATATCGTTAATGATCTTCTTGATGTGATGAAAGAAAGGGGCGTGGAAGTATGATTCTCTATCATGGTTCTTTCTTAGAGATTGCTAAGCCGGATTTGGTTCATTCCCGCCCTAACGTAGACTTCGGGCGTGGCTTTTATGTCACACCGTTGTATGAACAGGCAGCGAAGTGGTGCGGTAAGTTCAAACACCGTGGGAAAGACGGTATTATCTCCAGGTATGAATATGATGAAAGCCGGGAAGCTGAACTGAAAACGCTGAAATTCGATTCTTATTCCGAAGAATGGCTGGATTTTATTCTGAACTGCCGCAGTGGAAAAGATTTGACGGATTATGACCTTGTTGTAGGCGGTGTTGCCAATGATAAGGTGTTCAATACGGTGGAGCTGTTCTTTGACGGACTGATTGATAAAACGGAAGCTATCAGCCGCCTGCGTTATGAAAAGCCGAACCTGCAAATATGTTTCCGCACAGAGAAAGCACTGTCTCTGCTGCGTTTTGAAGGGAGTGAAACACTATGACAGCGAATCCGATTTTGCTTCAGAAAAAATATAGCCGTGTTATTGAATGCTTTGCTAAACAGCAGGGACTTTCACTGGATGCGGCTTTGGATTTCTTTTATCATTCACTGGTTTATCAGCTGATCCGTGATGGTGTTTCCGATATGCACTGCATGAGCGATGCGTATCTGGCGGAGGAACTGGAACAGGAATATGCCGAGAAAGTGCCTGTAAAGAAGAGAATAAAGTGAGACATAATATTTTTAATTCAATACCATCAAATATCGTTATCTGGATCATGGTACGATACAGGTTGCGGTATATGACAACCGATTGGAAAT
>OIXG01000242.1_pt1 | contig 69733 bp, 59 predicted proteins | sample 1587731 | NCBI WGS metagenome assembly OIXG01 (sample SAMEA3888908, study PRJEB22519) | human gut metagenome | biome: human gut; feature: human-associated habitat; material: faeces | place: Denmark | collected 2010 | reverse complement strand
AAGACCGCAGGTTTCATAACCCCGTCGGTGCCTTTCGCAGAAAGGCGGATTATACACATGAAAAAGTACAGAGTCACCGTCAACGGGACGGTTTATGAAGTCGAACTGGAAGAGCTGACCGGCTCCGTCCCCGTTTCCGCCCCGGCGGCTCCCGCCGCTGCCCCCGCACCTGCCGCGTCTGCCGCACCGGCTGCCGGTGAGTAGATCTGCGCCCCCATGCCCGGCAACATTCTGGCTGTTAATGTCACCGCCGGGCAAACCGTGAAAAAGGGCGACGTGCTGATGGTTCTGGAGGCCATGAAGATGGAAAACGAGATCATGTGCCCCCGGGACGGCGTGGTGGCCTCCGTCAACACCTCCAAGGGCGCTTCCGTGGAGTCCGGCACGCTGCTGTGCGTCCTCCAGTAAGGCAGGGCCGATATGGACGCGATCATTCGCTTTTTACAGGACACCGGCTTCTACCTCTTTTCCCAGGACGGCAACTGGCGCTGCCTCATCATGCTGGGCATCGCCTGCGTGCTGCTGTACCTGGGCATCGTAAAGAAGTTTGAGCCGCTGCTGCTGGTGCCCATCGCCTTCGGTATGCTCATCACCAACCTCCCCGGCGCGAATATGTTCCACGAGATCTTCTTCGCCGGGGGCCACATCCACTGGGACCTCATCGGTGGACAGCCCGTCACGGCGTCGCTGCTGGCGGATCTCCACAGTCAGGGCGTGGCAGAAAACGTGCTGGCCCCCTACATCCAGCAGTTGATGACCGCCGCCCAGACCGCCTTCTCCCCGGAGATGGTGGAACAGGCCATCGCCGCCGTCACGGAGGAGGCCGGAGCCGCCATCACCGCTCTGGAAGCACAGCTTCAGGCGCTGGTGCAGGCGGAGCAGGCCGCTGCCTACTACGGCATGACCCTCTCTGACATCACCATCACCCCGGGTCTGGTGGACATCCTTTACTTAGGCGTCAAGCTGGGTATCTATCCCTGCCTGATCTTCATGGGCGTGGGCGCTATGACGGACTTCGGTCCCCTCATCGCCAACCCCAAGTCCCTGCTGCTGGGCGCGGCTGCACAGCTGGGCATCTTCATCACCTTCGTGGGCTGCCGTTTCATGGGCTTCACCGGCCCGGAATCCAGCGCCATCGGCATTATCGGCGGCGCAGACGGCCCCACAGCCATTTTCGTCACTGTTCTGCTGGCTCCGGCCCTCTTAGGCCCCATCGCCGTGGCGGCTTACTCCTACATGGCGCTGGTCCCCGTGATCCAGCCTCCCATCATGAAGCTGCTGACCACGGAAAAAGAGCGCCAAATCGTCATGAAGCCCCTCCGGGAGGTCAGCAAGAAGGAGAAGATCATCTTCCCCATCGTAGTGACCATCTTCGTGGCGCTGCTGGTTCCCTCTGCCGCCCCCCTCATTGCCTGCCTCATGCTGGGCAACCTCTTTAAGGAGTGCGGCGTCACGGAGCGGCTCAGCAAGACCGTTCAGAATGAGCTCATCAACATCGTGACCATCTTCCTTGGCGTCAGCGTGGGCGCAACGGCCACCGGCACCACCTTCCTGTCCCTCCAGACCATCAAGATCATGGTCATGGGCGTGGTGGCCTTCAGCTTCGGCACCGCTGGCGGCGTCCTGCTTGCCAAGTTCATGAACCTGTTCCTCAAGGAGAAGATCAATCCCCTCATCGGCTCCGCCGGCGTGTCCGCCGTGCCTATGGCGGCCCGCGTATCCCAGATGGTGGGCCAGAAGTACAACCCCGGCAACTTCCTGCTGATGCACGCCATGGGCCCCAACGTGGCAGGCGTCATCGGCTCCGCCATCGCCGCGGGTGTGCTGATCTCCCTGTACGGCTGATAGGAGGCAGATATGGAATTTTTATCGAACAAGCCCCTGCTCATTACGGATACCATCCTCCGGGACGCTCACCAGTCTCAGGCGGCCACCCGTATGACCACGGCGGATATGCTCCCCGCGCTGGAAATGCTGGACTCCATCGGCTACTACTCTCTGGAGTGCTGGGGCGGTGCCACCTTCGACGCCTGTATGCGCTTTCTGAATGAAGACCCGTGGGAGCGGCTGCGGACCATCCGCCAGCACGTGAAGCACACGAAGCTGCAAATGCTGTTCCGTGGCCAGAACATTCTGGGCTACAAGCACTATGCCGACGATGTGGTGGACGCTTTCTGCCGCAAGTCTATTGAAAACGGCATCGACATCATCCGCATTTTCGACGCGCTGAACGATGTACGGAACCTGGAACAGGCCATCAAGTCCACCCGGAAGTACGGCGGCGAGGTGGAGGCCACCATGAGCTACACCGTCTCCCCCATCCACAACGAGGACTACTTCGTGAAGCTGGCCAAGACGCTGGAGGAAATGGGCGCCAGCGCCATCTGCGTCAAGGACATGGCCAACCTCCTGCTGCCCATGGACGCCTACTCCCTCATCAAGCGGCTGAAGGAGACGGTCTCCATCCCCATCCACCTCCACACCCACAACACCACAGGCACCGGCGACATGGTGAACCTCATGGCGGCCATGGCAGGGGTGGACATCGTGGACACCGCCCTCTCCCCCCTTGCCAACGGCACCTCCCAGCCCGCCACGGAGTCTCTGGTGGCCACGCTGCGGGGCACCGTCCGGGACACCGGGCTGGATCAGTCCAAGCTCAGCGAGGCGGCGGCCCACTTCCGCAAGGTGGCGGCCCGTCTGCAAAACGAGGGCATTCTGGACCCCAAGGTCCTGCGGGTGGACACCAACACCCTGCTCTATCAGGTCCCCGGCGGAATGCTGTCCAACCTGATCTCCCAGCTCAAGCAGGCCGGGAAGGAGGACAAGTACTATGACGTGCTGGCGGAGATCCCCCGCGTCCGCAAGGACTTCGGCTATCCCCCGCTGGTGACTCCCACCAGCCAGATCGTAGGCACCCAGGCGGTGATGAACGTCATCGTGGGCAAGTACAAGACCTTCCCCAAGGAGTCCAAGGGACTGCTGCGGGGCGAGTACGGTGCGCTGCCCGGCGAGGTGAACCCGGAGGTCCGGGCGCTGGCGGGCATCGACCCGGAGGAGGTCATCACCTGCCGTCCGGCGGACAACATCGCCCCGGAGCTGGAAACCTACAAAGAGCAGTTCAAGGACATCGCCAAGTCTGAGGAGGACGTGCTGTCTCTGGCCCTGTTCCCCCAGGTGGCCCCCAAGTTCTTAGCCTGGCGGGACGGCCCTCGCGAGGCCCCGGCCCAGCCTGCCGAAGCACCCAAGGCCCCTCCCGCCGACCCCAATGCCGTCCGGGAGCTGTTCGTGGAGTACAAATTTTAATCTTTCCCCACCGTCCCGGACCTTTTAAAAAAGTCCGGGACGGTTTTTTCCGGCGCTCCGAAATGCGGAGGGCCGGTTTGTTTTTCATAGAAAAACGCTCTGCCCCGCAACTGTTTTTTATCCGGGTGCATCAGCGCTTCTTATAGTAAATATTTGATTTTCATTCTTTTCTTGTAAAAAAAACCATTCTATAATAACCCGGTCAAAAAAAGCAATCGTATGCCGTGCGGAGCTTCCGCACGTAATTTGGGAGGCAATTCAAATGGCAAACTGCGCAATCGTAGGAATCAACTGGGGCGACGAAGGCAAGGGCCGCATGGTGGATTATCTCACCAACCACTTTGACGTGGTGGTGCGGTATCAGGGCGGCGGCAACGCCGGCCATACCGTGGTGAATGACAGGGGCACCTTCGCCCTCCACCTGCTGCCCTCCGGCATTTTCCGGGAGGGTGTGGTGAACATTCTGGGCAACAGCGTGGCGCTGGACTGCGAAAACCTGCTGGCGGAGATGAACACCCTCCGGGCCGCCGGGGTGTCCATCACCCCGGAGAATCTGAAGATCAGCGACCGGGCCTCCCTCCTGCTGCCCTGGCACCGGGAGCTGGACGGTCTGGAGGAAGCCCGACTGGCTGACAAGAAGTACGGCTCCACCAAGCAGGGCATCGCCCCCTTCTATTCCGACAAGTACCAGAAAAAGACGGTGATGGCCGGAGAGCTGCTCCACCCCCAGCATCTGAAGGAGCATCTGGCGGATCTGCTGGAATGGAAGAATCTGACCCTCCAGAAGGTCTACGGTGCCAAGGGCTACACGCTGGACGAGCTGCTGGCCTGGGTGGACAAGTACTGTGAAGCAGTTAAGCCTTACATCACAAACACCACCGCATTCCTGCGGGACGCCCAGAAAGCGGGTAAATCCATCCTCTTTGAAGCCCAGCTGGGCGCACTCCGGGATCTGGACTACGGCATTTATCCCTATACCACCTCCTCCAACTCTGTGGCGGCCTATGCCCCTGTGGGTTCCGGCCTGCCTACCGCCAAGCTGGATGAAGTCGTTGGCGTGGTGAAGGCCTATTCCTCCTGCGTGGGCGAGGGCCCCTTTGTGTGCGAGATGTTCGGGGAAGAAGGCCAGAAGCTCCGGGATGCCGGCGCGGAATACGGCGCCAAGACCGGACGGCCCCGCCGGGTGGGTCCCATCGACCTGGTAGCCACCCGTTACGGCGTGGAGGTCCAGGGCGCCACCAATATCGCCCTCACCAAGCTGGACATTCTCAGCTATATGGACAAGATCCCCGTCTGCGCCCACTATGAGCTGGACGGCCAGCAGACCGACGAATTCCCCTTCCCCGTCTGCCTTCAGGACGCCAAGCCCGTCATCGAGTACGTGGACGGCTGGAAGTGCGACATCTCCAAGGTCCGCAGCTGGGACGAGCTGCCGGAAAACGCCCGGAACTACGTGGAGTATGTGGAGCGGGCCATCGGCTGTCACATCGGCTATGTGTCCGTGGGCGCGGAGCGGGACAGCCTCATCATCCGCTGACCCATCAAATCTGGACAGAACGTCCCGCTTCCTGTAAACTATTGGAAAAACGCTGGAAGGAGCCTTTATGAGCAAGGATATTTACGAATCCCCCCTGTCCTCCCGCTACGCCTCCCCCTATATGCTGCACCTGTTCTCTCCGGATATGCGGTTCCAGACCTGGCGGCGGCTGTGGGTGGAGCTGGCCCGGGCGGAGCACGAGCTGGGTCTGCCCATCACCGCAGAGCAGGTGGCGGAGCTGGAAGCCCACGTCACCGACATCGACTACGCTGCCGCAGAGCAGCGGGAAAAGGAAGTCCGCCATGACGTGATGGCCCATGTCTACGCCTACGGTCTGGCGGCCCCCTCCGCGGCGGGGATCATCCATCTGGGCGCTACCAGCTGCTATGTGACGGACAACGCCGACCTGATCCTCTACCGGGACGGTCTGCGGTATCTGCGGGGGCAGATCTTATCCGTTCTGGTGAATCTGGCGGCCTTTGCCCGGCAGTACGCTGCCACGCCCACTCTGGGCTACACCCACTACCAGCCCGCCCAGCCGGTAACGGTGGGCAAGCGGGCGGCATTGTGGATGCAGGACTTCCGCTCCGATCTGGAGGAGCTGGATCACGTGCTGGCCACCATGTGCTTCCTGGGCTGCCGGGGCACCACCGGCACTGAGGCCAGCTTCATGGATCTCTTTGAGGGCGACGGGGCGAAAATCGACGAGATGAACCGCCGGATCGCCGCCGCCTTCGGCTTTGAGCGCTGCTTCTCCGTCTGCGGCCAGACCTATCCCCGGAAAACCGACAGCCGGATTCTGAATGTGCTGTCCTCCATCGCCCAGAGCGCCTACCGCATGGCCAATGACCTCCGGCTCCTGCAGCATGACCGTCAGGTGGAGGAGCCTTTCGAGAAGAATCAGATCGGCTCCAGCGCCATGGCCTACAAGCGGAACCCCATGCGTTCCGAGCGGATCTGCTCCCTCAGCCGCTATCTGATGGCCGACGCCGCTAACGCCCCCATGACCGCCTCCGTTCAGTGGCTGGAACGGACGCTGGATGACTCCGCCAACCGCCGCATTTCCCTGCCGGAGGGCTTCCTCTGCGCCGATGCGGTGCTGCGGCTGTGCCAGAACGTCACCAACGGGCTGCACGTCAACGAGAAGATCGTGGACCGGGCCATCCGGGAATATCTGCCCTTCCTGGCCACGGAAAACATTATGATGGAGGCGGTGAAGCGGGGCGGCAACCGTCAGGAGCTGCATGAGAAGATCCGCCAGCACTCCATGGCCGCCACCGCACGGATGAAGGAGGGCGAATCCTGCGATCTGCTGGACCGTCTGGCCGCCGACCCGGCCTTCAGCATGACCCGTGCGGAGCTGGACGCTGTGATGGAGCCGTCCCTGTACATCGGCCGCTGCAAAGAGCAGGTGGAGCGCCTGCTGGCGGAGTATGCCCCCCTGCTGACGGACGCTCAGACCGCCGACGGCGCCATCAGCCTGTAAATACTGAGGTATCAAGCTTCATGCATGAGTACCGCACCGCGAAAATGCGCAAATGTCAGTGCACGAAGTTGGTGTGCACCATTTCCGGTTGCCCCACAGGGGCGAGAAAATGGCACATTTCTGATTTTGCATAGCAAAAAACGGCGTTCCTATTCTTCCAGCTCGGAAGTTAGGAACGCCGCTTTTGGTGCGGTCTATATTCTGTTTTTTGCAGTGCCTGTCAAGGCCTCACGCTTTGATTCAGCTGATCGACAAACGGCTGCGGACCAACTGATAGAGATACTCCACGCCGTATTTCAGCGCATCCTCATCCATCAGATAGCGGCAGTTGTGATGAGGGAAGGTAATACCCTTTTCCTCACTGCGGGCTCCCAGCTCCACAAAAAAGCCAGGACAGTCTTCCTGCAGGGCAGAGAAATCCTCACCGGGCATCAGGGGATCGATCTCCAGCACAGCGCTTTCGCCGAAATGCTCCTCAATGACCTTGCGGCTGGAAGCCGTCAGGGCCTTGTCATTCATTACGGAGGCATAGCCCAGGGTGAACTTGAAATCGCAGTCCGCACCATGGGCCGTGCAGATGCCCCGGGCCAGCTCCTCCATCAGCTTGGGGAGCCGCTCCCGGGTCTCCTTGCTGAAGGTTCGGGTGGAACCGGTGATGGCCACCTCGCCGGGAATGATGTTATAGGCCTCTCCGGCGTGGATCATGCACACGGACACCACCGCAGGCTCCACCGCTTGGATACGCCGGGAAACCAGGGTCTGCAAGGCTCCCACGATCTCACCGGCGATGACGATGGGGTCCACACAGGTCTCCGGGAACGCGGAGTGACCGCCCTTGCCGATGACCCGGATATCGAAACGGTCCGTGGCGCTGGTGAGGGCGCCGGGCCGGACACCGAAGGTGCCCGTAGGGAAGTTTGAGCTCAGGTGCATGCCGTACAGCTCGTCTACCCCCTTCATCACGCCGGCCTTCAGCATTTCCGCCGCGCCGCCGGGAGGCAGCTCCTCCGCATGCTGGAACAGGAACCGCACCTCGCCCTTGAGGCTGGTCCGCTCCGCCGCAAGCAGCTTAGCCGCCGCAAGCTGCATGGCCGCATGGCCATCGTGGCCGCAGGCATGCATGACACCGGGCACTGTGGAGGCATAGGGCAGCCCAGTCTCCTCCTGAATGGGAAGCGCGTCAATATCCGCCCGCAGGGCCAGTACCGGACCGGGCTGGGCCCCCTTCAGCACTGCCACCACGCCTGTTTTGGTGGGAAATTCCAACGTCAGACCCGGGATCTTTTTCAGTGCCTCCGTCAGGTAAGCCGTTGTATGGACCTCCTGAAAGGAGAGCTCCGGATTCTGATGCATGTGGCGCCGCCAGGCGATTATATCAGGCTCCAGCGCCAGGACCTCTTCTGAAATCATATTCATTACTCCTATTCTCAAGGGGTGTTTCAATCGTTCAACTTGTATGAAACAACCGCAATTCCCGTTTAAAATTATGGTATGGTATGACCTTGACTTTTTTCCCCAGAAAGATATCATTAAAATGTCTTATTTTTGACATACGAAACGGAGGGGACACCGCTATGCTGAAAGATATCGCCGAAGCTATGCTGGGCAGACGCCCCTTTGACCTGGTAATCCGCAATGTGCAGATCGTCAATGTGTTCAGCGCCTCTATTGTAAGCGGATCTATCGGCATTGTCAACGGTCATATCGCCGGGGTTTTTAGCCCGGAAGAAGCGCTGGACAGCCGCCGGAGCATTGATGGCGGCAACGCTTATGCCCTGCCTGGCTTCGTGGATTCCCACATGCATCTGGAAAGCAGCATGCTGACCCCCGACCACTTTGCCCGGGTGGCCCTCTCCTGCGGCACAACCACGGTATGCGCCGACCCCCATGAAATTGCCAATGTCCTTGGCATTGAGGGCGTCCGGGGTCTGGCAGATGCCTGCCGGTCCCTGCCCCTGCGGATGCTGCTGACCGCCCCCTCCACCATTCCCTCCGCTCCCGGTCTGGAGGATTCCGGTTTTGATGTTGGCCCCGCTGAGATGGAGGCCCTGCTGGATATTCCCGGCGTGGCTGGATTAGGCGAGGTCATGGATTTCAACGCCGTCGCCGCCGGAGATGAGCGGATGCTCTCCGTCATCGAAGCTGCCGCCAACCACGGCGTTTTTCTGGATGGCCATGTCTCCGCCCTCACCGGCCGCCGCTTGCAGACTTTCCGGGCCATGGGCATCGACAGCGACCACACCGTTCCCTCTGCTGAAAAGCTCCGGGAGGAGCTGGCTCTGGGCTTCACGGTGCAGGTACAGGAATGCATGCTGAACCGGGAAATCGTCCAGGCCATGAATGATGCACCGGTGCAGGACCGCATCTGCCTGGTAACGGACGATGTTCCCCTCCCCCGGCTGATGCGTCAGGGGCATTTGAACTTTGTGGTGGAACGGGCCATTGAGCTGGGTCTTGACCCCATCCGGGCCATCCGGTATGCCACCATCAACCCTGCCGTCCGGCTGCGGCTGTATCACACAGGCGGCATCGCCCCCGGCATGGAGGCTGATATGCAGCTGGTGCAGGATCTGCGCCATCCCAGACCGGAGCTGGTGCTCCGGGCCGGAGAAATCGTCTGGGACCACGGCAGCTATCTGCCCCATACCGTCCCTTACCAGATCCCGGACCACCTGCGGGGCTCCGTTCATCTCCGTCCCGTGACAGAGGCGGATTTTGCCGTCCGGGTGCCGGTGCCCTCCGGTTTTTCCGGCGGCACCGCCGTGGTGAATCTGATCGGCCAGGATGGCGTCTCCATTCGCACCCAGCGGGTCCGGAAGACCCTGCCCCTGGCAGCTGAAAGAGACGGCTTTGCCTGTCTGAAAACAGCTCCTTACTTAAAAATGGCAGTATTCAACCGCTACGGCCGGGACCAGCACGGCATCGGCCTGCTGACCGGCATGGACGGTGTCACCGGTGCCGCCGCACTGACCTATGGCCACGACTGCCACAACCTGACGGTCTACGGCGGCAATGACGCTGATATGGCTCTGGCGGCCAACACCCTCCGGGAATCCCAGGGTGGGCTCTGCACCGTGGAAAAAGGCAAGGTACTGACCCTCATCCCGCTGCCTCTGGCGGGGCTGATGTGTGATCTGCCTCCGGAGGTACTGCTGGAGCAGATGGAACAGTTCCTGTCGGACTGCCGCCGCATGGGCTTCAACCATCAAAATTTGCTGACGTTCTTCACCCTTATGCCGCTGGCGGTTTCGCCGGAGCTGAAATGCACGGACCGGGGTCTGGTGGATGCGCTGCACAAGCGGCTTCTGCCTTTGATTGACGAGATAAAGGAGATAAGTTCGGATGGAACGTAAACACCGTGCACTGCTGCTGGCACTGCCCACCGTATTGACCCTGCTGTTTTTCTTCGTGGCACCGATGGTCTACATTCTGGTCCACACCCTGCATGAAAACGGCCTTTCCGATTTTGTGGATTTCTTCGGAGATCCTTTTTACCGCAACATCCTCTGGGTCACCCTCCGGGTGTCCCTGGTGTCCACCGCCATCTCCCTGGTGCTGGGCTATCCCACGGCTTTTTACATGGCCCGGACCAAGTCCCGTATGAAGCAGGTCATGATGATTGTGATCCTGTTTCCCTTTTTGGTCAGCGCCGTGGTCCGTTCCTACGGCTGGATGGTTATTCTGGGAACCAACGGCCTTTTGAACCAGCTGCTCCAGTCCTTGGGGCTTATCTCCGCCCCTCTGAAAATCCTGAACACGGAGACGGCAGTCATCATCGGCATGATCCACCTGCTGGTGCCCTATATGGTCCTCTCCCTGGTGGGCGTGCTCCAGAGCATTGACCCTAACGTGGAGTACGCGGCCTACAGCTTGGGCGCCTCTCCTCTGCAGACCTTTTCCAAGGTGGTGTTCCCCCTGAGCCTGCCGGGCATTATCTCCGGCTGCGTTCTGGTGTTCACTATGAGCATGACCTCTTACGTAACGCCCAAACTGCTGGGCGGCTCCAAGTTCCGGATGATGGCCACCATGGTGGTCCAGGAGATCAATGTGAATTTCGACTGGGGTGCGGCCTCCGCTATCAGCTATATTCTGCTGGCAGTAATCCTGCTGGTGCAGATCGCGGTGGTGCTGTGCACCTCCGGATATATGAAACGTATGGGAGGAGGAAAGTGATATGCGCGAGAAAGATGTAAGCCTGCCCTGCCGGATCTTTGCCATTCTGGTGATGCTGTTCCTGCTGGCGCCTCTGGTGGTGATCGTCATCGCCTCCTTCACGCCCACAGCCCTCATCACCTTCCCGCCCCAGGGCTTCTCCCTGAAATGGTACGCCAATATCTTCGGCTCCTCCACCCACTTTATGGATGGCCTGGTGAACAGTCTGAAAATCGGTATTCTGGCCACAGCGGCGGATATTCTGCTGGGCGTCACGGCGGCCCTATCCGTCTGCCGGTACAGCTTTAAGGGCAAGGACGCTCTGCTGAACTACTACACCTCTCCCATGTATGTGCCCAGTGTGGCCTTCGCCTTTGTTTTGCTGCAGGTCTACAGCCAGATCGGCGGTGTGTCCGGTATGCTGCGCATTTTCATCGGCCACCTCATTATCATTCTGCCCTACATCGTGCGGAACACGGTGTCTGTACTCCATGTGTTCAACTGGACGCTGGAGGATGCGGCTACCTCCATGGGAGCCACCCCTATTCAGGTGTTCTTCAAGATCACCATTCCCCTGGCCCGGCCCGGCATCATGGCCGGTGCGCTGCTGGCTTTTTTGTATTCCTTCGACGAGGTGGCCCTGAGCAGCCTGCTCTCCACCCCGAGGTTCATCACCCTGCCCATCCGCATCATGAACTATATGGAGCTGACCTTCGACCCCACTCTGGCCGCCATCTCCACACTGCTGATCCTGGCATCTCTGGTTCTGATCGTACTGATGGAGAAGTTTGTAGGGTTGGACATGTTTGTTAAGTGAGAACGGAAAGGTGTAAACTATGGCTACTTTGGAATTACAGGGACTGACCAAGCGATTCGGCGAGTTCACTGCGGTGGATTCCATGAACCTGAAGGCTACCGAAGGCGAGATGATCGCCCTGCTGGGCGGCAGCGGCTGCGGCAAGACCACCACACTGCGCATGATCGCCGGCTTTACTGAACCCACCGCCGGACAGATCCTGGTGGACGGCAAAAACGTTTCCACTATCCCCCCCTACCGCCGCAATATCGGCATTTTCTTCCAGAATTACGCGCTGTTCCCCCACATGACGGTGTTTGAAAACGTGGCCTTTGGTCTGAAGCTCCAGAAGCTGCCCAAAAACGAGATCCGTGAGCGGGTGGAGCACATGCTCGCTCTGGTAAAGCTTACCGGCATGGACAAGCGTTATCCCCGGCAGCTCTCCGGCGGTCAGCAGCAGCGGGTGGCCCTGGCCCGGGCTCTGGTGACCCGTCCCTCCATTCTGCTGCTGGATGAGCCCCTCTCCAACCTGGACGCCAAGCTCCGGGTAGAGATGCAGGTGGAGATCAAGCGCATCCAGAAGGAGCTGGGCATCACCACCATCATCGTGACCCACGATCATGAGGAGGCCGTCTCCTTGGCAGACCGGGTCATTGTCATGAATGCCGGCCACATTCTGCAGATCGGCAAGCCCCAGGAGGTCTTTGACAGGCCCGCCTCTCCCTTTATTGCAGACTTTATGGGCTTTTCCACCTTTCTTCACGGCATCGCCGCCGGAGCAGAGGGAGATATGCGCCTGATCCGCTGCGGTGCTCACACGCTCCAGGTCCCGGCAGAGGCCGCCCAGGAGCTGACTGAGGGGGATGCATGCATTCTGGCCATCCGCTCCGAAAACATCCGGACTGCGGAGCAGGAAGGTGTCAATACCGTCCGGGGCACCGTCAAAAGCGCCACCTACAAGGGTCATACCACCCGGCTGGAGGTCTCCGGCTGCTTTGAGGAAATGGTATACCCCGCTATCCACGAATATGCGGACGTGCAGGAGGGCAGTGAAGTTCTGCTTCACTTCCCCGCCCAGCATTTCTGTGTATATAAAGACATCAAATAAAATCTGGAGGATGTAAACAAAATGAAAAGCAAGCGCATTTTTACACTGATGCTGGCTCTGGTCATGACCCTGAGCCTGGCCGCCTGCGGCGGCAGCAAGCAGGAGGAAGCTCCCGCCGATAACGCCGGAAACGGCGAAGCAGCTGGCGATACTCAGGATTTCGGCGGCGCCGAGCTGGTTGTTGCTACCTGGGGCTGGGCCGAGGCCGGTCTCAAGACCCTGGCCGCCGACTTTGAGTCCAAGTACAACTGCACCATCGTGGTGGACCCCACCAGCGGCAACGGCGACCGTCTCAACAAGCTGATGGCTGAGCAGAACGATCCCACCGCCGATGTGGCCCTGCTGACCAAGAGCTTTGCCCAGACCGGCAACGAATCCGGCCTGTTCGAGAAGATCGACACCAGCATCGTCACCAGCCTCGGCGACCTGTATGATATCGCTGTCAACGCCGACGGCTATGGCCCCTGCTACTCCCTGTGCCGCTACGGCATCATGTACAATGCCGACGCTCTGGAGAAGGCCGGTCTGCCCGCCCCCACCTCCTACGAGGGCCTATTTGATGACCAGTATGCGCACATGGTGGCTCTGCCCGACATGACCTCCACCGCCGGCCCCTACATGCTGGTGGCTATGGCCGAGGCCATGGGCGGCAGCCAGGAGGATGTGACCCCCGCCATGGAGCTGATGCAGGAGAAGAAGGACAACATCGATCTGTGGTATTCCACCTCTTCCGACGTTGTCAACGCCTTCACCACCGGTGAGGCCAACATCGCCGTGTTCATGGACATCAATATGCCCAGCCTGACCGACAGCGGCCTGAACATGGTCTGGGTGGACGCCGCCGAGGGTTCCTTCTCCGCTCCCGCCACCGCCAACGTGGTGAAGAACTGCAAGAACCCTGAGCTGGCCCAGCTGTTTGTGGAATACCTCATCAGCAAGGACACCCAGGACAAGATTGCTGAGGTCATGAACGAGGCCCCTGTGAACAAGAACGCCACCATGGACGATTCTCTGAAGACCTATCTGGCCTTCGGCGACGAGTCTATGAACGCCCTGAAGGAATTTGACGAGGCCTACATCACCGCCAACAAGGAAGCCTGGATCGATACCTTCCAGCGCACTGTTGCCGTTCAGTAATTTCCCCGACCATACAAAAACGGAGGAGACGCCCCGGCGTTTCCTCCGTTTTTTAAACAACTGACAAGGAGAAGAGCCTGCCATGAAGCTGACTGTCTTATCAGAAAACGCCGTTCTGTACCCCGGCCTTGAGGGGGAATTCGGCCTGTCCGTCTACCTGGAGGAAGGAGATACCCGCCTGCTGTTCGACGCCGGGGAACGGGATGCCTGCCTGCGGAACGCGGAGAAGCTGGGTATCGACCTCCGGCGGGTCACTGCCGTGGCGTTCAGCCACAACCACCGGGATCACTGCGGTGGTTTTCTGCGCCTGGCGGAGCTCCTTCCGCCGGACGTACCCATTTATGCCCATAGCGGCTTTTTCATCCGGAAGTGGTGGGATCACCGGTGCGACCCGCCTCAGCAGGAAACCTATTCCCAGACGCTGGAGTTGGTAGGCCCGCCCATGGAGGCATCCTGGTTCTTCCAGCAGGGGCTGACCGGCTTCCGCTGTCTGGCAGACGACTGCATGCAGATCGCTCCGCATGTGTATCTTCTGGGAAACTTTCCGGCCCCTGAACCGGAAGAGGCGGTCCATCCCTCCTCGGTCATGGAGGGCCCGGACGGCCGCCTGGTGCCGGATACCTTCCCGGAGGAACAGATCTGTGTGGTGGATACCCCAGCAGGGCTGGTGGTACTCACCGGATGCGCCCACAACGGCATCCGCAACATTCTCTCCACGGTGGAACGGCGCTTCCCGGAGCGGCCCATCCAGGCCGTTTTCGGCGGTACTCACCTGGTCCCCCCGGACCCGGAACGCATTGCCCGGACGGCAGACTATTTCCGGCACAGCTCCATCACCTGCGCCGGTGTCTGTCACTGCACCGGCCCCATGGGTCTGGAAGTCTTTGCCCAAACAGTGCCCGCCTATCTGCCTACCGGCGCAGGCCTGGTATGGCAGACGCCCTCTTTCGCAAGGACATCCGCAGGCAGAAAAGAGAACTGACCGCCATGCAGAGCCCGCAAGCTCAGGAATAAAACCCCCGGATACCTTATCCTCCCTGTCAGGGGAGCAAGGTATCCGGGGGTTTTATCTATTACAGAATCGGGCAGTTCTGCCCCGCTGTACGGTTTCTCACCGGATCATTCCCGCAAGGTAGGTGCGCTGCCAGATAAGCGCACATCCCGGGCAGAAACTCGTGGTGCTTCGGCAGAGGCCGTGCACCGGAGCGCAGCCGTCCGATGCGGGAGGGATCCATGCTGATCTCCCGTCCCAGCTGGCTGTTGGAAAGTTCCGCAATATTCATCAGTGCGTCAAATCGTTCGGCAAACATGGTGATCTCTCCGCTTTTTTCTCCATTATATGACAGCTATCCGCACGAGCCAACAATTTTGGCACGGTTTGTGCTGAAAATCTGGCATGGTCATTCGAGCGCGTTCGCTTGTTTTTTTCCTCTTTCAGCCCGTATCCTATATAGGTAAGGAGGCACCCCCCCGGTTCCGCAGCGGATCATCAATTTCTTAACGCTCACTTAGCGCAAACTCTGTCTGTCAACTCTGCAAACGCCTTGTTTTTCATGTTCGCGCATGGTAAAATACACAAATAGCCAGTCCCCCCCGCATTTATTTTGCATTTTGACGGATTTTGGCCATCACTGCCAAACAATTCACTTCCGCTTCAAGGGCGGCAGCACCGCCGCGGTATAAATTCAGCCGGGACAAACCCATGGCTGAACTTCTTCTATATTCCTACATTTAAGGGATGAGAGAAACTTATGAAACGAAGGATTTCGTCAACCCTGATGGCACTTGTGCTGTGTCTCACACTCCTTCCGGCAGCGGCCTATGCCGACGGGGCACGGCGGTCTATGTCAGCAGCAGCGGCAATGATGGGACCGGTGACGGCTCGGCGGACAAGCCCTACGCCACGCTGGCCAAGGCGGTCACAGAGGCAGAGGACGGCTCAACGATCTATGTCATGGGTAACCTGACTATGACTAAGTGCGCACGGTACTACGATAAAGACCTGACGATCACCAGCCTTGATCCCAATAATCCTGTCACTATCTCCCGGGGGACGGAGTTTGACCCGCAGAGCGACCACGCCCGAAGCTGGTACAACCCCGCCATGATTGAGGTGCAGACGCACACCGGCGGTGAGGGCGCCGGTCTGACCCTGACGAACATCATTTTTGATGATGGCGGCAAGAAAGAGGGCACGGTGTTTGCTCAGGCCGTCAGTGATGGTTCAATCGACAACAAGACCTGTGTGCAGGACGCCATCATCGCCTCCAACGCCACCGTCCCCACCACGATCACGCTGGGTGATGGCGCGGTGCTGCGGAACTTCGGCGGTATGTCTGCTGTACGGGTGACAGATCAGGCCAAACTGGTCATGAAATCCGGCAGCGTGATTGAGGATGCTCCGTCGATCACACGAAGCAAAGGCGATGCAGGTTCCGTCGGCCCCGCCGGTGCGGTCTGGCTGCAGGGTTCCGATTTCGAGATGGAAAATGGTGCGGAAATTAAAAATGTAAACGGCCGCGCGGTCTACGCGGACGGCGGCAGCGTAAGCGTCGGCGGCACGATCAGCGGCATCACCGGCAATCCCGCTATGTGGCAGGGCAAGGACGGCACGGCCATTCACCTGCGCGGCGAAAATGCCAGTGCAGTCCTGACCTCTACCGCTGTGATCGAAAAGATCTCCGGCGGCGGCAGCGCGGTCTATTGCGCCGCAGGCGGAAAATCGTTTGAGATGCAGAACGGTTCAAAAATCAAGGACTGCCCACAATTAAAGGGCAATGTTATTTATGCAAGCGACAGTACCATTGTCCTCGATGGTGAAATCTGCGAGGTCAATGCGAGTGGAAATCATATTTTACAGACTGCCGGCAACACCGTAACAACCATTGGCGCAACCGGGAATATTCATAACAATATCGCCCATTACGGAGCCGTGTATCTCAACGCAGCAAATGAGAAGCTGTACTTCTACGGAAAAATCAACCAGAACACCGTCTCCGGACGGGGAGCGGGGATTGTCCTTTCCAACAATGGGAAAGACAATTATGCGGAAATGTATGAGGGCGCCGAAATTATCGGCAATGAGGTTGCCACAAACGGTGGCGGTATTATGGTTTCTTGCGGCGCATTTACAATGAAGGGTGGCAGGATCTCTGAAAATACAGCCCACAATGAGGGCGGCGGCGTGAGTGTACGCCGTGGCGGGCAATTCATCATGAATGGTGGTGAAATCTGCGGAAACAAATCCGATACCATTGGCGGCGGGATCTCCCTTGAGGCGGGTGGTTATAACAGCTGGGTTCCGCGCGTTCAATTGAACGCCGGTAAAGTATCCGGCAACACCATGAACGGAAATTCCAATGACCTTGCAATTACTGACAAGGAGTACGGTCATATCGACCGCTACCTCTACATCTCCAACGATGCGACCATCGGCAACAAAGCAGTCTACTTTCAGACCAACACCAAGACCGTCACCCCCGCAGCGGACAGTCTGGACATCAAGCTGGGCAACGCCAGCCCGACCAGCGTAGCAGCCTTGTCCGGCAAGGCTAATGCGAACGGCTGGAGCGCTCCCCTCGCCACCTTCTGGGCGCAGCGGGACGGTGGGGCCGAGCTGACAGTGGGCGGGCTGACGCTTGACTCTGCTCTTCCTCAAATCGTTTATGCGCTGGTACAGGAGACCAATGCGGACGGCAAACCGGTATCCGGCGCGGAGATCAAGGTATACAGCACAGAAATTACCACCGATGGCATCCGTCTGACACTTCCCAACGGCTATGCGAACGGCTGTGCGGTGGCGCTGGCACAGCCCACCACCGACTTCGGCTCAGTGTTCATCACCGGCCCTGCGGAGATTGCGGAGTCTTACGGTGCCGTGACCTACGAGGTCCCCTATACCGCGACCTACACCATGTCGAACAACCTGCTCAGTATGCTGCAGCACGCTCCGCACGGTGTGCCGATGACCTTTGTGGTGGAGCTGGACAGCCGCCTGACTGCGAAAAAAGGCGCTGACGGCAAGTTCCTCTATGACTTTGACGGCGACGGCGTGCTCAACGTCGATAAGAGTCAGATTACGGTGAGCGCCGACGGACATACGATCACGGTTATCTGCACACCTGTGGACAACTGGCAAAAAGCACTGGAAGGCAAAACTTCGGTTGTTATGAAGCTGGACGGCACCGGCGTACTGGCGGCAACGGGTTTCGACGCCGGTAAATATCTGAACACCACGGGCCATATCGAGGGCGCGATCGGTTCGCTCCCCGTTATGATTCCCGCCAATGTCTGCCGGACCAGGATGACCGCGCACTACTCCGTGTTTTACCACGGAAACGAGGCCGATTCCGGCGAAACGGTTGACAGCCGCAGCTACATCTTCGGAGATCTGGCCGTGGTATCCGAAAACGGCTACGTCCGCGACGGGCACTCTTTCGTCGGCTGGAACACTCAGCGCGATGGGAGCGGCACGCACCATGTCCCCGGCTCTTCGATCACGGTAACAGACCATATTCATCTGTACGCGCAGTGGACACGCAACAGCAGCGGCGACGATGACGACAAGTACTTCTTCGCCATCCAGAAGGTGGACGCGCAGGACGGCCATGCCCTGAACGGCGCGAAGTTCGAGCTGTATCAGCTGGACAAGAATGACCGGATCGTCAACCGCAGAGTGGTCGAGACCACACAGCAGAGCAACAAAAACGGCATCGCCCTGTTCAGCGTGGACAACAAGAAGTCCTATGACGGCATCTGGTACTACGCTGAGGTCTCCGCTCCCGAGGGCTACGTTCTGGACCGGACGGAGTACGAGATCAACGACAAGGACTTCTCCGACAGCCTCAGCACCGCCGTCAAATACGCGGACACCGTGCGGAACTACCGCGGCACCACCCCCGATCTGCTGAATGACAGCGACCACTTCGCCTATGTCATCGGCTACATGGACGGCAACGTCCGGCCCTACGGTCTGATCTCCCGCGCGGAGACCACCACCATTTTCTTCCGTCTGCTGAAGGATTCCGTCCGTGACGGCAATCTGCTCACCAGCAACACCTACACCGACGTGGCGGACGATTACTGGGCCAACACCGCCATCTCCACCATGACCGGTCTGGGCATCGTGCAGGGCCGCAGCACCACGACCTTCGACCCCAAGGCGCCCATCACCCGCGCTCAGTTCGCCGCCATCTGCGCCCGGTTCGACACCGGCAAGAGCAGCGGCACGCAGACCTTCACGGACATCAAGGGCCACTGGGCGGAGAAGTACATCGAGCGGGCTGCGGAGCTGGGCTGGATCAAGGGCTTCGAGGACGGCACCTTCCGTCCCGACACCTACATCACCCGCGCGCAGGCCATGACCATGATCAACCGTGTGCTGAACCGCATTCCTGAGGATGAAAGCGACTTGCTGCCCGGCATGAACGTCTGGCCGGACTGCAACCCCGGTGACTGGTTCTATCTGGCGGTTCAGGAGGCCACCAACTCTCACGACTTTGAGCACAAGGCCGGCAACTACGAGACTTGGACGAAGCTGATGAAGAACCCCGACTGGACCCGGTACGAAAATTGATATTCTGTGAAACTTTTTTGAAAAACGACCGTCTATATCAATGTAGACGGTCGTTTTCATTTTTTCAGATGGAGGTGCTTCTCATGAAACGGATCTTCGCTCTTCTCCTTGCCGCGGTCAGTCTGATTTCCCTGACCGCCTGCGCGCAGCCCGAGGCAAAAACCGCCAGCAAGTACCAGCTGGCCGCCCCGCAGTATCCCCAGATGGCGCCGTACCCGGACGAGACCAAGTTCAGCAGACCCAACGGAGACTTTGACAGTGACGGTTTCAATCAGGTTTATAACGCATGGCAGGCAGACCGCAGAAAGCAGACGGATCAGCCGGAGGGCTATACGGACGCGCTGGACAGCTACCTCCACGCCGTCATCCCCCAGCTGCTCACCGGCGGCAGCGGAGAGAACAAGGTCTGCTCCCCCATCAACATCTACATGGCCCTCGCTATGCTGGCAGAGGTGACAGACAGCGAGAGCCGGGAGCAGATCCTCGCCCTGCTGGGCAGCGGCGATGTGAACGCTCTCCGGGCCGAGGCCGCCGCTGTCTGGAACGCCAACTACTGCGATGACGGCGCAGTGACCAGTATTCTGGCCAACTCCCTGTGGCTCAGCGACAAAATCAGCTTCAAGCAGGAAGCCATGGACGCGCTGGCAAGATATTATTACGCCTCGTCCTTCCGTGGTGAAATGGGCTCCGCCGCCTTTGACAAGACCCTTCAAGACTGGATCGGCCAGCAGACCGGCGGGCTTTTGAAGGAGCAAGCCTCCGGCCTGACAATGGACAAGGAAACGATCCTCGCCCTTGCGTCCACCATCTATTTCCGGGCCAAGTGGAATGGCGAGTTCTCCGAAGCCAACACCGTGCCGGATACCTTCCACGCCGACAGCGGCGATACAACCTGTGACTTCATGCGTCAGCGCGGGACGAACACCTATTACTGGAGCGACCGCTTCTCCGCGGTTTCCAAGCCGCTGGAGGGCAGCGGTGCCATGTGGTTCCTGCTGCCGGACGAGGGCGTTACGCCGGAGGAGCTGCTGGCTGACGAGCCGACGATGGACTTCCTACTCAGTGGCGGCGAGAGCGCGGAGAGCAAATACCTTATCGTCAACCTCGCTCTGCCGAAGTTCGACACGGCATCGGACCTGGATCTGGCCGACAGCCTGAAGGCTCTGGGCATCACGGACGTCTTTGATCCGGCGGTCTCGGACTTTTCCCCTATGACCGACGATACGGCGGCTTATCTCTCCCAGGCCAAACACGCCGCCCGGGTGACCGTTGACGAGGAAGGCGTCACCGCCGCGGCCTATACCGTTATGATGATGTGCGGCGAGGCCGCCCCGCCGGAGGAGGAAGTGGACTTTGTTCTGAACCGTCCCTTCGTGTTCGCCATCACCGGGACTGACGGCCTGCCGCTGTTTGTGGGCATCATCCATCAGCCGCAGCCGTGATTAAGGGCTCTGCTTCGCAGGCGGCAGATACGAGGACAGTTACCGTTTCTATATCGCGGGGTTTCAGATACGCAAAGGCTCTTAAACGCAAGGGGCGGCATCTGCCGCCCCTTTTTCATGGCCGGAAACACCGTCCTCAAAGTGCTGGCCGCCCCTTGCTTTTACGTTTCGTCCAAGAAACTCAAAATTTTTTAGTCAAAATTACCAGAGGCACTGTCCGTTTCTGACGGACAGCGAAAAAAGCTGTATTTTCTGAAATCAGCCGATTTGTCCGTGTATCAAACACATTCGATTTCACTGTATGGTCATTCGGTGAAAAGCCTGCGAAAACCGCAGGAAAAATTTTGTGCGGATTTTCTCTTGCGGGCGGTATTGTATCTATATAAAATACATCCATCTACAAGAGACGGACGCTTTGAGCGGTCCGGATCTCGCAAGGAGGATGAATTGAATGAAGAAGTTTGTTTCCATCATGCTGGCGCTGGCTATGTCCATGAGTCTGGCGGCCTGCGGCGCTGACAGCTCCAGCGATGCCAGCAGCGACAGCCAGAGCAGTTCTGACGCCGCTTCCGGTGAAAAAGTCGTAAAGATCGGCGTATTTGAGCCTGCTACCGGTGACTCCGGTGCCGGCGGCAAGCAGGAGATGCTGGGTATGCAGTACGCCAACCATATGACCCCCACCGTGGACATCGGCGGCGAGACCTACAAGGTGGAGCTGGTCTATGCCGATAACGGCTCCGATTCCGCCAAGGCTCCTACCGCCGCTTCTGAGCTGGTGAGCAAGGACGTTTCTCTGGTGCTGGGTACTTACGGCTCCAGCTGCGCCATGGCCGGCGGCCCCATCTTCGGTGAAGCGGGTCTGGCCGCCATCGGCGTGACCTGCACCAACCCCGGCGTCACTGCGGGCAATGACTACTATTTCCGCATCTGCTTCCTGGACCCCTTCCAGGGCACCGTTCTGGCCAACTTCGCGCAGGAGAAGTTCTCCGCCAAGAAGGCCTATTGCCTGGGCGAGCTGGGCAACGAGTACGATCAGGGCCTGATCAAGTACTTCACCGACGCCTTTGACGGCGAGGTCATCACCGACTCCTTCCCCACCAACACCTCCGACTTCAGCACCTACCTGTCGAAGGCTGTCTCCTCCGGCGCGGAAGTCATCTTCTGCCCCGTGTCCATCTCCTACTCCACTCAGATCGTGAAGTTGGCCGCTTCCATGGGTCTGGAGATCCCCATTCTGGGCTCCGATACGCTGGACAGCAACATGGTTCTGGAAGCCGCTTCCGGCTCTGACGTAAAGCTGTATGTCTCCACCTTCTATCAGGAGGGCGGCTCTCCCGAATTCGACGAGGGCATCAAGGCCTGGCTGAACGAGGACGCCACCGCCATGACCAACAACGGCGGCAATGACACCATCGCGGCCGTCACCGCCATGGGCTATGACGCCTACTATGTGGCGCTGGAGGCTCTGAAGGCCGCCGGCTCCACCGATCCTGCCGCTGTCAAGGCCGCGCTGCCCGGTGTGACCTACACCGGCGTCACCGGCGACATCGCCTTTGACGACATCGGCGACGCTATCCGCGACACTGCCTACATCAAGGTGGCCGATACCGCCAACAACGCCTGGGCTCTGGAAACGATGCAGAAAGCCGGTTGATCCGATCCTGCCGACCTGCCTGGCGGGGACTCCCCCGCCAGGCGGTCTTACCGTTTACAGACGGTTCGCGTGAACACGCCAAGGCCGGGACCGCCCCGAAAGCAGCCGCTCTGCGGCTTTTTTCAAGACGGCTCCGCCGCGTGCCTTCCGCGTAAAACTTGAAAGAAAAGGGAGGGTTCCCCGTGCAATACGGCATCTCCATTCTGCTCTCCGGCATATCGCTGGGCGGGCAGTACGCCCTCATCGCCATCGGCTACACCATGGTCTACGGCATCCTGCGGCTGATCAACTTCGCTCACGGCGATGTATTCATGGTAGCCGGTCTGATGATGGTCTACCTCAGCGCCAGCCTGCCGCTGGCCGCGGCCATTCCCCTGATGATCATTCTGACGGTGCTGCTGGGCTTTATCATCGAGCGGGCGGCCTACAAGCCTCTGCGGACAGCCCCCCGGATGTCGGTGATGATCTCCGCCATCGGTGTCAGCTATCTGCTGCAAAATCTGGCGACCTACGTCACCGGCGGCCTGCCCCAGATGTACCCCGCCCTGCCCGGTCTGTCCAACCAGCTGACCATCGCGGGGGTATCCACCAAGTATGTGACGGTGGTCACGCCGGTGCTGGTGGTGCTTCTGGTGGCGGCCCTGACCCAGCTCATCAACCACACCCGGATCGGCATGGCCATGCGGGCTGTGTCCCGGGATTTTGAAACCGCGCAGCTCATGGGCATCCGGATCAACAGCGTGATCTCCGTGACCTTCATCATCGGCTCTCTGCTGGCGGCCATCGGCTCCCTGCTGTACTTCACCAACTACCAGTCCATCGTCCCCCTGTCCGGCTCCCTGCCGGGACTGCGGGCCTTCGTAGCAGCAGTATTCGGCGGTATCGGCTCCATTCCCGGCGCCGTGGTGGGGGCGTTTCTCATCGGTATCTGCGAGAGCGTCATCAAAGGTTCCGATTGGAGCGTCTTTTCCGATGCCTTTACCTTCGCCATCCTGATCGTGGTGCTTTGCGTGAAGCCCACGGGTCTGTTCGGCGAAAAGGTCACGGACAAAGTGTAAGGGGGGATCGACTGTGCTGAACGAAAAGAAAAGCAAACGGGGCACGGTGATTGCCCTGCTCTGCGCGCTGGCACTGTTGGCGCTGGTCATCCTGCTGGAAAACACCATGAAGCCCACGGGCATGTTGTTCACCGTTCTGAAAAAAGGCGCGGTTTACGCGCTGGTGGCGGTGTCCATGAACCTGCTCAACGGCTTCACCGGCCTGTTTTCTCTGGGACAGGCGGGCTTCATGCTGCTGGGCGCTTACACCTATGCCATTCTCACCATTCCCACGGCGGACCGGGAAGCGGTGTACTATCTCTATAACGGCTCCGCCGTGAATTTCTCCCTGCCGGAGCTGTTCGGCGGCGGGGCTGTGGGGCTGGTGCTGGGCGTTCTGCTGGCCCTGTTTCTGGGCGGCTGCGTGGCGGCAGCGGTGGCGTGGCTCATCGGCCTGCCGGTGCTGCGTCTGAAATCCGACTATCTGGCCATTGCCACTCTGGGCTTCGCGGAGATCATCCGGGCCATTTTCCAGTGGGACCCCCTCGGCCCTGTGACCAACGGCGCCAACGCCTTGAAGAACTTCCCCACCTTCTCCAGCTTCAATATCCAGAATGCCGACGGCAAGGTGATCCTGCGGCTGTCCACCTTCGTGCCGTTCCTGCTGGCGGGGGTGTGCGTAGCGGTAATCGTACTGCTGATCAACTCCACCTACGGCCGGGCCTTCAAGGCCATCCGGGACGACGAGGTGGCGGCAGAGGCCATGGGCATCAATCTGGCCCGCCACAAGCGGCTGGCCTTCTGCATCAGCTCGTTTTTTGCCGGGGTGGGCGGCGGAATGTTCGCCATGTTTGCAAATCAGGCGCAGGCCAAGGTGTTTACCACGGCCATGACTTATGAGATTTTGCTCATTGTGGTCATCGGCGGCATCGGCTCCATTTCCGGAAGCTGCATTGCGGCGTTTTTGTACGTGGCGGCCAGCGAGTGGTGGCTGCGGTTTCTGGATACCGAGACCTACATCGGCAGCTTCAAGGTGCCGTTCCTGCGGACTGGCTTCCGCATGGTGGTGTTCTCCGTCATCATCATGGTGGTGGTGCTGTTCTTCCGAAAGGGCATCATGGGAGATAAAGAGCTGCCGGATCTCCTGAAAAAGCGGCAGAAAAAAGCAACTAAGGAGGCGGTACAGCCATGAGTGAGCAGCTTTTGAGACTGGATCACATCACCATGCAGTTCGGCGGCGTTGTGGCTGTGGACGATCTGGAGCTGGAGGTCAACGAGGGGGAGATCGTGGCCCTCATCGGACCCAACGGCGCGGGAAAGACCACCGCCTTCAATGTCATCACCGGCGTGTACCAGCCCACCAACGGCGCGGTGTGGTTCGACGGGGCAAAGATCATCGAAAACCACCCCCAGGGCAAAATGAAAAAGCAGTACAAGGGCCAGTGCGACGGACTTTACACGGAGACCCTCTCCCCTACCCCGGACAAGATCACCCGGGCGGGCATGGCCCGGACCTTCCAGAACATCCGCCTGTGGAAGACCCAGACGGTGTTCGACAATGTGCTCATCGCCAAGCATTGCCGCTCCACCAGCAGCGTGTTTTCCGCCGCGTTCCGGCTGAACCGGAAGGAGGAGGCGGCCCAGCGGGCACAGGTGGAGGAGCTGCTGGAGATCGTAGGGTTGTCCGATGTGAAAAACGAGTTGGCCACCAGCCTGCCCTACGGCAAGCAGCGGCGGCTGGAGATCGCCCGGGCACTGGCGGCGGAGCCGAAGCTGCTGCTTCTGGATGAGCCGGCCGCCGGCATGAACCCTCAGGAAACGGAGGAGCTGACAGCCTTTATCGGGGAGATCCGGGAGAAATTCAAGATCACGATCCTCCTCATCGAGCACCACATGAATCTGGTCATGGACATTTCCGACCGCATCTATGTGCTGGATTTCGGCAAGCTGATCGCCCACGGCACACCGGCGGAGATCCAAAAAAATCAGCGCGTCATCGATGCGTATCTGGGGGTGGCGGACGATGCTTAAAATTGAAAACCTTCAGGTCCACTACGGCGGTATTCAGGCCCTCCGGGGCATTTCTCTGGAAGTACCGGACGGCAAGATCGTGACGCTGATCGGCGCTAACGGCGCGGGCAAATCCACCACCCTGCGGACCGTCACCGGACTGGTAAAGGCCTCCGGCGGCTCCGTCCAGTGGGACGGGCAGGAGCTGCTGGGCAAGTCCATCGACAAGATCATCTCCACCGGCATCGCCATGAGTCCGGAGGGCCGCCGGGTCTTCCCGGACATGACGGTGCTGGAAAATCTGAAGATCGGGGCCTATCTGCGCCGGGACAAGGCGGAGATCGAAAAAGACATCCAGTGGGTGTACAGCCTGTTTCCCCGGTTGGAGGAACGGAGCTGGCAGCTGGCGGGTACCCTCTCCGGCGGCGAGCAGCAGATGCTGGCCGTGGGCCGTGCCCTCATGTCCCGTCCCAAGCTGATGATGCTGGATGAACCGTCTCTTGGCCTGGCCCCGCTGGTGGTGCAGGACATCTTCTCCATCATCCGGGAGATCAACCGGCAGGGCGTCACGGTGCTGCTGGTGGAGCAGAACGCTAACATGGCCCTGAAGATCGCGGACCTCGCCTATGTGCTGGAGACCGGCACCATCACCATGTCCGGCACCGGCGCGGAGCTGCTGGCGGACAGCCGGGTGAAGGAAGCGTATCTGGGAAAAAGCAGCTGATTTCTGCCGAATACACGCAATGCCCGAAGGAACATCTCCTTCGGGCATTTTTCTGTGAGAATCCAACCTTCTACTGACCGCAAAAAAGCCGCCGGGGAGATTAACTCCCCGGCAGCTTTTTCACTCGTTCAATTTCTGAAGTGCGGTCTCGGATGCACATACGCGCCTTAGCACATTAGCAGGATAGGTTCACGTGCTCCATTAGGTCGATGAGGTCCCGAATGCCCTGCAAATAGGCTCGCACCGGGATGCGCTCGTTGGTCCCGTGGACGCCGGTGGCCGCTTCCTGCGGCTCCGCCATGAAGGGGCTGCACCGCAGGCAGGTGTCGCAGATCTGCTCATAGTGGTGGGCGTCCGTGGCCCCCACGGTCATGGACGGCAGAAATACCACGCCGGGGTAATATCTCTGCAATCTCGGGCAGCGTGGATTTCTCGCAGCACGGCTGACAGATACGCCCTGCTCTTGTGAGGCTTCCCGCTTGAGAGCGGTCTCTTTCAGTTCCTTTTGCGGGAGGGGATTTTTGCCCGAAGACTTTCCAGTCGGTTCAGGGCATTCAGAAGCGTCTCGTCCTTCTTGGCAAAGTGGAAGCGGATCAGATGATTCACCGGCTCGCGGAAGAAGCTGGAGCCGGACACTGCTCCGACGCCTACCAGCCGGGCCAGATCCTCGCAGAATTTCAGATCGCTGTCATAGCCGAATTCGGAAATGTCCAGCAGGACATAATACGCCCCCTCCGGATCGTTGTGGATGATGTGCAGATCATCCAGTCCCTTGAGGAACAGCTCCTTCTTGTGGGTATATTTCGCCAGCAGATCATCGTAGTAATCCTGTCCGAATTTCAGTCCCGGGATCACAGCCTCCTGTAAGGAAAAAGGCTAACCCCTCCCAAACTGCTTTGGAAGAGGTGTGCGCCTTTTATTAATCAATTTTTCCAAATCACAATTTCTGCCCGGTAAAAATTTAAACACTTTGTCCCGCTTACTCCACAGCTTGGCCAGTCCGCATCACCAGAACCGGTTGATCTGCATGCCTAAGCTCTGCCCTTTGCGGCAAGTGTCTCTGCCGCTCAGTCCAGCGCCGCCAGCAGCTGTCAAGACAGTCCGCACTCACTTTTCTCGCCGAAGTCCTATCAGAAAAATGAAAAAGACGCTTGGCGCAGCTCCGTTTTTTCTCCGGCGGTGTTTGACAATGCATCGCCCTGCGGTATAATAACCGTATTGTAAGCTTGCCGAAACGGCGCAGTTTAAAGGAAGGATGACGTGCTATGACCATGGATACCAAAGCTCTGCTGGCGGAGGCGGAAGCCCTGAAGCCACAGCTTCTGACGGATCGCCGGACCCTGCACAGGGACCCGGAGGTGGGCCCCTCCCTGCCCCGCACCGCCGCCTATGTGACGGAACGGCTGACGGCGCTGGGGTATACGCCCCGCCCGCTGGCCGGGGGCGTGGTGGCGGACATCACTGGTGAGGACACCGGCCGGTGCGTACTGCTCCGGGCGGATATGGACGCTCTCCGGGTCCGGGAGACCACGGGGCTGGATTTCCAGTCGGAAAACGGCGCCATGCACGCCTGCGGCCACGATATGCATGCCGCCATGCTGTTAAGCGCCGCCGCTTTACTCAAGCGGCATCAATCGGACTTGAAGGGCACGGTGCGGCTGGTGTTCCAGCCGGACGAGGAAGGCTTCACCGGGGCCAAGTCCATGCTGGCGGCCGGGGTCCTGAAGGATGCGCCGTCGCCCAAAGCGGCGCTGGCCCTTCATGTCAACTCCGGCACCCCCTCCGGCATGGTACTCTGCGGCCGGGGGACGTTCATGGCGGGCTGCACCCTGTTCCGGGTCTCCGTCCGGGGCACCGGCTGCCACGGGGCCATGCCGGAGACCGGCGTGGACCCCATCAACATCGCCGCCCACATCTACCTCTCCCTGCAGGAGCTGACCGCACGGGAGATCTCCGCGAAGAAGCCTGCTGTGGTGACGGTGGGCCGGTTCCAGGGGGGACAGGCCCCCAATATCATCCCGGAGGAGGCGGTGCTGGAGGGCACCATCCGCACCTTTGACCGGGAGCTCAGCGCCCGGATCATGGAGCGCATCCGGGTCATCGCGGAAAACACGGCGGCGGCCTTCCGAGGCAGCGCCCAGGTGGAGGAGATCGCCTCCGCGCCGCCGCTGGTAAACGATCCCGCCCTGATGGACCGGGTCGCGGGCTGGGCGGAGGAGCTGGCTGGCAAGGAGCGGGTGTACCGTCTGGATCAGGGCGGCATGGGCTCCGAGGACTTCGCCTCCTTCACCTATGAGCTGCCCTGCGCCTACCTGCTGCTGGGAGCCGGAACGCCGCAGGAGGATCCCCGCTACGGCAAGCCCATGCACAACGAGGCGGTGGTGTTCAATGAGGACGTTCTCCCCACCGGCGCGGCGCTCCACACCCTGTTCGCCCTGCGGATGCTGGCGCAGGAAACCTGAACCGTCCCCTCCCCTTTTTGCGGCAAATTCAGACTTTGTTCACCAAAGGCAGCGCCGCCGGTGGTAGTCTATGAGCAGAAAAGAGGGGGAAAACACATGGAAGAAAAAAAGAAAGGCGGCAAGCGGGCCGCGCCCAACCGCCGTGGCTGGCTGCTGGCGGTGCTGGTATTGGCGGGTCTGGGGATCTGGGGTATTCTGGAATGGCGGGCCCATACCGCGCCGGGGCCGGGCATCTCCGTCAACGAGGAAGCCCTGACCCGCAGGGAGCCGTTTTACCAATATGACGCCCCCGGCGTTACCGCCTATGCCGGGGTGGACGTTTCCAGCTATCAAGGTGTCGTGGACTGGCCCGCCGTGAAGGCCGCCGGAGCGGACTTCGCCATGCTGCGGGTTGGCTTCCGGGGCTACGGCACCGGGGCTTTGGTGGAGGACAACACCTTCGCCCAGAACGCCGCCGACGCCGCCAAAGCGGGGCTGACGGTTGGCGTTTACTTCTACTCTCAGGCCGTCACGGAGGAGGAAGCCGCCGAGGAAGCCCGGTTCGTGGTGGAGCGGCTCCGGGGGACGAACGTCAGCGGCCCCATTGCCTATGATCTGGAATTTTACACGGCGGACGAGGCCCGGACCGACGATCTCACCGGCGAACAGGCCACCCAGAACGCCATCGCCTTCTGCGACGTGATCCGTCAGGCGGGCTATGAGCCGGTGGTCTACATGAACCTCCACTGGGCCGGAAGTATGTACGGCATGGAGGAGCTGGCGCACCTGCCGGTCTGGCTGGCCAGCTACGGCCCCGTCCCGGCGCTGGACCGGGGCGTGACCCTCTGGCAGTACAGCGAGAGCGGCGTTGTGGACGGCATCGAGGGTCCTGTGGATCTGGATCTGTGGTTCACCAAGGAATAGCGCCCCTCAACTCCCCGCGAAAAAAGACGATTTTCATGCGCCGCCCCGCAGCGGCCCCTAAAAAGATCAATGACCAAGGAGGTCCCCTATGCGGCTTTCTATCAAAACCTGCACACTGGATATGCCCTTTGCGGCCATGCTGGATTTCTGCGTGGCGCAGGGCGTTCAGGCCGTGGAGATCGGCACCGGCAACTGGTCCGGCGCGCCCCACATCGACTTGGACGAACTGCTTGGCTCCGAAACGGCCCGGCAGCGCTGGATGGACCAGCTTCGCCGCCGGGATATCGCCCTGTGCGCCCTGAACTGTTCCGGCAACCCCCTTGCCTTCCAGAAGGACTGGGAGGTGACGGAGAAAACCTTCCGTCTGGCGAAGCTGCTGGGCGTGGAGAAGATCGTGATGATGAGCGGCCTGCCCGCCGGCTGTCCCGGCGACAAGACCCCCGTTTGGATCACCACCAGCTGGCCGCCGGAGACCCAGGACATTCTGGACTACCAGTGGAACGAGGTGGCCATCCCCAAGTGGAAGGAGCTGGTCCGTATGGCGGAGGACTGCGGCATCCGTCAGATCGCGCTGGAAAACCACGGGATGCAGCTGGTGTACAACCCGGAGACCCTGTTCCGTCTGCGGGAAGCCGTTGGCCCCATGGTAGGCATGAATCTGGACCCCTCCCACCTGTTCTGGATGGGCGGCGACCCCATCGAGGCCGCCCGGGTGCTGGGGGAGCAGGGCGCTCTCTACCATGTCCACGGCAAGGACTCCCGCCCGGAGCGGCGGATGGCCGGGCCAAACGGCCTTTTGGACACGAAGCCCATCGACCAGTTCCGCACGCGTTCGTGGAATTACGTGGCTGTGGGCTGTGGTCACGGCGCCCAGTGGTGGAAGGAGTTTTTCTCCACCGTGCGGATGGCCGGCTATGACGGCGACGTGTCTCTGGAAATGGAGGACCTGACCATGCCCATGCTGGAGGGCCACCTGACCTCCCTCCGGATATTGAAGGAGGCACTGGTGCTGTAAAAAGCTGTATGAGTCGGTCTCTGTAAATTCCCCCAATAAAAGTCTTAGGAGGCGTGTCTGTTGACACGCCTCCTATGTTCTTATATTTCTTGCATTTCCGGTCATTTCACCGTGCAGGCTGATGGGAAAATGTCCCGTACAGGGAAAATTTCCCCCTCTATTGCTGTAATATTGTTCCGCTTTACAGCAGGCCCTGCAGGAAGATCACAACGATCAGCGCCGGCAGAATGAACTGGAAATAGGGCTTCAGCCACTTGGCGAATTTCAGGCCCTTGCCCTTGTTGGCCTCCGCCACATACTTGTCGAAGCCCCAGCCCCATTTGCTGACGCAGAACAGCAGATACACCAGAGAGCCGATGGGCAGCAGCAGGTTGCTCACGAGGAAGTCCTCGCTGTCCAGCACGTCCTTGCCCAGAATGGGATGGAAATCGCTCCAGATGTTGTAGCCGAACACGCAGGGCAGGCTCAGGAGGGCCAGCAGCACGCCGTTGATGAGCACAGCCTTCTTGCGGCTGATGCCGAAGGTGTCCATGCAGACGGCCAGAATGTTCTCAAACACCGCCAGCACCGTGGAGAAGCTGGCGAACACCATGAACAGGAAGAACAGCGTGCCCCAGAAGCGGCCGCCGGACATGTTCACGAACAGAGGCGGCAGGGTCTGAAAGATCAGCGCGGGGCCTTCACCGGGCGCAACGCCGAAGGTGAAGCAGGCAGGGAAAATGATGGCGCCCGCCATGAGGGCCACGAAGGTATCCAGAATACAGATCCGCACGGCCTCGCCGGGGAGGGTCTGCTCATCGCTCATGTAGCTGCCGAAGATCTCCATGGCGCCGATGCCCAGAGACAGGGTGAAGAACGCCTGATTCATAGCGTCGGTGATGAGGCTGCCGAGACCGTGCTCCCGGATGGTGTCCACGGAGGGCAGCAGGTAGAACTTCATGCCCTCCGCCGCGCCGGAGAGGGTCAGGCTGTGGACCGCCAGCACCACGATCAGCGCCAGCAGGCAGATCATCATGACCTTGGTCACCCGCTCCAGACCCTTCTGAAGGCCGAAGCTGCACACGATCAGGCCGGTGACCACCACCAGCTCCGTGAAGATGGCCATGGGGCCGGGGCTGCCCAGCATGGTGCCGAACATCCCGGAGATCTCATCGCCGGTCATACCGGCGTGGAAGCCGCCGGTGAGGAATTTGCCGAAGTAGTTCACCATCCAGCCGGTGACGGTGGTGTAATACATCATCAGCAGATAGCAGCCCGCCAGACAGAACCAGCCGTGGATGTGCCACTTGGAGCCGGGCTTTTCCAGATTCTTGTAGGCCAGCACGGCGCTCTTGCGGCCGCCGCGGCCCACCGCCAGTTCCATGGTCATCACGGGGACGCCCAACAGCAGCAGGCACACCAGATAGAACAGGACGAAGTAGCCGCCGCCGTTCTTGCCGGTAATATAGGGGAAGCGCCACACGTTGCCGATGCCGATGGCGCATCCGGCGCTCACCAGCAGGAAGCCCAGCCGGGAGCCGAAGGATTCTCTTTGCATTTCTAAGTACCTCGCTTACACACAACAAATATGCACTTATCTTAGCGAAAAAAATCCCCCTTTACAAGGGGGATTTCTTCATGATAAAATAAGAAAAACTTATTTTGTGTCGTGGGAGGGCGTTATGAATCGAAATCAGCTGAAGTATTTCGTGGCCGCGGCGGAGAGCCGCAGCTTCACGAAAGCCGCCGAGCAGTTCTACATTTCCCAGACCGCCATCACCCAGCAGATCCGTCTGCTGGAGGAGACGCTGGGCTGTCCCCTCTTTGACCGGAGCACCCGCCCCGTGAGCCTGACCCCCGCGGGGACCATCTTCCTCCGGGAGGCCAAGGGGATCTTAGAGCGGATGAGCCGGGCGCAGGAGCGGGTCCATGACGCCTCCACCGGACTCTCCGGCACGCTGCGGGTGGGCTACGTCCGGGGGTACGAGCGCAGCGACCTGTCCGCCCATATCCGCCAATTTCACCAGCAGAACAGCAACGTGCTCATCACCTTTTACCGCTGCTCCACCGACGCGCTGGCGGCGGGGCTGCTGCACCATGAATATGACATCATTTTCACCTGGGACAGTACCAACCTGAAAACCCAGGAGGGCGTGGCCTGCCGCACCGTGGAAAAGGCCCGGTTGGTGGTGGCGCTGTACGCCGGACACCCGCTGGCCCAGCGGCAGCAGCTCCGGCGGCAGGAGCTGCGGGGAGAGACCATCCTCTACATGTCCCCTGACGCCGCCGACGATTCCTACGGCGACGCCTTTTTCATGCAGCTTTACAACGAGGCGGGCTACAAGCCCAACATCCTCTTCCGCTCCGCCGACACGGAGAGCATCCTCATGATGGTCTCCGCCGAGGAGGGTATTTCCATCCTCCCCGCCTACTGCGTGGAAAAGCTCTACAACGCCGACAATCTGGTGTTTGTCCCCCTCATCGGCGAGGGAGAGGTGGAGGAGATCATCGCCGCGTGGCAGACCACCAACCCCAACCCCGCGCTGGCCCGGTTTCTGGCTATGACTCCTCCCCAATGGGAATGAGCCGTCCCGTGTCCGCCCCGACCCGGTGAGAAATGGAGAGCACCGTCCGGTCCGCCGCGGCCCGCTTCAAGGCCCGCAGCACCGCCCGCTCCGTCTCCGCGTCCAGATTGGCTGTGATCTCGTCCAGCAGAAGCAGCTTGGGGTCCGCCGCCACCGCCCGGGCGATGGACAGCAGCTGCCACTGTCCCTGAGAGAAAATGTCCGGGGTGCAGGGGGTGTCGAAGCCTTCGGGCAGGGTGCCGATGGCCTCCGCCAGTCCCGCCAGCTCCGCGGCCCGGCGGACCTGTCCCTCTGTGATGGTGTCATCATACAGGGTGATCTGGTCCCGGACGGTGCCGGGGACCGGATGGAACCACTGCTCCACATAGCCGTACAGCGCCCGCCGCTGCGGGCCGGTGAGGGACCGGGGATCCACGCCCTGGATCCGGACGGTGCCCCGCCGGGGGGCATACAGCCCCAGCACCAGCTTGAACACGGTGCTCTTTCCCGCGCCGGTCCGGCCGGACAGGGTAGCCAGCTCTCCCTCCCGGATCTCCATATTTAAATGACGCAGAACGTTCTGCCCTGCCTCATAGCCGAAGTCCACATCCCGCAGCTCCACCATGGGAGCGGCGGGATTTTCCGTTTCCGGGGCCACTGTCTCCTGCTCCGGCTGGGCCAGAAAGTCATTGATCCGGCGAACACCCGCCACGGCGGACTGGATGGTCTGGATCTCCATGCCCAGACTTTCCAACGGGGAAAAGATCTGGCTGATGTAGTTCATCACCGTCACGGCGGTACCGGCGGTCATGCCGAACAGCGTCAGCACCGCCGGCTTCCCGGAGGCGGACAGCAGCATGACCGCGCCCACCACAGCGGCGTTCACCGTGAGGATCACGGGGGAATACAGGGCGTCATAGAAGTTGGTGCCCTCAATGGCCCGGTAGCTCTCCCCCAGCGCACCGTCATACCGGGTCTCCATGTAGGTCTCCTTGCCCAGCGTGCGGATGGTGCGGAGATTCCGCACCGTCTCCGGCACATATCCGGAGGCCCGGCTCACCGCCTTCCGGTTTTTCAGCTGATTGTGCAGCATCCGCTTCTGGACGAACCGGGTAAAGAGGAACAGCGCCGGCAGCAGCGCCAGCAGCAGATAGGCAAGCCCCCGGCTGCACTGCCACACCACGATCAGAATACTGAGGATCCGGCAGGCGTCCGCCGCCATACTGATGATCCCGGCGGTGAACAGGGTCTCCACCGTGTCCACGTCCCCCACGAAGCGGGACACCAGCGCCCCCGGCTCCTGACGGTTCAGTTCGTCGGCAGGCAGACGGCCCTCCTTTTCCATCAGGCGGCTCCGCAGGGCGTGGGTGGTTTTCTGGCCGAATACCGTCAACGCGCTCTCCCGGGCGGATTCCAGCCCTCCCGCCAATGCGGTGAAGGCCAGATACCACAGGGGCAGGCGGAGGGTCAGCCCCTCCCCGGCGGTGAGGCCGTCCACAATGCGGCCCAGCACCAGCGGCGGCACCAGCGCCGCGCCTACGGCCCCTGCCACCACTGCCAGAATGGCAAAGGACAGCCAGAGGTGGTCTTTCATCGTTTCCAGCACCACAGTCCCCACATGGACTGCTTTTTTGCGGTCATTCATGGCTGTTCTCCTCTCTGCGCGTCAAACTGTGCCGCATAATCCGGGGTATTCTCCACCAATTCCTCGTGGGTCCCCACCTTGGCCTCCCCGTTTTCCAGCCAGATCACCTGATCCAGCTCCGGGAACAGATACAGCCGGTGGGAGATCAGAATCACCACGCTGTCCGCCGCCAGACGCCGCAGATGGGCGAAGATCTCCGTCTCTGTGGCCCGGTCCAGCGCCGAAAAGGGATCGTCCAGAATCAGCAGAGGTCTTTGATGGGCCAGCGTCCGGGCCAGCGCCAGCCGCTGGGCCTGACCGCCGGAAAGCCGGATGCCGCCGGTGCCCACCCGGGTCTCCAGCCCCTCCGTCATGGCCGCCACTTCGCCGTCCAGACACACCGCCCGGAGGTAGTCCATGGGATCGCCCGTGTCTCCCAGCAACACATTTTCCCGGATCGTGCCGCTGAACAGCTCCGGATCGTGGCCCAGATACCCCACGAGGCCCGTCCGCTCCCAGGGGGACAGCTCCGCCAGCTCCCGGCCGTCCAGCCGGATGCTGCCGCCGTAGGGCTGCTCGCAGAGGAACGCCTTGCCCAGCGTGGATTTGCCGCAGGCCACCGGCCCGGTGACGCCGATGATCTGCCCCCGGCAGGCGGTCAGATCCAGCCCGGAGAACAGCGGCGTGTCACCGGGGTAGCCGCAGGTGAGGTCCCGGACCTCCAGACGCTCCACCCTCCCCGTGGAAACAGCAGGCACGGCGGGGATCTCCCGCATCAGGGGCTGGATGCGCTTCCAGGACACCTGCGCCTTGTGGACTGCGTTGAACAGCTTCGCCGCCTTGGAGGATTTGGTGGCCAGCTTGGTAAAGCAGGCCAGAAACGTGGTGAATTCCGCGATGGACCAGACCGTCCAGCCGGTGCCCAGCACGTTTTTCCCGCCGAAATACAGGATCAGCGCCGCGCCGATCATGGAGAGCACCCGGTACAGCGGCGGCAGGGACGCTGTCCACAGGTTTGCCTTTACAGCGGCGTGTTCGTAAGCGGTGAGGTGCTCCTCATAGGCTGCCCGGCGCTCCTCCTCCCGGCCAAAGACCCGGTAGGTCAGGGCGTTGACCGCTCGATCCATGGTGGCGGCATTCAAAATCCCGGCCTGCTCCTTGAAGGCCGCGCCGGTGCGCTGGACGGGCCGCTTCATCCGCTCCGCCAGCGCGTAGCTCCCCGGCAGAAAGGCCATGGACAGCAGCGCCAGCCGCCAATCATACCACAGCAGCATCCCGGCATAGGCCGCCAGGGCCACGCCGGTGTCGAATACCTCCGTGGTGAATTTCCGCATCCCCTCGGCACAGTCGTCCACGTCGGAAATGGCCTTGGTCAGCACCGTTCCCGCGCCCTCACGCTCCAAGTCCTCCCGATCCGACCGGACCAGCGCGCCGTACAGGACCCGCTTCATGCGGCGGTTCACCTTGTTGGCAAAGCGCCGGACATAGAACCGCTTCAAAAACCGAAGTCCCTGTACCGCGGCGACAACGGCGATGTATCCCGCCGCCAGAGAGCCCATGGTGGAAAAGCTGCCCTCCCCCAAGAGGATCCGGGCCAGCGCTTCCGTCATCTGTCCCTCGAACCACGGGCCTGCCACCAGACCTATATTATAGAGGAGACCCGTCACGGTGATGACCGCCAGCACCCCGGATTCCGCCCGGAAATAGGAGCTGACCCGGTCCGGCGGAGGCTGTCGCTTACTCATGGCGCTCCCCCTCCTCCTGCTCCGTCAGAGCCGTGATGTGGGGGAACCCCGCCCGGCTCTCCTGCTTGGAACGGCGATAGATGGTGTCCAGCGTTTTGCAGAAAGCGGCCTTCTCCGCCTCCGGCAGTTCCGCCAGCAGCCATTCATAAAAGGTGGTCTCCACCTGCGCCTTGGAATTCCGCAGGCCCTCCGCCTTTTCCGTGGCGAAAAGCAGCTGACTGCGGCCGTCCTTGGGGTTGGCCTGCCGGATCAGGTAGCCCTTGGCCTCCAGACTGGCCGCCCGGCGGGCGGCGGCTCCCTTGTCTACCCGGAGCTGCTCCCGGACCTCCGCCTGCGTGATGCCGGGATGGTGGCGCACCAGATGGATGAAATCGTATTCCGCTGTGCCGATACCGTCCTCCTTCAGCGTCCGGACGGCCAGCTTGCTGGCCTCCCGCGCGATTTTCGTGATCTTGCGCTCTGTGAGATCCATAGCGTTCCTTTCCCCGGAGCCTGTGCCCGGTCAAGAGATAGTTGCAGATACATCTTTCTGATTGGATGATAGTACATCCAGTTTCCCCTGTCAATCAAAAAATAAGCTGCGCCCCCACTTTCCCCGGTTTTAACCGTTTATTCACAATTTTTGTCTTGACAATGGGAGGGGCGTCCGCTATTATATAGTTCAATTCTTTTAGTTAAATTATTTTAAGTAAATGTTTTTAACTAACAAGAGCCGACTTTCACCGAAACAAGGAGATCTATCATGGAATTTGAAAAAGTGCGTGACATCATTGTCGAGACTCTGGGCTGCGACGCCGAAGCCGTGACCCCTACCGCTTCTCTGGCTGACGATCTGGGCGCCGATTCTCTGGCCGCCGTGGAGCTGGTCATGGCCCTGGAAGAGGCCGCTGGCATCTCCATCGCCGAGGAGGACGCCGCCAACCTGAAAACGGTGGGCGACATCATGACCTATCTGGCCGCTCACAAGAATTAACGTGCGTCCGCCGGAGGGTTCAGACCCTCCGGCGGTCCGGTTTTGCGAGGAAAGGATATTCCATGACCAATCAAGAACTGAACGACCTGCTGGCCCGCTTCGAGGGAAGCTCCCTGTCCAAGCTGAAGCTGTCCACCCAGGATTTTACCATAGAAATGGAGCGGGCCGTCTCCGCTCCCGCCGCGCCGGTGATCCCGGCAGCGGCTGCTGCCCCGGCAGTGCCCGCGGCCGCTGAGCCGGAGGGCGAGACTGTCACCGCCCCCATGGTGGGCACCTTCTACGCCGCCTCCGCCCCGGAGCAGCCCCCCTTTGTGAAGGTGGGCGACCGGGTGCGCAAGGGCCAGCCCGTCTGCCTGCTGGAGGCCATGAAGATGATGAGCGAGATCCCCGCCCCCTGTGACTGCGAGATCACAGCGGTTCTGAAGGAAAACGGCGCGCTGGTTTCCTTCGGGGAGCCTCTGTTCCGCTATCAGCCATGCTGAAGCGGGTATTGATCGCCAACCGGGGGGAGATCGCCCTCCGGGTGCGGCGGGCCTGCCGGGAGGCGGGCATCGAGACGGTCTCGGTGTATTCTCAGGCGGACGCGGAGGCCCTCCACGTCCAGCTGGCCACCCGGTCCGTGTGCATCGGCCCTCCCCGGGCCGCTGACAGCTACTTAAATCCTCAGGCGCTGCTCTCTGCCGCCATAGCCACCGGCTGCGACGGTCTGCACCCCGGCTACGGGTTCCTGTCGGAAAACCCGGAATTTGCCGACGCCTGCGCGGAAAACGGCATCACCTTCATCGGTCCCTCCGGGGACGCCATCCGGAAGGCGGGCTCCAAATCCGCCGCCCGAGACCTGATGCGCGCCGCCGGGGTCCCCGTGACCCCCGGTTCCGACGGGCCGGTATCCTCCGTGGAGGACGCTCTGGCCGTGGCGGAGACGGTGGGCTATCCCGTTTTGCTGAAGGCCAGCGCCGGAGGCGGCGGCCGGGGCATCCGCCGCTGCGACAGCGCTAAAGACCTGCCCGACGCTTACGCCGCCGCCAAAGCGGAGGCCAACGCCTGCTTCGGAAACGACGAGATGTATCTGGAAAAGCTGGTGCTGGAACCCCGGCACATCGAGTTTCAAATTCTGGCGGACCGGCAGGGCCACGTCATCCACTTGGGAGACCGGGACTGCTCCATCCAGCGCCGGAACCAGAAGCTCATTGAGGAGGCTCCTGCCCGGTGCCTGACGCCGGAGCTGCGGGAGGAGATGGGCCGGGCCGCCGTGAAAGCGGCGCAGGCCGTCCACTACGAGGGCGCGGGCACTGTGGAATTTCTGCTGGACAGCGACGGACAGCATTTCTACTTCATGGAGATGAACACCCGCATCCAGGTGGAGCACGGCATCACAGAGATGATCACCGGCGTGGATCTGGTGCGTCAGCAGCTGCGCATCGCCTCCGGTCTGCCCCTTGACCTGACCCAGGAGGACGTGACCCTCACCGGCCACGCCATCGAGTGCCGCATCAACGCCGAGGACCCCACGGCCAATTTCCGGCCCTGCCCCGGCAAGGTGGAATTTCTCCACTTCCCCGGCGGCCCCGGCGTCCGGGTGGACTCCGCCCTCTATAACGGCTGCACCCTCTCCCCCTATTACGATTCTCTGGCCGCCAAGGTGATGGTCCACGCCCCCACCCGGCTGGAAGCCATCCGCAGAATGCGCCGCTGTCTGGAGGAATTTACCTTAGAGGGCTTCCCCACCAATGCGGAGCTGTCCTATGAGCTGCTGTTCCACCCCACCTTTGTCCGGGGCGGCTGCACCACCGCCTTTCTGGACCGAAGCCTGCCGGAGCTGCTGGAATTCAGCCGCCGGGTAGACGATCACAAAGGATAATACATGGAAAACATTTTTGCGAAACGCCGGGCGCGGCTGCTGGCCATGAAGGCCATGCGGGAGAATTACGTCCCCGGTGAAAAGTTAGTCACCTGCCCCCATTGCGGCGGGGAGAGCCAGCGCAAGGACGTGGCGGCGGCGCTGTCCGTCTGCCCCCTGTGCGGCTACCACTTCCCCATGGGGGCCTATTACCGGCTCAGCAGCGTGCTGGACCCCGGCTCCTTCCGGGAGCTGCACGAAAAGCTGACGGCCAGTGACCCCCTCCGCTTCCCCGGCTACGGGGCCAAGCTGGACGGTGCCCGCCGCAAGACCGGCATGAACGAGGCCGTGGTCACCGCCACCGGCACCGTGGGCGGAAGCCGCTGCGTGGTGGGCGTGCTGGACAGCCGTTTTCTCATGGGCAGCATGAGCGCCGCCGTAGGGGAAAAGCTGACGCTGGCCATCGAGTACGCCGGAAAAAACAAGCTGCCCCTGATCCTTTTTGCCGCCAGCGGCGGCGCGCGGATGCAGGAGGGCATTTTGTCTCTCATGCAGATGGCGAAAACCAGCGCGGCTCTGGCCCGGTTTTCGGAAAAGGGACTGCTGTACATCTCCGTTCTCACGGACCCCACCACCGGCGGCGTCACCGCCAGCTTTGCCTCGTTAGGAGACATTATTCTGGCCGAACCCGGTGCGCTTATCGGCTTCGCCGGGCCTCGCGTCATTCAGCAGACCATCGGCGAGACCCTGCCGGAGGGCTTCCAGCGCTCGGAATTTCAGATGGAGCACGGCTTTGTGGATGCGGTGGTCCCCCGGAAGGACCTGCGGGACACCCTCATCCGTCTGCTGAAGCTCCACGGGAAAGGAGAACGCCATGGCTGAGAAAACCGCCGCGGAGCGGGTGGCGCTGGCCCGCCATCCCCAGCGGCCCAATATCACGGACTATATCGACGGACTGTTCACCGATTTCTTTGAGCAGCGGGGAGACCGGGCCTGCCGGGAGGACCCCGCCATTTTAGGCGGCATCGCCCTGTTCCACGGGCGGCCCGTCACCGTTATCGGCACCCGGAAAGGCAAAACGCTGGAGGAAAACCTCCGGTGCAACTTCGGGATGCCGGGGCCGGAGGGCTACCGCAAGGCGCTGCGGCTCATGAAGCAGGCGGAGAAGTTCCGCCGCCCTATTTTTACCTTCATCGACACCGCCGGTGCCTATCCCGGTCTGGAGGCCGAGGAGCACGGTCAGGGCGAGGCCATCGCCCGGAATCTCTTTGAGATGAGCCGTCTGACGGTGCCGGTCATCGCCGTCGTCACCGGAGAGGGCAACAGCGGCGGCGCTCTGGCCCTGGCTGTGGCCGACCGGGTGCTGATGCTGGAAAACGCCGTGTACGCCATTTTGTCCCCGGAGGGCTTCGCCTCCATCCTGTGGAAGGACGCCCAGCGCTCCGGCGAGGCGGCGGAGCTGATGAAGCTCACCGCCCCGGAGCTGAAAAAGCTGGGGGTCATCGACGGCATCGTCCGGGAGCCGGAGGGCGGCGCGCAGACCGACCCCAGCCGGACGCTGTGGAATCTGGACCGGGCGCTGACCGCCTGTCTGGAACCCCTGCTGAAGGAAAGCGCCGTCAGCCTGACGGAACGGCGCTATCAGAAATTCCGCGCCCTTGGCCGCGGGAAGGAGGACGCATGAACGGGATCAAGCTCCGGGGCACAGGCCGCTGTGTCCCTGCCAATACCGTCACCAATGACGATCTTTCCCGGCTGGTGGATACCAATGACGAGTGGATCACCGCCCGCACCGGCATCCGCAGCCGCTACCGCTGTGAAAAAGAGACTCTCACGGAGCTGTGCGTCAGCGCCGCGCGGGACGCGTTGAACATGGCCGGGATCACCCCGGCGGACATCGGCGTGTGCATCGTGGCCACCGTCTCGGCGGACACCGTAGTGCCCTCTGCCGCCTGTCTGCTGCAGCGGGCGCTGGGTCTGCCGGAAGATACCCCCTGTTTCGATCTGAACGCCGCCTGCACCGGCTTTGTCTACGCCCTGCACACTATGGAGTGCCTGCTGAACGCCTCCCCCCGGAAATTCGGTCTGGTGGTGGGGGCGGAAGCCCTCAGTAAAGTGGTGGACTGGACGGACCGGGGCACCTGCATCCTCTTTGGGGACGGCGCGGCCGCCGCCGTGGTGGAGTGCCGGGAGGGCTGGCCCTCCATCGGTGCCGTTCTGGGCAGCCGGGGGGACGACGTTCTCCTGCGTCTGCCGGGCCTTGGCCGGGGAGAGCCCAACGTCCTCTCCATGGAGGGGACGCAGGTGTTCAAATTCGCCGTGGAGACCGTTCCCGCCTGCATGGACGCCACGCTGAAAAAGGCTGAACTGACCCCGGCGGACATCGACTTCTTCGTGTTCCATCAGGCCAACGCCCGCATCATTGACCTGGCGGTGCGGAAATACCGCATCCCGCCGGAAAAATACTACAAAAACATCGACCGTTACGGCAACACCGCCGCTGCCAGCATCCCGCTGGTCCTCAGCGAGCTGGTGGAGCAGGGCCGCGTGGGTCCCGGCAGCCGCCTGCTGCTGACCGCCTTCGGCGGCGGCCTGACCTGGGGCGGCGCGGTGTTGGAAATGGCCTGAGCCTCTTTTCTGAAAAGGAGCAATACTATGAAAAAACTCAACGAGCTGCTGGGGACGGAGTTCCCCATTATTCAGGGCGGCATGGCCAACATCGCCACCGGCGAATTTGCCGCCGCCTGTTCCAACGCAGGAGCCTTGGGCGTCATCGCCACCGGCGGGATGCTGGAGGCAGACCTGCTGCGCCAGCAGATCCGCATTTGCAAGAGCCTGACAGACAAGCCCTTCGGCGTGAACCTGATGCTGATGAACCCCTGCGCCGACGAAATGGCCCAGATCATCATAGAGGAGGGCGTTCAGGTGGTGACCACCGGGGCGGGCAGTCCCGGCAAGTACATCCCCGCGTGGAAAGAGGCCGGGATCAAGGTGCTGCCCGTGGTGGCGGCCTCCATCCTTGCCAAGCGGCTGGTGAATCAGGGAGCCGACGCCATCATCGCCGAGGGCATGGAGTCCGGCGGCCATGTGGGGGAAATGACCACCATGGCGCTGGTGCCGCAGGTCGTCGACACGGTGGACGTCCCCGTCATCGCCGCTGGCGGCATTGCTGACGGACGGCAGACGGCCGCGGCCTTCGCTCTGGGGGCCTGTGGCATTCAGGTGGGCACCTGCCTGCTGACAAGCCTTGAGTGCCCCATCCACGAAAACTACAAGCTGGCCCTTCTGAAGGCCAAGGACAGCGACACCACCGTGACGGGCCGCTCCATCGGCGGGCCGGTGCGGGTGCTGAAAAACAAAATGGCACGGGAATATCTCGCTCTGGAGAAGCGTGGAGCCACGCTGGATGAGCTGGAACACGTCACCCTCGGCGGTCTCCGCCGCGCTGTGTTCGAGGGCGACATGGAGCGGGGCAGCGTCATGGCCGGTCAGGTGGCCGGTATGCTCCACGAGATCAAGCCCCTGTGGCAAATTTTCGAGGAATTGTACACCGGCAGTCAGGCCGTTTTGAAGGCCACGGAGGCAGCATGGCGGTAACGATCCGGGGAAAGGCCCTCCCCCTCCCGATCTTGCAGGGGGGCATGGGCGTGGGCATCAGTCTGGACGGCCTTGCCGGAGCGGTAGCCGCCTGCGGCGGCATGGGGACCCTCTCCACCGCCGTCTGCGGCTTTCAGGAGCCGGATTTCGCCAAACGTCCCTTTGAGGCCAACCTCCGGGCGCTGGACCGGCAGGTCCGCCGTGCCAAGGTTTTGGCCCACGGCGCAGGGCTGATCGCCGTCAACGCCATGGTCGCCACCACCCAGTATGCTGACAGCGTCTGCACCGCTCTCCGGGCGGGGGCTGACGCCATCGTTTGCGGCGCGGGACTGCCCAGGGATCTGCCTGCCCTGGCGGAAGAGGTGCCGGAAAGCGATGCCGCCCTGGCGCCCATCGTCAGCAGTGGCCGGGCGGCGGGGCTGCTGTGCAAGCTGTGGGACCGGCACTATGGCCGCATCCCCGACTTTTTGATCTTGGAGGGGCCGGAGGCCGGGGGGCATCTGGGCTTCTCCCGGCAGGATCTGGACGCGCCCCCCTCCCTTTCCGACCTTTTGCGGGAGGTCCTGACCGCCATCGCCCCCTTCCGGGACAAGGCAGGCCGGGACATTCCGGTCTTCGTGGCTGGCGGCGTGAAAAACGGGGCCGACATGGCCCGCTACATGAAGGAGGGCGCTGCCGGGGCGCAGTTCGCCACCCGGTTCATCGCCACGGAGGAGTGCGACGCCTCCGAGGGCTACAAGCAGCGGCTCTTAGCGGCAAAGGCTGACGACATCACCCTGGTGAAAAGCCCCGTGGGGATGCCGGGACGGGCGCTGCGCAGTCCCCTGATCCGGCGGGTAGAGGACGGCACTCAGCCGCCTCCGGAGCGGTGCGTGAAGTGCATCACCACCTGCGATGGCAAAAACGCCCCCTACTGTATCTCCCGGGCCCTCATCGCCGCCCGGAACGGAGACTGGGAAAACGGCCTGTTTTTCTGCGGGGCCAACGCCGGGGAGATCAACACCCTCTCCACCGTGCAGCAGCAGATGGCCCAGATCATGGACGAATGGAGAAACGCGCAATGAAGCTAGGATTTTTATACGCCGGACAGGGCAGCCAGCACCCCGGCATGGGCGCTGACCTGTATGAGCGCTTCCCCACCTTCCGCGCCGTGCTGGACAGCGCTGCGGAGCAGGTGGATTTTGACTTGAAGGAGGTCTCCTTCACCGACACGAAGGGCATTCTGAATCAGACTCGCTACACCCAGCCCTGCATGGTGGCCTTTGCCGCCGGAATGACAGCCCTGCTGGCGGAACGGGGCATCGTCCCCTCTGCCGCCGCCGGCCTTTCTCTGGGCGAGTACTCCGCCCTCCACGCCGCCGGAGTCTTTGACGCCGACACCGCCGTGGAACTGGTGGCCTTCCGTGGCAAAGCCATGGAGGAAGCCGCAGCCGGACGGCCCTCTGCCATGGTAGCGGTGCTGGGGCTGGACCGGGCGGCCTTGCAGGAGGCCTGTGACGAGGCTTCCGCCCACGGCTGCGTGGTCATCGCCAACTACAACTGCCCCGGCCAGCTGGTCCTCGGCGGCGAGAAGGCCGCCGTGGAGACCGCGGCGGCTCTAGCAAAGGAAAAGGGCGCCCGCCGCTGTCTGCCGCTGAAGGTCAGCGGCCCCTTCCACACCCCCCTCATGGCCCCCGCCGGAGACGCGCTGGCGGAGCGGTTCCGCACCGTGGAGTTCCGGGAGCCGCAGATTCCCGTGATCTTCAACTGTCTGGGTGCGGAGCGTCCTGACGGCGCTGCCATCCCGGAGCTGTTGGTGCGGCAGGTGCAGAGCAGCGTCTACATGGAGGATTCCCTCCGCCGCATGGCCGCCATGGGGCTGGACGCACTGGTGGAGATCGGCCCCGGCAAGGCCCTCAGCGGCTTTGTGAAGAAAACGGTGCCGGAACTGCCGGTATATGCCGTGGAAACTGGGGCGGACCTGGAAAAGCTGACGGAACTGCTGAAAGGAGAAACAGCATGAATTTTTCTGAGAAAACAGCGGTGGTCACCGGCGGCAGCCGGGGGCTGGGCCGGGCGATCTGTCTGGAGCTGGCCCGGGGCGGAGCCAACGTGGTATTCTGCTACGCGGGCAACGAAGCGGCGGCCAATGAGACCGCTGCCGCCTGCGAATCCCTTGGGGCCAAGGCCGTGGCCCTCCGGTGCGACGTGTCGAAAGAGGACGAAGTAAAGGCCCTGATGGACGCCGCCCTCAAGACCTTTGGCCGCATCGACATTCTGGTGAACAACGCCGGGATCACCCGGGACAATCTTCTGATGCTGATGAAGCCGGAGGACTTCGACGCCGTCATCAGCGCCAACCTGAAGGGCACCTTTCTCTGCATGAAGGCGGCGGCCCGGCAGATGGTGAAGCAGCGGTACGGCCGCATCGTGAACCTTTCCAGCGTGGTGGGCCTCCGGGGCAACGCCGGACAGGTGAATTACGCCGCCAGCAAGGCCGGAGTCATCGGCATGACCAAATCCCTGGCCAAGGAGTTGGCGGGCCGGAACATCACTGTCAACGCCGTGGCCCCCGGCTTCATCGACACGGATATGACCGCCGCTTTGACGGACGCCGCCAGAACCGCCGCCCTGGGGGCCATCCCCATGGGCCGCATGGGGGCGCCGGAGGACGTGGCCCGGGCCGTGGCCTTTCTGGCCGGCGACAGCGCCGCCTACATCACCGGACAGGTGCTGGCCGTTGACGGCGGCATGAGCATGTAAAGGAGGTTTTTTATGGAACGACGCAGAGTTGTCATCACCGGCCTGGGGGCCGTGACCCCCATCGGCCTGACGGCGGGCGAAAGCTGGACCGCCGTGAAAAGTGGCGTGTGCGGCATCGGCCCCATCACCCATTACGATCCCGCCGCCCAGAAGGTGAAGCTGGCGGCAGAGGTAAAGGGCTTCGACCCGGAGGCCCTGCTGGGCCGTCAGGAATCCAAGCGCATGGGCCGCTTCACCCAGTTCGCTGTGGCGGCGGCCCGGGAGGCCCTGTCCGACGCCGGGTTCTCCGTGGAGCAGGCGGACCCGGACCGCTGCGGCGTCATCCTCTCCAGCGGCATCGGCGGCCAGGCCATCACGGAAGCGGAGCACAGTCGGGGCCTGGAAAAGGGCTTTGACCGGGTGTCTCCCTTCTATGTTCCCACTGCCATCTGCAACATGGCGGCGGGTCAGGTGGCCATCGACGCGGGCTTCCGGGCCATGTGCTCCTGCCCCGTCACCGCCTGCGCCGGAGGCACCAACGCCGTGGGCGACGCGTTCCACTACATTCGGGACGGCTACGCCGAGGTCATGCTCTGCGGCGGCACCGAGGCCTCCATCACGCCCATGTCCATCGGCGGCTTCACCTCCATGAAGGCCCTGACCCAGACGGAGGACCCTAACCGGGCCTCCATCCCCTTTGACGCGGAGCGCAGCGGCTTCGTCATGGGCGAGGGCGCGGGTGTGCTGCTTCTGGAGGAATTGGAGCACGCCAAGACCCGCGGGGCGAAGATCTACGCCGAGGTGATGGGCTACGGTGCCACCTGTGACGCTCACCACATCACCGCCCCTCTTGCGGACGGCAGCGGCGGCGCCAAGGCCATGGCCATGGCGCTGACCGACGGCGGCGTTTCTCCGGAGCAGGTGGGCTACATCAACGCCCACGGCACCTCTACCCATCTCAATGACGCCGGAGAGACCGCCGCCGTGAAAACCGTGTTCGGTGCCCACGCCTATCAGCTGGCTATGAGCTCCACCAAGTCCATGACCGGACATATGCTGGGAGCCGCCGGCGCCGTGGAGGCCATCTTCACCGCCCTGAGCCTGCGGGACGGCTTCCTCCCCGCCACCATCCACTATCAGACCCCGGACCCGGCGTGTGATCTGGACGTGGTGCCCAACGAGGGCCGCCGGGCGGAGATCCACTTCGCTATGAGCAATTCCCTGGGCTTCGGGGGCCACAACGGCAGCCTGCTGCTGAAAAAATGGGAGGACTGACATGGGCCTGCAGTTAAATTCCAATGAGATCGCCGAGATCCTGCCCCACCGCTACCCCTTCGCCCTGGTGGACCGCATCACCGACGGGGAATCGGGGGCCTGGGCCAGGGGTATCAAGTGCGTCAGCGCCGGAGAGCCTTATTTCTGCGGCCACTTTCCCCAGAAGCACGTGATGCCCGGTGTGCTGATCCTGGAGGCCATGGCCCAGGTGGGAGCCGTAGCCATTTTGTCCCTGCCGGAAAATAAGGGGAAAATTGCCCTCTTCGGCGGGGTGAAAAACGCCCGCTTCAAGCGGCAGGTCATCCCCGGAGACGTTCTGGAGCTGGAATGTACCCTCACGAAGCGCCGGGGTCCGGTGGGCATCGGTGCCTGCACCGCCACGGTGAACGGCGAGACGGCCTGCACTGCGGAACTGATCTTCGCCATCCAGTGACGGTCTCTCCCCTTTCGGACGCACAGCGCCTGAACCCATCAGTCCAGATCGCAGGATCATTCAGCAGCAATCCCTGAAACGCCGGCAGATGGCTTCCCGGAAAGCAACACAGGAATAGCTTGCGGATCCTGTAAAGCTCTGCTACAATCATTTCACCCGAGCAAAAGAGTAAATGAGTAAAAGAAGGAACCGATGATGAAAATCGATGGAAATGAGCTGGCCATTCTGCAAAACGATCTTGATCGCCGTGGGCAAAAGCAGGAGGCATGGAAGATCAAGCAGGAGTTTCTGAAGCAGGTCCGGGAGAGCGGGGATCACTGTCCCTGTCAGGAGAAGTGCCCGCACCATGGCAACTGCTTTGAATGCGTAACGCTCCATCGCGGGCATCGTGACCATCTGCCCATGTGCATGTGGGATATGCTGAATGAACGCATTGCGGCGCTGTCACACATGACTGAGGGAACGCTGTACGAATATGAGAAAAAGCAAGCAGCCTGCACGGATTGCGAGGGCTGCCCCGGCTGCGGCGAATGAGCCAAAGCAGATCATAGCAAGCGCTCGAAGGTCTCCCCTTCGAGCGTTTTTTGGCGGAAAACGCCTTCCGCTCATAAGGAATCCGTTGTAAATCAGGAAGAAATGTGCTATCTTCTTTAGGCAAGTATCCGCGCAGGATTCCTGACGATCCCAAATAAAGGAGCTTTTTATGCACACGATCCGATCCTGGTGCCGCGCCAACGCCATGCTGGTCATCTCACTGCTGGCGGCGGCAGCGACCGCTTTCTTCGTTCCTCCCGACAGCGCATATCTGGGGTATTATGACCTCAAGACCCTCTCCTGCCTGTTCAGTGTTCTGGCGGTGGTGGGCGCGCTGCGGGATCTGGATGTCTTTTCCGCCCTTTCCCAGCGGATGGTGCACACCTTTTCCACCGTCCGGGGCGTATGCATGGCGCTGGTGATCATCACCATGTTCGGCTCCATGCTCCTGACCAACGATACTGCTCTGCTGACCTTTCTTCCGTTGGGCTGGTTCGTCCTCTCCGTCACAGGGCAGGAAAAGCACGCCGCGCTGCTGTTCATTCTCCAGAACTGCGCCGCCAACCTCTGCGGAATGATCACCCCCTTCGGCAATCCGCAGAACCTCTATCTCTTCAGCTATTACGGCATCCCCGCCGGGACGTTCTTTTCCGTGATGCTGCCGCCCTTCATCCTGTCCACCGTGCTCATTCTCCTTTGCTGCCTGCTGTTCCCCAAGGACCGGCTTACGGTGCCGGAGGCACAGGTCGTCGTAGCCCGCCGCCGGGCCGTGGTCTACGGCGGGCTCTTCTGTCTGGCCGTCGCTATGGTGTTGCGGCTGATCCCCTACGGTCCCGGTCTGGCCGTCATCGTTCTGGCGCTCTGGTTTCTGGACCGGCATGCGCTGAAAACCGTGGACTGGGGGCTTCTGGCCACCTTTGCCGCTTTCTTCACCTTTTCGGGCAACCTTGCCCGGATGGAGCCTGTCCGGATGCTGTTTGTCCGGCTCTTATCCCACGGGACCATGCTGATCTCCGCCCTCACCTGCCAGATCATCAGCAACGTCCCCGCCGCGATCCTCCTCAGCCGTTTCACGCAGGATGCCCGCGGCCTTCTGGTAGGCGTCAACGTTGGCGGCGCCGGAACGCTGGTGGCCTCTCTGGCCAGCCTCATCACTTTCCGGGAATACACCCGCCGCGTTCCCGGCGGCGCCAAGCACTTTCTCATCCTGTTTTCCGCCATCAGCTTCGCTTTTCTGGCAGTTCTTCTGGCTGCCATGTCCTTTCTGGGCTGAGCAGCCGGGGCCTGAGCGCCGAAAAACAAAACAGGCAGAAGGATTTCCAGCAGAGTTCCCGCATGAAGGTCAGGATGCTGCCGTCATTGAAGATTTACGATACCCTTTGTCAAAATTCCTCGACTGCGGGTTCTGGACAAAGGCTGAAAACACCCACAGCGGCCTGTATGGGAAAACTGTCCCCCGCCGTCCTGTGACGACTTGCCTTTTTCCGTCAGGATTGGTATACTAAGCTTAGATTTTTTCATTCCGCAGGAAGGGGAAGCGTCATGCTGCATCAGGCTTTTAACGAAGTATACACCAAATTCAAGCTTCACTTTTATCAGGAGATCTTCCGCCGGTTTCAGGACCGGGAAGCCAGTCTCACCACGGTGGAGACCTTCTGCATGGAGAGCATCATGGCGCTGGGGCGGCCTACGGTGAACGAGTTCGCCACCTTCATGTGCATCTCCCCTCCCAACGCCGCCTATAAGGTGAACAGTCTGGTGAAAAAGGGCTACATCCGCAAGATCCAGTCCCCCTCGGACCGCCGGGAATTTCATCTGGAGGTCACCCAGAAGTATATTGATTACTACAACATCTCCTCCAACTATATGTCGGAGGTCATGGACCGCATCATGGCCCGCTTCTCCCCGGAGGACTGCGGCAAGTTAGAGGAGATCCTCACGGTGGTCAGCCGGGAGTTGATGCCGGAGGTCCCCCTGCCGGAACGCACGGAGGAGTGACCCCTCCCCTGCTTCGCCCTTATCCAGCACCGCTTCGGCGGTGCTGGTTTTTCCTGGATTCAACGTCTTTTTCCGACAAGCCGGGCGGGTTGTCTATTGTGTTCTCCGCCGGAACGCAATATAATGGGGAAAAACAAAGAAAGGCGGACGGCACATGAACACCCTGATCGAACTGTATGATGAGCGAGCCATTGAAAATATTCTGGCGCCGGATATGTTCCGTCCTCAGCGCATCGTCTACCTCTGCCCCGGTGAGATTGCCCAGGACCGCACCCGGCAGGAGACCCTGGCCGCCTTCTTCCAGAGGCGGGGCTGGGAACCGGAGCTGATCTTCGTGGAGACCAGCCGGTTCAAGGCGGACCGCATCCTGCGGCAGCTGTTTACCATCGGAGAGAAGTACCCGGACTGCGCCATCGACGTCACCGGCGGCAGCGATGCGGCCCTGTTCGCGGCAGGGATGTTCGCGGCGAAAGAGGGCGTGCCGGCCTTCACCTACTCCCGGAAGAAAAACCGCTTTTACGACATCTCCGGCGCGGCCTTTGCCGACGAGCTGCCCTGCGGCCTGACCTATTCCATCGAGGACTTTTTCCTCATGGCTGGCGGCACGCTGCTGCCCGGACGGGTGGACAATCAGATCCTGTCCCAATATCTTTCGGACTTCGACCCGTTTTTCGACTGCTTCCTCCAATTCCGCCGGGACTGGCCCAATATCATCTCCTATATCCAGCGGATCTCCCCCTCGGAATACGGCCAGATCCCGCCCCTGTCCGTGGTGGGCGGCTACACCGTAAAGGGCGAGCGTGGCTCCCGCAACACCGCCAACGAGGCCGCGCTGCGGGAATTGGCCCGTATCGACTTTATTCAGGATCTGGAGATCATCCCCGGCCAGCAGGTATCCTTCCGGTTCCGGGATCTGAACACCCGGGCGTGGCTGCGGGACGTGGGCAGCGCGCTGGAATTGTATGCCTACAAGGCCTGCGTGGATTCCGCCATTTTCCATGACGTCATCAGCAGCGCCGTGGTGCGGTGGGACGAGGTGCTGGGCCACGGCAGCGTCTCCAACGAGATCGACGTCATGGCTGCCCGGGGCGTGATCCCCCTGTTTTTAAGCTGCAAGGCCTGCGACATCAAGACGGAGGCCCTGAACGAGCTGGCCATCCTCCGGGACCGCTTCGGCGGCAAGGGCGCCAAGGCGGCCATCGTCACCACGGAGGTCTGCAACGCCGCCGCCCGCCACCGGGCCGCTCAGCTGGGCATCGCCGTCATTGATCTGGAGGAACTGAAAACCGGCCAGCTGGTCCACCGGCTGAAGGTCATCATGAAGGCGGAATGACCCGCTCCGGTGGGATTTATCCGCACAAACAGGCAACATACGATCGCATCCCGCATCAGCGCCTACGAGGAGGAGCTGCACTTCTTCCTCAAATTCTTCGATGTGAAGTCCTTCATCATCATGGCGGTGATGATGACCGGCGGCATCTGGCTGCGGTCCAGCGGCGTGGCCCCGGACCGGTTCATTGCATTTTTCTACACCGGACTGGGCGCCTCCCTCCTGCTGGCGAGACTGCTGTTCGCCTGCAGCTTCGCCAAGGCGGCCCTCGCCGCCAAGGGCAAGGCGTAATATCCGAAATACGGCCCGCATGGAGCAGTTTTGGGATCACCGTCTCAAAACTGCTCTTTTTTGTGGGCAAGAAGGCTCCATAGCGGTCAAACAGTGGTCAGTGCGCGCAGAAAGGCGGTTTTTGTTGCGGTTTTGGCACAGATACCCCTTGATTCACCATCCACCGGCATGGTATGCTGTTGTTATACAAGAACAAAAGTCCGCCTATGAGAGATGTGCGTCAGTGACGCTGCTCACAGCGGAAGCCAATATCGAATACTATGGTTAGATAGGAGGACCAGACATGAAGCACCATCGCATCCTTTACCGGGCGCTGAGCGCGCTCCTTTGCCTTGGACTCTGCGCCCAGCTGACCGCCTGCGGTAAGAAACCCGTTCCCAAGCCCGGCTCCTCCGGGCCGTCCGCACCGTCCGTGTCGAAAAAGGTCTATGATGACAGCCTCATCACCGAGGTCTATGACGAGGAGGACTCCTTCACCGACGAATACGGCACGGAATATTCCTACATCTGTCACGTTCCGCAGCTGGAGGCCGACACGCCGGAGGCCAAGGCCATCAACTGGGAGATCATGGAGAGCTTCGGAAATGATGTGCAGGCCACGCTGGACGCCGCCGAATCGGGAGAAACGCCCAACTCTCAGTACATGGAGGTCACATGGCAGAGCTATTGGAACGACAGCCTGCTGAGCCTTTCCATCCGCGTGTTGGGCTGGACCAGCGACCTCATCGACTACGCGGTATATCACTACGATTTTGAGACCGGCCAGCGGCCGGACAACCTGGAGCTTCTGGACCGCTTCCACGTGGACGAGGGGGACTTTATCGCCGCCCTGCGCCGGGGCGCGGCCCGGCAGTTCGATTCCCATTACGCCCCCTGGGGCACGGGAGGACTCTCGCCGGAGGATGAAAACTACGGTGGCATCTCCATTGACTTAGCGGCACTCCGGGCCTGGACGGTGGCAGAGGAAAACTTCTCTCTGGATCTCGCCAGGTTCTGCCCCAACGGGGACGGCACCTTCACTGCCTTCCAGCCCGTCGCCTCCATCGCGGGGGGCAGCAGGTGGTATTATGAGCCGGTGCTCGTAGAGCCCGGCCCCGGCGACTGGGCGGACGGCGGCCCTCAGGCCGAGGACGCCTTTGTGTCCGCGTGGCTCACCGATGACGGCGTATCGGTCTCTTTTTCCAAGAGCCAGTCGAGGGATTTCCCGGACAGCGAGACCTACCGCCGATCCTACGGTTTCGCGTATGACACGGAGTACCCCGTGGCCGGGTGCTACGGCGACTATCAGGACATTTTCGTAGGTGCCAGCGGACAGGATTTCTGCCCCTATGTGTTCCTTCTGACCACGGAGGGCACGGTGGAGTACATCGACATCTTCGGCGGTCTCTGGCATGGATGCCTCTGCTCCGGCGGCCCGCTCTACGGTTTCCGGGACATCGTTGGCTTTGAGTCCGGTGTCTATGAGGACGGCTTCGGCGGCGGCTACGAGACCGTGTACGCCGTGGACAAAAACGGCAGGAAATACGATATGCCCGCCTGTATCACGGCGCAGGGGAACGCCATGCCCAGCTACGCCGCCGGAAAGTGGTGCGCCAATGTGTATCACAGCGTGGCCAGCGGCGCCTCCTATGAGGGCGTCTACTATCTGAGCATCCACGAAAACGGTCTCGTGGAGATCAACGACGTTATCGTGAGCATCGACGCGCCCCTTCAGATCGCCGGCTACTGCACCTATTTAGGCACCACGGAGCTGGGCATGGTCTACCAGTTCGGTCTTTACAGCGGCGACCAGCTCCGGGAGGGCACCTTCGCCCTTGACCTCTACAACACGGATTACGGCGAGATGACCATTACGCCCATCTCCGGCGTCAACCTCTTTGACGCCCCCGAGGGCGGCTGCACCGTCTTTACCCGGCTGTAACGCCAAGCACAGGCTGTTTTTAGGAAACGTGCTGCGGTTCAAATGAACCGCAGCACTCTTTTTGAAAACAATTGCTTGCACTCCGGCAGGTACAAGGTTATAATCCCAAGCAGTAAGTTTCAACAAAGGATATCCCGTTTTGCGAAGGAGCGCACATTCTATGAAAATCATTGTAACAGACGGCTACGTGGAAAACCCCGGCGACCTGAGCTGGGCTCCGCTGGAAGCCTTGGGTGAGGTGACATACTATGACCGCATCGGCCTGACCGATGAGGATGAAACCATCCGCCGGATCGGTGACGCGGAGATCGCCGTCATCAACAAGGCCCCCGTGACCCGGAAGGTCATTGACAGCTGTCCCAACCTGAAGCTCATCACGGTGATGGCCACCGGCTACAACGTGGTGGACGTGGTTTACGCCAAGGAAAAGGGCATCCCCGTGTGCAACGTGCCCAACTACGGCGGCTATTCCGTCAGCCAGTTCACCATCGCCCTGATGCTGGAAGCCTGTCTCCACATCGGCCACCATGACCGCACCGTCCACGAGGGCAAATGGCAGAACAGCCCGGACTGGTGCTACTGGGACTACCCCCTCATCGAGTTGGCGGGCAAGACCTTCGGTCTGCTGGGCTGCGGCCGCATCGGCATCCACACCGCCGAGGCCGCCAAGGGACTGGGGATGCACGTTATCGCCTACAACCGCTCCCAGTCTCAGGCCGCTAAGGATCTGGGGGTGGAATTCGTGGATCTGGACGGCCTGTTTGCCCGGTCCGACGTGCTGGCCCTCCAGATGCCCTTAGCGGACTTCAACGTGGGCATCATCAACAAGGAGAACATCGCCAAGATGAAGGACGGCGTTATCATCCTCAACAACAGCCGCGGGCAGATGGTGGTGGAGCAGGATCTGGCGGACGCTCTGAACAGCGGCAAGGTGGCCTTCGCCGGGCTGGACGTGGTCTCCACGGAGCCTATCCGGGCTGACAACCCCCTGCTGAAGGCCAAGAACTGTATCATCACTCCTCACATGTCCTGGGGCTCTCAGGGCAGCCGCCAGCGGATCATGGACTGCACCGTCAACAATATCAGGGCGTTTCTGAGCGGAACGCCGGAAAACGTGGTAAATCCGTAAGTTTTCCGGCAGAATGCCGATTTTTGAAAGGGGAATCTGACGATGGACAGCAAAACCCTGCAAATCCTCCGCCGTGATGCGGAGGACATCTGCCGCAGCGCCATTGAAGCCTCGGTGCCGGACGCCGCCATTCAGCGGGCGCTGGCCCAGCTGCCCCCCTGTCAGGGGCGGACGGTGCTGGTCTCCATCGGCAAAGCCGGATGGCAGACCGCCAAGGCCGCTTACGATGCGCTGGGCAGCACCATTGAACAGGGCGTGGTGGTGACGAAATACGGCCACAGCCAAGGCCCCATCGGTGATCTGGCCATTTACGAGGCGGGCCATCCCGTACCGGACGAGAATTCCGTCCGGGCCACGGAAGCGGCGCTGGCGGCGGTCAGCGGCCTCTGCGCAAGGGACCGCGTGCTGTTTCTGGTGTCCGGAGGCGGCTCCGCCCTGTTTGAGCGCCCTCTGGTACCTCTGGCGGAGCTGGAGGACATCACCGGCCAGATGCTGGCCTGCGGCGCGGACATCACCCAGATCAACACCATCCGCAAGCGGCTCTCCGGCGTCAAGGGCGGGCGGTTCGCCCAGCTCTGCGCCCCGGCCCATGTGTACGCCATCCTCCTCTCCGACGTCATCGGAGATCCCCCGGATATGATCGCCTCCGGCCCCGCCTATCCCGACAGCACCACAACGGCGCAGGCCATGGCCCTTGTGAGCCGGTACGGTCTGACCCTCAGCCCCCAGGCGCTGGACTTGCTGGAGCAGGAACCGCCCAAGGCGCTGGATAACGTCACCACGGTCATCACCGGCAGCGTGGCCCAGCTCTGCCGGGACGCGGCGGCCCGCGCGGAAGCGCTGGGCTACCGGACCTGCCTTCTGACGGACCGGCTCCAATGCGAGGCCCGGGAAGCGGGCCGCTTCCTGTCCGCTATGGCGGGGACCCACGCCGGAAAGGGCGAAAAAACCGCCTATATCTTAGGCGGCGAGACGGTAGTCCACCTGACAGGCCACGGTCTGGGCGGACGGAATCAGGAATTGGCGCTGGCAGCGGCGGACGGACTGGCAGGATTGGAAGCAGTGGTGGCCTCCGTCGGCTCTGACGGCACCGACGGTCCCACAGACGCGGCGGGCGGTATCACCGACGGCGCCACGGCGGACGCGCTGGCCGCTCTGGGCATTTCCATCGACAAAACGCTGGCGGACAATGACGCTTATCACGCCCTGAAAGCCTGCGGCGGGCTGATCGTCACCGGGCCTACCGGCACCAATGTCAACGACATCACGGTGCTGCTGGTGTGACCCCTTCCCCTGCCGATTCTCCCCACATATCGCAAAGAACTCCCGGAGTCCTTGTGTGTACAAGGGCTCCGGGAGTTTCTGCTGCACCACGGTTCGATCTTCAGGAATCGCTTTTCAGAGGCGGCGTTCAGTCCTCCTGACTTTTTTCCATCATGATCTCCAGAATGGTCCGGTCGGTCTCCACCATGCCCGGGGTGCTGACCCGGCCCATATTGCGGATGGCCTGCTCGGGGGTCGCGCCGCAGATGCCGTCCGTGGACTGGAGGACCACATCGCTCATCGCCAGATAAGCGCACATCATGGCGGCGTTGGTGGCGGTGGCCAGCTTCAGCGCGCAGCCGATCTTGCCGCCGTCGCAGATCATGCCGGTAAGGTTGCCGCTCATATTGATGATGGCCTTGCCGATCTGCTCGTCCGTGCCGCCCATGAGCCACACCATAGCGGCCGCAGCAGCCGTGGCGGCGGAAACACCGCAGCCGCAGGTGGCGGACAGCTTGCCGGTAAAGGACTTGATATAGACGTTCAGCACGTGGGAGAAGGCCAGCGCCTTTTCCAGCATCTCGTTGGAGGCCCCCAGATGATGGGCCATCTCCACCACGGGGATAACGGCGGTGATGCCGTGGTTGCCGCTGCCGGCGCTGCTCATAACGGCGTAGGGACAGCCGCTCATGCGGCCCTCGGCACTGCTGGCTACCCGCATCATGGTGCGGCTGAACAGGTTGTCCCCCATAGCGCCCTCCGTGACCTGCTTTTGCAGCGCGGCGGCGATGCCGATGCCAAGCCGGTGCTCCAGACCGAAGTCCGCCAGCTTTTCGTTCATCTCCATGCCGTCCAGCATGGGGGCCAGCTCCGCCTCGCTGCACTGATCCACCACGGCCCGGATCTCTGCCACCGTCATGGGCATCAGGCGGGCGTGGATGTCGTCCTGCGTACCGGCGCTGTATGCCTTCTCCAGCAGGACTTCATCATTCCGCTGGGTGAGGATGATATTGGAGTGGGTCCCCCGGATCTCGCTGATGCCGGTACCGGCCTCCGTGGTGACCTCCGCCCGGACATAGAGCTGCGCCTCGTCATGCTTGATCGCAACGGTAACACGGCGCGCCTCCGCCAGAGCGATGGCATCAGCGGTGACGGTCTCATCAATGTCCGCCAGCAGCTGCAAGCCCTTCTCCGGGTTGCTCAGGCGGGCGCCCAGCGCGGCGGCATAGTTCAGGCCCACCCGGGGGAAACCGGGAATTCCCACGCTCATGCCGTTTTTGTAGATACCGGGGTTTACCTCCACCTTCACGGAGACGATGCTGCCCCCCACGGCATGATGGGCGTCTGCGGCGGCCAGAGCCACGCACACAGGCTCCGTGCAGCCAAGGGCCGGGACTACCTCCTGGCGCAGCAGTGTCAGCAGTTCTTCTTTGGTGATCATGGGAACGCTCCTCCTTCTTGTTTTTCAGATGCCACATATCAGATTGTCACAATAGGAAGCAGATTCCGTGCCAACTTCTTTTTTTGACAAATTCTGCGATTTCTCTTGTAAAACCGCCCGGTCCATGATTAAATGGTTGAAGGAACTGGTCAAAGGAAGTGATTTTGTGGTGACCAAAAAGAAGATCTCCGTCATCGCCTTAGACCCCCGGGCAGGCAAGTCCTACGGCGAGGACATCGCCGGGCTGTTTTCCGATGTGGTGGATATTTCCGTCTTTTCCATGCTGGACGGCAGCGCCGCAGGTGTTCTGGAGCGGGCGGATCTGTTTGTAGCCTCCACGGACGCCTACGGTTCCCCGGAGGAGCTGGCCAAGCACATCCCGCTGGACAGCCAGACCATGGCGATCGAGGCATCCTTCCGGTGGAGCGAGCTGCGGAAGCTGAAGGAGCTACCCGCAGGCAGCAAGGTACTGTTTGTCAACATGACCGAGACCATGGCCCGGGAGGCCATTGCCCAGCTGGAACAGTTCGGCATCACCCACATCCACTGGATCCCCTTCTACCCCGGCGCGTCGCTGGAGGAGGATGTCCATATCGCCGTGACCCCGGATGAGATGCGCTACGTCCCGCCGAAGATGGAAACGGTCATTGATATCGGCCAGCGGGTCTGCACCTCCGGCATGATGATCGAGATCGCCCTGCGGCTGGGACTGGAATCCCTGCTGGAGGGGCCTGCTTTTCAGGAGTATGCCCGCAGCGTCGCCACCAGCAATTACAGCTTTGACCAGATGTTTGCCCGGTCCGTCCGTCTGGAAAGCCTGTTCCATATATTATTGGAGAGTCTGGAGGACGGCGTCATCGGCATCAACGAAAAGGGTGAGATCTTCGCCTGCAGCCGTCAGGCGGAGGATATGACCTGCGTCAGCGCGGCGCTGATCCAGGGAAAGCGGTGCGAGGAGGTCTTTCCCTACATTCCCTTTGCCGCGTGTCTCCGCGCCCGGCAGACGCTGCCCGCCAAGGTCATCAAGGTCAACAGCGTCAACCTCAGCGTGGAGGTGGTACCGGTCATCCGGCAGAACGCCTGTATCGGCGCCTTCGCCCTGCTCCAGCGGTTCAACGACGTGGAGGTCCGGCAGAACGAGCTGCGGGGCCAGCTGCTCCACAAGGGCTATTACGCCAAATACAGCTTTGACGATGTGATCGGACAGTCGGCGGCCATCCGCAGGACCAAGGAGACCCTGACCCGGATGGCCAACAGTGAAAGTCCCATTCTTCTGATCGGCGAGACCGGCACCGGCAAGGAGCTGTTCGCCCACGCCGTTCACCGGGCCTCCCGCCGGGCGGCTGGGCCGTTTCTGGCCATCAACGTGGCGGCTTTTCCGGAAAATCTGCTGGAAAGCGAGCTGTTCGGCTACGAGGAGGGGGCCTTCACCGGAGCCAAAAAGGGCGGCCGCCCCGGCCTCTTTGAGCTGGCCCACAGGGGCACACTGTTTCTGGACGAGGTGGAGGGCATGAGCCCCGCTCTTCAGATCAAGCTGCTGCGGACCTTGCAGGAGCGGGAGGTCATGCGGGTCGGCGGCAATTCCATCATCCACGTGGACGTCCGCATCGTGGCCGCCACCAACGAGGCGCTGGAACGGAAGGTACGGGAGGGCACCTTCCGCCGGGACCTCTATTACCGGCTGAACACCCTGCCGGTGGTCATCCCGCCCCTGACGGAGCGGGGGGACGATATGTTTCTGCTGATGGATCAGTTCCGCCGGGAGCTGAACGGCGACTTCCGCCTGACGGAGCCGGTGCAGGACTTTTTCCGCCGTCACACATGGCCCGGCAATATCCGGGAGCTGCGGAACGTGGTGGAATACTTCATCTATACCGACCACCGGGACATCACCATGGAGGACCTGCCCCCCACCCTGCTGCTCTCCGGGGACGCCCTCTCCCGTCCGGCGTCCGCCCCAGCGGCGCAGCAGGATGCGCCGGCCCCCTCTATGTCGGATTCCTTCCGGTTCGTGCTCGCCCAGCTGTATGCTGCCTCCGAGGCCGGGACACCCATGGGCCGGGACAAGCTGCTGCAAAAGGCCCGGGAGTCCCATGTCCCCCTCTCTCAGCAGGAGGTCCGGACCATCCTCTCCGAAATGGCGGAGCAGGGACTGGCCCGCGTCAGCCGGGGCCGGGGCGGCAGCCAGCTGACGCCCAAGGGCCGGGAGCTGTGGGAAATCGGTCAAAGATAAAAAGCTATAACCATTTATACCAATTCAACCAATAAAAATCGATCGTGCGCAGCCCTGTTTTCCGGGGCAGCCGCAGTGTCCGGGAGGGATTTTGGCGATTTGCCAAAATCTCTCCCCGGATATTTCATGTGCTTTTCCGCTTTCCAACGGGTTTCCGTGCATAGCTATGACGCCTCAGCGGTTTGGCACAGTTCTTGCTTAGTAATCAGTCAAAGCATACAGACGTGCCACTGAACACGCAAAGAAAGGATGTGGGAGTCATGCAATATGATTTCGACCAAGTGGTAGACCGCTCCAAAAACCTCTCCGCCAAGTATGACGAACGGGTCAAGAAGTTCGGCACCGACGATGTGATCCCCCTGTGGATCGCGGATATGGACTTCCGGACCGCCCAGCCCGTCATTGACGCGCTGAAGGCCCGGGCCGAGGAGGGCATCTGGGGCTACACCGCCCGGCCCGCCAGCTATTTCGAGGCCGTGAAGAACTGGCAGAAGCGCCGCAACGGCTGGGACACCGACACGGCCCTCATGAGCTTCAGTCCCGGCGTGGTCCAGACCCTCAGCGTCATGATCCGGCTCTATACCCCCCAGAACGGCAATGTTCTGATCCAGACCCCCGTGTACGGTGAGTTCTATGACATGACCGAGCTGGCCGGCCGGCACGTCATTGAAAATCAGCTGGTAGAGCAGGGCGGCGCATGGACGGTGGACTGGGCCGACTTCGAGGAAAAGCTCCGGAGCGCGGACATCTTCCTGCTGTGCAACCCCCACAATCCTCTGGGCATCGTCTGGACGGAGGAGGAACTGCGCCGGATGATGGAGCTGTGTCTGAAGCACCATGTTCTGGTGGTCAGCGATGAGATCCATTCCGACCTCATCTTCCACGGCAAGCGCCACATCCCCACCGCCTCCCTCTCCCCTGAGATCGCCGCCAATGTGGTCACCGGCATTTCCGCCACCAAGACCTTCAATCTGGCAGGTCTTCAGGCCAGCACCGCGGTGTTCCCCAACGCCCACATGAAGGCCATGTTCGACAAATTCTGGACCGACATGGATATCCACCGCAACAACGCCTTCTCCGTCACCGCCATGGAGGTGGCCTTCAATGAAGGCGAGGAATGGCTGGAGCAGCTCTTGCCCTACATTTCCGCCAACTTCGACTTTGTGGTGGACTACTGCAAACAGCACATCCCCAAGATCAGGACCTACGCACCCGACGCCACCTACCTCATGTGGCTGGACTGCCGGGATCTGGGCCTGAGCAACGAAGCGCTTCATGACTTCATGATCCAGAAGGCAAAGCTGGGCCTCAATGACGGCTGCGCCTTCGGCCGGAGCCTGAACGGGTATATGCGGCTCAATGCCGCCTGTCCCCGCAGCGTTCTGGAACAGGCCATGCGTCAACTGGAAGCTGCCGTCAACAGCCTGTAAGGCTGGCGGTTTCACGATAAGGCAGCCTCAGAAACGCCGGACGAGCTTCAAGTCCCGAAAAAAGCGCCACGCATACCGAAAAGCATCGGATTATAGTAAAATCGCCGGTTCAATGAACCGGCGATTCAGCGTGTCAAAAAAGGTCTTTTTGCCCCGCTGAGCAAGTTTTCAGAACTTTCTAAGAGTTCTGAAAACTTAGAATTTCAATGGCGTAGGGAAACAGGCGAAGCACCGCCGGTGGCGGATCAAGTGAGCCTGTTTCGAGGAAGGCTCCCAATCAGCGGATGTGCAGTATCCGCCGATTGGCTTGAGCCGACGGTGTATCCTTTCTTGGGTTATCTCCGCGCTAAGAGCCGCCTTGCGGCGGTTGCGCTCCGAAACACGCCTGCGGGCGTAGTCCCGCGCACACCCTTCACCCGCAAGGGGTATGCGGCATCCGTAAAGCGGCGGAGCCGCTAACGGCTGCCCTACCTTACCGTCGCGGAGAATTTACCACTTTATCGGCAGTCTCAGATCCGGTTCCATTGTGATGGGACCGGTCTTTTTATGTTTCCATACAGAAAGTGGAGCGGAGGAGCCGCTTTCCACTTTCTGTTTTCATGTGCTTTTCCAGGAAGTTCTTCCTGTTTTCCGGGCTGTAGCCGCTTTCGGAGGCGTTTACGATGTAGTCCGCCTCGATCAAAATTTGATAATCGATGCCGTCAATATCCGTGTAGGTATGGTGATGGCCCACCAGATAGGCTACCCTCTCCACCTGCTCCGCAGACAGGCCCGCATCCGCCAGAAAGCTCCGTACCAGGGGGCCGCCCTCTTCCTCCTGTCGCTTGCCGTTAGTATTGCCGTATTTTTCCCGGCACAGGGGGCAGGCGATGTCATGGGTGATGGCGGCGATCTCCAGTGTTTCCTGGGTCTTCCGGTCCAGGCCCTCCAGCTCGCCGATGGTTTTGGCGTAGGTCCACACGCACATGAGATGGTTCATGTCATGCAGGTTCCCGTTGGAGAATGCGATCATTTTTTCCATGATCTGAGAGATGTTCATAAAGAATGCCTCCTTAAAATTACAGGTTGAAGCGGCGGCGGGCCTCCTCCCGGAGGGCAGGCACCCGCCGGACGATCCGCAGGGGGATGATGAGTCCCACACAGACCGCCAGCACGATCAGGGACCACCCTGGCTGCCACACACCACGGAAATACCGGTCGATGCAGAATTCAATGCCCATCGCCAGAAGCCCAGCCGCCCCGATGGCCAGGGCAATAGCGGAGAGGGTGGAGCGCCGCCCGCCCCGGAGCAGAAAGCTCAAAAGAAAGACCAGCACCCCAGCCCAGCCGATCATGGGCAGGGCCAGCCCCCGGAACCAGCGGCTGCCCCCCAGGTCGATGGAGATGAGCCAGACATAGATGCCAATGGCCGCCACGTCGGCGGTGAGCCGGAAAAAGACCGGCAGCCGCCGCAGCACCATAGGCAGGGTGAACCAGACCCACAGCATCACCGCCGCCCCGATGACGTACAGGGACCAGGGACGGTCCGTGGGCAGAAACAGGTTCAAAAGCCCGCAGCACAGGGACACGGACACCAGCATAGCCGTCAGCAGAATGGCGGCCTCTCGCCTGGAGGCGGGCTGTACGGCGGCGGAATTGGTAGGGAAATAGGTCGGCGCATCCAGGTCCGGATGCCAGGCAGGCGTCCCGCACAGGGGACAGGTTTTGGCGCTGGGGTCCAGCTCCACGCCGCAGTTGACACAGTAAGACATAAAATGCTCCTCTTATCGGTTGCTCTCGATCCGCACCGGAATGCCCTCCCGGACCAGAAAGCGGAAAAAGTCCCGCTCTGTGTCCGTTTCGGCCTGGGTCCCGGCAAAGGTGATCTCCATGGTGTCCCCATAGCTGATGGAGGCACAGTGGCACCGGGGCACGGTGGCCTGGCCCAGCACCACCTCCATGCCCTGAATATGGGGAACCATCTCCGGCGGCACGGTGAAGGCACCGGGATTGGTATAGGTGCAGGAGTAGGGCCGCACCCCCAGAAGATAGTAGTTGAGGGCCATCACCGGGTTTTTCAGAAACACCGGCACCGCCCGGAGAAAGAAATTCTTCGTGAAGCGGACGTTGCCGGTAAAGGCGGCCTGCAGCTCCTGGCGGTGGACGTGGAGCTTCATATAGTGCCGCACCTGGGAGACGATTTCCAGAAAAGTGTAATCCCCCAAGGCAGGGTCGATGCTGGGACGGACGGTGGTAATGAAGTTCCGCACCGTTTCCGAGGGGAACCAGCTCCGCAGATTGATGGGCACCGCCAGGGCCACCGGGCGTTCCTTGTGGGGATGCTCCCGGCGCTGCTTTTCCAGCAGCACGTGGATCAGCGCGGCGGAAAGGTACTCTGTGATGGAGGCGTCATAACTCCGTGCGGCCTCCCGGAGCTTTCCCAGGGGCACGAAGCCCATGGTGACATGGAAGGTGTAAAAAGGCTCCGGGGTGCCGGTGTTGGCATAGGCCTTAGGCATCCGCCGCAGACCCAGGGCGTGCCGCCCGGCATAGCGGGCGTAAGCGTCCTCCAGCTCCTCCTTCCGGGGCGGCTCCTCCAGGTCCAGCACACCGTTTCCGGCCGGAACGCTTATGCCTGTCTGCCGCAGATACTCCGCCAGCAGCGTCCGGAAAAAGGTTAGGGCCCCGGCCCCGTCGGACAGGGCGTGGAACACCTCCAAGGAGATGCGGTTCCGGTAGTAGTAAAACCGCACCAGCCAGCCGTTGTCCTCCCGGAACCGCACCGGCTGGCAGGGATTGGCCACGTCGGCTTTCAGGAAGGGGCCGGGGGCGGTGTTTGGCTCCAGATAGTACCAGAATAAACCCCGGCGGATGCGGACGGCAAAGCTGGGGAACCGGGGCAGCACCCGGTCAATGGCGTTTTGCAGGGCGGCGGGCCGCACCGGCTCTGTCATCAGGGCGGAGAAGCGGTAGATGGCGGAATACTCCTCCCTTTGCAGGGCGGAATAGAGAATACCGGCATTGTCCAGCCGGTACCACTGACTGTCCGGTTTTGCCATCCGCGTCACCTCCCCGAAAATAGTTACAGATCATTGTAGCACATGGGGAAAAGCGCGGCAAGAGTTGGCCCATTTTCCACTTCCCATTTTCCGTGATTTATGGTATTCTGCAATCAACACGAAAGAGCGGAGGGCCTATGGAAAAGCTGCAATTAGGCAGAAAACGGAAAACGGATGCCGAAAAACCCCGGATGGACCCGCTGATGCGGGCGCTGAAAGCCCTGCACAGCGCCGGTTCCCCGGAGGCCATGACCCCGGAGGAGCTGGAGCACCAGCGCCGGAACCAGGAAATTCTGGGCCGCCTTACCGCCCCTATGGCGGGGATGGAGTATGAAGAGCTTTCCATCGGGGCCATGCCTGCTGCCTGGACCCGGCTGAAAGCGCCCCATGGGGACCGCCGGGTGATCCTCTACTGCCACGGCGGCGGCTATACCAGCGGCAACCTGGGTTATTCCCGGGTGCTGTCCTCCAAGCTGGCCCACGTCACCGGCTACGATGTGCTGAGCTTTGAGTACCGGCTGGCGCCGGAGCATCCCTACCCGGCGGCAGTGGAGGATGCCATGCGGGCCTGGGACTATCTGATGTATCAGGGATACGGGGCGGAAAACGTGACGGTGGCGGGAGATTCCGCCGGGGGCAACCTGGCCCTGGTGCTGTGCCGCCGCCTGAAGGCCGCTGGGCGCCGGATGCCCCGGGCCCTGCTGCTGATGTCCCCCTGGACGGATATGACCATGTCCGGGGCATCCTACCGGGAGCGGGTGGAGAGCGACCCCATGCTGACGCCGGAGTACATTGAGGCCGTCCGGAGGGCATACGCCGGGGGCAGGGATCTCCATGACCCGGATTTGTCGCCCCTGCTGGGGGACCTGGGGAGCTTTCCGCCTACCCTGATCCAGGTGGGAGACCATGAGATCCTCTATTCCGATTCCGCGTCCCTGGCTGCGGCGCTGCGGGCGGCCCATGTGCCCTGTCGGCTGGAGGTCAGCGAGGGAATGTGGCACGTATTTCAGATGTTCCCCATCAAAAAAGCGGCGGCAGCCATGGAAAGCGCCGCCCGGTTTCTGCTGGAGCTATAAAAATAAAAAGGCCTGCTCGAAAGAGCGGGCCTTTTGCTTTTGTAGTCAGGTGCGTTCCAGGCGGCGGATGGGCCGGATGTATTTGAAAGCAGCGGTTCTTTGGCAGACCGGCACGGGCGGCTGAAGGCTGTGAAGCTCAATAGCGGCCGATGGGAGGCGTCACATAGTCCGGCAGCGGGCAGTGGTAGCTGCCGCCGTTCTTCTGCTTTAATTCCTCTCGGGCTTTGGCAATGACCGCCGGCTGGTCCATGGTGCGGATGGCGGCCAGGGTCATGATCTCCGCCGCCCGCAGCATACCCTTCATGCCGATGTCGGAGCAGGCGAAGGCGGTATTCTGCCAGGAGTGGCCCACATTGCCCAGGCAGGCGGTGGCCACATGGAACATAACGGTGGGGGTGGCGTAGCCCACGTCGCCCACGTCGGTAGAGCCGGAACTGTAGGCGGTCTCCTTGGGGTTGAAGGGATGGATGATCCGATCCAGGGGTCTTTCCAGGGCGGCGTCCAGCTCTTCCGGCTCGAAGTAGTAGCCCAGCTTTTCCCGGATGCCCACCATGGTGGTGCGGGGATAGGTGCGGAGGAACTCCGCCGCCAGCCGGTAGTCCGGCTCAGTCCATTCCGGGGCACCCAGCTCCCGCATGCACTGGTCCACCACGGCTCCCAGGGTGCGGTTGGGGACGTAGTCGGAGAAGGCCATGGTGATCTCATACTTCATCTTGGTGCCGGTCATCAGGGCCGCGCCTTTAGCCACGTCCACCACCCGGGTGAACAGCTCCTGGACCTGGCTGACCTTGGGTGCCCGGACCTCGTACTTGATGACGGCGTGGCTCTGGACCACGTTGGGGGCGGTGCCGCCGGGATCGGAATAGGCATAGTGGATGCGGGCGGCATCGATCATGTGCTCCCGCAGGTAGTTGCAGCCCACGTTCATCAGCTCCACGGCGTCCAGAGCGCTGCGGCCCAGATGGGGCTCTCCGCCGGCGTGGGCGGCGACGCCGTCAAAGGTGAAGTTGGCACCCATGATAGCCACGCTGCCCCGGGAGCCCACTTCGTTGACGGTCTCCGGGTGCCAGGTGTAGGCAAAATCCACATTGTCAAAGTACCCGGCCCGGGCAATGAACTGCTTGGAACCGGCGCCTTCCTCGGCGGGACAGCCGAAGAAGATCACGGTGCCGTCTTTCTTCTCCTTGATCAGGTAGTCCTTCAGGGCCACGGCGGCGGCATAGCACCCCGCACCCAGCAGATTGTGGCCGCAGCCGTGACCGGCGCCCCCCTCCCGGACGGGCTCCTGAACCGGGCGGCCCGCCTTCTGGCTCAGGCCGGACAGGGCGTCGTACTCCGCCAGAAAGCCCACCACCGGCTTGCCGCTGCCGCATTGATAGGTGGCGGTAAAGGCGGTGGGAATATCCGCGATGCCCTCCTCAATGGTGAAGCCCTCTTGCTTCAGGGCGGCGATGAGGGCGGCGGCGGACTTGGTTTCCTCGTAGGAAAGCTCGGCGTAGCCCCAGATCTCCCTGGCCAGGGCTACGGTGGTATCCGCCTTGGCGGAAACCAGATCTTTAATGGTCTGGATCATGATATCAGTCTCCTTTACCGAATAAGTCATGGGGAGTGTCAAAGTACCATGCTCAGGAATTTAATGGTGCTGGGCTCGTGGGGGCAGGTGAAGATCTGCTCCGGAGTGCCCTCCTCCTTGATAACGCCGTCACAGATGAAGAGCACCCGGTCGGATATCTCCCGGGCAAAGCCCATCTCGTGGGTGACGATGAGGATGGTCATGCCGCTGCGGGTCAGCTCCCGGATAACGTTCAGCACCTCTTTGACCATTTCCGGGTCCAGGGCGGAGGTGGGCTCGTCAAAAAGCATGACCTCCGGCTTCATGGCCATGGCCCGGACGATGGCCAGCCGCTGCTTCTGGCCGCCGGAGAGCTTCCGGGGATACTCATCGGCCTTGTCCCCCAGGCCCACCCGGCGCAGCAGGGCCATGGCCTCTTCTTTGGCCTGGTCCTTGGGGACCTTCTTTTCCAGAACCGGGGCCAGGGTCACATTTTCCAGCACCGTCAGGTTGGGGAACACATTGAAATGCTGGAACACCATGCCGATGCTCTGACGGTATTGGGAGATGTTCAGCTTCTTGTCGGTGATGTCCTGGCCCTTGAAGAGGACCTGCCCGCCGTCCGGTGTTTCCAGCAGGTTCAGACAGCGGAGAAACGTGGACTTTCCGCCGCCGGAGGGGCCGATGATGGACACCACCTCGCCCCGGCGGATTCCCGTGGAGATACCCTTCAGCACCTCCAGCTTGCCGAAGCTCTTTTTCAGGTTCCGGGTTTCCAGAATCACGTCAGTCACTGACGGTCAGCCTCCTTTCAATGACCCGCAGAAGCCGGGAGAGAATAAAGTTCAACAGGAAATAAATGATGCCCACGATGGTCAGGGACTGGAGCGCCAGAAAGGTGGCGCTCTGGACGGTCTTGAAGCTGGTCATCAGCTCCCCCACAAAGAACACAGAAGCCAGAGAGGTGCCCTTCACGGTGGAGATAAATTCGTTGCACAGGGCCGGGAGAATGTTCTTTACCGCCTGGGGCAGGATGATGCGGGTCATCACATGGGTCTCGGAAAGGCCGATGCTCCGGGCGGCCTCCCACTGGCCCTTGTCCACCGCGCCGATACCGGCCCGGATGATCTCGGAGATGAAGGCGGAGGCGTTTACCACCAGAGCCGCCACGATGCACTGGGTATCCGTCAGTTCAAAGGGCACCAGCTTGGGCAGGCCGATCCAGAAGAAATACAGCTGGAGAAGGATGGGGGTGCCCCGGAGGATCTCCACATATACATTGAAGGCGGTCCGGAGGATTTTCAGGCGGCTCATCCGCATGAGGGCCACCACCATGCCCAGCAGAGCCCCCAGGAACACGGTGACTGCCGAGATCCAGAGGGTACCCCACAGACCTGAGAGGTACACCGGATAATATTTCAACCAAACCTTGATGACCTTTTCCATGGGATTCCGCTCCTAAAACCGATTTTGCCGCTTATTCGATGCCCAGAGCTGCGGCCTGCTCTTCATATTCGCTGTACCAGACGTCCGTCTGGCTGTTTTCCTTCAATTCAGCGATGCACTGGTTGACCACTTCCGCCAGGGACTCCGTATCGTCCATAGGCATGGCCACGCAGGTGCCGTTCATGTTGGGGTCCACCTCGAAGCGGTAGTCGGTGATGACCATGCCGCCGTTGGCGTCGGCATACAGCTGGGCGGAGGCGGTGTTGCAGATGCACACGTCAGCCTTGCCCTCGGCCACGGCCAGGTAGCCGTCGGTCATGTTGGCCACCAGCTTGAATTCCTTGCAGGCGCCGTTGATGTACTGGTTATACAGGGCCTCCTGAACGGAGCCGCTCTGGGTGATGACCACGGCATCCTTCAAGGAATCCAGGTCGTTATATTTGTCAATGTCCTCCGTCCGGACGATGAAGCCATAGCCGGTATTGGAGGAGTAGTACACATCGCTGAGCCGCATGGCCTCCGCCCGGGAAGGGGCATAGGCGATGGCGGAGATGGCGAAATCATATTTGCCGTCCGCCACACCGGCCAGCACGGCGGTGAAATCCAGAGCGGTGATCTTCAGGTCCACGCCGATCTTGTCGGCGATGTACCTGGCCACCTCAATGTCCATGCCCTGATACTGGTCCTCCCCGCTCTTGTTAGGGTCAACATATTCATAGGGGGCGAAATAGGGCTCGGTACACAGCTCGATGTAGCCCTTTTCCTTGATCTGCGCCAGACGATCCTTGGTCTCCCCGTTCCTGCTGCCGCCGCAGGCGGTGCAGGCCAGTGCCAGAACAGCCGCCAACAAAATTGCCATTGCCTTTTTCATATCCTTGCCCTCGTTTCTGTTGGTTTCGGGACGTTGGTGCCGCCCTTTTGATGGCATTTATCATATCAGGGACGTTTTCATTTGTCAACGCTTTAGCGTGGTAATTCGTTACCAAATTACCAAATAAAAATCACGGCGCTTTTGTGACCTTTATGCAAGGGGCCTTCGGATGCGGAAAGCTATGCACGGCCATGCGGAAAAATCATGAATTTTGACCGGATGCTGCATCACACGCGCAGTATTTTTGAAATAATCCGGAAACAACCGATTTCGGAGCGCACCGAAGGCTGTAAAAAATCTTGACATCTTTTTTTCAGTGTGTTAAAGTTGCCCTGTTCTTTTTCAGAACGCCTGTGCATATGCACGTCTTGACCATTCCTCCGACGAGGGATCGAGGCTACACGGACGGCCGGGTCAAATGCCGAAAACCCGTCGAAGAGCCGGGGACCGCACCGCGGGTGCGGGTTGGCAACTTTGTTGCCTTATTGATCGAGCGGAAGAGCTCAAGTTTTTAAGTTGCTTATTACGTTCTGGCGCACACAACTTGTAAACGAATCAATAAGAGTGATAAAATGGACTGCATGCACGGTGCTCCCCGGTCTATGCGGAAAAGGGTAATTCTCTCTGTTTGGATGTTTCAAGCCACGGGCGCAGGTGCGTCTGTGGCTTTTTTCGTTCTTCCGCCGGTCTATGACTGCAAAGGAGAGAAAAAACATGAAAAAGAGAATCGTGAGCGCACTGCTGGCAGGATTCCTGCTGGTATCCGCGACTGCCTGCGGCAAGCAGACCGCTGCGGACGCCGCACAGCCCCAGGCTGCCCCCACACAAGCCTACCTCGACACGGTAGACGTGGATTACGCCTATGGTCTAGCGCTGAAGCTGGAGGACATCCGCAGCAACGAAACCCTTGGCTACCGGACAGCAGGCTCCGACGCGGAGCTTGCCACCGGCGATATGCTCAAGGCGGAAATGGAGCGCATCGGACTGCAAAACGTCACGAAGGATGCGTTCACGCTGGATACGCAGGATTCGCTGTTTGGCTTGAGCCGACGGTGTATCCCTTCTTGGGTTTCCCGCGCACACCC
>OIXG01000227.1_pt1 | contig 71354 bp, 68 predicted proteins | sample 1587731 | NCBI WGS metagenome assembly OIXG01 (sample SAMEA3888908, study PRJEB22519) | human gut metagenome | biome: human gut; feature: human-associated habitat; material: faeces | place: Denmark | collected 2010 | reverse complement strand
CGGAGATGATGACCTTGTCGCCGGGGCCGATGTCCACCTGCTTGTGGGTGGAGAAGGCCATGCGGTACAGGGCGCTCATCTCCTCGCCCTGAGAGCCGGTGGTGACGATGACCTGCTGGTTCAGGGGCAGACCCTTGATGCGGTTGATGTCCACCAGCGTGTTCTTGGGCACCTTCATATAGCCCAGCTCCGTGGAGACCTTCATAATGTTCTCCATGCTGCGGCCGGTGACGGCCACCTTGCGGCCGCAGGCCGCCGCGGCGTCCAGCACCTGCTGGATGCGGTGGACGTTGCTGGCGAAGGTGGTGACGATGATGCGCTTGTCGCAGCCGGTGAACTGCCGCTTGAACGTGGCGCCCACGGCCTTTTCGCTCAGGGTGTAGCCGGGACGCTCCACATTGGTGGAGTCGGCCAGCAGCGCCAGCACCCCCTGCTTGCCCAGCTCGCCGAAGCGGGCCAGATCGATGACCTCACCGTCGATGGGGGTGGAGTCGATCTTGAAGTCGCCGGTGTGGACGATGGTGCCCATCCGGGTGTGGATGGCGAAGGCCGCGGAGTCGGCGATGGAGTGGTTCACATGGAGGAACTCCACCTGGAACTTGCCGGCCTTCACGGTCTGGCCGGCCTCCACGGTGATGAGCTTGGTGGAGTTCACCAGACCGTGCTCCTGCAGCTTCAGCTTGATGAGCCCGGCGGTGAAGCGGGTGCAGTAGATGGGGGTGTTGATCTGCTTGAGCACATAGGGGATGGCGCCGATGTGGTCCTCGTGCCCGTGGGTGATGAACATGCCCCGCAGGCGGCTGTGGTTCTTCACCAGATAGCTGACGTCGGGGATGACGCAGTCAATGCCGTACATGTCGTCGCCGGGGAAGGCCATGCCGCAGTCCACGACGATGATCTCGCCGCCGTACTCGTAGGCGGTCATGTTCTTGCCAATCTCGTTGAGGCCGCCCAGGGGGATAATCTTCAGTTTTTCTGCCATAAATGTCAAATACTCCTTTGCTTGTACAGATACCGCACAGCCCGGCAGGGCGGAAAATGGCCGCAGCAAAATAAAGGCGGTCCGCCCGCTGTCCGGCCCTGCATCGCCGGAGGGAGAGCGGAGTGTCGCCCAGCCGCTACTGTGGATGGTTTGTAAGAGGTCGCCCTCTTTTTCTATGTGATCGCAGGCACACGCTCTGCGAAACAACCAAAAAAGACGCGCATTTTTCTGCGCTTTTCACAAAGTATACCACACTTTCCGGCGTTTGTACACCCCCAACTTGCCGACAGCCTTCGACAGCGGCGGAAAAGAGACAAAAACCGGCGGGATCCGACGGCGTTCGACGGATTTTTCCGCAAAGCCGCTATTGTCGGCGGGGAAATTCTGTGCTATAATCAATTGCTATATTAAATTGGAGACGTGTTCCCATCACCAAGAGAAGGGACGCCTTTCGTATTCCTGTACCGGGAGGAGGAACGCCTTTTGAGCAAAAAGATCATCCGCGGATTCCGCACGAATATGGCGCTGTACGGCATGTGCCTCATCGCCTTCGTCATCGTGACCATCCCCTTTGAGCCGATGCTGGCGCTGGGAGAGGCGGTGGTGGCCGTGGTGGTGCTGCTGGTGGGCAGCCGCCGCAACAAGATGGCCCAGGCCTCCGTGCGGCAGTACATGGACCGGGTGTCCGGCGGCATGGACTCCGCACGCTCCAGCAATATGCTGTATGCGCCGCTGCCCATGCTGGTGTTCGACGTGACCACCGGCGAGGTGCTGTGGAGCAACGATATGTTCCTGCAGCTCACCAGCCAGAAGGAGAAGATCTTTGAGATGCTGGTGGACACGGTGGTGCCGGATTTCAGCTATCGCTGGCTGCTGGACGGCAAGCGGGAGTATCCGGAGCTGTTCCACTGGAACGGACGGATCTACCGGGTGTTCGGCGCGCTGAGCCATCCCGAGGAGATGCAGCGGGACCAGAACCCGCTGGCCACCACCTACTGGATGGATGTCACCGACAGCGAGGAGATGCGCCAGACGCTGGAGATGACCCGGCCGCTGGTGGCCATCCTCATGGTGGACAACTACGAGGAGCTGATGAAGGCCTGCCCGGAGAGCAAACGCTCGGCGGTGCTGGCGGCGCTGGAGGAGCAGCTGAACAACTGGGCGGCGGACTCCGGCGGGCTGCTGCTGGGCTACGACCGGGACCGGTATCTGTTCGTGTTCGAGGAGAAGGACTACGGCGGCTACACCGAGAAGAAGTTCGACGTGCTGGAGAAGGTGCGGCAGGTGCAGGCCGGCGAGGGCGTGTCCGCCACGCTGTCCATCGGCGTGGGACGGGACGAGGACAGCTTTGACCAGTTGTTCAAGAACGCCTCCCTGGCGCTGGAGATGGCCCTCAGCCGCGGCGGCGACCAGGCCGTGGTGAAGGACCGGGTAAATTTTGAGTTCTACGGCGGGCGCAGCAAGACCACGGAGAAGCGGACGAAGGTGAAGTCCCGGGTCATGGCCAACGCCCTGGGCGAGCTGATCGACGACGCCAAGCAGGTGTACGTCATGGGCCACAAGTACGCGGACATGGACTCCGTGGGCGCGGCCATGGGCGTGTACTGCATCGCCCGGAAGCGGGGCAAGAAGTGCCAGATCGTCATAGACACCGAGAACAACGCCGCCCATCCGCTGATCCGGAGGATGCTGGAGCAGCCGGAGTATGCCGGGGTGCTGATCTCCGGCGGCGAGGCGTTCCTGAAGTGCCAGCCCGGCGCGCTGCTGGTGGTGGTGGACACCAACCGGCCGGAGAGCGTGGAGTCCGAGGAGATGCTGGAGACCTGCAACCGGGTGGCGGTCATCGACCACCACCGCCGGGGCAGCAGCTACATCGAGAAGATGGCGCTGAACTACCACGAGCCGTATGCCTCCTCCGCCAGTGAGCTGGTGGCGGAGCTGATGCAGTACCTGCTGGAGCCGTCCGACGTGCTGAAATGCGAGGCGGAGGCGCTGCTGGCGGGCATCGTGCTGGATACGAAGAACTTTACCAACCGCACCGGCGGCCGCACCTTCGAGGCGGCGGCCTACCTGCGGCGGCTGGGCGCCGACACGCAGGACGTGCAGCGGCTGTTCCAAGGGGATCTGCAGTCCATGATCGACCGGTACGCCATCATCCGGCAGGCGGAGCTGTACCACGATGACATCGCCGTGGTGGCGCTGGAGGAGGAATGCGACCGGGTGACGGCCGCCAAGGCCGCCGACGAGCTGCTGACCATCCGGGGCATCAAGGCGTCCATCGTCCTGTACAAAAAGGGCGACGGCGTATACATGTCCGCCCGGTCCCTGGGCGAGATCAACGTGCAGGTCATCCTGGAGGCGCTGGGCGGCGGCGGCAATTCCACCACCGCCGGCGGACAGGCGGACAACATCTCGGTGGACGAGGCCAAGGCAAAGCTGCTGGAGGCCATCGACCGTTACTTTGAAAACTGACGAAAAGGAGATAGAGCACCATGAAAGTCATTCTGAAGCAGGACGTGAAGGGCAAGGGCAAGAAGGGCCAGCTCATCGAGGCGGCGGAGGGCTATGCCCGCAATTTCCTGCTGCCCAAGGGCCTGGCGGTGGAGGCCACCCCCGACGCGGTGAACACCATGAATTTGCAGGCCAAGGCCAAGGCCAAGGCGGACGCGGAGGCCAAGGCGGAGGCACTGGCCATCGCCGAGAAGCTCAAGAGCTGCCAGGTGAAGATCGCGGCCAAGGGCGGCGAGGGCGGCAAGCTGTTCGGCGCCGTCACCGGCAAGGAGATCTCCGGCGCCCTGAAGGAGCAGTTCGGCATGGACGTGGACGGCAAGAAGCTGGTGCTGGAGCAGCCCATCAAGAGCTTCGGCAGCTACGAGGTCAAGGCCAAGCTGGGCTTTGAGGTCAGCGGCACGGTGTACGTGCTGGTCATCGAGGAGAAGTAACCACCTGCATCATCACGGAGAGGAGGCCCGTATATGGCTGCGGACGAGCTGCTGCTGCGGCAGGCACCCCATTCGCCTCAGGCGGAGCAGGCGGTGCTTGGCTCCATGCTCATCGACCCCGACTGCATCAAGGACGTCATGGACAAATTGCAGCCGGAGGACTTCTATCTGCGGGCCAACCGCGATATTTTTGAGACCATCTATCATATGTTCGTCTACTCCCGGCCCATCGACGGCGTCACCGTGGCGGGGGAGATGGAGAAGAACGGCGTCTATAACGACAATACAAGAGACTATCTGCTGCAGCTGATGGACGTGACGCCCACCAGTGCCAACGTTATGGAATATGTGCAGATCGTGCTGGACAAGTCGCTGATGCGGCAGGTGGCGTCCGCTGCCGGCAGCATCACCGCCATGGTGCAGGAGGGCACCGGCACCGCCGGGGACATGCTGGAGTCGGCGGAGCAGAAGGTGTACGCCATCCGCCGGGGACGCAGCGCCCAGAACATGGTGACGGTGGGCATGGTGCTGCAGGACGTGATGGCCCATCTGGCGGAGCTGACCGCCAGCGGCGGCAAGACGCTGCCGGGCCTGTCCACGGGCCTTTCCGCCGTGGACGCCAAGATCAACGGACTGAACAAGTCCGACCTGCTGCTGCTGGCCGCCAGGCCCGGTATGGGCAAGACCAGTATGGCGCTGAACGTGGCGCTGTCGGCGGCGCGGGAGTCGGGCAAGACCGTGGCCATCTTCTCACTGGAGATGTCCCGGGAGCAGCTGGTGACCCGGCTCATCGCCAGCGAGGGGCTGGTGGAGAACACCCGTCTGGTGACGGGCAACCTGCGGGAGAGCGACTGGCAGCGCATCGCCGAGGCGGCGTCCTCCCTGAGCCGGATGGACATCCGTATCGACGACAACCCGCTGCTGACGGTGGCGGATATGAACGCCAAGTGCCGGCGGCTGGACAATCTGGGACTGGTGGTCATCGACTATCTGCAGCTGATGACCTCCGCCGGCGGGAAGGGCTACTCCGGCGAGAACCGCCAGCAGGCGGTGTCGGATATCAGCCGTATGCTGAAGATCATGGCCAAGGAGCTGCAGGTGCCGGTGCTGTGCCTGAGCCAGCTGAGCCGTGCCAACGAGAAGCGGGACGACAAGCGGCCCATGCTGTCCGACCTCCGCGAATCCGGCGCCATCGAGCAGGACGCGGATATCGTGCTGTTCCTGTACCGGGACGACTATTACAACAGCGATTCGGAAAAGCGCAACGTGGCCGAGTGCATCGTGGCCAAGAACCGCCACGGCGAGACGGGCAAGGTGGAGCTGCGGTGGATGCCGGAGTACACCGCCTTCGGCACACTGGAGAACCGCTACGACGATGAGGAGTGAGCCATGGACCTGACACCGTGGATGGAGCGCTGGCACATGCTGCCCGAGGAGGGCGGCATCGTGCTGTGCGGCGTGTCCGGCGGGCGGGATTCCATCTGCCTGCTGGACTATCTGCATAAGCTGGGACAGCGGCAGGGCTTTACCGCGGCGGCGGGGCACCTGAACCACCTGATGCGGCCCACCGCCCAGCGGGACGAGGACTTCGTCCGGGCGTTCTGCCGGGAGCGGGGCATCCCGTTCTACACGGAAAAGGCCGATGTGTACGGCCTGTGCGGCACATGGGGCCTGACGGTGGAGGAGACGGGACGCCGGGCGCGGTACGACTTTCTGCAGCGCACCGCGGCGGCCGTCGGCGCGGAGCGGATCGCCACGGCCCATCACCGGGACGATCTGGCGGAGACGGTGATATTGCAGCTGCTGCGGGGCACCGGGCCGCAGGGACTTACCGGCATCCCGCCGGTACGGGGCAATATCGTCCGGCCGCTGCTGGACACGCCCCGGCGGGACATTGAGGATTATATCGAGGAAAACGGACTGACCTACGTCACCGATGAGACCAATGGCGACACGGCCTACGCCCGGAACCGGCTGCGGCTGGAGATCTGGCCCATGCTGGAGGGCATCAACCCGGAGGCGTCGGCCCACATCGCCCGGACAGCCGGCATCCTGCGGCGGGAGAACGCCTATCTGGATGAGCTGGCGGCGGCGCGCCTGCCGGAGACGGGGTGCGCCGTGGACTGCGGCGCGCTGCTGGCGGCCCCGGAGGCCCTGCGGCCCCGGATGCTGCGGCTGCTGCTGGAGCGGCTGGGCACGGGGCGGAAGGATCTGGGCGCCGTCCACCTAGAGGCGCTGGAGCGGCTGGCCGCCGGAGAGGGCGTGCTGGCGCTGCCCGGCGGCGCGGAGGCGGTGAGCCGGGGCGGCGTGCTGACGATGCGTGCAGCGGAGGCGGCTCCGGCGGAGACGGTGCTGCGGGAGGGGGAGAATCCCTTCGGCGCGGCACATATCGCGGTGAGCCGGAGGCCCATGGAGGGCGGACTGGCGCTGCGGTGCGGGCCGGGACAGGTGCTGACAGCCCGGTGCTGGCGGCGGGACGACCGGCTGACGCTGGCGGACAGCCGGGGGCAGCGGAGTGTCAAGCGGCTGCTGGCCGAGCGGGGCGTGACCCCGGAAAGACGGGAGACCATCCCGGTGCTCTGCGTGGACGGCGTCATCGCCGCCGTGTGGGGCGTGGGCACAGACAGGAAATTCCTGCCGGAGACATCCGGTGAGAACATATATATTATAATGGGAGAAAACTAACGGAGGATACAACGTATGGCAAAGAGCAATATGGATCAGGACATCCTGAAGGTCCTGCTGTCCGAGGAGGAGATCAAGGCCCGTGTGCAGGAGATGGGCGACGAGCTGTATGACGCATTTCAGGACAAGAACCCCATGTTCGTGGGCGTTCTCAACGGGTGCTTCATCTTCATGGCGGATCTGGTGCGGGCCACCCAGCTCAAGAGCGAGCTGGAGTTCATCGGCGTGTCCTCCTACAAGGACGGCACCAAGTCCTCCGGCGTGGTGCAGATCACCCGCGACCTGCAGCGGGACATCAGCGGCCGGAACATCATCATCGTGGAGGACATCCTGGACTCCGGCAACACCCTGGCGTTCCTGAAGAGCTATCTTATGACCAAGGGTGCGGCGTCCATCACCATCGCCACGCTGCTGGATAAGCCCGCCCGCCGGGAGAAGCCCATCAAGGCCGACTACGCCGGCTTCGTGGTGCCCGATGAGTTCGTGGTGGGCTACGGCCTGGACTACGCCCAGCAGTACCGCAACATGCCCTACATCGGCGTGCTGAAGCCGGAGGTATACAGCAAGTAACACCGCGCAGAGAATATACGGAGCGTATAGCGCGGGACGGGAAGAAAACAGGAGGAAGGACGAGCATGGAAAAGAAGGGCGGTAAGCGCTTGGCGCGGAAGGAAGACAGCGGACGGCGCACAGCGGCGGCGGACGTACATCCGGCGGCGGAGGAGACCAGAGAGCTGGAGGATGTGCCGGCGGAGGGCGTGACCGCGGACAGCGCACCGGAGACGGCAGAGCTGCGCCCGGCGGAGGGGACTTCGGAGACGGAGAACGCGCCGGCGGCGGAAAAGACGCCGGAGGCGGCACAGCCCGCAGTGAGCCGGGGACGGCGCCTGTGGAACGACTACGGCTATCTGGTGGTGACGCTGGCGGTGGTGTTCGTGCTGTTCCGGGTGCTGCTGCAGCTGTCCTATGTGCCCAGCGGCTCCATGGAGACCACCATCCCCACCAAGTCGCTGAACATCGGATGGCGGCTGCCCTATGTGGTGGGCGATCCGGTGCCGGCGCGGGGCAGCATCGTCACGTTCTGGGACGAGGAGCTGGGCAAGGTGCTGGTAAAGCGGGTCATCGGCCTGCCGGGAGACGCCATTACCTTCGAGGGCGGCTTCGTGTATATCAACGGGGAGAAGCTGGAGGAGGAGTATCTGCCGGTCAGCGGCATCACCACCAGCGAGAAGGAGCGGTTTGACGTGCCGGAGGGCTGCATCTTCGTGATGGGCGACAACCGCACCGGCTCCTACGACAGCCGGCGTTGGGAGAATCCGTATATCCCGGTGGACCAGATCCAGGGCCGCGTGCTGCTGGCCGTCTCCATCGGCTCGGAGCAGAGCTGGCAGGGCATCCGCTGGATCGCGTAAGGGGGAGAGGATTTGGAGAAAAGACGGTTTGGCGTCACCGGACTGCTGTTGGTGGTCCTGGTGGTGATATTCGTAGGATATATGGCCGGGAACATGCGGCGCTCCGGCGATATCCCGTACAGCCAGATGCGGGCGCTGTTCACAGAGGAGAAGGTGCAGTCCTTCGCCATCGAGGACGCGCGGCTCACCGCCGCCCTGCGGGACGGCACCACGGCCACCTGCGAGCTGTACAGCTTTGACGCATTTTACGAGGATCTCAACGATCTGGTGGTAGAGCAGAGCGATGCGGGCATCATCGAGGCCTATGACTACCACGCGGATCACTCCACCAACTGGGTGCAGGTGCTGCTGCCCTATGTGCTGGGGGTGCTGGGCTTTATCCTGCTTCTGAACCTGATGAACCGCATGGCAGGCGGCGGTCCGGCGGCCAACGACAAGATGGCCCGCTTCGGCGAGGCCCGCACCCAAAGTCTGCCCACGGGCAGCAAAAGGGTGACGTTCAAGGACGTGGCCGGTGCCGACGAGGAGAAGGAGGAGCTGGAGGAGATCGTCCAGTTCCTGCGGGATCCGGAGAAATACACGGCGCTGGGGGCACATATCCCCAAGGGCGTGCTGCTGGTAGGCCCTCCGGGCACCGGCAAGACCCTGCTGGCCAAGGCCGTGGCAGGGGAGGCGGACGTGGCGTATCTGTCCATCTCCGGCTCCGATTTTGTGGAGATGTATGTGGGCGTGGGCGCCAGCCGCGTCCGCGACCTGTTTGAGCAGGCCAAGAAGCAGGCGCCGGCCATCGTGTTCATCGACGAGATCGACGCGGTGGGCCGCCAGCGCGGCAGCGGCCTGGGCGGCGGCCACGACGAGCGGGAGCAGACGCTGAACCAGCTGCTGGTGGAGATGGACGGCTTCGCCGTCAACGAGGGCGTGGTGGTGCTGGCCGCCACCAACCGGGTGGACATCCTGGACCCGGCGCTGCTGCGGCCGGGACGGTTCGACCGGCAGGTGTATGTGGGCCTGCCCGACATCAAGGGCCGGGAGGACATCCTGAAGATCCACGCGCGGGGCAAGCCGCTGGCGGAGGACGTGGAGCTGGGACGTGTGGCCCGCAGCACCGCGGGCTTTACCGGTGCCGATCTGGAGAACCTGCTGAACGAGGCGGCGCTGCTGGCCGGACGGCGGGACCAGAAGCTCATCACCGAGGATGTTATCCACGAGGCGGTGATCAAGGTCATCGCCGGTCCGGAGAAGCGCAGCCGCGTTATCCCGGAGATCGAGCGGAAGCTGACGGCCTACCACGAGGCGGGACACGCCGTGGTCATCCACGCTCTGCCCGACCACGATCCGGTGCATCAGATCACCATCGTGCCCCGGGGCCAGGCGGGCGGCATGACCATCTTCTTGCCGGAGGAGGACCGCTCCTACCGCTCCAGGGCGTATATGACGCAGCAGATCGTGTCGCTGCTGGGCGGCCGGGCCGCCGAGGAGATGGTGCTGGGCGATATCTCCACCGGGGCCTCCAGCGATATCCAGCGGGCCACTGCCATCGCGCGGAAGATGGTGGGCACTTACGGCATGTCGGAGCGGTTGGGGAACGTGGCCTTCGATGCCGGCACCGATGAGGTGTTCATCGGCAAGTCCATGGGCCACACCCGGCCTTACTCGGAGAAGACGGCGGCGGAGATGGACGAGGAGATCCGCGCCATCATCGACGGCGCCTATCAGCAGTGCAGGGACATCCTGACAGCGTACCGGCCCCAGCTGGTGGCCGTGGCGGAGTACCTGTTGGTGCACGAGACCATGGACGCGGAGACGTTCGAGAGCTATTTCAGCGACAGTACCGCCGCCAAGGACGGCGAATAAGAGACGAAAAAGAGGCCCTGCGGCGGCGCCGCAGGGCCTCTTTTGTGCATTTGGTGGGGAAGAAGCTGTGAGGAAGTCAAAAAGTGCGGGCTGTGTTTGGGCAAAATGACGAAACGGGTGTCCGTGAGGGAAAGACATATGTCGGGAACGTGGACGGGGGAACGGCGCAATTGTGCGTGACAGGGGGACAAAACCGGCGGAAAAGCGGCGGAAAGCCGGTACTGCGCCGGGAAAACGGCACGATTTTTCGGAGTAACTCACTATTGTAATTGCGGGTCTGTTCCGATAAAATGTGAACATTCTATGGAGCGCCGGTTTGGGAAGGTGCTCCGGAGAAAGCTTAGGAGGAAAATGAAATGAAGAAGTTTTTTGCAATGCTTCTGGCGCTGGTCATGGCGCTGAGCCTGGTGGCCTGCGGCCAGCAGGGCGGTCAGCAGGACAATGACGGCGACCAGCCTGCCGGTAACGACGCCCCCGTGGCCTATGTGCTGGCGGAGAAAGGCGATACATACTCTCTGGGTCTGGCCAGCAACTTCCAGACCGCTTTCGAGAAGCTGGGCGGCACCGTTGTGATGGAGACCTTCCCCACCAACACCACCAACTTCTCCGACTATCTGCAGAAGGCCATTGATAAGGGCGCTGACGTCATCTTCGCCCCCAACTCCATCACCGTGGCCTCCAGCCTGCTGCCCCAGGCCAACGACCTGGGCGTGGAGTGCCCCATCATGGCCGGCGACACCTGGGAGTCCTCCGTCATTCTGGACGGTATGGCCAACACCGGTCTGGATGTGTACTGCTCCACCTTCTTTGATGAGAGCGACTCCAGCTCCACCGCCGCGGCCGACTTCGTCAACGGCTTCAAGGCGTGGCTGAACGCCGATCCCAGCGCCCTCACCGATAACGGCGGCAACGACATCGTGGCAGCCGTCTCCGCACTGGGCTTCGATGCCTACAACGTGGCCGTGGCTGCTATCCGCGCCGCTGCCGAGGCCAAGGGCGCCGACATGACCTCCGTGGACGTGGCCTCCGCTCTGTGGACCCTGACCTATGACAACGCCGTTACCGGCAAGATCCAGTTCAATGCCACCGGCGACGCTATCAAGAACTGCGCTTACATCAAGAAGGCCGCTGCCGACGGCTCCAAGTTCGAGTTCGTCAAGACCCAGGAGGTCGAGAACAGCGACGTGCAGGCTACCGGCTTTGACTACGGCGACGCTGCCGGCGTGAAGCTGGACACCGCCAACCACAAGATCGTCATCGGCGTGTATGAGCCTCTGACCGGCAACAACGGCGGCGGCGGCAAGCAGGAAGTGCTGGGCATGAAGTACGCCAACTCCCTGGACAACAAGATCGAGATCGCCGGTGAGGAGTACACCGTGGAGCTGTACGTTTCCGATAACGGCTCCCTGGAGGAGAACGCCGTGTCCGCGGCTTCCGCCATCGTGTCCTCCGGCGCCCTGATCTCCCTGGGCTCCTACGGCTCCGGCGTGTCCATCGCGGCGGCCGACACCTTCGCAGAGGCGCAGATCCCCGCCATCGGCGTGTCCTGCACCAACGCGTCTGTCACCGACGGTCACGACTGGTACTTCCGCATCTGCTTCCTGGATCCGTTCCAGGGCTCCGTCATGGCCCAGTTCGCCTGGGATATGGTGGCTGCGTAACATCCTGATTTCGTCCGCAGAAGTACGGTGGCTCACACCACCGTACTTCTTTCGGTTTGAGAGGTGACATTCATGAATCTGACTCCTTACCTGATCCGAGGGCTGGCGACGGGCGGACAGTTCGCGCTGGTGGCCATCGGATACACCATGGTATATGGCATCCTGAAGCTCATCAACTTTGCCCACGGCGATCTGTTCATGCTGTCGGGCATCATGATGATCTATCTGGCGGCGTCCTTCCCCACCATGCCCATGTGGGTGACCATCCTCATCATGATCGCCCTGACGGTGTTCGTGGGCTTCGCCATTGAGAAGTGCGCCTATTCCCCGCTGCGCACCGCGCCGCGTATGTCCGTGATGATCTCCGCCATCGGCGTCAGCTACCTGCTGCAGAACCTGGTGTGCTACATCACCGGCGGCCTTGCCAAGCAGTTCCCCGAGATCCCCCTCATCAGCCAGAGCGTCCGGGTGTTCGGCGTCAAGGACAAGCTGGCGGTGTTCATCTCCCCGCTGGTGGCGGTGGTGCTGATGGTGGTGCTGGTGCTCATCATCAACCACACCAAGTTCGGCATGTCCATGCGGGCGGTGTCCAAGGACTTTGAGACGGCGCAGCTCATGGGCGTGAAGATCAACCGCGTCATCTCCATGACGTTCATCATCGGCTCGTTCCTGGCGGCGGTAGGCGCGCTACTGTACTTCGCCAAGAACACCGGCATCAACCACATGGCCGGCTCCACCCCCGGCATCAAGGCATTTATCGCCGCGGTGGTGGGCGGCATCGGCTCCGTGCCCGGCGCGGTGGTGGGCGCACTGCTCATCGGCGTGGTGGAGAGCCTGGCCAAGGCATTCGGACTGGCGGATTTCAGCGACGTCATTTCCTTCGCGCTGCTGATCATCATTCTGGTCATCAAGCCCACGGGCCTCTTCGGAGAGAAAACGACGGAGAAGGTGTGAGAAGATGAAAACGACATTTTGGGAGAAAAACAGGCGCACCTTCTGCAACCTGATCCTGGTGGCGGTGCTGGTGGCGCTGGTGGGCTGTGTGGACGCCTTCGCGCCGTCCTCGTCCATGTGGTTCCCGGTGCTGCGCAAGGTGTGCACCTTCGCGCTGGCGGCGGTGGCCATGAACCTGCTCAACGGCTTTACCGGCCTGTTCTCGCTGGGTCAGGCGGGCTTTATGCTGCTGGGCGCCTACGCCTACGCCATTCTGACCATCCCGGTGGAGCTGCGGGGCACCGTGTTCCGCAACTACGGCGACAGTCTGGTGCAGTTCCAGATGCCGCTGGTGCTGGCGCTGCTGGTGGCCGGTGTGGTGGCCGCGTTCTTCGCGTTTCTCATCGGCCTGCCGGTGCTGCGGCTGAAGAGCGACTATCTGGCCATCGCCACACTGGGCTTTGCGGAGATCGTCCGCGGTCTGGTGCAGCTGAGCCAGTTCGGCCCGCTGACCAACGGCCCCGACCCGCTGAACAACTTTACCGCGCCGAAGAACGTGATGCCCTACGCCGCCATTGCCGGTGTGTGCATCCTGCTGATCGTGCTGCTGATCAACTCCACCTACGGACGGGCGTTCAAGGCCATCCGGGACGATGAGATCGCCGCCGAGGCCATGGGCATCAACCTGGCCCGGCACAAGATGATCTCCTTCGTGGTCAGCTCCTTCTTCTGCGGCGTGGCCGGCGCCATGCTGGCCATGTGCAACACGTCGGTATCCTCCGTGTCCTTTACCACCAGCATGACGTACCAGATCCTGCTGGTCGTGGTGGTGGGCGGCATCGGCTCCGTGTCCGGCTCCATCATCGCGGCGTTCATCTACTACGCCAGCAGCGAGTGGTGGCTGCGGTTCCTGGATCTGGAGACGTACACCGCGGCGGGTACCCGTATCCCCCTGCTGGGCTACGGCTTCCGCATGGTGGTGTTCTCCGTGCTGATCATGATCGTGGTGCTGTTCTTCCGGAAGGGCATCATGGGCACCCGTGAGGTGTCCGTATACGATGACGTCCGGGCGGCGGGACGCTTCCTGAAGAAGCTGTTCGGCGGCAAGACGGCGAAAGGCGGTGCGGCATAATGGCGGAAATGAAGAATGTGCTCCGGGTGGAGCATGTGACCATGCAGTTCGGCGGCGTGGTGGCCGTGGACGATCTGAGCATGGAGGTCAACGAGGGCGAGATCGTGGCCCTCATCGGCCCCAACGGCGCCGGTAAGACCACGGCGTTCAACGTCATCACCGGCGTGTACGCCCCCACCAACGGACAGGTGCTGTTCAACGGGAAAAAGGTGGTGGAGAACCACCCCCGGGGAAAGATGCGCCGTCAGTACAAGGGCAAGCATCTGGGCGAGTACAAGGCGGTGCTGGAGCCGACGCCGGATAAGCTGACGAAGATGGGCATGGCCCGGACGTTCCAGAACATCCGGCTGTGGAAGTCCATGACCGTGTTTGACAACGTGCTGATCGCCAAGCACCTGCGCCGCAGCAGCAATATGTTCACCGCCATGTTCCGGCTCAACGCCAAGGAGGAGGCGCGGCAGCGCGCCGAGGTGCTGGAGCTGCTGCGCGTGGTGGGTCTGGAGGATGTGAAGGACGAGCTGGCCACCAGCCTGCCCTACGGCAAGCAGCGGCGGCTGGAGATCGCCCGGGCGCTGGCCACCGACCCCAAGCTGCTGCTGCTGGACGAGCCGGCGGCGGGCATGAACCCGCAGGAGACGTTGGAGCTGGCGGAGTTCATCCGGGAGATCCGGGAGAAGTTCCACAAGACGGTGCTGCTTATCGAGCACCACATGGATCTGGTCATGGACATCGCTGACCGCATCTATGTGCTGGACTTCGGCGAGCTGATCGCACAGGGCACACCGGCGGAGATCCAAAACAACGAGCGCGTCATCGACGCTTATCTGGGGGTGGCAGAAGATGCTGAAGATTGAGGACCTGCATGTTTCCTACGGCGGTATCCGCGCGCTGCGGGGCATCAGTCTGGAGGTGCCCGACGGAAAGATCGTGACGCTGATCGGCGCCAACGGCGCGGGCAAGTCCACCACGCTGCGCACCATCTCCGGCCTGGTGAAGGCCGAGAGCGGCTCCATCACCTACGACGGCAAGGAGCTGCTGGGCATGCCCATCAACAAGATCCTGGAGCTGGGCATTGCCCAGTCCCCGGAGGGGCGGCGGGTGTTCCCCAACCTGACGGTGCTGGAGAATCTGAAGATCGGCGCGTACCTGCGCAAGGACAAGGACGGCATCGAGAAGGACATCAAGTGGGTCTATGAGCTGTTTCCCCGGCTGGAGGAGCGGCACTGGCAGCAGGCGGGTACCCTGTCCGGCGGCGAGCAGCAGATGCTGGCCGTGGGCCGGGCGCTGATGAGTCGGCCCAAGCTGCTGATGATGGATGAGCCGTCGCTGGGTCTGGCGCCGCTGGTGGTGCAGGGCATCTTCGACATCATCCGCACCATCAACCAGCAGGGCGTGACGGTGCTGCTCATCGAGCAGAACGCCAACATGGCCCTGAAGGTGGCCGACTATGCCTATGTGCTGGAGACGGGCTGCATCACCAAGTCCGGTACCGGCGCGGAGCTGCTGGCGGACGAGTCCATCAAGGAAGCCTATCTGGGCAAGAAAAAGAGCTGAACAAAAAAGAACACCGCTTCACGGCCGTGAAGCGGTGTTCTTTTTTGTTCAGGGAGTCGTCTGGAAGTAGGCACGGGTCTGGGCGATGTTCTGCTGGATCTGCTGGCGCAGATCCTCCAGCGAGGCGAATTTCCGCTCGCCCCGCAGGCGGCGGCAGAAGTCCAGACGGATGGTCTGACCGTAGAGGTCGCCGTCAAAGTCCAGCAGGAACGTCTCCACGGAGACGGCGTCGCTGTCGGACACCGTGGGGCGGGTGCCTACGTTGGTGACGCCGGCAAAGCTGCGGCCATCCGGCAAGTAGACCCGGGTGATGTATACGCCGTGGGCCGGCACCAGTACATGGGGCGGCATGGTCAGGTTCACCGTGGGGATGCCGATGGTGCGGCCGATGCGCTGGCCGTGCTCCACCGTGCGGCTGAGGCAGTGGCGGTGGCCCAGAAATTCGGCGGCGCGCTCCACATCCCCCGCCTCCACCAGCGTGCGGATGTAGGTGGAGCTGACGGTGATGCCGTCGTGCACCACCTCCGGGATGATGTCGCAGCCCAGGCCCAGCTGGGCGCATTTCTCCTGCAGGAGCTGGGCGTTTCCGGCGTTTTTGTGGCCGAAGCGGTGGTCGTGGCCCGCCACCAGATGCACCGCGCCATAGCGCTTGACCAGCAGCTCCGTGACGAAGTCCTCCCACGACATGATCATCATATCGCGGTCAAAGGGGGCCAGAATGATCCGGTCGATGCCGTAGAGCCGGCGGATCAGGCTCTGCCGGTCCTCCGCCGAGTTGATGAGGTACACCGGCTGGCCGGTGACCACCTCCTTGGGCGGGCGGTCGAAGGTAAAGACGGCAGGCTCCGCGCCCAGTTCACGGGCGCGCTCCGCTGTTTTTTGCAGCAGGGCGCCGTGGCCCCGGTGTACGCCGTCGAAAAAGCCGAGGGCTATCACAGTTCGTTCCAAGGTGTTCACGCTCCGAAAAAGTTTTTCAGGGAAGTCAGGGTGCCGTTTTCCGCCCGGCTCAGGCAGAGAAATGTGCCGTCGCCATCGTAGACGCGGTACAGGCCGTCGGGCACGTCCGCCGTCAGGGGGTTGCCGCAGCGGCAGCGCCGCTCCGCCTCCGGGGAGGGGACGGCATAGGCGGGGTATTGGCGGAACAGGGAGTCGGTGGGAGCCAGCAGCGCCTCGCCGTGGGCCTGCACCTCCTCCAGGGTGTGGCTGTCCGCCAGGGTGAAGCCGGCGGCCATGGTGCGCCGCAGAGAGCTCATGCAGCCGCCGCAGCCCAGAGCCTGTCCCATGTCGTGGCACAGCGTCCGGACGTAGGTGCCCTTGGAGCACAGCACACGCAGCAGCCAGTCGCCCTGCGCGTCCTGCCCCAGCAGCTCCAGCTCGCGGATGGTGACGGGGCGGGCGGGGCGCTCCACCTCCCGGCCCTGACGGGCCAGCTGGTACAGCTTCTGGCCGTTGATCTTGATGGCGGAGTACATGGGCGGCACCTGCAGCAGCGCCCCGGTGAAGCGGGGGAGCAGGGCCTCCAGCGTCTCGCGGGTCACGGAGACGGGGCGCCGCTCCAGCACGTCGCCGGAGGTGTCCTGCGTGTTGGTGACACAGCCCAGATGCAGTCCGGCCACATACTCCTTGTCGCCGGATTCGGCGAAGGACACGGCGCGGGTGGCCTGTCCCACGAACACCGGCAGCACGCCGGTGGCCATGGGATCCAGCGTCCCGGCGTGGCCCACCTTTCTGGTTTTCAGAAGGCTCCGCAGCTTGCCGCACACGTCCATGCTGGTCCAGCCGGCGGGCTTGTCGATAATAATGATACCGTTTGCCATAGGTTATCCGACGACCTCCTGATAGGAGCGGAGCACGGCGGCGCGCACCTCGTCCATGGTGCCGTTGACCGTGGCGCCGGCCGCGGCCTTATGGCCGCCGCCGCCCAGCCGCTGGCAGACGGCGCTGGCGTCCACCCGGGGGCCGGTGCGCAGGGAGATCTTGACGACGCCGGGCCGCAGCTCCCGCAGGGTCACGCCGCAGTCGCTGCCCTCTACCAGCGCGGCAAGGGAGCTGAGCTCCTCGATGTCCGCCTCCGTGGCGTGCAGCTCCTGCCGCAGGGACAGGGGGATGGTCATGACCACCACCCGGTCGTGGTCGAAGAGGGTCATGTCCGCCGTCATGCGGGACTCCATGGCAAGGCGGGTCCTGCTCTTGGTGCGGAACAGCGCCTTGTTCACGGGGGCGGCGTCGATGCCGGTATCCAGCAGGGCCGCGGCGATGCGATGGGTCCGGGCGGTGGTGTTGGAGTAGACGAAGCAGCCGGTGTCCGTGGCGATGGCCACATACAGCGGCAGGGCAATGTCCGGCGTCACCGCCGTCAGCAGGGCGATGATGTCGTGGACGATCTCGCCGCAGGCGGCGGCGTCCGCGTCCAGGCAGGTGCGGGCCGCGAAAAAGCCGTGGGAGCCGTGGTGGTCGATGGCCAGCTCGATGCGCGGGGCGTAGACCGCCGCGTTGTCCGGCAGCAGGTTCAGCGCCGCGATGTCCACGGAGACGATGTGAGCCGGGGCGAAGCCCTCCGGCGCCCAGTAGGGGGCGGCATAAGGCTCGTAGGTGGCGGTGATCTCTGGATTGGGCAGCAGGTACGCCGTCTTGCCCATATCGCGCAGGGCGCGGCACAGGGCGGCGGCGCTGCCCACGGTGTCGCCGTCGGGCCGCACATGGGTCAGCAGCAGCACATCGTCCAACGTCCGCAGATAGGACGCCGTCTCCTGTACGGTCAGTGTATGTCCGCTCATTCCCGGTCCTCCGGCAGCACGATGTCCGCGTTGGCGGGGTTGGCGGGCTTCACATGGTTCAGAAGGTCCAGAATGTGGGCGCCGTGGGCGATGGAATCGTCCATGATGAACTGCAGCTCCGGCGTGTAGCGCAGATCCACCTTCTGCCCCAGCTCGTGGCGCAGGTAGCCGGAGGCGGACTTCAGGCCCTTCATCAGACCCTTTTCGTCCTGGCAGTTCAGGGCGCTGATATAGACCCGGGCGTACCGCAGGTCGCTGGTGGTGTCCACATGGGTGATGGTCAGCATGCTCTCGGTGACACGGGGATCCTTCACCGTGCGCAGCAGGCCGGCCAGCGCCTCGCGGATGGCCTCGTTGATGCGGCCGATACGATTGGATGCCATAGTATCGCTCCTTTCAAAAACAGGGGGTGGGCGTCTGCCCACCCCCTCGTCCGTTACACTTGGATCTGCTCCATGGTGAAGGCCTCCACCACGTCGCCTTCCTTGATGTCGTTGAATTTCTCGATGCTCAGGCCGCACTCATAGCCGGAGGGGACCTCCTTGACGGAGTCCTTGAAACGCTGGAGGGAGGCCAGCACGCCCTCGTGGACCACGATGCCGTCGCGGACCAGACGTACCTGACAATCCTTGCGCTGGAGCTTGCCGTCCAGCACGTAGCAGCCGGCCACGGTGCCGACGCCGGAGACCTTGTAGGTCTGGCGCACCTCGGCATGGCCCAGCAGCACCTCCCGGAACTTGGGGGCCAGCATACCCTTCATGGCGGCCTCGATCTCGTTGATGGCGTCGTAGATCACGCGGTACATCCGCATATCCACATTGGCACGGGCGGCGCTGTCGCGGGCAGCGGCGTCGGGACGGACGTTGAAGCCCACGATGATGGCCTGAGACGTAGAGGCCAGCATGACATCGGATTCGTTGATGGCGCCCACGCCGCCGTGGATGACGCGGACGCGGACCTCTTCGTTGCTCAGCTTCTCCAGAGAGGCCTTCACCGCCTCCACGCTGCCCTGTACGTCGGCCTTGACGATGAGGTTCAGGTTCTTCATCTCGCCGGCCTGGATCTGGCTGAACAGATCCTCCAGAGACACCTTGGTGACAGGGGCGTTGGCCTTGGCCTTCTCCTCAGCCTTGCGCTGTTCCACCAGCTCGCGGGCCAGCTTCTCGTCGGCCACGGCGTTGAAGGTGGCGCCGGCGGAGGGCGCCTCGCTGAGACCGGTGATCTCCACGGGGACGCTGGGGCCGGCATCGGTGATGCGCTGGCCCTTGTCGCTGACCATGGCACGGACGCGGCCCACAGAGGTGCCGGCAATGATGATGTCGCCCTGGTGCAGGGTGCCGTTCTGGACCAGCAGGGTGGCCACGGGGCCGCGGCCCTTGTCCAGACGGGCTTCGATGACCGTGCCCTGTGCGGCGCGGTTGGGATTGGCCTTCAGCTCGCCCACCTCGGCGGTGAGGGTCAGCATCTCCAGCAGGTTGTCGATGCCCATGCCGGTCTTGGCAGAGATGGGGCACACGATGGTGTCGCCGCCCCACTCCTCGCACACCAGGCCGTACTCGGTGAGCTGCTGCTTGATGCGCTCGGGGTTGGCCTCGGGCTTATCCATCTTGTTGATGGCCACGATGATGGGGATGCCGGCGGCCTTGGCGTGGTTGATGGACTCCACGGTCTGGGGCATGATGCCGTCCTCGGCGGCCACCACCAGAATGGCGATGTCCGTTACCATGGCGCCGCGGGCGCGCATGGAGGTGAAGGCCTCGTGGCCGGGGGTGTCCAGGAACGTGATGGGCTTGCCGTGGATCTCCACCTGATAGGCGCCGATGTGCTGGGTGATGCCGCCGGCCTCGCCGGAGGCCACATGGGCGTTGCGGATATAGTCCAGCAGGCTGGTCTTGCCGTGGTCGACGTGGCCCATGACCACCACCACGGGGGCGCGGGGCACCAGCTCCTCGTCCTTGTCCTGGTGGTCGTCGATGAGGCGGTCCTCAATGGTGACGACGACCTCCTTCTCCACCTTGCAGCCCAGCTCCTCGGCGATAATGGCGGCGGTGTCGAAGTCGATCATCTGGCTCAGGGAGGCCATGACGCCGTTCTTCATCAGGCACTTGACCACCTCTGCGCCGGTCTTTTTCATGCGGCTGGCCAGCTCGCCCACGGAGATCTCATCGGGGATCTGCACGGTGACGGGGGTCTTCTTGATGACCTCCAGACGCAGCTTGCGGAGACGGTCGGCCTCCTCCTGCTTGCGCTTGCTGCTGGCAAAGTTGTTGTCGCGGCGCTGCCGGTTGCTGCGGAATTTCTCCTTGCCCTGGGGCGCCTGCTGCTCCCGGCGGCCGCCGTGGCCGCGGGCATCCGCCATATCCTGCAGCTTCTCGTCGTACTTGTCCAGGTTCACGTTGGTGGCCTTGCGGGTATCCACCACCTGCTTCTGGGGTACGCGGGACATAGGCTGCTTCACCGGCTCGGCGGCCTTTTCGGGGGCCTTGCCGGCGGGTGCGGCGCTCTGGGCGGGCTTGCTGCCGCCCTGCTGGGGCGCGGCGGGCTTATTGGCCTGCTGGGCCGGGGCGGGCGCCGCCTTCTTCTCCGCGGGCTTGGCGCCCTCGGCGAAGATGACCGCGATATTGGAGACCGGGTTGTGTTGGGTCAGATACTCAAAGATGAGGCTGAGCTCCCGGTCCTCCAGTACCTGCATATGATTCTTGGGTGTTTCGGCGTACTTGGTCAGGATCTCCGTGATCTCCTTGGTGGAGACTCCGAAATCCTTGGCCACCTCATGCACTCTGTATTTGTTGACGATACTACCCAAATAAAGCCACCTCCATCTTAGTGATCGGCCTGCCCTGCGGCGGGCCGCGAAAGTTTTTCGTTATTGCTGCTTGCCTTTGCCGGAGGGCTTCCGGCTGCCCTTGCCCTTTTTCACCGGCAGGGAACCGGCGAACCGCCGATCAAGCGGCTCCGTCCGCCGCTTGGGACGCTCCGCCCTGCGCCTGTCGCTGTTGGGGCGTGAGGGCCGCTTTGCCGCCGGTCTCGCAGGCGGCGGCGCCGGTTCCGGCTCCGCGGGCTTTTCGGCGTGGACACGCTTTTTGCCCTGCCGCAGGTTCTTCTCGTGGCGGAGCTGCTCCTCCTTCCGCTCCCGCGCCCGTCTGGCCTTGACGGCCAGGGTGTCGGCAGCGTCCTGATAGGCGGCGTCCAGCACCGCCAGCTTCTGCACCAGCGACTGGGCAAAGCCGATATCCGTGACGGCGCACATGGCCACGCTGGTACGGCCCAGACTGCGGCCCAGCGTATCCTTCCCGGCAGGCAGCGTCACGCACAGCGTGCTGCCGGTGCGGGCAAAGGACTGGGCGCGCCGCACAGACGACGGCGCGGCGTCCTGCGCCACGAAGATGACGCGGGCCTTTTTGGCCCGGGCGGCGGCGCCCACCGGCTCCTCGCCCACCTCCACGCGGCCCGCCTTCAGGGCCAGGCCCAGCATGGAGAGAATGTGTTCCGTCATAGGCCGCCCTCCATCTGCGCTTCCAGCGCGTCGTAGACCTCCGGGGGAATGGACGTTTCGAAGGCGCGCTCCAGCGCCTTGCTTTTCCGGGCCTTTTTCAGGCAGGCCGGATCGGGGCACACATACGCGCCGCGTCCGGACTTTTTGCCGGTGGCGTCCAATAAGACCTCGCCCTCCGGGGTGCGGACGATGCGCAGCAGCGCTTTTTTTTCCTTCATCTCGCGGCAGCCGACACACTGCCGCTGGGGTATTTTCCGGGGCTTCTGCATCTCTGCCGCTCCTTTCTGACTTACTCGCCGGTGTAGCTGGCGGGCTTGATGTCGATCTTGTAGCCGGTGAGGCGGGCGGCCAGGCGGGCGTTCTGCCCCTCCTTGCCGATGGCCAGGCTCAGCTGATCGTCGGGGACCACGACGCGGCAGCTCTTGCCCTCGGCAGCCAGCTGCACGCTGACCACGTCAGCGGGCGCCAGCGCGGCGGCGATGAACTCGGCGGGATCCTCGGAGTACTTGATGATGTCGATCTTCTCACCCCGCAGCTCATCCACGATGGCGTTGACGCGCTGACCGCGGGGGCCGACGCAGGCACCGATGGGATCCACGTTCTCATCGTCGGACCAGACCGCCATCTTCGTGCGGTTGCCGGCCTCGCGGGCGATGGAGCGGATCTCCACCGTGCCGTCATAGATCTCCGGTACCTCCAGCTCGAACAGGCGCTTGACAAGGCCGGGGTGGGTGCGGGAGATCAGCACCTGCGGGCCGCGGGTGGAGCGGCGCACCTCTACCAGGTACACCTTGACCATCTGGCCCTCCCGCAGCTCCTCGCCGGGTACCTGCTCGTTCATGGTCAGCACCGCCTCGGTGGACTCGGCGCCGGTGCCGATGCGCAGGCTCACGTTGCCCGTGCGGGGGTCGATGCGGCTGACAGTGCCGGTGAGGATCTCGTGCTGCTTGCTGTTGAACTCGTCGTAGATCATGCCGTGCTCAGCCTCGCGCAGGCCCTGGATGATCACCTGCTTGCCGTTGCCGGCGGCGATGCGGCCGAACTCCACGCTCTCCACGGGGATGTTGACGATGCCGCCCAGCTCGTTCTTGGCGGACAGCCGCTTGGCCTCCTCCAGCGAGATCTGGGAGGCGGGGTTCTCCACCTCCTCCACGATCTCCTTCTGGACGAACATCTTCAGGTCCTTCTTCTCCTCGTCCACGTCCACGATGACGTTCTCCACACCCTCGTGATCCCGCTTGTAGGCAGTAGTCAGCGCCTGGATGATCTTGCCCATCATAAAGCTCTGGGGAATGCCGCGTTCCTTTTCCAGCATGGCCAGCGCGGCGAAGATCTCATCACATTTCATGTCGTTTCTCCTTCATTTATCGTCAGATCGTTGTGTCAGAATTCCACACGCAGGCGCACCAGTGCCACCTCGTTCTTCTCGAACCGCACCGGCTCCGCGCCGCCCATGTCCAGCAGCACCGCGCCGTCCTCATAGCCCGCCAGCCGGCCGGCGAACTCCTTGCGGCCGTCCCGGTTCTGGTAGGTCTTGACCAGCACGGGGCTGCCCATGAAGCGGGCAAAGTCGCCGGGGCGCTTGAGCTGCCGCTCCAGCCCGGCGGAGCCTACTTCAAACACGTAGCTGCTCTCGATGGGGTCGGCCTCGTCCAGCAGATCGCTGACCCGGCGGCTGATGGCCTCGCAGTCCAGAATGTCCACGCCGCCGTCCTTGTCCAGATACAGCCGCAGGTACCACTGGCCCGCCTCCCGCACATATTCCACGTCCCACAGCTGGCAGCCGTGCTCCTGCACCACCGGCTCCGCCAGCTCCCAGACGACGTCTGTGATCTTCTTCATGGGCGATTCCTCCTGATTTTAACAAATGCAAAATGCCCAACAAAAAGAGCGGACATTGTTGCCCACTCCCAGTCAATACCTTACTTACATGCGTAGCATACCATAAAAATGGAAGCAACGCAAGTATTTTTCCGCAAAAAGCCGGTCGAAACAGCGGTTTCGGCGAAAAAATCCCGGCAGAGCGGGGCAGAAATGCCCCGTTCCGCCGGGAAGCACAGGCTCAGGCCCGCGTTTTCAGCTTTGCCAGCAGGCAGGCCAGCAGGAATACCGCCAGATCGGCCAGCACCACCGTGGCGCCCACCGGGGTGCTCCACAGGTAGGAGCCGGTGAGGCCGATGCAGAAGCACACCACGCTGACAGCGCCGGCGCACAGCACCACGCCCCGGAAGCTGCGCAGCAGGCGCATGGCCGTCAGGGCGGGGAAAATGACAAGGCTGGAGATGAGCATGGCGCCCATGAGCCGCATGCCCAGCACGATGGTCAGGGCCGTCAGCACCGACAGGACGGTGTTGTAAAGGCCCACCTTCACGCCGGTGGCGCGGGAGAAGCTCTCGTCGAAGGTGATGGCGAACAGTCGGTGGTAAAACAGCACATACAGGGCCAGCACCGCAATGGAGACACCCACGGACAGGGCCACGTCCGCCCGGTCCAGCGCCAGGATGGAGCCGAACATGAAGCTGTCCACGTCGGTGGTCATGCCGGTGGTGAGGCTGGTGACCACCACGCCGGCGGCCAGCGACGAGGCGCTGACCACGGCGATGGCCGCGTCCGCGCCCATGCGGCTTTTCTCCGTCATCCGCAGCAGGCCCAGCGCCGCCAGCACCACCACGGGGATGGACACCGGCAGCGGCGCCCAGCCGCAGGCCAGCGCGATGCTCAGGGCGCCGAAGGAGACGTGGCTCAGGCCATCGCCGATCATGGAATAGCGCTTGAGCACCAGGGGCACACCCAGCAGTGCCGCGCACAGGGCAATGAGGATGCCCACCACGAAGGCCCGCAGGATAAAGGGATAGGTGAACATATCGAGAAGCAGGCTCATATCCCGTCACCTCCGAACCGCTTGCCATAGGGCGAAGCCAGATACGCCGCCGTGTCTCCGTAGAACCAGCTGCCGTGTCCCGCGTGGAGAATGGCGGTGGCGTAGGGCAGGGCGCTGTGCAGATCGTGGGTCACCATGATGATGGCGATGCCCTCCGTTTTGTTGAGGTAGTCCAGCGTGCGGTACAGATCCTGGGCGGCGGCGGGGTCCAGACCCGTCACCGGCTCGTCCAGCACCAGCAGCTCCCCGGCGGCGCACAGCGCCCGGGCCAGCAGTACCCGCTGCTGCTGACCGCCGGACAGCTCCCGGTAGCAGCGGTCCTTCAGCTCCAGAATGCCCAGCTTGCCCATGTGCATCAGCGCCGTGGACTTCTCCTGCGGCGTGTAGAAGAAGCGGCCCCGCTTGCCGCTGAGGAAGCCGCTGCGCACTACCTCCGTCACCGTGGCGGGGAAGTCCTTCTGCGCCCGGGTCTGCTGGGGCAGGTAGCCGATGGCCCCGGCCCGGAGAGAATCGTCCAGCACGATGTCGCCCTTCATGGGGCGCAGGAGGCCCAGCAGGCTTTTCAGCAGCGTGGACTTGCCGGAGCCGTTCTCACCCACGATGCACAGGTAGTCGCCGCTGCGCACCTGAAAGGTCAGACCCTCCCAGATGGCCTTGCCCTCGTAGCCCAGGGACACATTGCGGCAGTCCAGCAGTATTTTTTTTTCCGTCGTCTGTTCCATCAGGACAACCCCTCTCTCAAAGCGTCCGCGTTGGCCTCCATCAGCTGGAGGTAGGTGACGCCGCTGTCAAATTCGGCGCGGCTCACCGTCTGGCAGGAGTGGAACGTCCGCACCTGCGCGCCGGTGGTCTCCGCGATGGCCTCCGCCACCTTCCGGCTGCTGAGCTCGATGGTGTATACCACCGGGATGTGCTGCTCCCGCACCAGGTCAATGAGGTATTTCAGCGTGGCCAGCGACGGCTCCGTGTCCCCGGCGCAGCCGTGGAACGCAGCGCGGTAGTCCAGCCCGTACTCCCGGCAGAAGTACAGCAGCGGGAAGCGGTCGCCGAACACCAACAGCTTCCGGGAGGCGCCGCTGACGATGCCGCGGAACGTCTCGTCCAGCGCCGTCAGCTCCGCCAGATAGTCGGTGAGCCGGGTGCGGAAGTCCTCGGCGTGGGCGGGATCAGCTTCACACAGAGCCTCCGCAATGGCACGGCACAGGGTCATGGCTGTCACCGGCGACGTCCAGATATGCTCGTCGTAGGCGGCGTCCTCATCCTCCGCTTCGTGGTCATGGTCATGGTCGTCGTGGTCATGGTCGTGGTCGTGGTCGTGGCCGGAGGCGCCCTGCATACCCTCGGCGTACTCCTCCTCGTACAGCTCCGCGGCGTCCATCATGGACAGGACGCAGGGGATGTTCTCCCCGGCGGCGTCCAGAATGTCGGACACCCACTGCTCGCTCTCGCCGCCGTTGTAGATGAACACGTCCGCCTCGCTGATGCGGATCACGTCCCGGGGCGTAGGCTCGAAGCTGTGGGTCTCCCGCCCGGCGGGCACCAGCAGCGTCACGTCCACCGCGTCGCCGCCGATCTGCCGGACGAAGTCGTAGTAGGGGAACAGGGTGCAGACCACCCGAAGCCGGCCGTTCTCCCGGGGCGGCTCGCGGCCGCAGGCGGTCAGGGACGCCGCCAGCACCAGCGCCAGCAGGCCCGTCAGCAGCCGCCTCATTCCGCCGCCTCCCGGCACCGGCGGCACACGCCGTAGAACAGCGTGCGGTGGGCGTCGATGGCGAAGCCGTGCTCCTCCTCCAGGTGGCGGTACAGCGGGGCCAGGTGGGAGCAGTCCACATGCTGCACCGTGCCGCATTTTTCGCACTTCAGCAGGAAGCAGTCCCGCCCGGAGTCGGCGCAGGTGCAGAACTGGTATTTCGCACCGGTGTCCGTCATCAGCTTGTGGACCTTGCCCGCCTTTTCCAGCCGCTCCAGCTGGCGGTAGACGGTGGTGAGGCCCACCGCCTCCCCCTGCCGGTGCAGCAGCTCTGTCAGCTCCGCCGCGCCGATGCCGTCGGCACAGCCGCGGATGCAGGCCAGCACCGCCTGCTGCTGTTTCGTCATGTATGCCATGGGATGCCTCCTGAATCTGAAAATGAAAACCGTTTTCAAATTATAGCCGAAATAATTTGTTTGTCAACTATCTTTTTCCCGCCGCGTATGGTACAATGGGAGCGCCGTCACCCATGAGGGCAGATACGCCTGCCGGCGTGTCTTTCCGCGCTTTCCGAAAAAGAGATACGGGAGGATACCAGCATGCAGCATGAGATCACCCACAGCGCACCGCTGCTCAATGACAAGGGCAGCCTGCGGGAGCCGGGCTACGCCAAGAGGCTCCTGCCCATCTACCGCCGCGCCGACATCCGGGCCGGAAAGACCCGCATCAAGGAATGGGACTACTATCTGGCGGCCAACGACCATTTCGCCGTGGCGCTGACCATCGCCGACAACGGCTACATGGGGCTGGATTCCATCTCGTTCCTGCACTTTGATGAGAAGTGGGAAAAGACAAAAAGCCCCATGCGCGTGTTCCCCATGGGCCGCACCGGCCTGCCGGAGACCTCCGCCGCCGGGGACAGCGTCATCACCGGCAACGGCTACGGCATCGCGTTCCGCCATGTGGGGGACTCCCGGGTGCTGACGTTCCGCATGGGGGACTTTCTGGACGGGCAGGCCATCGAGGGACGCCTGACCCTGACGGAGGAGCCGGAGGAGTCCATGGTCATCGCCACGCCCTTCGACAAGCCGGGGCACTTCTACTACAACCAGAAGATCAACTGCATGCGGGTGTCCGGCGAGGTCAACCTGGCGGGGCGGGTGTACCGGTTCGCGCCGGAGGACTCGTTTGCGGTGCTGGACTGGGGCCGGGGCGTGTGGACATACCACAATACATGGTACTGGGGCAGTGCCTCCGGGCAGATCGACGGCGTGCCCTTCGGATGGAACATCGGCTACGGCTTCGGCAACACCTACGCCGCCAGCGAGAACATGCTGTTTTACGGCGGCAAGGCCCACAAGCTCAGCCAGGTGCGGTTCCACATCCCTATGAAGGACGGACGGGAGGACTATCTCAGCCCGTGGACGTTCACCTCCGACGACGGGCGGTTCGAGATGGACTTTGCGCCCATTCTGGACCGGGCGGCCTGCACGGACTTCAAACTGCTGAAATCCGACCAGCACCAGGTGTTCGGGCGGTTCACCGGCCGGGCGGTGCTGGACGACGGCACGGAGATCCATGTCAGCAACTTCCTGGGCTTCGCCGAGAAGGTGGAGAACAAGTGGTAAGGCGCCGCGTTAACTGGCGCTTAACATCGGATTAACAAGGACTTAACAAACAGGCGGCCGCTCATCTGAGAGCGGCCGCCTGTTTCTTTACGGGAAAACCGTCTGATTATGTACGCGGTATGCAGAAATTGCGAGGCATTCGCACAATTATAGTGATGGAAAGCGCGCGCTGCGGCGAAAATGGAGCATGTGTTTACCGCTAAGAAAATGTTAAAAGTGGAGAAAGCTGTGCTAAAATTTTATAAATATTGCTAATTGCAGGAATTGGCGGGATACGGTATACTTTAACATGACCCACAGGAAACACTTTCGTGCGGGTCGTCTGCACCGGCGGCGTGCTGCCGGTGCAGGAAGGCTAAGGGAAAGAAAAAATTGTAAGGAGAGAAAGCAATGGAAGAAAGAAAAGGCTTTGGATCCAATTTTGGATTCCTCATGGCTGCCGTCGGCTCTGCTGTGGGCCTGGGCAACATCTGGGGCTTCCCCAATAAGATGGGCGCCTCCGGCGGTTTCACGTTCCTCATCATCTATCTGATCCTGGCGGTCATCTGCGGCTTCATCGTCATGCTGGGCGAGCTGGCCATCGGCCGCAAGACCGGCAAGGGCGCTATCGCCGCCTACCACGCCATCTCCAAAAAGTTCAAGTGGGTCGGCTGGCTGGGCGTCGCCTCCGCCTTCCTGATCATGAGCTTCTACTGCGCGCTGGGCGGCTACTGCATCAAGTACGTGGTCCTCAACGTGGGCAACCTGTTCGGTACGGGCTTTGGCTCTAACGGCCTCAACGGCGGCGATGTGTTCGGCGCCTTCCTGACCAACCAGGGCGAGGGCGTCATCTACGGCCTGATCTTCGTGGTGCTGACCATGCTCATCGTTATGGGCGGCGTCAGCGGCGGTATCGAAAAGTTCTGCGGCATCGGTATGCCCGCTCTGTTCGTGATGCTGCTGATCTGCATCATCCGCGCCTGCACCCTGCCCGGCGCTGTGAACGGCCTGAAGTATATGTTTATCCCCGGCTGGGCCGTGGCCAACGGCGTTATTAAAGAGGCTCCCAGCATCTTTGAAGTCATCTCTACCGCAGGCGGTCAGATGTTCTTCTCCCTGTCCATCGGCATGGGCGCTATGATTACCTACGGCTCCTATCTGGATAAGAAGGAGCACCTGGAGAAGAACGCCGTCCTCATCATCGTCATGGACACCCTGGTGGCCCTGATGGCCGGTCTGTGCGTGATGCCCGCCCGCTTCGCCCTGGATCCCGAGGGTCCCATCGGCGGCCCCAAGCTGCTGTTTATCACCATGCAGAACGTGTTTGACTCCATGGAGGGCGCTATCGGCCCCATCTTCGGCATCATCTTCTACCTGCTGGTGGTGCTGGCAGCAGTGTCCTCCTCCATCTCCCTGCTGGAGACCGTGGTGGCCCACTTTGTGGACGAGGCCCGGGAGAAGGGCAAGGGCGACCAGCGCAAGAAGTATTCCCTCATCGCCTCCATCCTTATCGCCCTGCTGTGCGTGCTGGTCTGCGTTGACGGTCTGGGCTCCAACGGGATCGCGCCATGGGAGCTTTTGAAGCTGGACGGCTACAAGGGCTGGAGCGACTGCTGGCTGGACTTCTTCGACATGATCTCCGAGGGCGTGTTCATGCCCCTGGGCGGCCTGCTGATGACCCTGATGATCGGCTGGGAGATCGGCCCGGAGATGGTCAAGGACGAGTGCGAAGCCACCGAGGGACACAAAATGAGCAGCTATCCGTTCTTCAAGGTCTGCTGCAAGTACATCACCCCGCTGTGCATGCTGCTGATCCTGTACGGTCAGCTCAAGAGCTTCTTCGGCTAAGAGAAGAAACGACAAGTATGTTATACATTCCGGGACCGCCATCCCGGTATGCTCTCCAAATAACAGAAAAAGCAGCGCCCGCCATTCCGGCGGGCGCTGTTTGATTTTGTCCGGAGACAGGGAGGCGTCCGCAGGCGGCAGGGCGGATGCCCGGAGACAGGAGACGAGCGGCAGGAGACGGGAAACCAGAGCGCGGTGCGGCTATGGACGCCGCGGGACAGGCGGCGGGATCCGCCTGTTTATTCTTTGACGGACGGTTTCTTTAGAAGAAAAATCAGGATCGCGGCAAAAAAATCAGAAAAAACCCGTAAAAAGCTGTGCCAACAGCCGCTAAAAAGTGATAATATATTTATAAACCGCACATGACAAATTGTTCACAGAATGTTAAAAATGTACAACATGGCGCGAGAAATTTATCAATACTGCTAATTGCGGTTGGGTTTTGTTTCCTGTATACTTTTTTCATGAACCGTTCACTGACTTTGGGGACGGGGAGTTGAGAGGCGTGGCGGCGCCTCAAGATGTTTCCTGTCGATAGACAGGAAGCAGAAAATCAGCACTCCGAGGAAAGGCGGAGGGCAAATTTCTGTTATAAGGAGAGAAAACATGGAAGAAAGAAAAGGCTTTGGATCCAATTTTGGATTCCTGATGGCCGCGGTCGGCTCGGCAGTCGGCCTGGGCAACATCTGGGGCTTCCCCAATAAGATGGGCGCCTCCGGCGGCTTCACGTTCCTCATCATCTACCTCATTCTGGCGGTCCTGTGCGGCTTCATCGTCATGGTGGGCGAGCTGGCCATCGGCCGCAAGACCGGTAAGGGCGCTGTGGAAGCGTATCACGTCCTGTCCAAGAAGTTCAAGTGGATGGGCTGGATGGGCATTCTGTCCGCGTTCTTCATCCTGTTCTTCTACTGCGCGCTGGGCGGCTACTGCATCAAGTACGTCGTGCTGAACGTGGGCGACCTGTTCGGCGCGGGCTTCGGCACCAACGCCATGGCTGCGGTCGCTGACGCCAACGGCACTTCCGTAGGCGCTGAGGTGTTCGGCGCATTTATCGGGAATCCCACCGAGGCTATCATCTACGGTCTGATCTTCGTGGCCATCACCATGATCATCGTCATCGGCGGTATCGGCGGCGGTATTGAGAAGGTCTGCTCCGTGGGTATGCCCGCGCTGTTCGTGATGCTGCTGATCTGCATCATCCGCGCCTGCACCCTGCCCGGCGCTGTGGAAGGCCTGAAGTACATGTTCGTTCCCGGCTGGGCTGTCGCCAACGGCGTTATTAAAGAGGCTCCCGACTTCCTGACGGTGCTGGCTACCGCAGGCGGCCAGATGTTCTTCTCCCTGTCTCTGGGCATGGGCGCCATGATCACCTACGGCTCCTACCTGCAGAAGAAGGAGAACCTGCAGAAGAACGCCATCCTCATCATCGTCATGGATACGCTGGTGGCTTTGATGGCCGGTCTGTGCGTCATTCCCGGCCGCTTCGCCCTGGACCCCGACGGCGCGCTGGGCGGCCCCAAGCTGCTGTTCATCACCATGCAGAACGTGTTCAGCCGTATGGGCGGCCTTGGCCCCATCTTCGGCATCCTGTTCTATCTGCTGGTGGTCTTCGCCGCCGTGTCCTCCTCCATCTCTCTGCTGGAGGTCATCGTGGCCCACTTCGTGGATAAGGCCCGCGACGCCGGCAAGGGCGATAAGCGTAAGACCTACACCCTCATCGCTGCGGCCTGCGTGGGTCTGGGCTGCATTCTGGTCTGCGCCGATGCGCTGGGCTCCACGGGCTTTGCGCCAGGTAATCTTCTGGGTATGACGGGCGAATTGCCCACATGGGCTGCCGACTGGCTGGACTTCTGGGATATGTTGTCCGAAGGCATCATGATGCCGCTGGGCGCCCTGCTGATGTCGCTGATGATCGGCTGGGAGATCGGGCCCGAGGTCGTCAAGGACGAGTGCGAGCAGTCCGGCCACGCCATGAGCGGCTATGGATTCTTCAAGGTCTGCGTGAAGTTCATCACCCCGCTGTGCATGATCCTCATCCTGTACGGGCAGATCAAGGAATTCTTCTTCTAAAAAGTACATAAGAAGGACGCCGGAGCAACGCTCCGGCGTCCTTTTGCGTATTTTTGGAGGAGGTGCGGGTCAGCGGAGGAGGGACACCGCGCCCGGCAGGTTCTCGATGTCCACCCGCGCCGCGCTGGGGGCGTATTCACCGTCCAGCGACCAGGGGATGTGGGCCTGGGTGGTCAGGGTGACGTGCTGCACATGGCGGAAAATGACACCGGGGTAGTCGTACTGCATCCGGGTCATGGCGGTGATGAGGTTCTGCAGATCCAGCGCCGATTTGGGCATCCGGAGGAGCAGCAGCTCGAACCGGCCGTCGTCCATTTTGACGCGGCTGGGGTCCAGCTTCACCAGGCCGCCCATGGAGGTGCAGTTGCACACGGCGCCGAAGATGAAGTCGCCCTCGAACACCTCGCCGTCCGCCTCGATGCGGCAGCTGTAGGGCCGCAGAGAGTCCAGATCGCCCAGCCCCTCCAGAATGTAGGCGAAGTGGCCCAGGGCGTTTTTTGCCGCCTGGGACGCGGAGTAGGACGAGCGGGTGAAGGCGCCGAAGGACGCCACATAGGCAAAATAGCGGTCGTTGTGCCGGCCGATGTCCAGCGGATGGGGGCTGCCGCTGGCGATATCCAGCGCGGCCAGCCGCGGGTCGGAGGACAGGTGGAGGCTGGCGGCAAAATCGTTGGTGCTGCCGTTGGGCAGGTAGCCCAGCAGCGGGCGCTGCGGCAGCGTCATCAGGCCGGAGATGGTCTCGTTCAGGGTGCCGTCGCCGCCGGCGCAGACCACCACATCGTAATCGGGACCCCAATCCGCCGCCACGCGGCTGGCGTCGCCGCCGGCCTCCGTGACAAAGACGCGTACCAGATAGCCGGCCCGGGACAGGGCGGCCACCGCATCAAACAAGGGGGCGCTGGACTTGGTCTTGCCCGCCCGGGGATTGACAATGAACAAGAGCTTCTTCATGGCTCTCCTCCTCTTGTGTGCCGATGATGCCGCGCACGTCGGCCGTGCGCGAGTGTTCTATCATTATGCCATAGGATATGAGAAATTGCAACAGGCAGAGCGGCAGCGGTGTCCGAGGCAGGCACGGTGCAGGAGGACAGAAAAAATCTTGCAAAACCGGGCGCTGTCGGCTATGATAGAGGACAAAGGAGTGATGCGGATGAAGCGGCGGACGCAATATGTGAAGTGGGGCCTGACGGCGTTTCTCACCGTCTGCGCCGTGCTGGTGTTTTACGATACGTTTTATATGGGCGCCACGCTCCAGCACTTTGTGGACAAGCTGTTTTCCGTGCTGGCGCCGGTGCTGTACGGCTGCGCCATCGCCTACCTGCTGACGCCGGTGATGAACTGGATCGAGCGGGCGCTCCACGCCGGGTGGCAGAAGGCGTTCCCGAAGAAGCACGTCAAAAATGCCGCGGGCGTCCTGCGGTTTGCCAGCATCCTGCTGGCGGAGGCGGTGGCCATCCTGCTGGTGTACCTGCTGATGAGCGTGCTGATCCCGCAGCTGGTGGACAGCGTGACCATGCTCATCAACAACGCCGAGGCGTATTACTATAAGGTGTACAACTGGGCCGACGGCCTGCTGGACAGCGAGAACGAGATCGCCGTATGGGTGGCGGACTTCGTGACCAAGTACTACAGCGACGGCGTGACGCTGCTGAAGGACCACATCCTGCCCTGGGCGCAGGGGGCGCTGGGCACCCTGACCGGCGGCATCTGGAGCGGTATCTGGAGTGTGGTCAGCTTTGCCACAGACCTGATCGTGGGCATCATCGTGTCCATCTATCTGATGACCATGAAGGAGAAGAGCCTGGCCCGCTGCTGCAAGGCGGTGTACGCGCTGTTCGACGAGAAGAAGGCCAACGCCGTCATCCACGGCACCCGGCAGGTGGACCGCATCTTCTCCGGCTTCGTCCGGGGCAAGCTGCTGGACTCCCTGATCATCGGCGCGCTGTGCTTCGTGGGCTGCTCCATCCTGAAAATGCCCTACACCCCGCTGGTCAGCGTGGTGGTGGGCGTGACCAACATCATCCCGTTCTTCGGGCCGTTCCTGGGCGCCATCCCCTCGGCTTTCCTAATCCTGCTGGTCAGCCCCAAGCAGTGCCTGATCTTTGTGATCTTCATCGTGGTGCTGCAGCAGTTCGACGGCAACATCCTGGGGCCGAAGATCCTGGGCGACGCCACCGGCATATCCAGCTTCTGGGTCATCGTGGCCATTCTGGTGGGCGGCGGCTTCGGCGGCGTGCTGGGCATGTTCCTGGGTGTGCCCATTTTCGCCTGCCTGCAGGAGCTGGTGAAGTATCTGCTGGACCGGCGGCTGCGCCGCCGCGATATGCCCACGGAGGCCTACGCCTATGTGGAGCGCGCCCGGACGGCGGGGCAGGAGCATACGCCGGAAGCAGCGATAACGGAGGAAAAGCATGACTGAGGAGATCAGAAAAGGATTATTGGAGTTCTGCAACCGCAAGGAACCGTTTTTGACCCACAACCATATGTACGCCACCGACCTGTCCGACGGCACCGCCACGGTGGTGCTGCCCATGTGCGAGGACAGTCTGAACCGCTGGGGCGGCGCCCATGGCGGTATCCTGTTTTCCCTGTGCGACGTGGCCATGGGCATGGCCATCGTGACGCTGCGGCAGGAGATGGTGGTGACGGTGAACGCCAGCATCGACTATCTGGCCGCCGCTGCCGCCGGCAGCACCCTCACCGCCGTGGGGAAGGTGGACAGGGTGGGCGGCAAGCTGGCCTTCTGCTCGGCGGAGGTCACCGACGAGAACGGCAGGGCCGTGGTGCAGGCGAGCTGCGTCATGTGCTTCACGGGCCGGCCCCTGCCGCTGTGAGGGCGTATCTGTCCCGGCGCCGTCCGCTGCTTCGGTGGCTGGCGGCGCTGGCGCTGTTTTTTGCTGCCTACTTCGCGCTGCGCACCGACCGCGACGCCATGAACTGGCTGTGCGGCAGCGTCATCTTCCCGGTGATGCGCCGGGTGTCCCGTCTGTGCGACTTCTTTGACGGCTCCGTGGGCGAGGTGCTGATCCTGACGGGCATCTGGGCGGCGCTGATCTGGCTGGCCTGCACGGTGCGGCGGCTCATAACGGGGCCGCGCCGGGGTGCGGTGCTGGCGGACTTCGTGCTGACCGCCGGGTGCATCGTCCTGACGGTGTATGCGGGGTTCTGCCTGCTGTGGGGCACTGCCTACAGCACCGACGGCTTTCAGGAGAAGAGCGGCATCACCGCCCAGCCCGTGTCGGCAGAGGCGCTGGAGCGGGTGACGGTGTACTTCGCGGAGGAGCTGTCCGCCGCGGCGGACGGGGTGCCCCGGGACGAAAACGGCGTCTGCCAGCTGGATCGGAAGGCCGTGCTGGCCGGGGCGGACAGCGCCTACGACGGGCTGTACCGGGAGTTTCCGTTTCTACGGATGGAGACGGGGGCCGTCAAGCCCTTCGGATGCTCCTCCGCCCTCAGCGTCCTGCGGTTCACCGGGTTCTACTTCCCCTTTACCGGCGAGGCCAACGTGAACATGGACAGCCCGTCGGCGCACCTGCCGGCCACGGTGTGCCACGAGATGGCCCACCAGCGGGGCATCATCTCCGAGCAGGAGTGCAATTTCGTGGGGATCCTGGCGGCCACGCGCAGCGAGGATCCGGCCTACCGCTATGCCGGGTGGCTGGAGGGCTATGTATATCTGTCCAACGCCCTGTACCGGGCGGATCCGGAGCGGTGCCTTGCCGTCCGGGAGACGATGCCGGAGGAGGTGCGGGCCGACCTGCGGGCGGACAGCACCTACTGGGCGCAGTTCCGGGGGCCGGTGTCGCAGGCGTCGGAGACGGTGTACGATGTGTTCCTCAAGACCAACGGCGACGAAAACGGCGTCCGCAGCTACGGCATGGTGACAGACCTGCTGGTGACGTATTTTGACAGATGAAAAAAGCACCCCGAAGCCATGCTTCGGGGTGCTTTTTGTGCGGGTTTACAGGCCGAGACCGGGAATGTTCAGGCCGCCGGTCAGGGCGTTCATGGAGGTGCTCATGGCGTCCTCCGCCTGGCGCAGGGCCTCGTTGACGGCGGAGATCACCAGATCCTGCAGCATCTCCACGTCCTCAGGGTCCACCGCGTCGGGCTTGATGGTCAGGGCGGTCAGCTCTTTCTTGCCGCTGACCACCGCCGTCACCGCGCCGCCGCCCACGGAGGCGGTAAAGGAGCTGTTCTCCACCTCCTCCTGGGCCTTGTTCATCTCCTGTTGCATCTTCAGCAGCTTCTGCTGCATCTGAGCCTGCTGCTGCATCATGCCGGCACCGCCGGAAAAGCCCTTGCGGGCGCTGTATCCCTTTGCCATGTTCTGTTCTCCTTTATGTCGTTGGTTTTATTTGATCTGGAAGCCATCCAGCTGCTGACCGTTCTGCAGCAGCTCGTTGAGCTTATCACCGCCGGCGGCCGGTGCAGGGGCCTCCCACGGGGGCGTATCGTCGGCGGGGGCGGGCTTCGGCGGCTCCGGCACCTCCGGGCGCGGGGGCTGCTTCGGCATGGGGGGCGGCGCAGGCCGGGGCGCGGCGCGTCTGGCCGACGGGGCCTGTCCGATCGCCAGCGCCACGCGGATGTCGCGGCCCTGGTCGGCGGAGGTGACCTCCCGCAGAACGGCGGTGACCTCCGGCTTGTCCAGCTGCTTCAGGGTGAAGTCGTCCCGGCACAGCACAGTGAGGCAGTCACCGTCCACCACGCCGGACACCATGTTCAGCATGACCCGCACATTCACCGGCAGGCGGCCCTTGTACTGATCCAGCAGCCGCTGCCACACGGCGGTATCGCCGGCGGGCGCCGATGCGGAGGTGCTCCGGGCTGCGGGGGCAGGACGGGGCGCGGGCTGGGGCGCGGGACGGACAGGCGGCTCCTCCGGAAGACCGTAGTCACGGACGGCCTGCTCCGGCAGAGGAGGCTCCTCCGGGAGCGGCGGTTCCTCCGGGAGCGGCGGTTCCTCCGGGAGCGGCGGTTCCTCGTAGGCGGGCTGGGGCCGGGGCTGCGGCGTCTCCCGCCGGGGGGCGGGACGCTGATGGGGCGGGACGCCGCCTTGCTGCACGGCCTGCTCCAGACGGGCCAGCCGTTGGTCAAAGGCGGTGAGGTCGCCGGACAGGCTCTCGTCGCACAGCCGCAGCAGGCACAGCTCCGCCGCCGTGCGGGGACGGATGCTGTCCGCCAGCGCGGCGCAGCAGCTTTGCAGCGTGTCGGCCATGTACAGGAACCGGCTCATGGGCAGGTCGCGGCCCAGGTCGGTGAGGGTTTTGCGGTCGTAGACGCCGGACAGCAGGGCGGCGCCGCCCTCCGGCGCGGCCTTCATCACCGTCATGTCCCTGGCAAGGTCGCTGAGCTCGCCCAGCAGGGCGGCCACGTCCTTGCCGCCGCGGTACAGCTGGTCGAACAGGGCCAGCGCGTCGGCGGCGTTCCGGGCCAGCAGGCAGCGCATGAGCTGCAGCGTCTGGGTGCTGCCGGCCAGACCCAGTGTGTCCAGCACGGTGCGGCTGTCGATATCGCCCGCCGCCGCCCGGCACTGATCCAGCAGGCTCAGGGCGTCGCGGAGGGCGCCGTTGGCCATGCGGGCCAGGATCTCCGCGCCGTCCGCCGTCAGGGCGATGTCCTCCGCCGCCGCGATCTTCAGCAGCTGCTGCTCCGTGTCCCGGGGCAGGATGCGCTTGAAGGAGAACCGCTGGCAGCGGGAGAGGATGGTGGCCGGCACCTTGTGCAGCTCCGTGGTGGCCAGAATGAACAGCAGATGCTCCGGCGGCTCCTCCATGATCTTCAGCAGGGCGTTGAAGGCGTCCCGGGAGAGCATATGCACCTCGTCGATGATGTACACCCGCTTTTTCAGCACGGAGGGGGGATAGACCGCCTCCTCCCGCAGGGTGCGGGCGTCATTGACGCTGCCGTTGGAGGCGGCGTCCAGCTCCGTCACGTCCAGCAGCGTGCCGGCGTCGATGCCCCGGCAGCTGTCACACTGGCAGCAGGGGGCGCCGTCCACGGGATGCTCGCAGTTGACGGCCTTGGCAAGGATCCGGGCACAGGTGGTCTTGCCGGTGCCCCGGGTGCCGGTGAAAAGGTAGGCGTGACCCACGCGGCCCTCCGCCACCTGCCGCTGGAGCGTGTCGGTGATGTGGGACTGGCCCACCACCTCCGAAAAGGTCCGGGGACGGTATTTGCGGTACAGAGCCTGATACACGGGCAACACCTCCTGACAAAGTGAAATGGAACGTCCTCCGCCCATAGCCGCGAAGCCGGCTTCCCCGCGGCACATGGATGATCCCTCTTAATGCTGCTCGGTTCCCCGCCTGACATGATTCGTGGGTATCCATTGCGCGAGACCGGCCCCGCAGCTATCGGCGGAGGACGAGTTCACCCAAGTATTCTACTACAAAACCGCCCGCTTGGCAACAGTTTTTTGTCGAGGGGCTATCCCAGCAGCGTCCATACGCCGTGGATGATCATGCACAGCGCCGCGCCCATGGCGGTGGGCAGCGCCGCCGCCAGCGCCGTCCACCGGGCGCTTCCTGTCTCGTGGAGGATGGTGAGGCAGGTGGTGCCGCAGGGGAAGTGCAGCAGGCACAGCACCAGCATGCACACCGCCGTCTGGGCCGTCCAGCCGTTGGCGGTGAGGACGGCGGACAGCTCCGCCAGGCTGCCGTAGGCCGTGAGGGTGCCGGTCTGGAGATAACCCATCAGCAGTACCGGCAGCACGATCTCGTTGGCGGGGAAGCCCAGCAGGAACGCCAGCAGCACCATGCCGTCCAGCCCCATGAGCCGTCCGGGGCCGTCCAGCGCACCGGCCAGCGCCGTCAGCAGACTGCCGCCGCGGACGGAGATGCTGCCCAGTGTCCAGATGAGCAGTCCGGCGGGGGCGGCCACCGTCACCGCACGGCCCAGCACGAACAGCGTCCGATCCAGCAGTGACCGCACCAGCACCTGCCCCACCCGGGGCATCCGGTAGGGCGGCAGCTCCAGCGAGAAGGCGGACAGCTGGCCCCGCAGCACCGTGGCGGTCAGCAGCCGGGAGGCCAGCAGCGTCATGCCGACGGCGAAGAGGATGCACCCCAGAAACAGCGCCGTCGCCAGCAGGGAGCGGCCAAGCCCCATGGTGCCGCCCAGGAAAAACAGGCTGATGAGGGCGATGAGGGTGGGGAACCGTCCGTTGCAGGGGACGAAGGCGTTGGTGAGGATGGCCACCAGTCGCTCCCGGGGGCTGTCGATGATGCGGCAGCCGGTAACGCCGCAGGCGTTGCAGCCGAAGCCCATGCACATGGTGAGGCTCTGGCGGCCGCTGCCGCCGGCGGCCCGGAAGAAGCGGTCCATTACGAAGGCCGCACGGGGCAGGTAGCCCGCATCCTCCAGCAGAGTGAACAGCGGGAAGAAGATGGCCATGGGCGGCAGCATCACCGCCACCACCCACGCCGCCGTGCGGTACACGCCGTCCACCAGCGCGCCCTGTATCCACCACGGCGCGCCGGAAAGCAGCGTCCGCAGCGGCGCCTGCAGCGCCATGAGCCAGCGGCTCAGCAGGGCGGAGGGGGCGTTGGCGCCCCAGATGGTCAGCCAGAACACCGCGCCCAGCAGCAGAAGCATCACCGGGATGCCGGTGGCGGGGCCGGTGAGCAGCCGGTCCAGCCGCCGGTCACGGGCGTGGACATCCTCCGGGCGGGCGGAGAGGCAGGCGTCGGCGATGGCAGCCGCCCGGCGGGCCACGGCGGCGCTGTCGTCGCCGTCCAGCGCCGGCCATGTGTCCGCCGCGGCAGGGCGGCGGGCCATGTCCAGCACCGCCGTGCGCAGGGCGTCCAGTCCCTGTCCGCTGCGGGCTGCCGCCGTTACCACCGGCACGCCGAGACCCCGGGACAGGGCGTCCGTGTCCACGGCGACGCCCTTCTTCCGGGCCTCGTCCATCAGGTTCAGGCACAGCACCAGCCGGGGGGTGCGGCAGCGGAGCTGCACCGCCAGCAGCAGGTTGCGCCGCAGGCAGGTGGCGTCCGCCACCACCACCGTCACGTCGGCATCGCCGCCGCAGATGAAGTCCCGGGCCAGCTGCTCCTCCGGCGAGTCCGCCCGCAGGGAGTATGTCCCCGGCAGGTCGATGAGCCGGAAGGATGCGCCCTGCCAGCTGTATGTACCCTCCGCCACCGCCACCGTTTTGCCGGGCCAGTTCCCGGTGTGCTGGTGCATGCCCGTCAGGGCGTTGAACACCGTGGATTTTCCCACGTTGGGGTTGCCCGCCAGCGCCGCTGTGTACTGCTCCATGGCCATCTCCTCCTTTTTGCAGGCTGCTTCCGGCCATTCTATGCGGCGGCGGGGCGGCGGGTGCGGAGTGCAAAAAAGAAACCGCGCACCCATGGTGCGCGGTTTCTTTTTTGGTAAAGGAGAGAGAATAACAATGTCACTTACATGCTTTCTGATGCTATCATAGCACGGCGTCTCCGAAAGTCAACGGGTTTGTGAGAGGATTCACAAATTGTTCACAAGCCCGCCGCAAAGGCGCCCTTGACATTCCGCGGACGCCGTGCTATTATTTAGCGCACTAATAGTTCGCGTGCGAAATAAAAAGAAAGGAGGCACATGGTGAAGAAGTGTATCACAGAGCGGCCGGAGCATTTCGGGCCGCTGTTCGGCTACTGCGACCACCAGGTGCAGAAGCTGATGGTGCGCAAGCTGCGGCAGTACGACGTGTCGCCCATGCAGTGCAGGACGCTGACCTATCTCCACGAGGCGGAGGGCGAGGTCAACCAGAAGCAGCTGGAGCGGCACCTGATGGTAAAGCCCAGCACGGTCAACGGCATCGTGGACCGGCTGGAGGAGAAGGGCATGCTGCGGCGCACCGCCAGCCCGTCAGACGGGCGGTGTCGGCTGCTGGCGCTGACGCCCCAGGGCATGCAGTTTTATGATAAGTTCACCGCCATCGTGCAGGAGGTCAACGACTGTCTGGAGAAGGACTTCTCCCCGGAGGAGGTACAGCTTCTGACGTCGCTGCTGCTGCGGGTGGCGAAGAATCTGACGGAGGAGGGTGACGTATGCTGAGGAAGCTTGCCCCGTATACGAGGGGCTACCGGCTGTACGTCCTGCTGGGCGTGCTGTGCTCGGCGGGCGAGGCCGTGCTGGAGCTGGAGCTGCCCCAGGCCATGAGCGAGATCGTGGACGTGGGCATCGCCACCGGCAACAGGAGCTACATCCTGCTGACGGGGCTGAAGATGTTCCTGATGGCCATGGCGGCGCTGGCGTGCGGCGTGGGGGCGGCGGTGCTGGCCGCCAAGGCGGCCATGGGCTTCGGCGCCAATGTGCGGCAGGCGGAGTATGAGCAGGTACAGCGCTTCTCCTTTGCCAATATCGAGCGCTTTTCCACCGCCAGCCTCATCACCCGCCTGACCAACGACGTGTCGTCGGTGCAGATGACGCTGTTCATGGGCATGCGCATGTGCGTCCGGGCACCGGTGATGCTGGTGACGGCGCTGGTGAAGGCCATGGAGATCAGCCTGGATCTGAGCCAGGTGTTTCTGGTGGCGGTGCCGCTGCTGATCATCGCGGTGGTCATCGTCATCCGGTATGTGGGGCCGTTCTTCACGGCGCTGCAGAGCGCCACCGACGACCTGAACCTGGTGGTGCAGGAGAACCTCAACGCCGTCCGGGTGGTGAAGTCCTTCGTCCGGGAGGGCGAGGAGGAGCAGAAGTTCCGCGTCCGCAGCGACCGGCTGCGGGATACGGCGGAGCGGGCCTTCGGCTTCGTGGTGATGTTCATGCCCATCATGATCATGATCATGGGCGGCACCATCGTGTCTTTGATGTGGCTGGGCGGCCACGACGTGGCGGAGGGCACCCTGCTCTCCGGCGACCTGATGGCGTTTTTCACCTATGCCAGTGAGATACTGATGTCGCTGATGATGGTGTCCATGGTGCTGATGTTCCTGACCCGGGCCATCGCCTGCGGCAAGCGTATCGTGGAGGTGCTGGACGAGCAGCCCCAGATCACCGACGCCCAGGCCGACCCGGCGCTGACCGTGGACAACGGCGACATCCGGTTCGAGCATGTGTATTTCAAGTATCATCCCACGGCGGAGGGCTGGAACCTGACGGACGTCGACCTGCACATCGAAAGCGGCATGACCGTGGGCATTCTGGGCGGCACCGGCAGCGCCAAGTCCACGCTGGTGAGCATGATCCCCCGGCTGTACGAGGTGGACGAGGGCGCCGTCTCCGTGGGCGGCCGCAACGTAAAGGACTACACCATGGAGGCGCTGCGAAGCGGCTGCGCCATGGTGCTGCAAAAGAACACGCTGTTCTCCGGCACCATCCGGGAGAACCTGCGCTGGGGCCGGGCGGACGCCACCGATGCCGAGATCGAGGAGGCCTGCCGCATGGCCTGCGCCGACGAGTTCATCCAGCGGATGCCCGACGGCTACGACACCTATATCGAGCAGGGCGGCACCAACGTGTCCGGCGGGCAGAAGCAGCGTCTGTGCATTGCGCGGGCCATCCTGCGGCGGCCTAAGGTGCTGATCCTGGACGACTCCACCAGCGCGGTGGATACCGCCACCGACGCCAAGATACGCGGCGCGCTGAAAACGGCGCTGCCCGGCACCACCAAGCTCATCATCGCCCAGCGCATCACCTCCGTGATGGACGCGGACATGATCCTGGTGCTGGACGACGGTCATGTGGTGGGACAGGGCACCCACGCGCAGCTGATGGAGAGCTGCGGGATCTACCGCGAGGTCTACGAATCCCAGCAGGAAGGGGTGAGCATTGATGGCTGATACGAAACGGACACCGCCCCGGGGCGGTCACGGCCACGGCCCCGGCGGCCACGGCTTCCAGCGCCCCAAGGACATACGGGGCACCTTCAAAAAGCTGATGGGCTATGTGGGGAAATACAAAGGCTCGCTGGTGCTGGTGGCGGTATGTCTCATCGTCAGCTCCGCCGGCAGCGTGGCCACCAGCTATATGCTCAAGCCGCTGCTGAACAACTATATCCTCCCCGGTGATTTTCCGGGACTTTTCAGGATGCTGCTGCTGATGGGCGGGCTGTTCGCCCTCAGCTCCCTGTGCTCCTACGCCTATGCCCGCATCATGGTGCATGTGGCGCAGCAGACGGTGGCGGCGCTGCGGCAGGATCTGTTCGACCGGCTGCAGGAGCTGCCCATCAGCTACTATGACCGGCACCAGTCCGGCGACCTGATGAGCCGGTTCACCAACGATATCGACACCGTCTCGGAGATGCTGAACAGCAGCTTCGCCAGCATCATCTCCAACGTGCTGACCTTTGTGGGCACCGTGGTGATGATGATCGTGCTGAATCCGTGGCTGACGCTGATCACCTTCCTGTTCCTGGGACTGATGGGCGTGGTGGTCAAGACCATCGGCGGCCGCAGCCGCACCAACTTCCAGCGGCAGCAGGCGGCGCTGGGCGCCATGAACGGCTATATTGAGGAGATGATCGAGGGACAGAAGGTCATCAAGGTCTTTAACCACGAGGGGCAGGCCGTGGCGCGCTTTACAGACCTCAACGGCGGCTACCGCGACGCGGCCACCGCCGCACAGGCCTACGCCGGCATGATGATGCCCGCCATGGGCAACCTCAGCAAGATCAACTACGCCGTCACCTGCTGCGTGGGCGGCCTGCTGGCCATCGGCGGCGTGTTCGATGTCGGCTCGCTGGGCGCGTACCTGCTGTACGTCAAGCAGGTCAGCCAGCCCGTGGGCCAGATCAGCCAGCAGGTCAATACGCTGCTGGCGGCTGCCGCCGGCGCGGAGCGCATCTTCGCCGTCATGGAGGAGCAGCCGGAGACGGACGAGGGCAAGACCGTCATCGTCCGGGTGGAGAAGAACGGCGATACCCTGACGGAGACGGCGGAGCGTACCGGGCACTGGGCGTGGAAGAAGCCGGACGGCACGCTGGTGGAGCTGCGGGGCGACGTGCGGTTCGACCATGTGACCTTCTCCTACGACGGGGAAAAGGCGGTGCTCAACGACGTGTCCCTGTTCGCTAAGCCCGGCCAGAAGATCGCCTTCGTCGGCTCCACCGGCGCGGGCAAGACCACCATCACCAACCTCATCAACCGCTTTTACGATGTGCAGCAGGGTACCATCACCTATGACGGCATTGACGTGAAGGATATCGCCAAGGATTCCCTCCGCCGCTCGCTGGGCATCGTATTGCAGGATACCCACCTGTTTACCGGCACCGTGGCGGACAACATCCGCTACGGTAAGCTGGACGCCACGGACGAGGAGGTGCGCGCCGCGGCTAAGCTGGCCAACGCCGACGCCTTCATCCGCCACCTGCCCCAGGGCTACGATACCGTCATCACCGGCGACGGCGGCAGCCTCAGTCAGGGCGAGCGGCAGCTGCTGGCCATCGCCCGCGCCGCCGTGTCCGACCCGCCGGTGCTGATCCTGGACGAGGCCACCAGCTCCATCGACACCCGCACCGAGACGCTGATCGAGCGGGGCATGGACTCCCTGATGGAGGGACGCACGGTGTTCGTCATCGCCCACCGGCTGTCCACCGTCCGCAACAGCCGCGCCATTCTGGTGCTGGAGCAGGGCCGCATCATCGAGCGCGGCGACCACGCCGAGCTGCTGGCGCAGCACGGCAAGTACTACCAGCTCTACACCGGACAGGCGGAGCTGAGTTGAATCGTTTTCCCAAAATCAAACATACTAAGGAGGAGCTACCCATGACCGAACAGGCGCTTTGCCAAAAAGCCATTGCCATGCTGGACATGGCCTACGTCCCTTACTCCCACTTCCCGGTGGGCGCGGCCCTGCTGTGCAAGGACGGCACGGTGTTCACCGGCTGCAACATCGAAAACGCCGCCTACGGCGCCACCATCTGCGCCGAGCGCACCGCCATCTTCAAGGCCGTCAGCGAGGGACAGCGGGACTTCGACACCCTCGTCATTGCCGGGCGCAGCGACGACTACTGCGTGCCCTGCGGCACCTGCCGGCAGGTGATGATGGAGTTCGCCCCCGAGCTGACCGTCATCTGCCTGAACAAAAACGGCGAGAGCAAAAAGTTCGCCCTGAAGGAGCTGCTGCCCTACGGCTTTGACCAGTCCTGGTTATAAGCGCCGGCGGTTATTTTCCGCCAACTCGTCGTTGCGGGCGCTTGAAATAAACCCATTATTCCTGCGCTTCCGCGCCTCGATTTGACGGAAAATCTCGCGCCGGCGGCGTTTGGCAAGAGTTTCCAAGGAACAAAATGAAGCGCGGCTGCGTCTCAATCATAGCCGCGCTTTTTCCCCTGCATACCCCCGGCGCGGAGACATTGAAGATTTGGAGGATATTTCCATGAAGAAGATGATTTCCCTTGTACTGGCCGCCGTGCTGGTGCTGAGTCTGGCCGCCTGCGGCGATAAGAACAACGCCAGTGACGGCAACCCCGTACGGCCCACCAGCGCCCTGAACATACTGGAGACGGTATGGAACACCTACGGTGAGGACGAGAAGTTTGCCGTTGTCGGCGGTGATTTTTCTGAGGCCAACACCCGCGAGGACGCTCCCGGCGTCTTCGACCTGAAGGACCGTGCGCTGGCGGACAGTGAGCTGGGCCTGCCGGAGACCGCTGCGGTGGACGAGGCCGCGTCCCTTGTCCACATGATGAACGCCAACACCTTCACCGCCGCTGCCTACCACGCTACCGGCGACACCGCTGAGCTGGCACAGCAGCTGCGGGACAACATCATGCAGCGTCAGTGGATGTGCGGCTTCCCCGATAAGCTGGTCGTGGCCGAGGTGGGCGACGAGTATGTGGTCACCGTCTTCGGTGCAGATGAGCTGGTGGACACCTTCATGACCCACCTGAACGGCATCTACGGCGTCAGCGCCACCTACGATGAGGCCATTCTGTGACACGGAGGATGGTGCAGCGGGGCGGCTTCCTGCTGCTGGCGGCGGCACTGCTGCTGGGCGCGGCAAGGCTCCCCGGCCATACGGCGGAGCCGCCTGCGCCGGCGGATGCGGTGTACGTCTACGACGGCTACGCCGCCAGAACGGACGCGGCCTTTGACGCCGTGTCGCTGGACCGTGCCGCCTACCGCTTTCAGCATCTGCACGACCTGTATTTCGCCGGACGCGGCATCTATCTGGCGGTGGTGCCGGACAAGGCGCTGTTCACCGTGCCGCCGGAGGGCTATACGCCCGCCGGGGCGGCGGCGACGGCGAACGATCTGTGCAGCGCGCTGGATTTCCTGACGCCGGTGGATATCGCCGGCGGCCTGACGCTGGCGGACTACTACCGCACGGACCCCCACTGGCGGCAGGAGCAGCTGCGTCCTGTGGCCGACACGCTGCTGACCGCCATGGGCGCGCCGGTGCCGGACACGCGGGAGGAGAGCCTGTGCGCGCTGGAGGGGGCGTTTCACGGCAGCTACTGGGGAAAGACCGAGGAACCGCTGGAGCCGGATACGCTGTCCTATCTGACCTCCCCTGTGCTGGAGGGCTGCACCGTCCATAACTACGAGACGGACACCGACGGCGGGGTGTACGACTTCGACGCCGCCCAGGACGCGCCCTACGACCTGTTCCTGTCCGGCAGCCGCTCCCTGCTGCGCATCGACAGCCCCGACGCCCTGTCCGACCGGACGCTGGTGGTGTTCCGGGACTCCTTCGGCAGCAGCCTGATCCCCCTGCTGGCGGAGAGCTACCGCACGGTCTACGCCGTGGACATCCGGTATCTGTCCTCCGACCTGCTGGGCCGGTTCGTGGACTTCCCCGCCGACGCGGACGTGCTGCTGCTGTACAGCACCACCGTTCTGCACAACAGCATCACCCTGAAGTGACCGGCGGCATAGACTGTGGTGGACACCTTACAAGGAGGCCATGACCCATGGCGTACACATTGGCGCAGCTGCGCCCCGGCGAGAGCGGCTGCGTGGCCGCGCTGGACTTTCCGCCACAGAAGGCCCGCCGCATGGCGGATCTGGGCTTTCTCCCCGGCGGATGGGTGACGGCGCTGCACACGGCGCCCTTCGGCGGCATCACCGCCTATCAGGTGCTGGACACCGTGATCGCCCTGCGGGATACCGACGCTCGCCGCATCGCACTGCAATAAAAAAAGATGACGTTCCCAATACGGAACGTCATCTTTTTGCATAATTCTACATCTTGTGATCAGAAGGACACCATTTCGTTGGCGGGCTTGGTGGTGGCGGCGATGCTGCTGACATACAGCACGGGGCCTTCGCCCTGATAGGCGTCGCACTTCTCCTTCTTCACGGTGGCGTGGATCTTCACCCACTCCTTGTCCTTGAAGTTCTCCAGCCCCTCGCCCCGGCACACCAGCGCCAGGAACTGCATGTCCTTGTCGCAGCAGACCATGGCGAAACGGCCCGGGCAGTGGACGCCCTTGAACTTCTTGGAGTGGCACATGATGGCCTTAAAGGACACCTCCACGCCCTCGTAGCGGCCGGGGTTGTCCATCATGTCCACATACCAGATGCCGTAGTCGTCGTCGGGCACCTCCAGCTTGCCGCCGGACAGGTCAAAGGGGGACATCTCCGGGGTCACATACTCCTCGCTGGTGCCGTCGGTGTTCTCCAGATAGATGTCGGCGCGGCGGTTCACCATCCGTAGGTTGCGGCTGCGCAGCTGGGTGCGGAGCTGCTCGTCGCAGCGGTTGAAGATCAGCAGGTCGGCGTTGGAGATCTTCTCCATCATCAGCTGGCCCATGTTGCGGACGTATGGCTCAAAGGTGTTGGCGTCCACCAGGCACATGATCTGGTACAGGATCCAGTTGGCGGGCAGACCCTCCCGGTACAGCGGCTCGATGGCCCACATGCCGTTGTATTCGATGATGACCTGCTTGGGGCGGTACTGCTTTTCCAGCTTCTTGAAAAGCTCCGGCGTCATCTGCTCCGGCTCGTCGATGGTGTAGGTGAACACGTTGCCCAGCACCTTGGGATCGTAGGCCGTCTCGCCCTCCTCGCAGCACAGCAGCAGCGTCCGATCCTCGGCGGCAAAGCCGTCCTGCAGGATGCCGTTGATGAAGCTGGTCTTGCCGGAATCCAGAAAGCCGGCGATGAGATAAACAGGAATATCCATACGGGCTACCTCATGTCTTACAGGCCGAACAGCGCGGCCAGCTTGTCCTCTTTCAGGTCGGAGCCGATGACGCACAGGCGGCCGGTGTAGTCGGCGGCGCCGAAGCGCACCTGATGCTCCTCCGGTACGAAGTCAAAGTGCAGCCACTTGCCGTCCTCGCTGTGGACGATGCCCTTGGCGCGGAGGATGGCGCCGTAGTCGCCGCTGTCCAACGCGGTGAGGATGGTCTCCAGCTCGGTCTCGGTGAACACCTTCACCGTCTCCACGCCCCAGCTGGTGAACACCTCATCGGCGTGATGATGGTGATGGTGGCAGCCGCAGTGGGGATCGTCGCACTCCTCGCCGTCGTGGTGATGGTGGTGCTCGTGCTCCTCGTGGTCATGATGATGCTCATGCTCGTCATGGTCGTGGTGGCAGCAGTGGTCGTGATCGTCATCATCGTCATCGTGGTGATGATGGCAGCAGTGATCGTGGTCGTGGTCATCCTCGTCATGATCGTGGTGATGCTCGTGGTGGTGCTCGTCCTCCTCATCGTGATCATGGTGATGGTGGTGATGCTCTGCCTCATCGGCCTCGTGCTCGGCACGCATACGCGCCAGCAGCTCATCGGCCAGAGACACCTTTTCGATGGCGCTGAGGATGGTCTTGCCGTCCAGCTGGTCCCACGGGGTGGTGAGGATGGCGGCGTCGGGGTTCTTCTCACGCAGCAGGGCCACGGCGGCCTCCAGCTTCTCCTGATTCAGCTTCTGGGTGCGGGAGAGGATGATGGTGCCGGCGGACTCGATTTGGTTGTTGTAGAACTCGCCGAAGTTCTTCATGTAGACCTTCACCTTGGTGGCGTCGGCCACGGTGACGAAGCTGTTGAGCTGCATGTCCGGCACGTCCTTGACGGTGTTCTCCACCGCCACGATGACGTCGCTGAGCTTGCCCACGCCGGACGGCTCGATGAGGATGCGGTCGGGGGCGAACTGCTGATGTACGTCCTTCAGCGCCTTGTTGAAGTCGCCCACCAGGGAGCAGCAGATGCAGCCGGAGGACATCTCGCTGATCTGGACGCCGGACTCCTTCAGGAAGCCGCCGTCGATGCTGATCTCGCCGAACTCGTTTTCAATGAGCACCAGCTTTTCGCCCTGAAAGGCCTCGGCCAGCAGCTTCTTGATGAGCGTGGTCTTGCCGGCGCCCAGGAAACCGGATACGATGTCGATTTTTGTCATAGTAAAACCTTCTTTTCTCTGCCGCCTGCGGCGGCACATATTCTTTCTCTCATATCATATCCCATTTTTCCGAAAAAGCAAGTGGGCGCAGGGAAAAACTGTCTCCCTGCGCCCCGTTGCGGCGTATGTGTCCGCTACCAGCTGGTGTTTTCACCGTCGTTGAGGAAGCCGTCTCTGTCGTGGACATAGCCGTTTTCCAGCATCTGGCGGAAGGTGGCGGTGCTCTCCGCGCCCCGCCGCAGGGTGCTGCGGCCCATGCGGGCGTTGTCCTGCGTGTCGCTGGGCAGGGCGTCGTCGCCGGTGCCCTGGGTGTTCTCCTGGGAGCCGGCGGCGCCGCCCACGCTGGCGCCGGGCTGGGTAGGCGTGTCGGTGCCGTTCTGCCAGCTGCCGCCGGTGCCGTTGTCCTGCTGGGCGTTCTGGCTCTGGTTGGTGTCGGGCCTGGTCTGGCCGTTGGCACCGCCTGCGTCGTTCCGGTTTTTATCGCCGCAGGCCGTCAGCACCACGGCCAGTGCCAGCACCGCCAGGATCATAAAAAATTGCTTCATGCCGAAGTGACCTCCTTTTGCTCATCGTGCGCGTTGCGCCGCAGTTAGTATCCGCCTGCGGCGGCGCTCGTAGCCGTGCAGAATGCTGGCGAAACTTGCATTTTCTGGCTTTGCCGCAGGAAACGTTGCTTTTTGCGGCTGCGTGTGGTACAATTAATATTCAAAGATCAGCACAAACGATAACAAAACGTATTTTTCCGGGCGGCTATCACCGCCTGTATAGCTTTCAGGAGGTCAGACCATGCAAAAACTGGAAAAACAGTATCACATCCACTGCGTGGAGGGCGACGTGGGCCGCTATGTGATCCTGCCCGGCGATCCGGGCCGCTGCGAGAAGATCGCCGCGCTGTTTGACGATGCGCATTTCGTGTCCAGCAACCGGGAGTACACCGTTTACACCGGCACGCTGCTGGGGGAGAAGGTCTCCGTCTGCTCCACCGGTATCGGCGGGCCGTCTGCGTCCATCGCCATGGAGGAGCTGCACAACATCGGCGCGGACACGTTCATCCGCGTGGGCACCTGCGGCGGCATAGATCTGGATGTCCGCAGCGGCGACGTGGTGGTGGCCACCGGCGCCATCCGCTTTGAGCACACCAGCCGGGAGTACGCGCCCATCGAGTACCCGGCGGTGGCTGACTTCGAGGTGACCACCGCGCTGGTGCAGGCGTCCAGAGCGCTGGGCAAGCGGACGCAGGTGGGCGTCGTCCAGTGCAAGGATGCGTTCTACGGCCAGCACAGCCCGGCGAAGATGCCGGTATCCTACGAGCTGCTGAACAAGTGGGAGGCGTGGAAGCGCCTGCACGTCAAGGCCAGCGAGATGGAGTCCGCCGCGCTGTTCGTGGTGGCGGACGCGCTGGCGTGCCGGTGCGGCTCCTGCTTCCATGTGGTGTGGAACCAGGAGCGGGAGGCCGCCGGCCTGGATCAGGACATGAGCGAGGACACCACCTCCGCCGTGCAGGTGGGCGTGGAGGCGCTGAAGCTGCTGATCCGGGCGGACCGGGAGAAGGCGGCGCAGGCATAAGCACAAAAAACATCCGCAGGGACGTCCCTGCGGATGTTTTTTGTGCGTGTCAGACGCTTTCCAGCGCACGGCAATCCTGCGCCTCCCGGCGGTAGTCGGCGGCGGACTGGCGGATGCCGTCCATCTCCTCCGGCGTCAGGGGACGCTTCACTCTTGCGGGGGAGCCGATGACCATGCTGCCGTCGGGGATGACGGCGTTCTGGGTCACCAGCGCGCCGGCACCGATCAGGCAGTTTCTGCCGATGCGGGCGCCGTTGAGGACGATGGCGCCCATGCCGATGAGCGTCTCATCGCCGATGGTGCAGCCGTGGAGGATGGCGCCGTGGCCCACGGTGACGTCCCGGCCCACCACCGCCGGCAGATCGTACTCCACATGGACGACGCAGCCGTCCTGGATGTTGGTGCCGGCGCCGATGAAGATGGGGGCGCGGTCGCCCCGGAGCACCGCGTTATAAAACACGCTGCTGTTTTCGGCCAGATGCACGTCGCCCCGGACCACGGCGCCGGGGGCCACAAAGGCGGAGGGATGGATGTCGGGGTTTTTCATGGAAGGGTGCTCCTTTCGGAAAATTTCCCATATTGTACCACGTTTTTCCGGAACTCAACGGGTTTCCCGGAAATTTCTTAAAAATCGCCCTTACATTTTTTGACACAATGTGGTACAATCATATCAGATAGAAAAGCCGCGTGTCCGAAGGAGAGAGCGGACGGGCGGCGTGTTTCCGTGTGTTTTGTGTGTGAGGAGCGTGACAGAATGTTTGCAGCAGGCGATCTGGTGGTGTACGGCGGCGAGGGCGTCTGCCGGGTGGAGCGTATCGGCCCGTCCGGCATGTCCTACGACGATGGAGACAGGCTCTATTATCATCTGACCCCGCTGTACCGCAGCGGGACGGTGCTGACGCCGGTGGACACCGGCGTGCTGATGCGCCCCGTCATCACCCGGGAGGCGGCGTTGGCCCTGATCCAGGCCATCCCGTCCCTGCCGCCCTGCAAGCCGGAGCAGGCAGGCGTCCGGGCCGCCCGGGACTTTTACCACCAGGTGGTGATGCGCTGCGAGTGCGGCGAGCTGGCTGCCATGATCCACAATGTGTGCCGCAAACGGGCATGGGCGGTGCGCCACGGCAAAAAGGTCAGCCAGATGGACGAGCGCTATCTCAAGCGCGCCGAGGATCAGCTGTATGGCGAGCTGGCCGCCGTGCTGGGCACGGAGCGGGGCCAGGTGGCGGAGCTTATCCGCCGGAGCTGGCCGGGCTGGCCGGAGAAGCTGCCGGAGCCTGCGGCAGAGGCATGAAAACGGAAAAAGGGAGCCTGCGGCTCCCTTTTTTGCATATTCCGCAACTCATATCAAGTGTGCGCCGCGCTCCGGGCGTATGATACGGTGGAGAGGTCACGAGGGGAGGAAACGCGCATGTACGAATGGCCCAGACTGATACAGGGCATGGTGGACGAGATTGACCGGTCCATCCTGGCCCACGAGGAGGAGACGCTGACGCTGCAGCGGCTGTCCCGGGACATGGGGTACTCCGCGTACCACGCCACCCGGAAGTTCCGGGAGATCGCGGGTATGCCGCTGCGGGACTATCTGCGCCGGCGGCGACTGCGCCACGGTGTGCGGGCTGTGAGCTGGACACCGCCACGCCGGGACGGCTGACGTACTTCTATTTCGAGCCGGGGCAGTACTTCAAGTACATCCGCCCCATCCGCCGCAAGTGAATACATATCCCCCGGCCATGCTGGCCGGGGGATATGTATTGTGTTTCAGAAGTGGCGGACAAGTCCGGCGATGAGCAGGGTGGGCAGCAGCCACAGCAGCAGGAACAGCACCATGGCTACCGGCGTCAGCACCGTGAAATTGCCCACAGAGGTCAGGTAGTAGGACAGCAGCACACCGCACAGAGCGCCGACATAGCCCAGCACCGTGGCGGTGCGGACGGCCCGCACCATGCGGCGGCTCCCCACCACCGACTCCGCCAGCGGGAGCAGACCCTCACGGCAGACGATGACGTTGGGCGTCTCGCCCTGCTGGGCGGCCAGCTGAGCCAGCGCCAGCCGGGTGGACACATCGGGATAGACCACCTTAGCGTCCACGCCGAACTTCCGCTTGATAAGGCCGGGGGTCACATTGCTGCTGCGGACGGCCAGCACCGGCGTGATACGGCTGCGGCGCATAGCCCGCAGCGCCCACTCCGCGTTGCGGGAGGGCTGGTACTTCACGGCGAATACCGCCGTCAGCACGCCGTCCACCGCCAGAAAGAGGCCAGTTTGAAGCTTCAGATCCCGCGGCAGCGCCACCCGGCGTTTTTTCATGAAATAGGCGCTGCCCATCAGCACCGTCTCACCGCGGATAGCGGCTTCCACACCGCCCTCCTCGCAGTAGCGCAGCTCGTCCACCCGCATGGGGTAGCCGCCCTCCACCGTGAGCTGCCGATCCAGCAGCGGCGCAAGGCTGCTGCCGGCGGCCTTGGATACGGCGGCGGCGTAGGACACGGCGCGGACGCGCTCCTCGCCATAGACCTTATAGCCGTTGAGGGTCACAGTACCGGCGGGAAACAGATCGTCGTCGGTGAGGATGATGCGTCCGGCGCGGGCCACGGCTTTTGCACCGGCGTACCCGGCGGCGGCCGCGCCGCTGCGCTCCAGCCGGCGGGACAGGTAGTACAGGGGCAGCGCGCCTGTCAGGGGCAGGGACAGCTGGACACCGGCGCCGGTAAGGGCGGCCAGCACCCAGGGAAATTCCTCCATGGGCCGGGCGGTGAAGCACACCACGCCGGACAGCACCACCGCCGCGCTCAGCAGCAGCGGCAGCACATAGTTCTGCCACTGACGGGCGGGGTCGGGGCGCATGGTCGTACGGTAAAAGCCCTCCAGCACGCCCCGCTGCTTGCAGACACCGGCGGGCAGCACAGACACCACATAGGGCGGTACGCCGTTGACGTCCGCCAGATGGAAGGCGATGCGGCGGGACTCCGCCGTCAGGTACAGCCCCAGCTGGCAGCTGAGGATCAGCAGCGCGCCGGCGGCGGCATAGGGGGTGGACAGGGTGCTGCCGGTGACCGCGCCGCTGACGCAGCACAGCAGATCGGCCAGCACCGCCACACCGGCGCACAGCTCGCAGCCGACCCGGCCATCCCGCAGCATGGCAGCAGCCGTCTGCCACACCGGCAGGCACAGCAGCGCCGTCAGCAGCAGGCCGCCGCCCAGCGCCACGCACCGCAGGAACGCGGCGTCCAGCCACGCGGGGGGCAGCACCTCCAGCTCCTGCAGCACGGCGGCCACCACCAGCAGCAGCGCGGGGAATGCACCCAGCACTAGCCCGCGGCGCAGCCGATTGCAGCGGCGCTTCTCCTCCCGCAGGGCATCGTCCATGCGGGGCTCCGGCTCCTCCGGTTCCTCCGGCTCCGGCTCGTCCTCCGGCTCGTCGAAAAGCTGCTCCGTCTCCTGTGAAAGACCGCGCCGCCGGTCATCGCCGCGCTCCGTAAAGCGGCGCAGCAGGCCGGACAGCCGCTGGCCCAGCGGCACGGGATCGTCGATGACGCCGTCGTCCTCGTCCTCCAGCACGGCGTCCACCGTCTGGCTCATCACGTCCTTCAGGCTGACGCGGTCCGGCGTGTCGGAGAGAGGGGCGGGCTCGGGAACAGGTGCCGGAAGCGGCTCCGGTTCGGGAATGGGAGCGGGTGCCGGCTCCGGGACGGGTACCGGTTCGGGGATCGGCGCAGGCGTCGGCGCCTCCTCCGGGGCAAGCTGACGCCCACCCTTGCCGTACTCGGCCAGGATGGACTCCAGCGAAAGCTCGTCGTCGGGGACGGGCGTATAGGACGGTCGTTGGTTGCGCCTGCTCATGTTACCTCGAACTCAAAACAAACGGGAAGCGCCGCTTATCCCCGCTGACGCACCGCCTCATACAGCAGGATGGCTGCGGCGGCGGAGGCGTTCAGGGAGGAGATGCGGCCCTTCATGGGAATGCTTACCAGAAAATCACAGCTCTCGGAGACGAGGCGGGTCATGCCGCTGCCCTCGGAGCCGATGACGATGGCGGCGGGGCCCTTCAGATCCGCGCCATAGAGGCTGGTGGTGCCGTCGGCGGCGGTGCCGAACACCCAGACGCCCTGCTTTTTCAGGTCCTTCAGCAGGGAGGGGATGTTGGCCACCCGGGCCACGGGGATATAGCTCACCGCACCGGCGGAGGTCTTGGCCACCACGGCGGTCAGACCGGCAGAGCGGCGCTTGGGGATGATGACGCCGTGGGCGCCGGCACACTCGGCGGTGCGGAGGATGGCGCCCAGATTGTGGGGGTCGGAGATCTCGTCGCACACCACCAGCAGGGGCGGCTCGCCCTTTTCCGCGGCGGCGGAAAGGATGCTCTCCACCGTGGCGTACTCCCGGACGGCGGCCAGCGCGATGACGCCCTGATGGGCGTGGGTGCGGGACATGCCGTCCAGCTTGCGGCGGTCGGCCTCCACCACCACGATGCCCGCGTCCCGGGCCTTGGAGGCGATGTGTCCAAGGGTCTTGTCCGTCTCGCCCTTGGCCAGATAGATCTTGTCGATGGCGGTGCCCACGCGCAGCGCCTCGATCACCGCATTGCGGCCCTCGATGATGCCGTCAGCCTCCGCGTCGGGCAGGGGGCGGCGCTGGGTATCCTTTGTATCTTTCATGGGAATGACCTCGTTCTTCTTTGTATACCGACCAGTATAACACACTATTTCTCTGATAGAAAGAAGCATTCATAGAAATTTTACAGAAAATCCGACAGCGTGCCGCTTGTGACCGGAGAACAAATGTGGTATACTGTGCAACACTGCAAAAGTATACCACCCGGTGGTTTATACGGAGGATACGCATGGCCAACAACGATAAAAACAACAAAAACGACAAGGGCCGCAATAATCTGCGGGGCATCCTGACGCTGGTGGCGTGGGCACTGGTGCTGACGGTGGCATTCAACTACTTCAGCGCCTACAACCGCAATGCCACCAGCAAGGCCACCAGCCACGAGATCAAGTACAGCGAGATGGTGGCCCTCATCGAAAGCGGCAAGGCGGCGGAGGTGCAGTTCAAGGACGACGCCATCTACGTCACGCCGGTGGAGGGCTACACCTACACCGAGGAGCAGGACGAGAACAGCACGACACCGGCCAAGTCCTACACCCAGTCCAAGGACTCCAAGCTGACGCTGTACGCGGCCTACCTGAAAAATGTCAGCGACACCACGCTGGTGGCTCTGCTGAAGGAGCACAACGTGGCGTACACCAGCGCCTATGAGACGCAGATGAACCCGGTGCTGGTGTTCATGGTGCAGTATATCCTGCCCACCATCATCATGGTGGGACTGTTCATGCTGGTGTTCCGCATGCTGGCCAAAAACAGCGGCGGCGGCTTCGGCGGCATCGGCAGCGTGGGCAAGGCCAACGCCAAGGTCTATATGGAGAAGTCCACCGGCGTCACGTTCAAGGACGTGGCCGGTCAGGACGAGGCCAAGGAGTCACTGGAGGAGATCATCGACTTCCTCCACAACCCCGGTAAGTATACCGCCATCGGCGCCAAGCTGCCCAAGGGTGCGCTGCTGGTAGGCTCTCCCGGTACCGGCAAGACCCTGCTGGCCAAGGCCGTGGCCGGCGAGGCCGGCGTGCCGTTCTTCTCCATCTCCGGCTCCGACTTTGTGGAGATGTTCGTGGGCGTGGGCGCCAGCCGTGTCCGCGACCTGTTCAAGGAGGCCGCCAAGGTGGCCCCGTGCATTATTTTCATCGACGAGATCGACACCATCGGTAAATCCCGCGACGGCGGCAAGTTCGGCGGCGGCAACGACGAGCGCGAGCAGACGCTGAACCAGCTGCTGGCGGAGCTGGACGGCTTCGATCCCAGCAAGGGCGTGATCGTGCTGGGTGCCACCAACCGTCCGGAGGTGCTGGACAAGGCGCTGCTGCGTCCCGGCCGCTTCGACCGGCGCATCACCGTGGACCGTCCCAACCTGGCGGGCCGTCTGGCCACGTTGCAGGTACACACCCGCAACATCCGCCTGGCGGAGGACGTGGATCTGAACAAGATCGCCCAGGCCACCGCCGGCTGCGTGGGCGCCGATCTTGCCAACCTGGTGAACGAGGCGGCGCTGCGGGCCGTCCGCAAGGGCCGCAAGGCCGTGAATCAGAACGATCTGCTGGTGTCCTTTGAGCTGGTCATCGCCGGCTCGGAGAAGAAGGGCACCGTCATCACCGAGGAGGAAAAGCGCATCATCGCCTACCACGAGGTGGGCCACGCGCTGGTGGCAGCCAAGCAGAAGAACGCCCAGCCGGTGAGCAAGATCACCATCGTGCCCCACACCCAGGGCGCGCTGGGCTACACGCTGCACCTGCCGGAGGAGGAGAAGTTCCTCATGTCCCGGGAGGACATTCTGGCGGAGATCCGCACGCTGCTGGCAGGCCGCTCCAGCGAGGAGATCGTGTGCGACACCATGACCTCCGGCGCGGCCAACGACATCGAGCGTGCCACGGAGCTGGCCCGGAACCTGGTGGCCCGGTTCGGCATGTGCGACGAGTTCGACATGATGGCGCTGGGCACCATCCAGAGCCAGTATCTGGACGGCGGCTACTCCATGACCTGCGCGCAGGAGACGTATGCTGCGGCAGACCGTGAGACCATCAAGATCATCCGCCAGTGCCACGAGGAGGCCAAGCAGATCCTGCGGGACAACCGGGAGCTGCTGGACAAGATCGCCGCGTACCTGCTGAAGAAGGAGACCATCACCGGTCAGGAGATGATGGCCATCATCGAGGGCCGCGACCCCGAGACGGTGGACAATTACGGCGCCACCCGGGAATCGGAGCAGAAGCTGTTCCGTCCCAGCGTGCCGGAGACCATCGAGGCCCCCGCGAAGCACATCAATATCGTGTCCGAGCCGGTGCCCATGCCGGACTTCGACCAGCCGGAGGATAAACCGGCGGACGAACCGGAGGAGAAGCCCTCCGCAGAGGAGAAGCCCTCCGCACAGGACGAGCCGCAGGACGGCGAAACGAAATAAAGGATAAAAGGAGCACCTGCGCCGTCGGCGCAGGTGCTCCTTTGTCGTTCTGTTCAGTTCTCCGGCAGGGCGCGGGCGGCGTCGCACAGCAGGGGAAGCGCCTTCTCGAACTCCACGCCGTACCAGTCGGCGGCGGGGTCCCGTTCCGTGGCCTCGATGCAGGCCAGCGTGAAGCGCACTGCCAGCGAGACGGCCTCCTCCAGCGGCAGGCCCCGCATCATGCCGCCCACCACCGTGGCGGCAAAGAGATCGCCGGTGCCGTGGTAGGCGCCCTGCTGCCGCCGGTCAAGGCAGGTGAAATAGGTGCCGGACGTGCTGTCGTAGCCCATGGCGCCCAGCTTGTCCGGCGCAAAGGACGCGCCGGTGAGCACCACCCGCTTCGCCCCCAGCGCCGCCACCTTGCGCAGCAGTTCCCGGACGAAGGGCTCGTCCATCTCCTCCCGGTAGGGCGTACCGGTGAGGAGACACGCCTCCGTCAGGTTGGGCATGGCCACGTCGGCCCGGGCCACCACCTGAGCCATAGCCGCCGGGAAATCCGGGCCGAAGCCGGTATACAGCTTTCCGTGATCCGCCATGGCGGGGTCCACGAAGATCAGGGTATCGGGGCTTTTCACGGTGTCGAAGAAGTCCAGCACCTGCCGCACCTGGGCGGCAGAGGCGATATAGCCGGTGTACAGCGCGTCGAAATGGACGTGTTGGGCGCGCCAGTGGGCGGCGATGGCCGCCAGCTGGTCGGAGAGATCCCGGCTGACGAAGCCGGGGAAAGCGGTGTGGGCGCTGAGCACCGCCGTGGGCACGATGGCGCACTCCACGCCCAGCGCGGAGATCACCGGCAGCGCCACGGTCAGCGAGCAGCGGCCGAGACAGGAGATATCCTGAATGGATGCGATGCGTTTCATTGAAATACCTCCTGCCGCGGCGGCGCCGCGTTCATTCGTCCATATCCACGGTGATGTTGTCGGTGCCGTGCTGCTCGAATTCTCCCAGATACGTCTCCATCCGGGCCATGACCTCGTCGTAGTTCTCCGGCGTGATGGGAGGATCGTCCATGTCTCGCAGGGCCAGCTCCTGGGCCAGTATCTCAAAGAACGTGGTGTCCTCATAGGCCATGATGGCCTCGTGGATCCCGCCGTCGGCAAAGGCGCGGGAGGGGATCAGCTCCCCCTGATACAGCTCCGTCAGCGGGGCCATGCCGTGGTCGAGGCAGTGGGCGAACACAAGGCTCTCCACCTGGTCGTACTCCTTGATGCGGTCGTCGCCGCGGGTGGAGTTCAGCACCCAGTTGCCGATATACACCAGATCCAGCAGACGCCGGAACTGCTTTTCCGTCATTTTCAGCTCCATCAGACCACCTCCGTTTCGCGGTCAGCACATTGTTTCCCTGATTATAACACGGCGTATGGCGGAAAGCCATAGAAAAAACGGGCAGGGCCGCCAAAATTTAGCTTGTGTCGGGCGTTGGTTCATAGTACAATATATAAGTTAAGTGAAAATACTGCGATAAGGAGCGTTTCCATGGATCTGCGTCCCATCGGGGTGTTCGACTCCGGCAGCGGCGGGCTTACCGCCGTGCGGGAGATCCGCAGCATCCTGCCCTCTGAGAACATTATATACTTCGGGGACACGTCCCGTGTGCCCTACGGCAGCCGCTCTGCCGGGATATTGCTGCGCTTTGCCCGGCAGGACGTCCGCTTCCTGCGGACCTTCGACATCAAGGCGCTGCTGGTGGCCTGCGGCACCATTTCCACCACGTCGCTGCCCCAGCTGCAGGCGGAGAGCAGCGACCTGCCCCTGCTGGGGGTGGTGGAGCCGTCCTGCCGCCGGGCCGTGTCCGTCACCCGGAACAAGCGGGTGGGGCTGATCGCCACCGCTGCGTCCGTGCGCTCCGGCGCCTACGAGCGCACCATCGCCGGCCTGGACGGGGACGTCACCGTCATCAGCAAAGCCTGCCCGCTGTTCGTGCCGCTGGTGGAGAACGGCCGGTTCCGCCCGGGGGACACCGTCATCGAGACGGTGGCCCGGGAGTATCTGACGCCGCTGCGGGATACGGGCATCGACACGCTGATCATGGGCTGCACCCACTATCCGCTGCTGGCGGAGGTCATCGGGGACATCATGGGGCCGGCAGTGACGCTGGTGGATTCCGGCGCCGAGGCGGCCCGCGCCCTGAAGCAGGAGCTGACGGCGCGGGAGCTGCTGGCCGACCGGCGCTGCGGTGGGATGACGCTGTACGCCAGCGACCGACCGGAGGATTTCGGCGCGGTGGCGGGCATGTTCCTGGGCAGGCCGCTGAGCGGCGCCGTCCGCCCGGTGAACATCGAGGAATATTGAGGTGCGCCATGGCGGAACAGGTACACATCGCGGTGCAGAGCCGCAGCCGCTTCGGCGGGCAGGAGGATGTGCTGACCTTCCGGGGCACCGGCACGCTGGAAAAGCTGCCGGAGGGCTGGCATCTGCGGTATGAGGCGGCCAACGAGGCCGACGGCAGCGCCATCGTCTCCGAGATCAGGCTGGAGACGGCCACCCGCCGGGCGGTGGTCATCAACGAGGCCGACAGCGGGGGCTACGGCCTGCTGCTGGATCCCGAAACCCCTACCGCCACCCGCATCGACGGCGGGGACGGCGGCGCCCTGACGCTGAACGTCGTCACCCAGGAGGTGGCGTGGCAGCTGTCCCGCCGGGGACGGGGCTTTATCACATTGGCGTATACATTGCTCCTCGGTGTGCAGCCCCTGTCGGCGCTGCAGGTGGAGCTGACTTTAACGAAAGAGGAGAACTGACGATGAATATGATCCAGAGCGCCAAAGACCAGGTGCTGCAGCTGACTGCGGCGGCCTATGAAAAGGCTGCTGCCGCCGGTGTTTTACCCGCCGGCATTACCGTGACCCCGGCGGTGGAGATCCCCAAGGACACCGCCAACGGCGACTATACCACCACCTTCTGTCTGGCGGCGGCCAAGGCCATGAAGATGAACCCCCGTCAGGTGGCGCAGACCCTCATCGACAACATGGCGCTGGAGGGCAGCTACTTCACCTCCGTGGAGCTGGCGGGCCCCGGTTTCCTGAATTTCCGGCTGGGCGATAAGTGGTACACCGACACCGTGTCCGGCATCGAGGCCGCCGGTGACGCCTACGGCGAGAACGACATGCTGGCGGGGAAGAAGTACATGGTGGAATTCGTGTCCGCCAACCCCACCGGCCCCATGCACATGGGCAACGCCCGGGGCGGCGTGCTGGGTGACACGCTGGCCAGCGTGCTGCAGAAGTCCGGCGCCGACGTGACCCGCGAGTTCTATGTCAACGACGCCGGCAACCAGATCGAGAAATTTGCCAAGAGTCTGGAGGCACGCTATCTCCAGATCATCAAGGGCGAGGACGCCGTGGAATTCCCGGAGGACGGCTACCACGGCGACGACATCCGGGAGCTGGCGCAGGCGTTCTACGAGCAGGAGGGCGAGAAGTACCTCGACTGCGATGAAAAGACCCGCCACGACGCGCTGGCCCAGTTCGGCCTGAGCCGCAACATCCCCAAGATGAAGACCGATCTGGCCCGCTACGGCATCCAGTACGACCGGTGGTTCTTTGAGTCCAGCCTCCACGAGAGCGGCTATGTGGCCGATTCCGTGCAGCTGCTGACCGACCGGGGCTGGACGTATGAGAAGGACGGCGCCCTGTGGCTCAAGACCGCCCAGATCCTGGCCCAGCAGCTCCGCGCCGCCGGCAAGTCCGACGAGGACATCGAGAAGCTGGCCCTGAAGGACGACGTGCTCCGCCGTGCCAACGGGTTCTACACCTACTTCGCCGCCGACATCGCCTATCACCGGAACAAATTTGCCGTCCGGGGCTTCGACAAGGTGGTGAACATCTGGGGCGCCGACCACCACGGCCATGTGGCCCGTCTGAAGGGCGCCATGGACGCGCTGGGGCTGGACGGCCAGCACCGGCTGGACATTGTGCTGATGCAGCTGGTGAAGCTGGTGCGGGACGGCGAGGTGGTGCGTATGTCCAAGCGTACCGGTAAGGCCATCAGCCTTACCGACCTGCTGGACGAGATCCCTGTGGATGCCTGCCGCTGGTTCTTCAACGCCAAGCCCGACACCCAGATGGAGTTCGATCTGGGCCTGGCCGTCCGGGAGGACAGCGAGAACCCGGTGTACTATGTGCAGTACGCCTACGCCCGCATCTGCACGCTGCTGAAGGCGCTGGCGGCGGAGGGCTATGACGTACCCGCCGCGGCGCAGGCCGATCTGGCGCTGCTCACCGCCGACGAGGAGAAGGCCCTCATCAAGCAGCTGGCCCAGTACCCGGTGGTGGTGCGTCTGGCCGCCCGGGACTACGACCCCAGCTTCATCAACCGCTACCTGTCGGAGCTGGCCGCCGCGTTCCACAAGTTCTACAACGCCTGCCGCATCAAGGGGGAGGAGAAGGACGTGCTGCTGGCCCGGCTGAAGCTGGCGGACACCGCCCGGGCCGTGCTGAAAAACGGCATGACCTTGATCGGCTGCTCTGCGCCGGAGAAAATGTAACAGACCGCGAAAAGCGCGCATCCCGCCGGGATGCGCGCTTTTTCTATGTGCCGAAGAACAGGCGCACGCTCCACGCCGCCGCCATGAAGCCCGCCAGATCGGCGGTCAGCGCCGCCGGCACGGTGTAGCGGGTGCGGCGGATGCCCGCCGCGCCGAAGTACACGGCGATGGTGTAGAACGTAGTCTCCGTGCAGCCCAGCATCACCGCCGCGCACCGTCCGATGTAGCTGTCGGGGCCGTGGGCGGCCATCAGCTCGCTGCCCACCGCCAGCGCGCCGGAGCCGGATACCGGCCGCACCAGCAGCAGCGCCGCCGTCTCCGGCGGGATGCCCAGCGCCTCCAGCACCGGGGACAGCACCCGCGCCAGCAGCGCCAGCGCCCCGGAGGCCCGGAGCATGTACACCGCCGTCAGCAGCGCGATAAGGGACGGTACGATACGCAGCAGCACCGTCAGCCCCTCCGCCGCCCCGGCGGTAAGGGCGTCGTACACATCCAGCCGCCGCCCCAGCGCCCACAGGGATGCCGCCGTCAGCAGCAGGGGGATCAGGAGAGAGGATACATCCATGCTACGCCCTCCAGATCCGCTGCAGCAGCCGGGCCATCAGCAGCCCCGCCGACACCGACAGCACCGACGACAGCCACACCGCCGGCAGGATGTCCAGCGGTGCAGCGCAGCCCTGGGCACTGCGGACGGCGGCCACGGTGGTGGGCAGCAGCTGGATGGACGCGGTGTTCAGCACCACCAGTCGGCACAGCTCGTCGCTGGCGGTGCCGCCGCAGCCCACCGCCATGCGCTGGGCCGCCCGGATGCCCAGGGGCGTGGCGGCGTTGCCCAGACCCAGCAGATTGGCGGACACGTTGGCCGACACCGCCGCCAGCGTGTCCGGGTCCCGGCTGGCCCGCGGCAGGATGCGCCGCAGCAGCGGGCGGAACAGCCGGGCCAGCCCCTCCGTCAGGCCGCCCCGCTCCAGCACCGTCATGACCCCCGACCACAGGCACAGTGCCCCCGCCATGGACAGCGTCAGCTCCACCGCAGCGGACGCGCCCTCCATAGCCGCCGCCGTCACGTCCCCCAGCGTGCCGTACACCGCGCCGCACACCAGCGACGCGGTGACGAACAGCGTCCACACAATGGCCATCGTCATGCACATCACCTCCCGCACCGGAACATCGTATGCGGGGGCGCTGCACATTATTTGCGGAATCACGCGGCTTTTTGACGAACAGCGGTTGACAGAATTGGCAAAATGTGTCATAATACAGCCATCTATCGTACGCACATTTGTAACAACTGCATAGGGGGGATTCCACAGTGAAAGCGACGGGGATCGTCAGACGCGTGGACGAGCTGGGCCGTATCGTGCTGCCCATCGAGCTGCGCCGGACGCTGGACATCGCGGAAAAGGACGCACTGGAGATCTATGTTGAGGGATCGTCGATCATCCTCAAGAAGTATCGGCCCAGCTGCATCTTCTGTGATGGCGCCAAGGACGTGTCGGTGTTCCACGGGAAGAATGTCTGCGCGAAGTGTTTGAGGGAGCTTCGCGAAGACGCCTGACCATATAATAGTGCTGGAAACGTTACCGGCGCTATTATATTCCGCAAAAATGTAGGAAAACATGCAAAAATGCATAAAAATACCTGCACGGCAATTCTGCTGCGCAGGTATTTTTACATCTTCTGCGTAATGGACGCGGCTCAGCGCTTCAGCGCCGCATCGTATAGGTCGTTGCGGCTCAGGCCGGTGTCATCGGCCACCTGCCGGACGGCGTCCTTCATCCGCATGCCGTCCTCCCGCAGCCGCAGCACCCGCTCCACGCCCTGCTCCAGCGTCAGCTGGGGGCCCTGCTGCTTCTCACGGCCCGCCACCACCAGCACATATTCGCCCCGCGGCTCGTTGGCGGCGTAGTAGGCGGCGGCCTGGGCCAGCGTGGTGCGGACGGTGTCCTCGTGGAGCTTTGTCAGCTCCCGGCACAGGGCGACGGGGCGGTCGCCCAGCACCTCCGCCATGTCCGCCAGCGTGGCCCGGAGCCGGTGGGGCGCCTCGTGGAACACCATGGTGCGCGCCTCGCCGGTCAGCTCCTCCAGCGCCATGCGGCGCTCCTTCTTTCCGGAGGGCAGGAAGCCCTCGAAGGTGAACCGCCGGGTGTCCAGCCCGGACACCGCAAGCGCCGCAATGGCGGCGCAGCAGCCGGGGATGGCCTGCACCGTCACGCCGTTTTCGGCGCACAGCGCCACCAGCTCCTGCCCCGGGTCGCTGATGGCCGGGGTGCCGGCGTCCGTCACCAGCGCGCAGATCTCACCGCCCAGCAGCCGGGTCAGGATGGCCTGCCCCGCCGCCGCCCGGTTGTGCTCATGATAGCTGACCAGCGGCTTCTTGATGTCGAAGTGATTCAGCAGCTTCACGGACACCCGCGTGTCCTCGGCGGCGATGAAATCCGCCCCGGCCAGCGTCTCCACGGCACGGGGGGAGAGATCCCCCAGATTACCGATGGGCGTGGCCACCAGATACAGCATACCAGCCATGTGTGTTACCCCTTATCCTTGAAATAGATGCGCCGCAGTTCCTCCGTCTCCGTGCCGTCGGCATTCTGCAGCAGCAGCGGCGGCGGCACCGTCAGCCCGGTGCGCCCGTCCTTCCGGCAGGCCAGCAGCGCCAGCGACGGCGCGGAGGTGCCGTTTTTCTGGACGAACCGCAGGGTCTTCGGCTCCAGCCGGTATCGCCGCAGCGTCTCCAGCAGCTCCGCCAGCCGCTCCGTGCGGTATACGAGGCAGAACTGTCCGCCGCTGCGCAGCAGGTACGACGCGGCATCGCACAGCTGGGCCATGGTGCATGTCAGCTCCGACCGGGCATCGCCCCGGCTGCCCGCTGCGGCCCTGCCGCCGCCGGCGGGGAAGTAGGGCGGGTTGGACACCGCCAGATCGAAGCTGCCCGCCGGAGGCAGCTGACTGCGCTGCCGCAGGTCGCAGGGCAGCGTGGTCAGACGGTCCGTCAGGCCATTGGCTGCCGCCGTCCGCGCCGCCAGAGCGCAGGCCGCCGGGGACAGCTCCAGCCCGGTGACGGTAAGCGCCGGCTCCCGCGCCAGCAGCAGAAGCCCCAGAAGCCCCGTGCCGGCGCCCAGATCGCAGACCCGCCAGCCCTGCCGCAGCGGCGGGAAGCCGCCCAGCAGGAACGAGTCGGTGGAGGGCTTGAACGCGCCGTCGCCGAAGCAGAACGTCCAGCCGCCGGGCCACAGGGTATCCCATCGTTCCATACGCCGCCTCCTTTTTCGTACAGTGTAGCACAACGCCCCCGCCGCCGTCAAAGCCTTCTTCCGCAAAAAGGGCGGGCCGCTTGAAACGGCCCGCCCTCGCTATGCAGTTTCTGCGGTATCGGTCAGCGGATGCGGATGTAGGCCTTGATGGTGCCGCCGCCCACCGTGCCGACGACGGTGGCGTACCGTCCGCTGGTGGTGCCGGTGACGGTGAGCTTGTCGCCCTCCAGCGTGCATACGCCGCTGCTGTCGCCGTCGATGCTCCACTTCACTGCGGCGGTGGTGCCCTTGACGCCCAGCGTCCAGACCTCCCCCTTCGTGGTGGTCATCTCAAACTCGCCCGGCTCACCGGTAGCGGCCAGCTCACCGGTATAGCCGTACTCGGACGTGGCGGTGATGACCAGCTTGCTGACATCCACCGTGGTGGAAGTGTTGTTATTGGGCTTGGTGTTGTTGTCGGGCGTTGTGGTATTATTGTCCGGCGTCGTGGTGCTGTCCCCGGCGTCCTTCACCGTCAGGCTGCACGTCGCCTCGGCGTCGCCCACCTTGGCGGTAATGACGGCGTTGCCCGCGGCCAGCGCCGTGACCTCGCCGCTGTCGCTGACGGTGGCCACAGTGGGATCGCTGCTGCTCCAGGTGCAGGTCTCCTCCGTCTCCTCGTTGACCTTCAGCGTCTCCTTCTCACCCACGTCCAGCGCCAGCACGGCACGGTTCAGGGAAATGGTGGCCGCCGGCGTCACGGGATCGGGGGTCACGGGATCCGGCGTGGGCGTCACGTCCGTGATGGGAGGCTTTTCGCCCACGATGGCGGTCTTGATCTTCTCGCCGAACAGCAGCCACACCACCAGCAGCACCAGCAGGATCAGCACCAGCACCACCACGGGTCCCAGGATGCTGGGGGCCTTGCGGCGGGGCGCCTCGGCCCGGCGGCTGCGGCGCTTCTTCACGCGGCCGCCGTAATAGGCGTCGTCCTCCTCGCAGAAGGGGCAGGTCTTATAGCTGTCGGAGAACATTTCTCCGCACCGTCTGCACTTGATCAAGCTCATATGAAAACCTCCCGGGAAAAAATCTATTTTACATAATACCCATTTTCGCCGCCCGCGTCAACCGCTATCGCCGAAATTCATGTTTTTTTTACAAGCGCGCCGCCCCGCCGCTTGCTTTTCCTGCCTGCATTTTCTATAATAGGGGGCAGAATATTTGGGAGGATGCGGGACATGAACACCATTTTCATTGGCATCGCCGGCGGCACCGGCAGCGGCAAGACCACGCTCACCGAGCATCTGGCCGCCCGGTTCGGCAGCGACATCAGCGTGGTACACCACGACAACTACTACAAGCGGCAGGACCGTCCCTTCGAGGAGCGGTGCCAGCAGAACTACGATCACCCCGCCGCCTTCGACACCGATCTGATGATTGCCGACCTGAAGGCGCTGAAGCGGGGCGAGACCATCCACTGCCCGGTGTACGACTACGCCATCCACAACCGTACCGACCAGACGGTGGAGGTACGGCCCACCAAGGTGGTGATCGTGGAGGGCATTCTCATCTTCCAGAACAAGGAGCTGCGTGACCTGCTGGACATCAAGATCTTTGTGGAGACGGACGCCGACGTCCGCATCCTCCGCCGCGCCCTGCGGGACGTGGAGGAGCGGGGCCGCTCGCTGGAGTCGGTGGTGACCCAGTACCTCACCACGGTGAAGCCCATGCATGAGCAGTTCGTGGAGCCGACCCGCAAGTTCGCGGACATCATCGTGCTGGAGGGCGGCCACAACCTGGTGGCGCTGGACATGATCATGCAGCGCATCGCCAACCACATTTCGGAGAACTGATATGAAGCGTACCCTTGCCCGGATCGCCGCCGGACTGTGCATCGCGCTGGCGGTGTTCTTCCTGCTGCCGGTCTTTGGCGGTATCCTGCATTTCGGCATGCTCTGGCCGGCGGCGGTGCTGCTGCTGGCGGCGGCGGTGCTGCTCTGGCCGGATCTCTTCCGCCGCCTGCTGCGGCCCCGGTGGCTGCGCCGGACGGTGAGCCTGCTGGCGGCGGTGTGCGCCGCGGCTATTCTGGTAACGCTGGGCAAAATGGCCTCCGCCGCCATGAACCGCCCCCCGGAGGACGCGGCCTGCACCGTCGTTGTGCTGGGCTGCCAGGTGCTGCCGGACGGACGGCCCAGCCTGATGCTGCAAAACCGCATCCGGGCGGCCTGTGACTATCTGACCGATCATCCCGACGCGGTGTGCGTGGCCTCCGGCGGGCAGAACGACCGGGAGCCGGACACCGAGGCGCGGTGCATCCGGGATACGCTGGTGTCCATGGGCATCGACCCGGCCCGCATTCGCACGGAGGAGCGTTCCCAGTCCACGGAGGAGAATCTGGCGTTCTCCGCCGCCGTCATACGGGAGGAGGGGATGCCCACGGCGGTGGTCATTGCCTCCGACAACTTCCACCAGCTGCGCGCCGCCATCTGGGCGGAGCGGGAGGGGCTGACGCCCTACGCCGCGGGCTGCGCCAGTCCGTGGTTTCTCACCGCCGGCTACTGGGCGCGGGAGGCAGCAGCGCTGCTGTACATGGTCTGCACCGGCATGTAACGGCGGGCCGCGGCCCCAATGACCGCCAGTTCTGCCAGTTTTTCAACATGTGGAAAATGCTCTTGCATTTTCAGATTTTCATGATAAAATAGGCTTACAAATCTTTATGGAGGTGCTACTATGGCTTATCAGATCGGTTCCGCTTGCGTCAGCTGCGGTGCTTGCGCAGACGCATGTCCCGTGGGCGCTATTTCCCAGGGTGATGATCGTTACGTGATCGACGCCGGTGCCTGCCTGGACTGCGGTTCTTGCAGCGATACCTGCCCCAACGGCGCTATCAGCCCCGCTGAGTAATCTTACATACGCGCGGCAAAGTGACCGGCCATTTGGCCGGTCACTTTTTTTGCGCGGGACGTATGGCTTTTCCGCCGGCCCCCGAAATTTTTCCCCGCACCGCGCAGAATTGTGTTGTGTTCCCACGCAGCGCGTGGTATAACAGGGATAGACCGACCCGCGTCAGCGCGGCGCGGTCTTTTGAAGGGCCGTCAGTTAGTGTACACTAACTGACGGCGGAGACATATGAGAACAGGGGGGAGCGATATGGATCTCAAGGCGTATCAGAGGGACTGCCTGCTGGGTACACTCAGCGGATTGTTGACGCTGGCGGGCGACCTGTGCCTCAGTATCGTGCCCTATACCGCCGGGGACAGCGGGTTTTTCACCCGGGAGGCGTACCTGACCGGCGGCTTCCAGTCCTGGCGGCGCGGCAGAACATCCGCATGGACTGCGGTATCCTGGGCAGCTCCGATCTGGACCAGGCGTCACCCCTTACCGCGAAGCTGCAGACCGGCCTGCCACCCGGAGGAGTGGGCGCAGCTGGTGAAGCGCATCCTGCGCGGTGAAAGGACAGCGCCGTGAAGGCGCGGATAAGGAGGACAGACCATGTTTTGGGACCGTGTGGCGTGGGCGTATGACCTTTTCGCCGAGGGTATCAACCGGAAGGCGGACCGTGCCCTGTGCGCGGCGGTGGAGCGGCTGATGGCGCCGTCCGACGCGGTGCTGGAGTGCGCCTGCGGCACGGGACTGCTCACGGTGGTCATGGCGCCCCGGTGCAGAAGCCTTGTGGCCACTGACTTCTCCGAGAGGATGCTGCGGCGGGCGGAGAAAAAGTGCAGCCGGTACGGCAATGTCCACTTTGAACAGGCGGACATCCTGCACCTCCCCTATCCGGCCGCCAGCTTTGACGCGGTGGTGGCCGCCAACGTCATCCACCTGCTGGACCAGCCCTATCAGGCGCTGCGCCAGCTGGAGCGGGTGTGCAGACCGGGAGGGCGGCTCATCATCCCCACCTATATGAACCAGACGGACAAGGGCACCACCAACAGCGTCTCCGGCGTCATCGGCCGGGCGGGCGCGGACTTCAAGCGGGCGTTCACACTGGACACCTACAGGCAGTTTTTCGCCGATGCCGGTTATCCGGACGGGGATTACATCCTGTGCGCGGGGCGGATTCCCTGCGCCGTGGCGGTGCTCAGAAGGGGGTAAACATGAAAACAGCGGAAAACGAAGCTGGTCCAGTACCTGTGCGGGATCTTCACCGTTGCGGTGGCGCTGGCGGCCTCCCGGCATAGAAAAAGTCCACCGTAATTCTGTCGGAATTACGGTGGATTTTCTGGTACGGGCATGGGGACTCGAACCCCAACGCATCGCTGCACGAGAACCTAAATCTCGCATGTCTACCAATTCCATCATGCCCGCATATGAGCCTGCGCTTCTGCATCAGCTGTTTTTCGCGGATACCGCCGGTATTGTAGCACATTTTTCTTAACGGCGCAAGGAATGTTTTGACGGCGGCTCAGCCGGTATGCTACACTGATACTATATCACAACATATCGGAAGGAGCGCCTACCATGAACGAACACATCCTCCGTCTGGCGCGGGAAAACGCGCCCTGCTTCATCTACTCCTGCGACGTGCTGGCGCGGCAGACTGAGCTGCTGCGCGATACGTTCCCCGGCTTCGACATCCTGTTCTCCGTGAAGGCCAACCCGTTCCCGCCGGTGCTGCGGGCACTGGCGGCGCTGGGCATCGGCGCGGACGCCGCCTCCGCCCGGGAGGTGCTGCTGGCGGAGGAGTGCGGCATGACCGCCGCCGACATCTACTTCTCCGCCGCCGGCAAGTCCGACCGCGCCCTGCGGGAAGCGTGGGAGCACGGCCACCTCATCGCCGACTCCATCGGCGAGGCGGTGCGCATCGGCCGCATCGCCGCAGAGAAGGGAGAGGTGCGCCCCATCGGTGTGCGCATCGACCCCTGCTTCAACATGGACGGCGGCCCTGGCGGGCCCGGCAAGTTCGGCGTCTGCGAGGAGGACCTGCCCCGGCTGCGTGCGGCGCTGGAGGGCCTGCCCGTCACGGTCTGCGGCATCCACGTCCATCTGCGCTCCCAGAATCTGGACGCCGCCGTGCTGACGCGGTACTACGAAAGCTGCTTTGCCCTGGCCCTGCGGGTGCAGGAGGTGCTGGGCTGCACCGTGGAGTACGTCAACTTCGGCGGCGGCGTGGGCATCGCCTACGATGAGGCGTCCCAGCGTCCCCTGGATTACGGGGCGCTGCGGCAGTGCGCGCAGCGCATCGCGGCGGAGAACCGCCGTACGCTGGGAGCCCGCCTGCTCATCGAGTCCGGGCGGTTCCTGACCTGTCAGGCCGGCACCTACTTCATGCCGGTGGTGGACAAAAAGACCTCCCGTGGTGTGACCTACGTCATCGTGGAGAACTGTCTCAACGGCTTCCAGAAGCCCGCCATTGCCGCCATGCTGCGCCGGGCCGTGGGGCCGGATGCGGCGCTGCCGGCCCAGGAGCCGCTGTTCACCGGGGAGCGGGCCTTTACCGTCACAGCGCTGGGCGACCTGTCCCGCACGGAGACAGTGCATCTGGTGGGCAACCTCTGCTGCGCGCTGGATGTGCTGCAGGAGGACTTCACCGGCCCTGCGCTGGACGTGGGGGATCTGGTGGCCGTGTCCAACGCCGGCGCCTACGCCTGCACCCTGTCTGTGCAGCGGTTTTCCAGCCATCGCCCGCCGGCGGAGCTGCTGGTGGACGGGGACGGAAATGTCCTGTGACAACGCAAAGGGGGAGCCGCGAGGCTCCTCTTTTTTCGGCCTGCACCGCCGCCCTCGTCGACCTGCCCAGTACGGCGGAAAATAAATTGTGTATGTTGACGAAAAAGGACGTGCCCGCCGGGAATTTTCATACAAATCAATAAAATAGAGGTTGTCAGACCCCGGAATATAAGCTATAATCGGTACGTTGAGCTACTGTCCGCAGCCGTGTGGGCGGCGGACTTGAAGAAAATGAAGGGAGTACATCACCACTATGACTGCTAATGACATTCGCAATATCGCGCTGCTGGGCCACGGCGGCTCCGGCAAGACCTCTCTTGCCGAGCAGATGCTGTTTATGACCAAGGGGATCGACCGTCTGGGCAAGACCGCCGACGGCAACACCACCTGCGACTACGACGCCGAGGAGACCAAGCGCAAGATCTCCATCTCCCTGGCCTTTGCCCCCGTTATGTACAAGGGCAAGAAGATCAACGTCATGGACGCTCCCGGCAACTTTGATTTCTCCGGCGAGGCCGTGTGCGCCATCCGCGCCGCCGAGTGCGCCGTCATCG